>Ga0209611_10001448_pt1 | contig 40520 bp, 19 predicted proteins | sample S1TSphgellanicum_3_FD_187693 | JGI IMG/M metagenome (GOLD analysis project Ga0209611, IMG submission 187693) | Host-associated microbial communities from peat moss isolated from Minnesota, USA - S1T2_Fc - Sphagnum magellanicum MG (SPAdes) (version 2) | ecosystem: Host-associated > Plants > Peat... | reverse complement strand
TTATTTGATCTAAAAATTGATATTTGAATTCTGAATTACTATTTTGGAATCTTAAATTTATATTTTAATTCAAAAAATTATTGATTGAGTTTCAAGGGTTTTTTCTACTAGTGTTATCCATAGTAAATCACTTTTATAAATAATTATAAATGATTATTTTTATTAAATATAAGTGACATTAAATAATTATTGGTATAACATAGATTTATATATTATATAATTTATATTCTTATATTAGAAGAAATTAATTAATTAAATTAATGTGACATTACTTTAAAATCATTGTAATTACTTCATATAAAAATTAATTAGCATGTGCATAATTATTTTCTAATTGAACATAATTATTCACACTCTTTAATTTATAACTTCAAATCTGAATTAAAAATTTGGAAAAATTATAGTGTAGTTAAAATAATTATTTTACTGATTTTAATTTCACGAATTATTATACAATAATATTAGCTTTAAAAAATTTGTGATTAATTATCTATGATAAATATTTTATAGTAATTTTACAATAATTATGAAAATTAATGTTATGTTTAACAAATTATTGTATTTATAGTTAATAATTACCAAGAAAACAAATTACTTGACCTATAATAATTTTTACAACAATAAATGTTATTATACAATAAGTAATGTAATTAGTTGAATAATAATTTTTAAAGAATTTGTGTAAGAATTTACTTTCTAATAATAATTGTTAATTCATTATTTATAATTTTAAAATAAGTATTTAAAAATTATAATTTTAAATTATAATCATTAAATTAGTTTTACATTAATTCTATTATATATAGGTTGATCATATTCTAAAAAGTAATAAAATATTTTTAAATATTTTATTATTTATGAGTTATGTATTAATAATTTGTGAATAATTAAATAGCTAGTTTGTTAAAATATTGAGAAGGTATTATTTATTTAAGTAATCGATAATGAATAATGAATATTTGTAGTGTATAATTTATAATTTAAATATATGTAAATTTTATCATTATGAATTAAATGATTATTTAATTATCCGGTACTTGAATTGTTTAAAAATTTAAAAACCTAAGAAAGTAAAGCATGAAAAAAGTTTTGGAATTATAACTTAGTTTGTAAGGAAGTTACAACTTCAAAACTTATTGCATATTGTTTGTTCTCCATTCCTATTTTGAACACTATATAAACAAAGGGGTGTGTCTATCCAATTTCACATTAAAAAAATTATGCACATGGGATGAGGTAATCAAAAAGCTCAACCCAAAACCAAAAAAAAATAATGCACAATTCTAAAATACTTACCTCCCCAACCTATTTATCCATCTAATTAAGTAGGTACCTAGTTTGACCTACCCATTTAAGTCGGCCTATGTACCTACCTTCCCAAGTACCTACTTATATGAGTAAGTATTTAGCCTAGGAAGGTAAAACCTACCTACTTACTTTATTACCTAAGTAGGTACGTAGGTAGGTAGGTAGGTAAGGATTGTAGGCACCTATTTATGTACCTACTTTGGTATCTATCAACTTAAATTATTTTTTTTAATGCCACGTGGCATATTTACATTGGGCCATGTGTCATAATATAAAATCATCTAAATATTTGAATTGAACATCTTAGATTATTTCAAAATAATAATAATAATAATAATATAAATGACCATATATTAAAACAGTGGCAGCACATGATTTGCCTTCAATTGTGACCAAAATAGTTGCATCTTAATCGCATGTGAGAATACGTATACAATGGAGTCAAAGGATGAAATGTATTTGTTGATTTTTTCTTTCATACAATACTTTGTGTCATTTACGATTAGTTTATCACATGCGACTTGTCTTAGGCGACTAAAAGGATTTTAGTTGCAAAATGTCTCTTGCAACTAAAATTTAGTTGCAAAGAGTAATAAAAAATACATGTTTTTCTTCTAGTGCACAAGAACCTTGAATATTTTATGAATTTTCAAGTACTCAATCGTCACCAAGTAAGATGGAACATGTTTTTTATTTGTTTTGACTTCATAATCATTTATTGTACAAGAAGCCAATGAAGGAAGCCATATGCATTATCACATTATTCATATCTCACCCTGAAATAAATAAATGGTGTTTTCACCCAAAACTTTCGATCCTCTTGAAGTTAGAACAATTATGTATTATGTTAATAAAAAGTAATTTAGTTCTATAGACAAGAAATTCATTGAACAAATATGGAACAACCTATAAGAAGATTCTTGAATCACAAAGAATTGAAACAATGTTTACATCATAAAAATGATGACAAAGACATTTATGATTTCAAAGAAACTAAAGGGTTAATTTATTACAGTTGGGACTTTTTTATCTTCCACCAAGGTTAACGCAATTACACATTCTCCAAACTCTCATCATGACCTTCCATTTGTAAGACATTTTGGAATCAACAAGATCATTAAACTTATTTCAAGGGATTTTTTGTGGTCACAAATGTGGAAGTTTGTGATATGTGTGTGCAAATGAAAACATCATGGTAAATCAGCCATATGGTTTATTACAACCATTCCTAGCTGCTAAAAATCCATGGTCATTTTTTTCTATGGAATTGATCATGATCATAGGTTTTTCATGTTCCAAGTCTTTCAACTCCATTCTTGTGGTGATCAATCAGTTGACAAATATGGCACATATTATACTAACCACCTAGATTGTGACAAGTGAAGGTACCATAAAAAAATAAAATTGACAACATATATAGGTACCATGGCCTATCATTAAACATTCACTATGAGAAAAGAAATGTTTTGCAACTAGCCTTACAATTAGGTTTTAACAATTTTGAGTTGTAATGACCACATGCAACTTAGTGTATTTCTATAACTTGAATGCTATCAAACAAATTGCAAGAGTAGGAGTGGCACAACTCACCATATATGTAACTTGTTCAACTATGTTGCAACTAGATCATTGCAATTGTTGTGCCACCACATTGTAACTATTGTGCCATTACATTGCAATTATTGTACCACTATGTTATAAATATAATGCAACTACATAAGTGACAATGTGTTGATGTGGCAATAATGTCCTAACAAATCAACAATGGACACATGGCAATTTTAAAATTATTTTGATATACATTTTTTATCAATTTAATTTAAGTCATTCAACTTAGGGCCAATAAGATGTTGACACATGGCATTTTAAGGTCAATAAGTAGTTAAGTAAATAGATAGGTAGTTCATTTGGGATAATCTTATTTTATTTGGGTTTAACCTTTAAAGCCAAACTTTTTTTTATTGGTTTATTTTGAATGTCACTTGTTTTTTAATATTCCTAGTGCATTTATTTATATATATATTATAAATTTGAAGGGTAGGACAAACAATAAGGGACTAAAAAATTAGTTGTATTTTAATTGTGACTCGTTTTCAACTATTATAAGATAGGCCAATGAACAAATATTTAATTATCCCTCGGATTATGAAATGCAAAAGATTTTCTTAAACATTTATATCGTTCAAAAAGGACACAAAATGAAAAAAATGGTTAAGTTTGCAATATAATGAGCCACTACAAGTGTAACCACTCATGAATAACACACTTGTCAATTTTTAACTTCATTTAGGACTAAATGTTTTTCATATAATCTACATAGTTTGGTGTAATATACATTCAAGAATGACATATAAAAATATGAGTCAATTATATTAACATTTGAGGGTGGAAAAGGACTAATTAAACACTTGTAACCAGTCATGAGGTCTTGAGTAAGTCACATAAAAATGATCAAAATTAATCTAGATTTGTTTAGAAAATTTTCAAATTCATGTAGATTGAATAATTATTAGACTTACATGGTTTCTAATCATCATTGGAATTGATATATAAGTAAATTATAAATTTCAAGATTTGCAATTTCTTTCTAATAACTCTTGGATAAATATAAAAATAAGTTGTAAAATTCAAAGAAACTAAATTTTATTATAATAATATATTGTACAAGTCAAATATGTGATTAAACAACAAAATTTGTGTAATAGTTGCATGCCATCTCAATTTCCAATTTCAAGTCCTTGTCCTTTTGAGAGGAACAAAGGAGTTGGGTGTGGCTCATTATACTTTGGACTTGCCCAAATATGATTGTCAAAAGTAAGTGGGGTCAATATTTCGTCACCAACCTAATTCACATTTTCATATTCAACACATTTGTCTTCTTCATGGTTCTTTTACGTTGTTCCTTTACCTTTGGAATTTAAATATTTAATATAGATTTTAACTTGGTTTAGCCTTAGCATTTTAAATTGCTAAAAACAAACAAGACATGAGGAAGACATGAGCCTGAGGGGGACGTTAATAAATTTAAAAAAACATATGTGAATAAAAATGTAAGGTGCAACATATTGGTTGTGGGTAAAATTATAAATTAATTAATTAAAAAATAGGGTACATTTTATTCAAATATTCAATTTATTTATAATATGAAATAATGGATTATAATTAATATAAGGTGGCTTTACTATGAATGTATTAAAAAATTAGATAATAAGGTGATAAAAATAGGTTGGACAATTATCTAATACCCCTAAAAATGGTTGTTTAATGCAAATAGATCACAAACTTTACATTAAATGCCCCTGGGGATGAGGTTAAAAATAAAACCTCATTTTTTTTAAGAACATACTATGTGATTTCAACATGTTTTGTGCTCCTTTTATGTTGTTATTTTGCCTTTGGAATTGAAACATATAATGTGGAACTTACCTTGGCATTCCCATAATGCTTTACATCACACAAATTAAACAAAAAACAACAAAGATCCAAATTTGTTTAGTCACCACCCAAGAATAGGCAATGAACATTTCTACCCTAACATTGTTTATTTACTAGATATACTAACTATTATAATCCATAATAGTTAATAAGTAATGATGTTAACTATTAATCTAGAATCTAGATACTAATGTATAACAGTAATAATAATTATATCATCATCACTATTATTAAATAATACCATAGGCTAACTATTAATTATTAACTTTTAATTATGCCTAGGCTTGGTTATGGTAGCCTAGCCTAAAATAATAATAATAATAAGTAATATTAAATATTAATATTTATAATAATAATTATTATTATTAGTAATTGGGTAGTTACACAAAAATTCAATATAATAACTGTAAAGTAATTGCAAAGAATTTACTAATGAGTTCTTTATTTAATCTAGTTATATTAAGGTTGTCACATGTGACTTTCATGCAATTTGTTAACTAAGTCAAACATGGTTGACCAAAACCGTATATACGATGTGGACATTCATATGTATATGGGTCCATTGTGAAACTAATATGTAACTACCATAGAACTCCATAAATTTCTAATGTGGCATTTTATTTTCTAATTCCCCATATTTCCATGGGATAATTGCAATGTAATTGTAGATTTATTGCTAAACATAGCTCTAGTTGCAAGGCCATGAGGTTTGGGCGGACACAATTTTTCATATTTTATTATTTTTTATCATGGATTTTCAATTCATATCCACATTTCGGAAGGCATTATTGAAGCTTTTAATGGTCCAAATCAATATTTATAGTTTTGGCCAATCATCTTCAAACAAATGGACAAATCAAAAGGGTGAATCAAGTATTAGAACACACATTCAATATACGATATTCAATTATCATTAAGATGATTGAATTGACATTTGAAGTGAGTTGATTTCATGATTGCAAGCAGATCAAGGTTGATACAAAAAACAAATTGACCACCATCTTAACCAACATCCAAACTATAAAAATTAAAGATCAAATCTAGGCATTTCATGAAGATTTACAATCTACAAGGCCTTCAAAAAAATTGGATTACCAATGACTTGGACCATTTCCTATTATTGGCTAAATAAACCTAAGTGCATTTTAATTACGACTTTCAAAATCGATGAAATGCATCCAATATTCCATGTTTCAATTCTTGAACCATTTCATGAATCTACAATTCTTGAAAAACATATTCAACCACCTCCACTAATTAAAATGGGAAATGAAGAAGAAATTGAAGTTGAAGAATTCTTGGATTTGCAAGTTTTTCATGAATCTTTGGAATATTTAATCCATTGAGTGAATATGATATTAACAATTGTACATGGGAACTTGCTTTTAATTTAATTAATGCATCATAGAAGGTTCGATAATTTCATCAACAATATCCATTTAAACTTAGATTGATGATAAGTCCAAAGTTTAATAATTTAGTTATCACCTTTTTGAAGGTTCTAAAATATTGAAAATCATGTTCAAAAGGCTTTTAGAATACTCAAGCCCCTAATAGAAGCAAAGGAAACAATTTTAGGAAATTCAAGAACTTTCAAATATTATATAAATGATAGGGAAAACCTTTCTTATCATGAAGGTTCAAATTAGGTCCAAGCATGCTAAGGTATGTCAATCTAATTTACTTTGTATTTTTTTTTTTAATATCCATAAATTAATCCTTCAAATATATTGAAATTATGAATATAATTTATTTCAAAGATTAGTAAAAAGATTTTTTATGATTTCATTGCATAATATTGAAGAACCACACATTGTTTTTGGAGATGCAACTATATGAACATAAATGTCCCCTTCCTATGAAATAAGATTTCAAGTATATAAAAGTTGAAATTCAATGGGATTTTGCATATTTTCAAGTTGATGGAACTTAAAATGTTTAAATGTATTTTCAACTTTTTCATATTATAGTCATAACATATCAAAGGTTTAATGTAAAGTATTTTCCTATTTTAAAAAACCACCCAATTTATATAATGTTTTTATAGGTTTTTTTATATTAAAATCTTCAAATTTATGTTCAACCTACCATATAAACTCAATGGAAGACATTATGGTCTCATAATGAAGCCTAAAAAAGGTTTTGAATCTCTTTTTGTTGAAAACATACTATTTTTGAAATTGTAACTATTTTCTAGCATACTTTACCATATGCCTTCACCTAGTTGCATAATCTAATTTTTTCAATTTCTATGATAATTTGAAGTAAAAAAGAGTGTAAATAGACTTTAAATGAATACTAGTGTCTAGCCTTGGGGGTCATTATGTGTTAATTTTCCCCCCTATGTGTGTCAAAAAGGGTATTGTTTGGGGGATGTTTTGTCAATAAGCTTTAAATTGTTATCTAAATTTCTAATGTATCCAAATATTTAAACCACCTTAAACTCAATTTAAATTTTATGTTTGCATTGAATTTTGGCACCATATATTTATTTAAGAATTTTCAATTTCAGTTGAAGGCATGAAAAGTGATGAAAGAAGGAATGTGATTGAATGAAACTAAAAAACATCATGCATGAAATGCTCAAATTTATTTTTAAAACACATCACCACACATTTCAATACCAAATTATCACATTTCAAATGATGAAAACCATCACAACACCAAAACATGTCTTTCATGACTAGAACATTTTCTAGGCTAGTTTATTTAGCCAAGGTAGGTCTTATTTAATCATGTAGTCATTTGTCCATCAATCATATACCTTTAGTCATTTTACGACTACATTATGACTACATGACTAAAAGGTAGGTATCTAGGGTGGGTACCTAGCTAATATGTATTTAATTTAGGTACTACCTAAGTAGGTACCTACTTTAAATACCTACCTCGTGGGTACCTAATTAGTAGCCATTAACTAGGTAATATGTACCTAATTACTAAAATAAATATTTATATTTATTTATTTATTTCAAAATATAATTAATATGCAATGTGTCAAATTTTAATAGATGGATGACAATCAATGACGTTAGTATGACATCATGGGTGCAATTGTAATGGAATTGCATAGTAATTGAAAAATTGTTTTGATTGAGTTGCAATTGAATTGTAATGAATTGCACCATATATATAGTGAGTTGTAACTTTGCAATTCATGTAACTTGTCCACTAGCATTCACAATGTATAAATACAACAAGTTGTAAATGTCCTCCATAACTCAAAAATTGAGTTGCAAGGTTAGTTACAAAACTCCCTTTTTTTCTCATAGTGTTAATAGGTACATATTACTAATTAATGGTTACTAACTAGGTACATAACCATAGTAGGTAGGTTGGTAGGTCTTAAGACCTACTTACTTACATAGGTAGGTAAGTAGGTAGGAAAGCACAAGACTAAATGAACTAAAAAATAACCATGAATTATTTTTTTTAATTTTATGTTTTACCTTTTGATTAAACTTTTTTGAAGTCATCCCAAAATGGCACTTGTATTTTAATGTGCGAATATGAGATAACAAACCTTCTTTATATAGTTTGTAACATGGGATTCGAAAATAAAACATATGGGTTAAATCTTTTGGTTATTTCCTAGTTGCAAATTAAGTTTAAATTGAATTGTAGCTATAACACTTAAGTGCTTAGGGACAGGCTAGATCCAAGGGGAAGGCTCCATTGTTTTGGTGTTCAAACAAAACTTGAACCCCTCCTATTGGTGCTGTTGGGGCACTAAAAATCATCAAAAAGAGAATAAAATTGAGAAACTTATGGCCCCCCAAAGTAGAGGGGGTCAAAACTAAAAGAAAAAAAACCATTGAATGTTACAAAGGCTAGTTTTTGAACACTTAAAAAAATCCTTGTATGTTTCTCTATTGCTATTAAAGTTCAAAGATGATTTGTAGAACTTTAGGTGGCATTCCTATAACACTTTAAATTGATTTAAATGAATAAAATATTAGAAAGTTATGAGGTTTGAAAGTAGGAGGGGTCCAAAAAGGGAAAAAAAGGAAAAAAAAAGGAAAAAAATGTTTTTTGTAAGTTGGAAAGCTTATTTCTCTTCTTGTTATTTTTTCATTACTCCTTTTCCTTTACATTTCAAAAATGATTTCCAAAGTTCAAGGTAACACTCCCATAACATTTTAAATCACTCAGAATGAAACACATATAATGAAAATAACTGATGAATATGTATTTTTATTAAATTATAAATAATTGTATTATCATCATAACATAGTTGAATAAAGTAAAAGCATACTATGATGGACTTTTTTGGATGTCCTAGTGGCAATTTTTTCTAGGCGAGTTAAATATTGTTGCATTGTATGCAAATATATTTGAAAAACTTGGCAAAAGTGAATTGAAAAATTGAAACCTACATTCTTATCCTTTAAACCCAAAAACAAATTATCAAAAGGATAAATGTTCAATCCAAAGTGGACTTTATAAAGGATGGTACATCTAATGTCCCCAGTCCAAATTACTCCAAAAACATTATCATTATAATTTTTTTCTTCTAGTGGAGTTGGAAACTAAGCTTATAACTTTTTACCACCACACATTGAAGTACCATAACACTTAAAATGAAAAAAATCAAGCAAGAAAAAGTTTTAAAAAAATTTTAAGATTTCAAATGAGATTTTCAAATTCGTAAAATCCATTTCAATATCTTAATTGACTTTTTCAAGGCCTACATTTTTAAAGGTTTTTAAAAAAGGTTTAAATGATGGTGGTATGAACTTGGAAATGGAAAACAATGTGAACTTCAACACCATTTAAATGTTTTTAAAAAAAAAATCATTGGATTTGGACTCTAAAAATGGACTCTGAGTTGCCACAAATGGTTTAGTTAGCATGTTTTTACCCAATAGTAGTACTTTAATAGTGACACACTAGTGAATATACTAATTTTACCAATGGGAATCATAATCAAAAATTAGTTGCAAGTGTATTCCATAATGGGGGGTGGAAATGTGAATGAACATGTGGCATGATCACATGAATGTACATTGTATTTAGTTACAACATAATTGTTGCTTTAATGGCACATTTACAACAATCCTAAAGTATTTGCCACATGTAACTATAATACAACTCATAAAAAAGTCAAACATGGTTGATTACATATGTGTGTATAATGTGAATAAATTATTATATAAAAGAACCATTTTCAATTCACTTGCAACTATAATACAACTAATTGATTTTGTGATATAATAATTATTTATTAATACACTATCTTTATAGGTGATAGTTGCACACTAGTTGTAATACCCGAGAGATAGTTGTATATGAATTTTTTTTTAGTTTTAGTTGTAGGGTAATGTGATTTCAAAGATGTGATTTCTCAATGTAAGTAAGATACTTAATATGTACCTACTTGAAATATGTATTGATTAGGTAATGGGTGAAAACAAGCTAATAGGAAGCAATGGCAACCTCCTTAAAATAGTCCTTATTAGGACTGATTGACTTTTTTTTGCATGACATGGCGTGTGTGGAGATAAGGGTAGGAATTTGACAAGATTCAAACTAAAGACTAACACCATCCCGATTTCCATTGGTCTTCATATGTGAACCATCAAGGTCAACATTGATCATTGTCTCTCAAACCTAATCATAGTTTAGAAAGCTTCACATGTTCAAAGAATTTTGTTTGTTAAAATAGTTTTGCGTCATGTTTAGCCTAATATAGCCTAATATAGCCAAATATAACTTAGTTTAGCCAAATTTAATTTAAATAAATGACTTTTGCCAAGTTTAGCTTAATATAACCAAGTTTATTTTAAATAACTTACTTCACTACTAGAAATTTGGCATTTTGCAATTGTCTTAAACAACTAGTTTTCAGTTGCATGCGACACATGCAACTGGAAATTTGCCCAATTCCCTAAAACAAGTTGCATGAAAATTGCAATTGCATGCGACAATCGTATAATACAAGTACATATGGTTGGGTTATACGGTTTCATCCACCCATACTCTATACTAGCAGTTGGTCGTGCGACTGCATGCAACTATAGGGGTTGCGTTCACACTGCATTACATGTTAATTAACTAACCCAATTGTATGCGAACACGTGTACTTTTATTTTGTAATTAAATATTTAGTTTTAAGAATTACTTTGATTAATCTAGACCATCCAAGTCGTAGTTGTTGGGGTGCGGACACGTGTTGGGTTTAAGGCTATGTCATTATACACGTGGCATAGATTAGGGTTAGGGTTATAGGGTTTAATTATCAAGATCATGCCATGTGGCAACCTAGTGATCGCACAATGTAGTTGCAAATGCAACTAATATTTTGAGAGTTTGAATCGCCATGTGTCACATGGTCCCACTGTTAGGGTTAGGGTTAAGGTTAGGGTTTAGGGTTTTCATTTGCTTTGTTCAATGTGTTATCTAGAATTACCAAGAGTACATGTCAACAATAGATCGATCAACAAAACTCTACAATCACTGAGAAACACATGCACAAGGCAAAGAACTGCATATTCCAAAAGGAAAGTTACAAAATTGTGGAAACATTTTCCAAGGTTCAGCAATAGCAAAAGAGCATTGTGCAACAGAGAGGTGTTTTTCAGGCCTTGACTACCAATTGATGCCAAAGAAAAAAATGTCCGCAATGGCCTAGCTTGAGTGCTATCCTTTTTTCCTTGTCTGGGTTTCCGAATTCCATAACACTTTGAGATTCTTGAAGACTCCAAGGCCTAGCCCTCATGTGTTTCTGCAGGGCACATCATTCCCCAGTGAGAGTTATGCAATTGTCAAAGCTTTGCCAACTTCCCTAAATAGACCCACAACATGCAAAAGGATTGCACAAGTCATTACCGAAGCAAACAATGATATGACAGAGTTACACTCAAGGAAATAGAGATGAGATCATACCTTGAGACTCAGTCCATACACTTTATTTGGTTCTTAAGAGCTCACCTTCACGACCAATAGGAAAGTTAAGTCGTCGCAAGTGAGAAAGAGTTGAGGCATATGTCAAGCGATTGAGCACCTATACCAGGCAACAATCAGTGTGTGATGAGAAAATTAACATGCATGCTTGACTCACCCATCTATAACAATTAGTTCACAAGCACCCTAGGTAGCCAGGCACAACTCTATACAAGTCTCGACTAAGACAAAAAAGTCAATACATTCAGCAAAAAAGTCAAGCTAACTTGTAGCAGCAATAGCACCAAACAAGCTGGTGAAGCTTTGCAAACTGACCAGAGAATGGCAACACTGAGTTCTGTAGCCAAGTTGGAGACTGTGTGTAGATGGTGCACTAGAGTAGCCATGGCTAAGGCATGATTGGCAACAGCTGCTCTTCCCTTTGCTATGGTGCAAAGAAGCTCCAGAACCCCTAAAGCAAGCTCCACATTGCCTCTCTTGGCATCTGGAAGAAGCTTTATGAGCAAAGGAACCACTCCAACCAATAATCCTAATCCTATTTCTCCTTGGAATGCAAATGGTAAGTAAAGCCTTCAAGCCAGCCCTGATGGCCTTGGGATAGATCTCCTCTCACAACAACTTGGCTAGAGCTTCAAGCATTCTCGGCATCGCTCCAGTGCTGTTGCTGTGCGACGATTCTATTTCCGATGCGATTCCCGCAAGAACGGTTGCGGCATTTACCCTGGCATCCAAGCTTCCTTTGCACAAAACCCAAGCTAGGGTTGCAACCGAACTCTACGTGAGAAGCTGCTCTCGCTGCTGTCTGTTTGCTCCCACCTCAAGAAGTGCAAGGATGGCAAGCGCTTCTTCACAAGCCTCTAAGCTGAAAGAAACTCTCTATTGTTTCTTCTTCTTCCTCTCTTGTTCTTCTTCTACTGGCATTGGGTATTTACATTAGAGTTCTAGAGCACCACCGATCACCGAAGCGAGCACGGAGACGGCGTCAGATTCTTGGATGCATTTGTGATTCCTCTCGCTTTCTCGAACCACCAACCTGATGTTCTTCAAACTGGGAAGCGGATCCACGGAACTTTGCACTTCGCAAAGCATTCTAGCCACGGTATCTGTAGCCACGGGCACATAGGGAGTTGAGAGGAGTCGTACAAGGGTGCCGGATGAGCCGCCGCCACCGTGCGCTTCGCACCAATTCTGGATGAGACGCCGTAACATGTGGTTTGGCACGAGCTCCAAGGAAGGCAGCGTCTACATCGTTGCTGGACATGTATGGTTCCCCGCTTTTAGCCATGGCTCCTCTACAACATCTTCATTCTTGTCCTCTACACCCACCATCCTAGAACTCTCCCAAAAACACCAAACAAGCCAGACCTAAACAATTCTTAGTCTGGAAAAACAACAAGCCAGCAAGTAAGCAAAAAGGGCTCTACAATTCCTCTAACAAAGCCCAATCTATAAACGAAAAATTGTGCACAACCAAGAAAAGAGTGAAGGAAATCCCATTAGGGTTTCCAACGCCGAGGTTTAGGGTTCCGCTGAGAAACTTGAAACAGGTAGGTGGCAAAATAGATTAGGTGATTTTTCACCTATATCCTACACCTTATCAATGGGATTGTCATTTGTAGGCAACCTTAATCCTAGACATGCCTACAAAAAATGTGTACGTAGCTTACCAAAAGACCATAGTTGGCCTATTTTGGTTGCACATGCAACTATGAGTATATGCATATCAAATATATATGATGATATATCACAAAAATCATCCAAAGGTTGAGATGAAGGTGATCATAGTTGCACCATAGTTGCATACACACCCAAAAAGGGAGCAAAAATCCATTGTAGTTGCATAAAAAACCAAAGATAATTGCATGCGATCGACAGTTGCATCCCAGTTGTAAACATGATGGTTGCATATGACAAAATTTCTAGTAGTGCTTTAGCCAAATTTAGCCCAATATAGCCTAGTATAACCAAGTGTAATTTAATATAGCCAAATATAACCTAGTTTAACCAAACATAAATTAAATAACCTACTTTTGTTAAATTTAACCTAATACAACCTCATTTAACAAAATATAGTTTAATTTAGCCAAATATAATTTAGTTTAACCTAGTTTAGCTAGGTTTAACCTAAATAACCCACTTTTATCAGATTTGGCTTAATATAACTTAATTTAGCCTATTATAGTTTAATATAGTTAAGTTTAGCTTAATGTAGCCAAGTTTAGCCAAGTATAATTTAATCTAGCCAATTTTAACTTAAATATCCTACTTTTGCCAAGTTTAGCTTAATATAATTTGCTTTAATCAAATGTAGTTTAGTATAGCCAAGTTTAACATAATGTAGCCAAGTATGACCTATAATAACCTAGTTTAACCTAGTATAACATAGTTTAACCAAATATAATTTGATACAGCCAAATTTAATTTAATATAGCCAAGTATAATTAAGTATAATTGAGTCCAACCAAGTTCAACCTAAATAACTTGTTTTTGCTAAATTTAGTCTACTATAGTTTAATTTAGTTAAATATAATTTAATATAACCATGTTGAACTTAATATAACCAAGTATACCAAGTATAACCTAGTTTAGCCACGTGTAGCCAAATTTAACCTAAATAACCTACTTTTGCCAAATTTAGCCCAATATAATTTAGTTTAGTCAAATATAATTTAGTATAGCCACATTTAGCCTAATATATTTATGTATAGTTAAGTATAATTGAGTTTAGCCAAGTTTAGCCTAAATATCCTACTTTTGCCAAGTCTAACCTAAGTTAGCCTATTTTAGCCAAATATAGTTTAATATAGCCAAGTTTAACCGAAATAATTTTTTTGGTCAAATTTTGCCTAATATAATTTAATTTAGCCAAGTATAGTTTAATATAATCAACTTTAACATAATATAACCAAGTATAGCGAAGTATAACTAAGTTTAACCTAAATAACTTATTTTTGCCAAGTTTAGCCTAATTTAGCTTAACATAACCTAGTTTAGCCAAATATAATTTATTATTGTCAAGTTTAACCTAATATAGCTTAGTTTAACTTAGGTTAAACTTAAATAGCTTAGTTTAGCTTAAGTAGCCCCAAGGTAGATTAGGTTGCCTAGGTTTAGCCTAGGAACACCTAAATTTGCTTAGAATAACCCATGGAGGTTTTGGGTGGCCTAGGTCAGCCTAAGGAGGCATAGGTTAATCTAGGTTAGAAAAACTTATTCTTTATATCTTTGTGATACCTTCATTTGTTACATAAAAAATGTGGTGGTGAGGGGTTCAAGTCCTCTTACCTTCATCCTATGTGCTTCTTAGGTTCCTAGGGGAATATTAGTGAGGTAGCTTTCCTAGGAGGAGGGTTAGGTGGTTAGCATATAGCCAAGGTTGTTTTAAAAATTAGGTTAGGTTGCCTAGTTTAGGATGCCTAACATAGGGCTCCTAGCCTAATAGGTGGCCTAGGCCAGGTCCCAAGTATCATTATTTGACTAAAAGTTGATTGCCATGTGGCATCATATGATTGGGTAGGAAAAATAAATTTGTTATTCTAGATTGCCACATGTCCACTCATAAATGGTTAATAAAGTTTTGAATTCATTTTAAGCTACCACATGGCAACAAGACATTAATCAAAATAAATTATAATTATATTTGAAAATTAAATTTTGTCCATTGAAGATGTCTTGCAGTCATGGAGGACATAATTGCAAATGACATTTACGATTATGCTATTTTTTATTGTCCTAGTGGTAAATACAACAGGACCATATGGACTAGTAATCATGTAGTCATGACTAATCATATATGTGGTTTAGGATTACAAAAATAGTCGCTTATGTAGTCGTATTTTTCATGTTTTGGTGTAGTGTTATTAGTAGTAATTAGATGATTATTATGATGTCAATTAAGCTAAATATATTCAAAGATTTAACCTCTAACTTGAATAGTTTTTTATATTCAAAATGAACTTTTGATTATTTTGCCCTAAAGGTAATTCATTGATAATATTACCATCAGGTAACATTTTTAGAATTAGCTTTTGATGATTTTGCTTTATAATAGTAATTACATTAGTTAACTTCCATCTATGGTTCAATTCAATTTCAATAATTGCTTTTAACAACTTTTTACACACATGTTATGGATGAATATGGATGGATTTAACTGATGTGAATGATGGATCCATTGAGATATTTATCCTTGTCCAAAATTGGACTAATATTCATCCAAAGTAATGTAATTAGGTGCAAATACACTAAAATGAACAAAAGGCATCAAGGTCAAAATCATTTGGACAATCCAAATATTGCATTTGACACACATATGATGTTATTAATGGGATGGTCTACTTTTTAAATTTTTTGCAATTTGTGTACCTAGTCTATCGTTGTGTCCTTAATATATAACAAATATTGTTGGACTACATTTTGGTTTTATATCATTTGTTTTTGCATTCCTATTTTGAAATACATGAGATTGAACAATTTAAGACTCATTTAAAAACACATTTCAATTCATAATTTTCACTTGGCCAAAAGTACATTTTCAAACCAAATACAATTAGATTGTTCATAAACAAATTTCACCAATTTCAAGTTTTTCTTCTTTTTGAATGATCAATATTAATATTATTTCCAATTTTGAAAAACATTGGTGTACATTTTGTATTAGAAAAAAATGTTTGAAAAAGATTAAAAAAAAAGAATACTATTCATGACAACTATTTGGAACATGGAAAAGAAAATTTGAAACATAATTAATGTGCTTCAAAATTTCAAGAATTGAAACTTTGTAAGTAGTGAAGCCTATTCCAAAAATCAAATTGATAATCCAATTTATTATGCTCTCCTTGTGATTTTTCAAAAACCTAAAATTATAGTTTAAAACATTGTCCACAGACCTTGCGTCTACTTTTGCAATGTTTATATCCTACTAAACAAAATGTGGTGATGTGAATGGGTTCATCATTTTTAATAGGATGAATCTAATTACCTTCAAGCAAAATCTTGAAAACTTAAACAATAATATAAATTATTAGTGCTTAATTCCTTCATGCAAATGCTAAGGTAGTGGTTGAAACCAATGTTGTTTGTGCAATTATTCTTGATATATTCTTAGTGAAAGGATAATATATTTATTTACCCATTGCGTAAAGGTATATTAACATTCAAAAATTTCCATCAAGTTAGGGTCCAAAAATATAACAATTAATGTTTTTGCTAAATGGGTAGAGTATGGGTACCTTCAAGCATCATATACACCTTTTTGGGGCAAAAGAATGCATGCTTGCATTTTTATTTATTTAAAAATGAAGCAAAATTACACATTTGGATTTTGTTTTGTTTTTTTTGGGGGGGAGGGGGGAGATTAATTATAAGGTCCATTCATGGTTGGGGTTCCAGAAAAAGGTCAAAAGACTCCATGACTTTTTAAAAGTTACTTTTCACAAATGACATTTATATGGAACAAGTTTAAATGAAAAAAATTGAATAGTCCAAGATAAAATAATTCGTGTGATGTTGGTGATTTTTCACTTACATACATAATTCTGCATCAATATTTGGTTTACAAACAAAAACACATAAATTGGTAAAATAAACCTTTAAATGAATTCAATATGGCTTTTCCCATGATTATTTCCTACATGTGGAACTTGTGCTTAGAGCCATTTTTGAGCATAACAAATATAAATAACTAACCAAATAATTTTTAAAAGAATGATTTCCCTTGTAACTTTTTGCTTCAAAATTTCAACACTTAAAATTTTTCATATGATTTATTTTTTCATCAAGTTGACCTAATGAATGTGAAGTTGCATAAATGGAAACTTGTTTTTCTTATACAAATAATTTGAAATCAATTGCATTATTTCTTTTATAAAAAACTTTAATACATAGATCTAACCATAAATCAATCAAGGACTTGAAGGAATTTTTACACAAAATTTAATAATTATTTCATTTCTCTAAAACCTTCACTACTTAAAACCATGGTTTTAATGTTATTAACATCACGTTTAAAATAACTATATAATCAAGATCTAGACTAAATTAGTAGTTTGAAATGACTAAATGTGTGCCTCATGACTAACATCGAAAGTAGCAATGTGTATTATAACAAAAAAAATAGCATTTAAGTCAAATCTAACAATATGTTGCAACATAATAAATGTGCGTGCTCACATGGACTTGTTTATGTTGACTAATATGACTAACATGATTGAAATTAATCATAAAGTATGACACACATGATTATTGTGCTATTTTAAAAATGATTTGATAATAATATAATGGAAAAAATCATTTTCTCATTTTAAAAAGTTAATTACAAAACAAATGAAAGTAAATTATACTTCTCATGTTTTCAATTGTTATTCATAATTATTCAAATAACTAAATAATTTAAAAGGTATTATTTTTGAAAAAAAAGTAATGAAAAAATGGAGTATTAATTTGAAATGTTTTCCCGAGGAACCTAAACCTTTCCCCAATTGAAAATTCTTTGCTCCCCGAGGAAGTTGCCCTTTTCCACAATGAACTTTTCTTACTTTTCATGAAGGTTGTTTTTTTGGAAATTTCACTTGTTCCTTAGGGGATTTTTTTTTATTCCCTAGGGATTTCATTTTGCTTCATTGGGAACTTATATTGTCTCTTGGGGCACCTTGTTTGGACTAACATTTAGTCTTTTTTCCCCTAAGGAAGTTGCTTCTTAAAGGCAACTAACTTTTAAAAATTATGTAAATGTTTTATGTTTTTTTCTCTCCATTTCCTTTGGTGGCAAAAAAAACTTGTAAATTGTTAGTAGGTAGGTAATAAAAATAATCTTTACCTATGTATCAACCATCTATTAATCATTATCTATTTTCCTACCTATCTACCTAAATATACATACTTATTTCTTACAAGATTGGTTACCAAGGTGAAACCAAATATTAAATTAGTTGACATTCATCCACAATTGAAAACATAATAACAGGTATTTAGCGGATGATGCACTAGTGGGTGTTGGTTCGAGACCAGTGGATTATGCATTGGTGGCTAGTAGGTAGGTAGTAAAAACAATGGAACCAATGTTGTTTAAAAGATGTGCAAATACATTTGTTAAGTAAATAAAGCCCTATGGATTGTATGTCTTAGACCTAAAAGGTTGCCAAAATTGTTAGAAAACAATATTTCAAAAGAATTAAAATTTCATTAATTTAATGTTGCAAAAGGAAAACACTAACATAGGAGGTAAATGGGCCCAATACACAAAAGTAAAAGGCATCTCCCATAGGTAGGTAATAAATGTAAATGTCAAAAATCTTCAAACAAACAAAAAATCATCAATGAAAATAGTTCTCAATGAAAGACATTTGATTGTGCCAGTTTAGCAAATAATTTTATGATTAGAAAAGTTGATAAACTTGGTAGTAGAGGGGGAACAAAGCTAACAAGAAAACACAATGGTTGAATTCATGGAACAAATTGTTAATAACATTGTGAAAATAAACTACGGCCATTCATTTGTTTAAGAATTTAAATTTTAACTTTAGAAATTACATTTCATATCACAATTGAAATCCAAAAGAGTGGGCCATTCAAGAATCTAAATTTTAATTTTAGAAATTACATCTCATATCACAATTGATGGTGCGCCCTTTGGCTCTTTGATAGACTTCAAATGCGAGTCTAAAATGAAAACAGTGGAAAAGCAAGGAGTCGGGGCACACTCCCTAGCTCATAACACTTTGGGGGGGTAGAGGGGCGTGTTGGAGCTCTGGGATGGGACTAGGAAGAATGACAAGCATTTACTCACTCATTCAAACTTGCACAAACCAAATAACAAGTTGGTTAGTGCATAGTTCAAACACTTTTGGTGTTAAGACTCACCATGGGCAACTTCAAACTCACAAGACTCACCACGGCCCGGACTTGGAGGAGGCCACCACCTTCCCCCTTATAGTATATTATGTGCCTCTCCACAAGGCCCACATCCAAATGGCATTTTGTCCCGGGACCCCCAAGTGGGAGTCCTGAAATTACCAAAGTTGGGATTCCTGTGACTTTGGGGCCCCATAATTTTGTGTGCAAACCTCCGATTGAGACAAAGTCTAAAACAAAGTTGTAGCCCTCATCAAGAACTTTCCAACGGTCTTTCACACACCACCTGCACGCAAGGAAATTGGGTTGATTCCTGACTTTTTGTGGTCGGGAGTCAAATTGTCAATTTGACTCCCGACCTTTCTTTTGGACATAAATTGTGTTTTAAATGTCCAAATGGGTGATGTGAGCCCATTTTAGACATTTAATTTTGGATAAATTTCTAATGATATAAAGAATTCTTCAAACCAATGGGTTTTGACCCCTGCAATTTCTCCCTGAAAATTCGGGAGTCCTTCGAAATTCCAATTCCCCAAGTGGGAATTGCTTCGGGAGTGTGAGGGTTCATTCTCTCACACTCTCCTACATTCCTGAGAATATAAGATGTGTTTCCCAGGTCTCCTTCTTGTTTCGCCTTCTTGCAAGCCCTTTGCCTTGGTCATAAGCCCAAGGTTAGGGTTGCGACAATTAAAGTCTAGAAAAACAGGCCACACTAAACCAACACCCACCAAGGCACCACGAAGGATGGATGGTAAATGATAAGGAAATGATTTGCGTTCTATTGGGTTCCAATTCCTTTGTTAACCATGGTGATTAACTCGGTTGCATTTTTTGGTACTACTTACTTATTAACAATTCACAAGCAAGTTGTTAGTATGTAGGTAGTCAAAACAACCCTTATTGATGTATAAACTATAAACTAGTGTTGATCGGCGTTCACATTTTAGGCTTATCTTGAGGATATCAATAAAAGATATTCCATTTTTTAAAAAAAGGATATGTATTTCAAAAAAATATGAAATTTATTACACCATTTGACTACATTTTATTTTATTTATTTTTTAAAAATTCGGTTATGAATGTGTTGGTTTTCAATTTTTACAAAATGACAGATATGCACAAAGGTTATGCATATCAACCTTTTGATTTTATTATCTACAAAAAAATTAGAATTGATGTGTGTGTTGTGTGCCCATATTGTGCATTAAAATAAAATAATGAGGTGGAAGCACACTAAGGTGGAATATTTTCTGACATATGTGAAGTCCATACTAGTGTCAAAATAAAAGTCCATTTTACATTTTAATAGAATAAATTATATTCCACAAGTCATATGGCAAGGTTAAAAAATTATTTTTTTCACTTCTAAACTTTATCAATTGTAAATAATTGTATCAAAAATTTACATTTAAAAAATGAAAAGTTGAATTATTAATTCAAATGAATAAATAAATTTATAAATAAATTTATATTTCATTGTATATCTCAATTTATGGTTTTAAAAATCTTTCAAAATTGTTTTCCTTTGTAAATGGCATCACATTACTTTTTATGTAAAAAAAAATCACTCAACTAAACATTTTAATAAATATAATGAATCCATAATCATATGATATGGATTGTGATGTAAGGTTTTTGGCATTTCAAAAGTCCAATATGTTATGATAATTCAAAATCTATTCATGAAATTCACACAATGTGATCATTTCACATCTAATATTTTTTTTATAGTCCTTTTCACATATTATTCAGTTATATTTTGTTCCATGGTTCATGATTGATAATCTAACAAGCAATGACATGATTATGTACCCTACTTTAGTGTGCTTTCACCCAATGATCTATTGCAAAGTGCAAACACTCGATTGCACTCTTGCTTTTGCAAACCCTAATTCCTAAAACCTTAATTCTTAACACCTAAACACTACATGACATAATCCCTAAACCTAATGCATATCCGGATTGTCCATATGTGACTTCCAAGGAAATTTATTCTATCCAGATGCACAAATCTTGACAAGGTTATGCATAATAAAACTTTAATGCTGGGTATCTGACGGTTGTGTATCCGGCCAGATATCAAACTGAACCAAAAATCTGGATATGTACGTATACATATCTGGCCACTATCTCAATGCATATCTGAATTTTTCTATATAACCAGACAACACTGCTATAAACCCCCTACTTGCCCTAGTAGTTAGTTACCTGTTTTCTTAACTATGTACCTATGTATGAGACTTATTTCGTACAGAATCGGTTACCAAGGTGAAACTAAATATTAACTCAGTTAAGGTTCATCCACAACTGAGTAATATCAGGCATCCAGTGGATGGGGCACTGGTGGGCGCTGGTCCACTGTGGACAGAAGAGTGGAGCTTTGTGAAACTTTTTCAGTCTTTTAGGCACCAAAAAGCTCAATCAAACTCCAATAGATCCTACCTACCATTCATACACATATAACCAATACAGTTGTTCTGTAAATCACTGAACCAACTGAGCTCAGTTCTATATCATCGCTGTTTTCCTGACATACTCGAGTTCAGATCAACGTTATGCGACCTATCAGATGTTGCTTTTCGCTCCCTACAGTCCTGCAACACTGGTTTCGGGTTCTAAAAATGTTCAGATCATCCTGGGCCTGGTGTTAAATTGTGTTCCGCGGAAGTCAAAAGATCTTCATTGAGCTGTTGAGATTTTCGCTCTCCAACTTGTGACGGGCTTGCAGCACGAGACCACGGTAGTCAGCGGGTGATCGATCAGCATCGCGCGTTCTGCCTAACTGTCTTTCTGGAGTATCTAGCTTACATCTCGAAGATTTGAAAGACAGATCCACAGTACGTCTATGGCAAGACAAGATGCAAGTGATTTGGCATAAAGATATAGAACCTTGTTTCATTCGCTAGCCTATTATAAAATCCTAAGTTCCTAACATGAACTCGAACAGAACCTGCAATATTCAGCGACCGAGCTGCAGCAGCTTCAACAATACATGACACAATTCTCTTCTTCAGGTGTATGATGCAGACCCTTCTTTTGCCGAATACGGAGCAATTTTGCAGAGTACGGTGCAAATGAAGAATCTGCATCATAAACCAGACCAAGAAAATTTCAAGAAGTCATTGGCATTCATCCGAGCTGCACTTGCGAAATTTGAATCTGCTGCACATGCATGGAACCATCTCCAGGACTACAGGTACTCTAGAGACAATTCTCTCTCTCTCTCTCTGTGCTCCGGCCAAGCAAGTTGCCGAGGATGAACTTGGCACAAAGTGTATGACCTGCGGAGCGTTCTTATACCAGCCTCCCGTTCCAGCCTTTTTTTTGACTGCCGAAATTTTGTCAAAAAGCGGGATTAATTTTTTTAAATTTAAAAATGAAGTGATTTCGGAGGGTTTCAATAGCCAAAATTGAGGTTAAGAAAAAAGAAAAATCTCCAGAGTTCTATATTTGGTTTTCAATTGTTATCCACAAATATAGAAGGTTGATTAAGCATTTTGTACTTCATATATGGTTTATAGCCAAATTTGGCTAAATGTTTTGTACCGATGATCACTGTTTCTTTGTACATCTTCCTAAGGATGATCGTCACTTAAATCCGGAAAAGAACACCGATGCCAACTGTCATACCTAGGCTCAATCGGAAGTAGACTCTAGAGCCTAGAGGTTTGCCATTTAGTGCTTACAGACTTTAACGCCCTGGTTTTCTGCAAAAGAATCAACCAAGTGCAAAAAAGAAACGACAACATTGAGTGAATAATCGCTCTGTGCACTGCAGCGTACAGATCCCCGTCGTCGTTTCCGATTTAACACCCGGAAACAAAAGATCAGTGTTCAAGGCGTCCTTAGCGCACGCATTAGCACAACGTTAGCCATTGGATTAACACACTAGCGGTTCTGGGTCCGCCTCGTCATCCGACATTCACTCATCTTCAACTCCTTTTTCGGGGATTCATTACCTCCGTTTTGCTATTATTGCCGGCGAGTTTTTGTCGTGGTACCTGTGTTTGGCAATCGCTCCCCGGAGCTCTGCAGATTGCCGTCCGCCTGTGCATTATTCTGGTGTATGCGTTGTGTCCAGAGTCCGGCGTGTGAATTGCCCTCATACATTGCTGCCCTCATGCGGTGTGCGCTTAAATCTCGGTCGCTCCGTCCACACTACGTCGCTTATTTTAACACCATGCTTTTGTGGTGCCCACATTCACACTCGCATGTTCAAACACTACTAACAAAAAGTACCTAATTTGGTTGCTTACTAACCCCACATCTAGCTTGCGATTTCTTTTTGGGCTGAATTTCACCTCAGTGGTTCCCCCCTCAAGGGGCCTACACAAAAAGTCTCAGGGAATGAAGGCTGAACTTTTCAAGAACTTTTTAAGCCTTTTTCCATTCTTGACCTCCCAAAAATCGGTAGCCAAAAGGTTGCATTGAGAAGCACAATTCACATTTATATTAGACTACCTAGGGCTGGAAGGCCAGAGTGAACAGTAAACCAGTACCACCTTGTAATTGTGTCTGTACCATAGCTAACCACACTGGTTAGTTAGATGTACTAACCAGCCACATGTATCTATCTAACTAGTAGTGTCATCCAAGTGTCTTAAGGCCATGCCACACTTAGTGATAGGCCATTTTTTCCCCCCCTCTGCCTTTGACGATAGTGACAGGTGCTATGACTAAACCTTTTTCCCTTAAATTTATGAAATTAGCTTTCCTACCTTGTTTTCCTTTGTGTCCACACCTACCACATCAAAAATGGCACTCCAAAAAAGTTACGTGTCTTTTCCAAATTTGTGGCCACACTTGAGTGTAATGGTATGTAGCTTTTTGGCTTTTTCATCGTTAGCAAATTGTGGCCCAACACCTCACCTTTAAACCCCTAAACCCTAAAGCTTATCAGTAGTCTCTCCTTGCTCTTACGCTTTTGGTGTTATCTATGCTCTTGCGTTTTTTACACTCTTTGTGCTCTGGCACTCTTTGTGCTCTCAAGCTCTTTACGCTCTTGTGCTTTCTATGCTCTTTGTGCTCTTGCGCTCTTGCATTATATGTGATTTCTATGTTCCTATGTTCTCATCTTCTCTTGTGTTTTGTGCTCCTGCTTTGATCTCAAATGTTGTTTCTCCTTGCTCTTGAGCTTTATGCTCCAATTAGCTCTTATATACTCTTTCCATTGTTTTTATGCAAGCGCAAGAATTCACAAGTTCAAGCTCATCATTGAGTTGTTTGCAAAAATCCAAGTAATTTTTGACGTGCTCCCAAGTCCTTAGTTAGCCCCAAGTTGGGGCTAAGCCACTCAAGTTGTGGAATTTCTGGGACTCGGGCCACGCTCCCAGCTTCCAGCATTAAAGGGGGTGAGAGGGGCGTGCTGAAAGCTCCGGGATTAGACTAGGAAGAGGGACAAGCTTACTCAATTATTCGGTCTCGCATCCAAATCCAACCAACAAGTTGGTTAGAACTCATTCTGCACACTTTCAATGTTGGGACAAGCCACAGGCGACCTTGGACTCATTTGACTCACCATGGCCCGGACTCAGGAGAAGCCACCACCTTCCCCCATATAATATTCTCTACAGCTCTCCACCACACTTACATCCAAATGGCTCTTTTTCCCGGGACTCCCAAAGTGGAGTCTCGAAACTGTCCTGGTTTGGACTCCTAGGACTTTGGGCGTTCATAACTTCTCGCCTCGAACTTGGATTGGGACGAGGTTTAAACCAAAGTTATAACTCTCCTCGAGAGCTTTCCAACGGTGTGTCATACTTCACCTGCACGCACCGAAATCAGGTCAATTCCCGACTCTTAGTGGTCGAGAGTCAAACTGCCAGTTTGACTCTCGGCCCTTCTTTTGACCATAACTTGTGCTGCAAATGTCCAAATGGCTCATGTGAGCCCATTTTGGACATCTACACTTCAAGAATTTACCAACAGTACAAAGAACGCCTCAATGCGAGGTGTTTTCACCCTTGCAATCGCGCTCTGAGTTTTCGGGAGTCCCGAAGGACTCCCAAGTCCCATTTTCGGGAGTGTGAGTGGCGACCTCACACTTCCCTCAAAGTGGGGTTGCGACATTTTATTTTTTATTTTTCTTTAATATCTTTTTTTTTAAATATTAAAATGTTTAGTAGGGAAAAACTTTGTGCATCATTGTGTTCTCAATTAAGGTTTTGTCTCTAGTTTTGTTTGTAATTCACTGTTCACCATGGATACTTGAAAATTAATAGTTGCATTGGGATCGATCGTCATCCTCATTGAAATTGTACCATGTTTTTTGGAAGAAGATGATTTAATCTCACCATCAATGTTGGGTGGTGATCTTCCTACTATGCCTGCAAACATTGTTTTGCACAATTTTCGACTAACATCCAAATTGGTGGTGATGGGGTTTGATTTAGGGTCTTGGGTGGTCATAAAGCACAACATGATTTTCTATTTTCTACTCATAGAATACAATGACAACTATTGGATTCAAAACTTTCCAATGTCCAAGTTGACATTGTTTAAGATCGCCAACCAACTAAAACCATTGATTGTAAAGAAAGACACAAAGTATTGTCTTGCAATCCTTATGGAGGTTTGGGTCACTTGTGTGATTTACAAGCTGTCACACGGTTTGAACTTATTGACCTACAATGAATTATTTATGATAGGTAGATCGACAATGGGGTTGGTTATGTGAAAAGTTGTTAGGGTTGTTATCATTGTGTTTAGAAGCCTAATCTTTTGGCCCATGGAACAAAAGATGGAGGTGGTAATGATGGAGTTTAAAGATTGACATGGCTTACCAAGCATGCATGGTGTCATAGACAGTACACACATCTCAATTCAAAACCCAAGCTTGCATTTGCGAAGGATTACTATTATCATAAAAGTGGAAGCTACTCAATTGTCGCACATGTAATTATGGATGTTAGGAGGAGCTTCATTGACCTCTATGTCGATTCACTTGGGAGCATCAGTGATTCTTGAGTTCCATGAAAATCTGATTTGTACAAACAAGCTCCACATCAAAGGTTTTTTAATTTCCTGAGAGGAAGTTAAATAGGTTTTACACCTTACCTTTTTAGTGATAAGGGATACTCATTGCTCCCATGGATCATGATATTTCACAAGGAAGGACAACACATTCTATGCTTGAGCTTTGTACCATAGAAAGCATAAATGAAGGCGATTGGTTGTTGAAAATGCCTTTGGCATTTTGAAACAAAGTTTTAAAAAGTTTTTGTACAAAATTGACATTGGTGTGAATTTAGTTCTAAATGTTTTCACATGTTGCTATCTTCTTCACAATCTAATCCTTAGATGATAGTTTTTATGTGACCTTTCTATAATTACCTTTAATATACGAATAATTTATATATGTGGAAACTCCTTATATCAAAATTTTAGTTTAAATAACCCATATTTTATAATTATTTTCATAGTTAGTTTTTTAGAGGAAAAGGAAAATTTTCATACATAAATTGCCATCAAATGTTGAAAATAATTTTAAATGCAACATTTTATATGTGAAGCAAGTTTTCAATGGAAGTAGTTTTTTCAATGCAAATAGTTTTTCCAATGCAAGCAATTTTTCAATGCAAGCAGATTTTTTCATGAAAGCAGTTATTCAATGCAAGTAGTTTTTTTTAATGAAAGTAGATTTTTAATGCAAATGATTTTCCAATATAAGTATTTTCTCAATGCAAATAATTTTTCAATGTAAGCAATTTTTCAATGAAAACAATTTTGCAATACGTGCAAATTTTTAATACAAATATTTTTTGATTTAATTTTTTTTCAATGCTAGTAATTTTTCAATTCAAGCAAGTTTTCCATTTAAATCATTTTCCCATGTAAAAAAGCTTTTTAATGTAAGGAATTTTCAAAAAAACATTAAAAGTAAATCATCTTGAATGAGTCATTGATTTTATCTATTTTGAATGTGTTTATGTGGGAACCATGGTTTTGTTTATATACATATCCATTAAATGAAGTTAATAATAATGGAAACACCTTCATTAAATCTTTTTGATTTTATATCTTATTTATTAGGTAATTATTTATCATCTTTTGAATTGAAGCAAAATAACATGGCACATTTAAATCAATATTTATTATTGAATACAGAAAAAGACCAACAATGTCCTATTCAAGAATTAAATCGAAGTTTTTTGTTTGATTTGCATCAAGGCATGGTCATGAATGAACATCAATATGTGACAAAAATGACATTAAATACTAAAATGGGAGGTTTGTGGGGAGATTTCACTACAATATTTTGGATAGCTAAATATTTACAAAGGTCAATTTACATTTGGAATAAAGTATCAAAATGCATTACGTCTCAATGTGGCATTGATTTTCAATATGTCCCCTTACATATAGCATACAGTTCTCAACATTTTGAACCAATTCAATATGTTAATGGTCTATCTAGATCTTTGCTTACTTTTCAAGTCAATGATTTTAAAGTTACCATAAATTTAGATGATTTTCCATTTCTTTCGGAATCAAAGATGCAACAACCTCCTATTCAATTATCACAACTAATTACATGTTTTTATTGGAATGAAAAATTTGATTATGCATTAATGGACATTTTGAAAAAATAATTGGGATTCACCATTGGAGTATGTTGTTTCATTATTCAACACTTCTTGTAATACAAATATTAGTTAAAAAAAAATTAAAAGTCATATTCAATACTTCAATTTTTTTTTGAAAAACAACACAAATGTTTATGTCATTCAAATTTTGTCTAATCCTTTCACTTCAATTCCCCTTATCAAACTTTTAAAAAATCCCAAAATTCAAATGGAACATTTTCATCTGATTGTTGAGCCTAATGTAACACCAAAATAATAATAATAATAATTGATTGGGCACTTTATGACAACAATATTTTTGAATTATTGGAGGTTTATCGAAAGTTAACTTATTACGCAAAAACATTTAAATTCATCAACATGTTTCCTAATATTAAAAGAACAAGATCACAAATTATGATTCACATGAAATATATATATATATACTAAAAAATCATAAGAATATTTCATAAATGACAAAGTTCAATCATCATATGTTCAATGCACTCTAAAAAAAAATTAAAAAACTAATTCTCACAAAACATTTTTTTGCAAAACATGACGTTCAATAAAATAAAATAAAACACAATATTAATTTAAAAGAAAATATACATAATTCAATATACATTGACATTCATAATAAAAAAATCCAAAATGTTCCCATATTTCCATGTTTTCGTTGTGAAAGGTTATGTTTTTTAAAATAACTTAAATGTTTTTCAAATCAATTGTTAAAACAACTTTCTATATATTTTCAAATACAAATAGAACCTAGTTCAACATCATACACATGTACAATCTATTTACGTAATATTAGTGAAAATAAACCACCCTTATATCAAATACCAAATAAATTTTCTAGAAACAAAATTATTCCATCAATCTAAAAATTAACACAATAAGAAGAATGTCTTATATGTTTGTCCAAATAAGGTGATGGTCACTTACAATATTTAATTGAAACACCATTATACAAATATTTGAATGTTAACATTCATCATCAATTGGCAATTTTGTTTGTTTTGGATATGAATTTAGAATTTAGAAATTCTTATTTGTAATAATGCATCATTTGATAACTTTGATTTTAAGAATGAAGGAATACATTGTACACCAACAAATTCAATGATAAATAATTTTTTAGATGTTCCAAAAATAATGAATTACGAAAATACTATATATTCTACTGCCCTAAGTCAAAATTTTCACCTTTTAAGTTTATTTAAAGATAAACATTCAAAAAAACTAAATTTTCCAATATTGTTCTATGGGCAACCTCAACAATTTTCTAAAGGTTTTTCATATTAGGAAATAGCTCAATGGGAATTATTTCATAAATTTGGGGATATTTCAACAAATATTTTAAACATTTTTTTAAAAAATTGTTAAAATTTCCATCCAAAAAATCATAGGTTATGGTTAGGTGGGAATATGAAAAGGAAAACTTTGTGGTAGAACTTTAAAAGCTCATCAAATACAAGATAAACCAAATTTAGATAATATTTTCAAATCATACTTAAGTTATCGTGATTTGGAGGGTTTTTGTAATTCAATTAATTATTTTGAACAGTTATGAAAAAAAAAATTTATAATGATTCAACAACTTGGTCCTCTAACCTTTTTTGTCACTTTTACATCTATTGAAAGATTATGAGATTCTTTCTTAAAATTTTAAACACATTACATGCTTCAAAATTAAATTTCTCAAATAAAATAAAAGACCTCCAATCTATTCATATAGTCAAATTAATACAAATTGACCCTATCACATGTGCAAGATATTATGATCATAAATTTTATTTTATTTTGCAAATTTATCACAAAAGATCATTATCTTTTTGAGTATATTTTTGATCATTTCTTGATCATTGAATTCCAAAATTGTGGGAGTGAACATGGCCATGGATTTTAATGGATAAAAAATGCACCTATGTATGGAGTGCACACAAATGAAGAAATTGAATAGTTTGTAAACATGTATATTTCTTGTGATGTATCATTATTACCAAACCTATTACAAAATGCATAACAACATCAACACACACATACATGTAAGAAAAAAATGATGTTGTTTATAAATTTCATTATCTATTGTTTTTTATGTGTGAAACAAAAATTTTAGAACCTCTTCAAATAAATGAAAATTATCCATTTTCACAATAATACCTTTAAACACAAGCAAACAAAATACTTCAATCTTTAAAGATTTAAAAGAAAATGATTATATTTCATTTTTTGAATATCTAATCTTTTTAGACTTTGATGAAAGTACATATATATTAAACTTGAGAAGTAAATTAACAAAGCCATACATTTTTTTAAAACAAACTCTTAAAAACATAAAAACTAATGCATTTAATATACATGTTATTCATTTGTGGTTTGTAAATACAAATATTTAATTTATCTTGGACTAATATACAATTGTAACATATTGCACATTATATATGACAAAATTAAATAAATCAATAACATTAGAATTACATTCTATCATTAAAAAATGCATTCGAAATAATATAGATGTAAATACAAAAATTCAAAAATTAAGTAATGTTTTTTTGAATGCCCAACAAATGGTTGTTCAACTTGTTATTTACCTTGTGCTTTCTTTACCATTATATTATTCATCTCGAACATTTCAATTCATAAATATTTTTTCTTTTGAAGAATGTGCTTTTGTGTTAAAATCACAAGTTGCATTAAATGAATTGGAATAAAATTCAATTGATATAATCATAAACAAATATATTAAATGTCATAATCAATATGAATCGTTGTCATTAGTAGAGGGGTGAGAGTTTCTTTGGGAGGTATAAGTAAAATCATCACACCTTGATTTCTTAGACCCATCAAACTTTGAAAAATCATAGGAAGCACTTAAATAAATATTTTCATAATTTTTTTTTAATGAATACATTTATTAGTTTACATAAATTTTGAAATTTTAATAACCATAAAGAATATTGTGTATATTGATGATTCTAATCATTGCATTTAGAAAAAAGTTTTAGGAATGTGATGCTGGTTCCTTTCCTTAAATGTTTTAGTTAAAACAAAAACTTGAAACATAATATGAGAATTTTCTTAGGAATTTTTTTCTTAAGGTAATTTAAAAGTCATTCTATTTTTAATTTTTTATTAAAAAAATTAATTGAATAAGTATAATTTAGTTATGATTTTCCAAAGTTAGGCTATTAATTTATGAAAAGGCCATTTTAATTAAAAATACAAATTTTTAACAATTTCAAAAAACTCAATTCCAAAATAAACTTTAAGCCATATATTAGAGCATGCAATTGATAAACATAAGAAAAAATAATTTATGGTTGTGAAAACACTTAAAGTAAAAGGGCCTAGGAAAATGATTTAGGTGTTTTTGTTCCTTTTTCATTCCTTGAGGTGGTTCCTAGTGGTACCACCCAAGCATACTTTCACCCATAGTTTAATTTTTTTTATACCATTGAAAAAAACTATTCAAAACATTGCAAACCCAAAATTATTAAGTTTATAAATTATAATAAATATAAAGATATTGAAAATTGGTTGAAAGAACAAGTTTTATTGTATTCACCATTTTAAAATTGAGAAAACTCCCAACTTGGAACTAATGTAACCTACCATGATGCATATTGTTAACAACATGATGACATTTCTAAAATTAAATATATTTTCAACTACCAAATGCTATATCCAAATATAGATGAAATGGATGATTCAATAGATTCAAAATCAAAACCATTAAGTTTAATTAACATTTGGATTAACAATATAAATAATGAAGTAAATGATCCACGTCTTACAATTCCTATAACAAACACAATCAATATTGAACACTATGATTTATGATTTGACTTTGTCATTCAATCATGTAATGGATCAAACCAAAAATCACAATTTTTAAAAGATGAAAATTTCACAAAATCATCATATTCTATGATGATGGAATAATTTGAATATTATAGTTACTTAGACAATTAAATGAAGAACAAAGATTAATATTTGATGATGTTATGCATAAAAAAAAATTGTACCTTGAATTTTAACAAGGGTTGTTGGAATTAATAAAAAATTTACATTGAAATTTATAATTCAAGGATTATTACAATTATACAATAGAGACATATTTTCTAACTTAACAAAAAAATAAAGTTTTTATTTATAACATCAATAGGTAAAGTTGCCTTCAATATTGATGGTGTAACAATACATTCAACATTGAACATATCTATCCAACAATCCTTAGTTTACCAAATTTATCATCAGATTCATTAAATAGGTTTACATGTCGATATGAACAATTATAACTTCTTGTGATAGATGAAATAACACTTGTTGGTGCTCAAATGTTCAATGTTATAAATAATAGATTAAGATCCATAAAACACATTCAAAACAATTTTTTTGGTGGTGTTGATGTTATCATGACATGTGATTTCTATCAAACACCCCTTGTGAAAGATAATTGGATCTTTCAAAATATCAAAAATAATGTTAATGCACTAACAGTAAATTTTTGGCAAGCATATGTCCAATGTTATGAACTAAATAAAGTTATGCGATAGTGATATGGTTTTTATACAAACTTTGAACAAATTTTATACTACAACATAAAATACAAAGGATATTGATTTTATAAATTCAATTTCTAATTGACAACCACCCAACAATTTTACTATTCCGTATTTATTTTATACAAATAAACTTGTGCAAAAACACAATGAAATATGTTCACTAACACATTAGAGATCCCACATTTATTTTCAAAGCAATGGACATCAATTGTCAATCATGCCCACCATCTTACAAACTCTCAAATGATTTGAATAAAACTGTGGGTTTGCATTTTACAATTAATATAAAAAACAATATGTTATGTGAATTATGTGCTAGTAAGTATGCAACATCTAATGGTCTTGTGAATGGATTTGATGGCATTTTTAAAGCATCAAGAACATATTGTTCAAAATCCATTATATGGATAATGTTTCAGAATTTTACAATTGGAACATTAACCAGAGAAAAATATAATCATTATTACAACAATAACATTGAATCAAAATAGACACCAATTGAACCTATCATCAAAGATATAATAGTTCGTAAATCCCAATCATTTATCATAATAAGGATTCAATTTCCAATTCAATCTGCAACAGTAAGAACCATTCATCATTTTCAAGGATTATCACTAGATGAATTGGTTTTTGATCCCATTAACATTAAAAAACATGGGTTAACATATATAGCATTATCCCACATTTGAACAATTATTATTATTTTTAAAAACTCCTTTCTAACATGAAAATTTTTATGTGGATCCAAGAGTACATGTAAAAATGAATAGATTGAAAACAATTGCAATTTGGATACCATTAATTCTTTAATAACAAACGTACATAATTCTCATGTAATTATATAAGCCTTGAAATCAACTTCTTTATAGCAACATTGCAAAAACATCAATCATGATCATAACCTTCAAATGTCTCATATCTTATGTTTTATAAAAACAAGAATACACCGTGCATCAACATATGTGCAAAAATTTATAAATTCATCGAAACATTCGTATATTTCAATCCATGATGGTCATGGGTTAATGTTGATGCATGACATACACACTTAAATTCCTTCAATACAATAACTAGTGATGGTTGAGAATATATAGTAACAATTTTTAATATTAATACACAAATAAAATAAAAAATTATATGTGTGTAAATATTGCATGTAAATATTGCATTTTTCACCTAATTAATTCCTCCCAAAATGTTGGCACCTTGTGGCTTGAATTTGCATTTTTACATTTTTTTCATGGACCATGTGCAAAACAAAATCATAAATATCAATACCAAGACATAAGAAATTTGAATGATTGTTCTATCCACACGTACATCATCAAACATTATAACAACACACCTTTGATGGAAAATTTAAACCCAAAATGCAACAAAAACAAATATAAGAAATACCAAATTCTTAACCTTCAAAATGAATGAGACCAAAAATAAAAATCTTTCCATGTGAATTATATCCATTCAATATTGATATTTCAAACATCAAAATACTTCATGCACATTGCTAAAAATTGTCTACATTATCCAAGTTGGAAAAACTTCAATTTTCTTAAACAATATAATTATTTAAAACTTTATATTCATTTGTATGATTAAAGAAAAGACAATGGAACTACAGTTTCAATTTTTAAACAAGTGCAATGAATTTTAAGATGTTTAAAAAACTTTATTTTTTAGTATAAATGTGAAAAAAAAAATTATGATCTTTCATAAAGCCAACAAACTTTCATCCAATATAACTTGAGTTCCTAATATAGCAGTAAATGTAATACCTTATTTTCAGGACAGAGCTTCTCGTGCCAAAGCCGCTTGCTTTAAATCCCTTTGTCCAGGTCAATAGTCAAACTCCCCTAACTGAGAAAACATGCACACAAGTATAAAACGTGAAAAAAGTTCATAAGTGTAGTGAAAGGCCAAGGACAAGGTCATTACCTGGCTCTGGTAATGCCCTTGTCCAAAGCATTGTTAGCCATAAAGAAAGAGGCCGATTATTAAGATCAAACAAAATAGATGTAGAATCAATGTCTAAGATAAACCTGTAAGAATGTATGACGCCCACTCTTAAATGCAGTGAACTTTACAAAGCTTAAGAACCTTCCTTGAAATTGAATCCATCCTCCTTATTGTGAAGATAAGTTACACCAAATAGTCATGCATATGTTTTACAGTAAAATTTTGGCAAGTGCCTTACAATCCAAACAATAATTCAATTTGAGTTATGCAAATTTAATACTTGGATGTAGTAGTTTTAGCTCGTGGACATGCATTAGTTTCACCATGTATCACATGGATGCATTTGTTGAATGCATTTAATGAATGGACCAATATTAGTGTTGTTCAAATCATTTGACTTGTATTAAAATCAATATTTTATTCAATGGACTTTGGTTTTAGGTTATCAACTCAAATATGAACACATATATGTGATTATATTGTCAATTAATGATTTTAAATTGAGTGGGTGGACATTTGATGCTTTTAACACATGGACTATTATTGTGACTATGAATTTGTATGTGGACTTCTTTTGTGTGCATATCATTGGGAAATTTCTACTAGGGACTCAATGTTGTAAAAAATCATGAGGAATATAGAAATGAACTCATGTTTGAAAAATATTTTATAGAACTGTAGTTATGGAGTTTTTAATGACCAAAATTGATGAGTTTCTAAAATTGATGCGTTCATTTTGATTTTTTTTCAATCTTGAATTTGTGCACACATGTACAAAATAATATTTTCTAGTTGAGACTCCCCAAATATGGAAAACATTATCTTAAAATTGATGAATTGTTATTATTTAACTATTTAACCAGCCTAGGGCTTGAAAAAGATACAACGGAATGAGGATATTACCAGGTGCCATTTTTGGTCCACTCATTCATGCATTTGCCTCACATGAATCAAGTTGCTTTTTATTGACAAACCATTGCCAATGCTTTAAAATTTTGTTTAAAAAACAAATAGTTCCCACGTGTTTGAACAAATGGCACATGAATTTGATGTGTGTTGAAATGGTCGTACCACACACATGGCAATGGAAAGGTGGTAATGGTCAAATTTGACAAACATGCAGATTTTGTTATGTGTCCATCTATCTATTAGGGAAGATCATACTTTGTTTATTTTGTTTGTCACATGGAAATCTCCCAAACCACTTCTTTTTTTTCCTGCTCTCTTCTTCCCCATGCCTTGCTGGTCCCTTAGACCTGCCATTTTCCACACCACATTGATCCCCTGATTCCAATTGCCACTCTTCCCCTGCATTGCAATATGAGCTTAACCCTCAATGTCACTCATTTCAATTCCTTACATCAAGCTGCTCTCCAAATCCTCTCCCAATTGTTGCATTATTCAGTAAGCTACAAGTAAAGCTGCCCCAATAAAATTCCATATTTCTGCCAAACACTAAAAACAAAAAGAGCAAATGCAAAACAAAAAGAAAAAGAAATAAAAGGTTTGAATGCAGGTTTGTTGAAAGGAGAAAATCATGTTCTTTGTCTTTCTTTTCTTGGTTTTCTAGGTTCATATGGCCAAACCTTAAATGTATAGTATGATCTTATGGAACATCCTATCCATGATGTAAATGCAAATAAAGTCAGGCCACAAGTCCAAACAGTATAATGTTTGAATCACTCAAACAATTGACCTGACCGCAATGAAATTTATAGTTTTTGCTGGTTGCCATGTGTTTAGGTGTAGTTCTTTCATGGTTATTAGATCTTTGCATTATGTTTAGGATGTGGGTTGACAAGGGGGCCATTCTTGGACTGAGGGCTGGGTGTGAGGCTAGAGATGACTACCAGACCTGAATTTCCAGAACTGCTCCCATCAAGGTCTTTATCCAGTGAAAAGATCTGGTAGAATTTTCATAGCTGCATTTTAGTTTGAGGAGAGTGTTCCATCTTTGAGGAATCTAATGCATACTATGCCTCCTCTATTATAGCAGAAAAATTAAAGAGGGCAAGGCAGCCTCCACATACATTTAAAAGAAATTCTACCAGCTCTTTAAGGCTAGGTGTAAAGGGTGTGAGTCATCTTTGTCAATGGGAGAAATGCTTCCTTGTGAAAATTGAACATTATTTACATTTTTGACCAAAAGTATTTTGAAACCTGTGAAATTTCTCGCGTGACGTGTCATAAATTGAAATCTTCATTGCACTTTGGGCTATACAAAAGCTGGTTTTTTAATGAAAAGATAAATCCTTAAAAACTTAAAATACAGCTTTCAAGCATATGATGCACTTGAAATCATTAGCCCTGTTCAAAAAATTGCATTTTATTAAAATGAACTCCAATTTTGTCCCGTTCCAAGTTTTGAGAAGAACACCAATTCCAGCCCCAACTAAATTTTTTAATTGATGAAACAATCACTCCTAAACTTCTACTTCCAGTCAAAGGATAAAAGAATTTCAAACGTGACCAACCCCAATGCCTTCAATCTCAGTCCAATAGTGCCTACGCTATATAAGACACAGGATTAAAGATTGTGTAAATATTAGTGTTGGCAAGTTCTCTGGTTTGGTGTGTCAAACTTGGGGTTCAGATGCAAGTTCTTTTGACCCAAATTCGACTCAACACTTTTTTGGTGCAATCGGTACAAGGACTAGTGGAACTAGCATTTTGGTAGAACTAAAAATTTGAAAATAAACTCTTGAAAGCAAGTTCAAATTCTTGAGGAAAGCACATAGAAGTTTTTTGAAAAATCAAAATGTACAATGAACTTTTAAGGTAGGCGCAATCAAGCTTTTTGAAAAGTTAGCAAGCAAGTTAAACTTTATAAACAAGTGATTGGTTTTAATTTGTTGGAAAACCCAGGAAGGTAGAAGTACTCATCATTGAACACTACCTTATCACCAAATATTCATCATATCTTTTTCATCCTCATAAAAGAATGTGTAATGAAAGGCATCCCCAAAATAACGGGCCTCCTAGGTAGAGGCAATAGCTCTGTTTGGCCCCACATTTTGGGAATGTCACCCACCAGAAAAAACTCATGTAGATCATGAGTGTAAGAAGGGGAGAGTCCTTGCACTTATTTCTTAAGAGAATGGGTTCTTAACAATGTTCTGCAAGGCTATTGTTTTTGATATATCCTTAGATAAAGGCATATCATTTTAAAATTTTGTTTATCCATTGGGTAAAGGTATATTAGCAGTCAAAAAATTTAATCGAGTTAGAGTTTGGGTATTCAAAAAATGTTTTTCTAAGTACATGGTAGGGTCTAGGTGGGTGAAAGCACACTATGGCGGTTAAAAATTGTAGTTGCAAATACTGTTTTTCAAAATTGTGCAATTTTCAACTTCCACCAAGTCAATATTAAAAGAAATTTTCATAATTTATATTTAAAATAAGGTAGTTCAATAACCAAATAATGAAATTGTCAAAGGTACATTTTTTGATTAATACTCAATGATTAAAAAGTATATTTGTGAGAATTTAAATGTTGTCACAATATATTACAAAGTGCAAATATGCTTTAAAAATGATTCAAGTAATTGCAAAACTTAATGAAATACTAACTCATATATTGAATATGAATTGATTGTCCCATTTTATTTACAATTGAAAAGTTTGATTCATGTGATTTCACAAAAAACATCTAGACAAGTTTTTCATTGCAACAAGCATAAGTGTGTTGAAAAAAAACATTTTGTTAAAAAATTACTTTCATTTGAAAGATGACAACAATTATGTTGGAGGACTTTGTATTAAAATCCATTTTATATGTTTATCAAAATGCTAGATCAAATCAAAGAAAAAATGCTCCCAAAATATACCCCAAAAAACATTTGTTTGGCCTAAAACAACCCCATGTAATGTGCTTTCACCTACACCTTATCATACCCCTTTTTAGGCCAAGAAATGGACTTTTTAAAAAATTTAATTAAAAATGAAAGAAAATTTCCACATTTTGGAAATTTAAAAATAATTTTCAAAGTTCAACTATAATGTCAAAATGCAAGAATAAAAGTGTTTGATTCATACTTAACTAAGATAAACATGTTTAAGAATGAACAATTAATGTATTAGAAGACAATGGAATCATGGTCAATGTTCAGTTGATGATAGAGTTTTAAGATTATTTTTAGGTCATCTTTGGGTGGTCCAATTAATTTTGCTAAATATTGTGAAAGTTTTGGCTCCAAAGTAAAAAAAGGTGTTCCATTTGAAATATATGTTAGGTCCAACCACGCTATTATACTAATACAAAAGTGGGGTGTAGTTTGTTGGTTTAAATCACTATGAAATTTATAAAGTGAAATAAGTTCATTACTCTTTAATGATTTCACCTTGGTTAAAGTTATTTCATTATAATATCACTATGTAAACATTATGTTTCACTATTGGTTGATATAATTCATTATTATGATTTACTATGGTAAATAGGTTTATTTGTATGTTGTTTTTTAAAATACCCTATGTTATTATGATATACCTTATATTATTTTAGGCTACTTTAATTATTCCAACTTATACTTTCAATTATTATAAATTATTATAAGTTTATACTCTAAACTATTATATATTTTACCTAAAGGTATTTTAGCCAACTTATTATAGGTATTTTATTTTAAGCTATTTTTAATTAAATTATTCAATTAACCTTAAGTTATACCATAAGTTATTTTATCATAAGTATAACAATTTAAAATAATCTAAAATATAATTAATAAATTTAAAATAAAATAACCTTAAATAATCAGATATTTTATGCAAAATAATATAAAATAATTTACAATAAAATAACTACTAATAGCCTATGATAATATAGCTTAGAATATCCAACAATAATTTATAATAAAATAACCACCAATAGCTATTAATATCCACCAATAAAATAGCCATTAATAGAATAATCATTAATAGCCACCAATAGAATAACCACAAATAGCCTATGGTAATATAATTTAAAATAACCAATAATAACATAAGGTGAAAGAACTTTCAATAACCAAAAGTAACCAATAATAGCTTCACATAGTTGAAAATAACCGGAGATGAAACAACTTACAATAATCGTAAATAAGCTAAAGTGAAATAGCTTATAATAACTAAAAATAATGTAGAATAGCAAAAAAAACTTATAATAGTCGAAAATAACCTAAGGTGAAATACCTTAAAATAATTAAAAGTAATTTAGAATAACTAAATGTAACCTAGGGTAAAATAGTTTAAAATAGCCAAAAATAATTTTAAAAACCATAAATAATGTAAGGTGAAATATCTTGAAACAATGAAAACTAACCTTAGAATAGTTAAAAATAACTTAACATAGGTAATATTATTATATTAGCAAAAAGTTTATCCATCTATTAAACATTTTCTTTTTCAAAAAAATGATCATTGAAATGTTATTAAATAGTGATATTCAAAAAAAAATTGTTCAAAATATTTTACACTTTCAAAAGGAAATAAATTTAATTATGTGCATTATTGAAAAAAAAAATCAAATTTTAATCATTTCATTTGAACAAAATTTCAATAAGATATGAATTTTCAAACTTTATTTTTTTGTAATGTTTAAAATGAAGTATTTAATAAATAAAATGCAATGTAACACATTATCATAACAAGTGTGGTGGTTTAATGGTAGGTGTGTTCGCTTTCATCCTAAAGGTTAAGGGATCAAACCTCACAAATGATGTGTTTGGGGTTAATAATGATAAGTTGATCTAATATTTTCCTATGTAATACCTTAAAGTAGATGCCTACTTAGGTTAATTACATGGCCTATATACTTAAGTAGTGACACATGTCAATAATTCATAGGCTGAAGACCATGAAATTATTAATAATATTAAATATTACATTAAATATTAAATAGTTTTAATTTAATTGATTTACACATTGCTTAATTAATTAACTAGCATATGAATGG
>Ga0209611_10001447_pt1 | contig 40529 bp, 26 predicted proteins | sample S1TSphgellanicum_3_FD_187693 | JGI IMG/M metagenome (GOLD analysis project Ga0209611, IMG submission 187693) | Host-associated microbial communities from peat moss isolated from Minnesota, USA - S1T2_Fc - Sphagnum magellanicum MG (SPAdes) (version 2) | ecosystem: Host-associated > Plants > Peat... | reverse complement strand
AAACATTTCATTGCAATTTGAAATGAATAGTGCAAACATAATAATCTAAAATGAATTGAGTAAATTTGTTTAAAGTTTAAATCATGCCACATCATTTGTCCCAAAGCTACCATGTAAGGCTTGACTACCTATGATAATGTTTTCTCTATTCAATTTTTTTGCACCTATTAATGTCCCAAGCTATTGTTTAAATCTAAAATTTTTAGTGGATATTCCAATCCAAACACAATACCATGTGCATCAATGTAATCATCATATGTGTCCACAACAACTCATTGACTTTTGGGATCCCTCCCAAGCACAACCTTCCACCACAATGTCTTTTGATCATTCCAAAAAATCACATGTTGAACTTGCAAAGGAATAAAAAAGGTTTATCAAACTCATGCAATAAGTGATAAAAATTTGCAAGTAAAGAATGTCATCTTTTTTGTAAGTGGGGCTACCTCTATTGTTAATCCCATCTTCATTTAATTGTAGTGAAATAAGATAATTGGTGAAAACATGGGACCATAATCCAATTGCAATATGTCTTTCAATGTCCCAACATATTGGATCTTACTAAATACATCATCATCATTCCCTTGTGATTGTTGAAAAATAAAAGCAAAACCAAAGTCATATGTAACTAATGGACTATTAAGTACTAAAGTGGTTTCTGACGCACTCCCAAGTCCCGGGTTGAACCCACTTGAAGGTCCAACTATGTTGAGTTGCGGAAAGTTGGGACTTGAAGGGCGCTCCCGACTTCCAGCACTAAAGAGGGGTAGAGGGGCGTGCTAGAAGTCCTGGGATTAAACTAGGAAGATGGACTAGAAGATCAAGCATGAATTTGCATCCAAAACCAACCACAAGAGGGTTAGTTCACATCCGGAAACACCCTTGGGTGTTGGGACAAGCCACGGGCACTTTTACACACAAGACTCACCACGGCCCGAATTCGGGGGAAGCCATCACCTTCCCCCATATAGTATACTTTGCAGCTTTCCACCGAGGTTACATCCAAATGGCTCTTTTTCCCGGGACTCCCAAGTTGGAGTCCCGAAATTGTCCCGGGTTGGAGTCCCGGGACTTTGGAGGCTCATAGCTCCTCGCCCCGAACTCGGATCGGGACGAGCTCTAAATCAAAGTTGTATCTCTCGTTGAGAGCTTTCCAACGCCGTGTTGCACTCCTTGAGGAGACGTCGGGAAGAGGTCGATTCCCGACTTTTAGTGGTCGGGAGTCAAATTGACAGTTTGACTCCCGGCCTTTCTTTTGCCCATAACTTGGGCTGCAGATGTTCAAATGGGAAATGCGAGGCCATTTTGGACATCTACGCTTCAAGAGCTTTCCATTGATATAAAGAACGCGCCAAGGCAAGGAGATTTGACCCCTCAAATCGTCTTCTAAGTTTTTGGGAGTCCCGGAGGACTCCATTTTCCCACTTTTTGGGGGTGTGAGTTGCATTCTCACCCTTAGCCCCAAAGTGGGGTTGTGACAGTTTCCATATGCCTTCATTTTCTTATAAATCAATGTAATGAAACTTGGGGGGATTGAAAGTAATAGAAGATCTTCATTAATAGGCGTAATCCTAGCAACTTGATGGCTTTGAATGGCTTATTGCGCCCACTTGGTCATCACATGAATCTCCTGCAAATGTGGTGGAAACATGATTGGTTAACCACTTGTAGTAGGGTCTAATAGCCAAGCATGTTCAAACTCAACTTTCACATCTTTAATGCATGCCTTTTTATCTTTATATTTATTACAAAAACCACAAGATAAAATTCATGAAGTACTTAACAACTAAAATTTTACCTATTAGGTCCATGCTTGTTTACACAAAATCCAAAAGCATGATAATCTAAAATTAAGGTTTTTGACCAATACAAATTACACATCAAGGACTATAAATGTTTGTAGTTCATGTAGGAAGATCATATATTATTAGACCAATAAATCAGAGTTCTGTGGGTTGGAAAATACCACAAGATGTCCACAAGTGCGAAACCCTAATTATGCACATGAACAATTAAAACACAATTCCATGTTTTGATAATGGGCATTTGGAATTAAGTTTTCAATAAATAGATAACACATAATTATCTACCTTGATGACCTTATCTAGAATTAGAGTTTCAACAAGTATAAAATACACATCAAGTGATGGAAGGGTCAAAGCAGATTAGGTGCCAAAAATGGGCTTTGCAAAGTCCATTTTGGGAGTTTTTTAGTGTATTTTTAAACACATAATAGTGGACAAAAACATAAAAAGCTTTGAAATGATGTTAAAGTTGACAATTTTTTCCATGTCCAAGTTAATGATGCCCTATTTTCAAGCTTTTTGAACATCTCTTTTTGGTATTGGTCATGAAAAACATCCTTTTGGATATGTGATGTAATTTGAATTTTTTTTTGATTTTTATTACACATAGTAAGGAATTGTAAAGTCCATCAGATACTTCATATTTTCCAAATTTTATTACTCCTAAGTGTCATAACACTTGAGACCATAAGATCTCCCAAAATTGTGATTTTTTTCCAATTCCATTATTTATAATGAATTTGTAATATTTTTTTTATGGACTATGACCTTAAAATTGCCTAGGTTACAAAGTCCAAATTTAATTGAAAATGAACGTTTTGGTTAATTATTTGAGAGTAAGAAGGAAAAGAAGTTAGTTTCACTTATTTAAATATGTTTTGTTGGAATTTCCAACTTGCATACATGTTTTATATAATAATATGTGTCATATTAAAAAATTATTCCTTTGTGACATCTAGAAAAGTCCAATGTAATGTGCCTTTATTTGAAAATGTTTGAAATTCATGTAAGAAGATCATGAATCAATGAATCAGAGTTTGTGGGGTTTTAAATGCCTAGAGTTAAATGTCCACGTGTAAAACCCTAATTATCCTTGTAAGTAATTAAAACACAACAATATCACATGTTGATAATGCACATATGGAATTAGGGTTTTAAGAAGTACAAAATACAAATCAAGTGACATGGAAATGTTTGAAGTTCATGTAAGAAGTTGAAATATCAATATATTAATGAATAAGAGCTTTGGGGGTTTTTAAATGCCTAGAATTACATGTCTCCACATGTCTTGTTGGTGGACCTTTATAATTAGGGTTTTAGCAAGTACATAATACATTGTTATAATTGCTTTAATAACCATATAAACTACCCTACTAATAATTGCCATATTTTTAAGGCCTAGGGTTGAGCTCAATACAAAACCATTAACACAAAGACAAGTGGTTGAAAGGAATTCATTGTATCCATGGACCCATAATTTCAATATTTGTGAACACATATTCATTTGCAAGATCTTGTAAAACTTTTGTAAAAACACCTTCTAATACCTCTCCACATAATCCTTCATTTACATTCCATACTCTTTTAGAAACATGTTCAAATTCATGCAAATATTTAGTCACAAACCTCAATGTTTCCTCCAACACATAGCCTTTAGCCATTGACCATTTCGACTATATTATGGAACGAATATAACCCTTCAAACCCTTCATCATTTATTCCACCAGATATATATATTAGTTATAAATTGGTCCACAAACATCCAATTCATCTACCACATGCAACAATAAATGTGTCATTACATCAAAAAAATGCTAGAAGGGTAGATGCATAATCAAGTGTCTAACTATTATGACAAAATAATGTTTTTTTTCTGGGTACCCTTTATTCAAATGCATATGGTGATTAATATCTCCTTAAATTTACTAATTGGGACTTGGATCTAGACTACAAATCATTGTCACCGACTCATTCGTTTTAATAGAAACAAATTGCAAAAGCAATATTGATTATATATATATATATTGGGGGGTCTTAAATAAATAAAAGCACAAAAACACGTCAAATCCGAAGAATGCAAGACTCCAGGCAATGCAGAGGTAAGGAAGTTGCCATCAAAACCAATTCTCACTATCCAGCCTAGAATTTTGTAGGCTAAAAAGTGTGACAAAAAAATGGGACCTACCCATCAATTTGATTGTGCCAGATATCTTGTCAAATTCTTGTGGAAGCCTACTTTGAAAATAAAATCTAAGAATTTACTTCTTCCTATTTTTATAAGGTGTGTGCTTATATACAGTTGTCTGGTTGTGAGCCCGGCAAACCCTCTATATTGTAATTGGCCCCTATAGACATTTATTTGTATTACTATGTTAAAACTAAGTTAGAGAGGCAATAATTTAACATAGAAAGAAGACCTTTAAGTTAAAAGGTTCTTGATCACATCAATTTTTACTAATGTGTTGTAATGTTCTGCATCATCCTTCATGCCTAATACAAACATATATGTAGTTGTAAGTTATTGTACCAAGCATGTTTTAAGGTATTTTATGATATTCATTGATGTTAACACTTAATATTCATCCATAAAACTTTGGACTCCTGAATCACAATTCTTTTTCCCAATTTTATGTTGGTTAAGCAATTGCATATCCATGTGCTTTATACATTCATATTTATAAAGAGATATATGTACACATAAACCAATTGAAGAAATTTTTAAAACATATTTGCAGGGCATCTTATATTCATGGAAATCACTCCTAGAATATAAAAGAGGAGGGATGGATGTTATGCATACTCTTTAAGAATGGCAGGATCTTTTACCTCCGAGTAAGCATAATTTCTCTCCCACTATTAAGGCATAGGTGTACGAACCTTGCCCTCTTATACCTCATGATCCGCATACGCTTGAATTCATGATAATGTTCACATCTTGCATTACAATGGGTAAAGTCCCATTAGGTGGTGGACATTCCCAAAATGCAGCCAAAGTGTGGGCCTGGACATGGCCACCATCTCATCCTGGGGCTTTACCCTGCACCTATAGAGAGACACAACCAAACCTCTTTGACCAATTCATGGATGATTTGATGATTCAATTCTCTATACATGGGTGGTTTCGTACATCAATGTGTTGGTGGGTGTAAATGACATTCTTGTCAAAGTTCCTGATTAAGGTCCAAGTCCCCAGTACTGTTTCCAATCGTACTCCAAAAGCAATGTATTCTATCTCAAAAGTCTCTTGTGTTATTGTCCTCCAAATTAGTTCACAACAAATGTTCATGTTGGTTTATGTTCATTTCCATATAAATCTCTGTACTTCTAAGTTCTCATTCTGATTCCTGTCCCACACCTTCAATATAGTGCTTGAAACTCTGAGAATGTTGTGCTACCTACTCTCTTTTTAAGAGTGCTAAAACAGTGTAGAGACACAAGATCTAGGAGCCAAGATCAGGTCCTAACATCTTTCTTCATGAAGAAAACATATTTCTTCACAAGGCACCTCAAAGGCCATGTCTAGCAAAATTTCTGCAAAAAGCAAAGATAGACCTTGAGGTTAATGGGGTGCAAACAAGAGTTTGAGCAAGAAACAATTTTTTTGAAAATATGGATCAACTGGCCAAAAGTTGTAGTTGCAGTAATATAAATCCTCAGCACCAAAAATTACTTCAAAGCACCACACTGAAAGCCCAAAATTACGGCTTTTCTAGAAGCTTCCTTGTTTAGCACGTCTCTTTAGTACCCGCTTTAGCCACATCTACAAACAGACTATTGGTGGGGATGAAGCAGATTTGGGAATTGACAGCTTTCTGGGGACATAGTGAATTTCGGGATTAAGAGCTTTGTGGGCCCAAGCTGACAATCCACAGTATCTCTTGATCAAGTAATGTCTCCTCCAATATGTGTTTATATGGAGGAGTTTGTCATTGTTGAAATGGTCTAGGGCTGGATGGTGCCATTGAAGGTGTTTTGTCTCCTTCTGACATGGTCTTGTGATGGGATGGATCCCAAGAGAGAGGGGAGCTGCAAACAATAGGAGCAGCCAACCTCATCAACTTACTTGGAAAACAAAGGAAATAAAACTGATTGCTCTTGAAACATCAGGCAACTCTGTCCTTCAGTCATAAACTTCAGTGATCCCATCAAATCTCTTCTTCATCCATTGTACACTTACCCTGTAAATGCCTTTTTGTTGTGATTGATACAAGAAACTGGATTGTGATTAAAAACACTATTGCACACCAAGAGAATTGTGACTCCAATGTCCAATTGGGGAGTATTTAGTGATGGAAAGCATATGGAAAAGATATCATCAAAAAGTTAACCTCATGGTCACAAAGCTCACCTGAGTGGTCTATAAGTGAGGATGCATGCCTACAAAGTCAACCTCAAATTGGGGATGACGGCTGTTGCTAATTCTGAAACTACAAAACAGCCACATTCAAGTTTCTCATTGTAGATGTGCTTATTTGACATGAAGATACTTCAGCCATTACTCTCTTGTCCTGATATGCTGCTTTCGCAGCAGTAGTCTTAATTGAGAATTCCAAATGTTTCACCTCAGCTGTGAGGACTGAGGCAAGGAAAAAATAATTACAAATTCTCAAAAGTGGGAAAAATAACATTATAGGTGAGAGTGCAAAAACAAAAAATGACCCCAAATTTTGGCGCTATGTACCCTGCAAAAATCTAGCATCCAAACATCACTTTCACCTCAAACACTTGCTTAGTATTGGCAGCCACTTTCTGTGTCACATCCAGCTCCAATTGATGTTTCTCAATGTGATCTGTCAACATTTTCTGCCAATGACAAAAGGAAATCAGAAGACTCTGAACTTCTGGCTAATAAAGGTATTACAGTTTGATGAAGGGGTGAATCAAATGATTACACCATCAACAATCTGTAGGTCTTGTGGATATTTGATGTAGAAACCAGTTTTCTGAGAATTGATCAATTTTATGCACTTACATCTTGCTAAGACTTTGACCATTGAGATCCGTATTGAACCACATAGCATTCAAATGTATGATTTCAGGGAGAGTCTTGAAAGAAATACATTTGCATGTCTCAGACATCTATTTTCGCTGTGCAGTGTCTCAAAGTGAATGTCAGGATTTTGAGGAAGTTGCTAGTTTGACAAGAACACTTGCAGCTTTGCAACCTGAGGTCTGGCATTATCTTGCTCAACAATAACCCATGCCAGAGTCTTGTTCATCACAACATGTTCCTTCTTCGGTAGCTTTTGCTCAAGTCCTTTGACTCCCATATCCTTTGCCATCTCCAATCCACAAACTGTTCCATTAAAATTGTTGTGCTCCATGACAACAGCATCTGTTTTCAGTGGTGGCATGCCATCAATCTCTGTGGATACAATATCAAATGAAGCAGCCTCCCTGTTTACTGTGGTGCAGATAAGTTCATCAAGCTTTTTGGTGAAGTGATATTTCAGAGTCATCAACCTTCTTTTTCTCCTGTGCAGAGATAACCAATGTCTCCTTTTTTATAGATCAGTGTGATGCGGTTGATCTCAATCTTCTTCATTAGAGCACATCTATCTTCACTCAAAAGAGAAAAAATTTCAAATAACATGTCCCAAACTTGCAAACAAAAATGATCTTTCCCCAGCAAAACTTGATTTCTCTCTTCAGCTTCAGTTTGCTTTTTATGCTGTGTCTTCTTGTAAGCTCTGCAAGTTGTTTGAGAGACAATGTAAACAAAGCCAATTTTTCTTTTGCATTTGCCATGTAGAATATCAGAAGGTGATGGAATCTGTGGCTCACATGCAGAAATTCCTTTGAGAGTGTCATCCGTGCACAGATGGAGCTCCAATTCCTAAAGCAGTGGACAATTTCTGGCAATGCTTGAAATCCCTGCATGTGTCCATGACTTCTCTTTCATGTAAGAAAGCTGCTGAATTGCAGTCCAAGTAGCCATGGAGTTCTCTTTTTCTCAGCTTTGTAGAAAACATCATCTCCTAGGTTGAAACCTAATTAGCTTCTTTGTCTCCAAGCTCCTACTCCCTGTTTTTGCAATCTACATGAATGAAATCAAAGCAATTGTCCACTGCTGCTACTTCCCCCTCTACTGGCACCACGAATCCGTCATCACCTACTTTGCAAGAAGTCCATGACAACCTTCTTCTATGACATCGATGACACAAAGTCTCTGTAACCCTGGATACGTGTCTGCCAAGATCTTCAGACTTTTTGTCTAGTCTTGCTGGAGAGAGCTGCTGCTCCTCTATACATCGTTCAATTGAAGCTGGATCAACTGCATTAAAGCTGTGAGATCGCTCCCTCCCCCGAAAACAAGAAAGAGAATTGCAGACATGCATAAGAAGCTTGGCAGAAGAGGAAAAAACATTGATTATCATTGCCGCTACGGAAATGGAACATATATGTACATACCCGAGCTGCACGGTGCCCATATGTGTCAGGAGAATTGAGAAGGATCCAGGAAGCGAAACAGAAGAAGAAGCTGGCGTGAGGTCGCCGTCTGTGAGATTGAGAAAACTCGCACACCTTTGTGCCTTCTTCAGTCTCGTGCATGTCCTCTCTACTGCACAATTTCAGAAACTAAAAGAAAACCAAAATTGCTTAACAATCCTTCTCGGGATTAGGATATGAAATGTCTTTTTCTTCTCGGACAGAAATCTGAGCTCCATCGCCAAACTAGGAAGCTCGAAGACAGCGAGGTATAAAGAGACAAGATACAAAAAAAAAAAAAAGGATTCACAAAAGGATTCCAAAATTGAAGCAGAATGGCTTTAGAATTGTAGTAGTGACGATCACCAAAATACCCATCCTACATAAACCAGTTCCAATGAAACATCGTCACTAGAATTATATAATTCAATAGGTAAGTGATTAACTATAACTGGTTCATTAATTAATGAAAAAATAACTATTCATTAATTAATGAACTATTAAACTACCTAATAAAATAATAAAATAATAAAATTTCTACGTATAATAATAATTTATCAATAATAATTATTTACATAATTATGTAATTAACCAATTTATTAAAATTTATTAAATATAAAAAAGGAAGATTCAATTAATTTAAAATTTTGATTAAATAATTATATTATCTAATTAATAAGCATTAAATATCAATATTAGATAAGAATAATAAATATATGTTAGTAATTTAAGTAGTTAATATTTAAAAATGAATCATGAATAATATTATATAATAATAATATTATTAATGTAACTAGTAACTACTCTAGACTAGCTATTTTATAATTATTCACATTATTATTTCACATGTTAAAACTATTTTTGAACTACTATAATAAAAATTTAATATTATATAAATAATAATTAATAATAATTACTGAAATTACGATAAAATCTTAAAATCAAACTCAAAATTAATAACTTTAAGTTCTAAATCTTGATTAATTAAGTTCCATTATAAATTATGAAAATACTCTAATTAATATATAAATAAATAAATTACAGTTAGTTTACAATAATTAGACATTGATTACATGAATTTATTATTATTTTAAAATTTTTAATTATTACTGTTAAAATATATGTAGTAATAATAATTCTTTATTTTAAATATGTAACTATAAATAATAGATACAATAATTTAGTATACTTAAAATTTTTGTATAAAATAATTTAAAAAGATATTAAATGGTATTATATATATAAATTATAAGTTATAAGTCTTAAATTATGAATATGAAGTTAAATTATAAATTATATAATTAATGTGCAATTAATGTAATTAATATATAATTTTTCTTGTTAAAATAATAATATCTTTTACTCAAAATATTAAATCTTAGTATAAACTTTTATGTTATGATAACATTTATCTTTTCAAATGAGTTTGTATTGGTTATAAATAGAATAACTTATTTTATTTCAACTATGATAATTACAATAATTATGCCGATTATTTTAGTTATAGTAAAATTATTTTGAATAGTTTGAATATATAATGTTTTAAAACATAAATGAATACTTTAATTTACTGTAATACAATCCTAAAATTAAAGTAATTACATTAATTATTCTATTTCCACTAAAAGTACTATAAATTTTTTAAATAACTTTATAAACTAAGAATTATAAATTACAAGTTATGAATAATTAAGTTTTACTATAAATTATTCCACTTCTTTAATTAATGTATTAATAAAGCAATTACAATGATTTTATTTAAATTAATTTTGATTGCTCAAAAATGTTACTAATTAATGTAAAAACTTATGTTATAATAATTATTTTATTGGAAATAAGGGATTAAATTAACAAATTCAATAACTTAGTGTAATTTTATTACTATAATTACAATAATTACATCAAATAATCTTTGTACAATAAAATTATTATGAGTATTTGAAATCATAATTGAAAATAAAAATCAGAAATCATGAATACTAACTTCAACTATAAATTATATAGTTACTACAATTAAGTTATAACTACTATAATTATAGTAAGTTTACAATAATGTTACGTTAATTGTAATAATGATTTTACGATAATTATTCCAAAAAAAAAAGGATTAAAAAAAAATTATGTAAAAACTACAAATATTATACATCACCCTTCATATACACATGTTTATATTAGTATCCACCCATAGATTATTGAGTAGAATACATATTATACACCATTACAAATCAATACACCTTAGAATACACATAATACATTTTGAATACACGTAAGGTTACAACTCATTTGATCACATTTGTAATTAATGGAACACAAATGGGTCTTCTTGGATGAAAACCATGTTAAAAAATTGTTCAAATGGAAGAATGAAAAAACATTAATTGCAAAGTAGTTGTAGTGCAATTGTAAGCACAACCAAATGCAAAATGTAGTTGAAGGAAAAACCAATGATAGTCATAAACAACAAATAGTTTGTTACAAAAATTCAATTTTTTCCTAGGGTTTAGAGTTTAAGTTGCAACAATATAACACCTTGTTTAGAATTGTGCCAAGTATATAATGAGCATGGTGTCATGTAAATTTTGATTGTCCAATTGGAACTAGATTTCATATTACGTAGCTTGAAAGACTGATTGTTGAGTTTAGAAACCCTTCATGGTTTTCAATCCCAAAGTTAATGATTAATCTTAACAACTCCATTTGCATGTATTGAATCCTTTGAAATGTTTGTTCTAAATGGTTGTATTGGTTGAAAACATATGCATAGGCTTCTATATGTATGTCCTCATGGTCAAAAAATTATATGATGTGATGTTGAAATTGTTTACATGGATGTTGTGCATCAAGTGGGCTCACTTGATTTTCATCCACATACAAAGTTAGTTCATAAGAAATTGCAACAAGTTTTGGTTTTGTGGAAGAAAGTTGGTAAAAATTTACAATGACTTTTGGTTTTCTAGAAAAAAACTTATTCTGTGGTGAAGGTGAATGACTATCATTTAATTTTCAACTTGAATGGTGTTCTTGTGACAACCAGAAAAGGTCAAATTAAATTTCACCCAATGGTTTTGAAGCTTGGGCTAAAAAATTCCTTTCCACTTGTATAAATAAATTCATTGTGTATAATTGATTTTTGGTAATGAAAAGAAACCTTGGTAAACACTTGGAAATAATCGTCAAAAAAATTGGCGTTGTCCTTCCATCTTCTAAAATAATGGATTAGACATTTTGTTTCAAAATGATCACTTCTTACTTAGAAGCTTGATTATTTTCATAAAAACCTAGAGGATTTTTTTTGTTTGTTCCTCAGTATGACCTTTGAAAACACCTTGCTAGTAAATAACATGTCTCACAAGAGTATGTTTAATCCTCCTTTTAGTGCCATCTTTTTCGACACCTTTTACGGGTTCCTCATAGACGGTAATTACTTGCTTGGAATTATTCTCCTTTACTTGGAATCCATACATTCGTTTGGAATGTGGGTTTATAAATTTGTAAAATTGAGTTCTTTAGGTAGCACTACAAACATGCTTCTTGGTGACCTTTGGTATGCAAAATTAAATGTTCATTGCTTTCCCAAATGTGATGAATTTTTTTGTAATAGGGTCAAATTGAGATCTATAATAAAAAGAAGTGAAATTATTTATTTATTTATTTATTGTTGAATCATTATGTTTTTTCTTGAATCATTTAGGGCGTAGATGTTGTCAAAGAACTAGGTGTAATGGTTGAACATAACATCTTGTTTGTGGCCACCTTAGGTTGAATTACTAATGGCCAAGATGGTTTAAGTTCATTATGACATTAGGGTCAAGTATTCTAAATCTTGTTTAAGTTATTTTTTGCCAAATTATTATTGGTTCCTATAGTATATGGATAATGATAATGGCAATGTTTGCTACAACCAATTCCTAAGTATGGATTTAAAATAATCTTATTTCAATTTATTTCATTTTTCAAGTCATTTTTTGTGTTATAATTTTTATACCTTGTTATATGTTTTTTATGCCTTGGTTTTTTAGTATTGTCTTATGTTTATAGTTGGTTTGGATCGTTGTTCGCATATTGCACGATGTTGTTTGCTAGCTTTAAAAGGAAGAAAATGATGTTGGCCACTCAATTTTTTTATTAGAGTTGGTGCCAATGTTGTTGCATATTTGATCATGGAAAATCATAGAACTTCCAATATTATGAGGATTTGACATTATCTTTCAAATTTAGATTGTCCTTTTGTATTTCTAGAAGTTTTTTTTTTAACAATGAATTTTTCGTTTCAATTTTTTTGGCAAAATCATTGCAAGTGTTTGATGACCTAGTGGCTACCAAGTTCAATTTGTATCTAAGTTTGATAGTCTCTCTTGGAGAGGCAGAGCCAACAAATGACTTTTCACTAATTATGGGCATTGACGCAGATTTCTGGAGAAAATAATAGCAGCAACTGGAATTTCACAAAAAATAGTACAAGAGAAGTTTTTGGGGAACAAATGCCTAGACTCCACTTGGTTCAACTAGATCTGGGAATCTCTACCATGGATTGTAATATTTTCTGGGTGATTCTGAAAGTTGCCTGCCACGGTCAAGATTGAATTTCTGCCTGAGTACCTCTACAAGATTGTAGGGCTGGATGTATAGGCTCTTGAGAATCTTCCTTGACATAGCAATAAAAGTCCGGTCCTTGGAAGGTTAAATGACAATAACCATTATTCATCGAGAACTGATTCCTTCTACTCTCCTTGGATCTATCAGAATAGTTTTTTTTGGTGGGGTTTTGGTTTTAGCGGGTTTGTGCAGTTGGAGATTGATATACTTTTAGGGTTACTTCGAGCCACGTGTTTTAGTTTGCAAAATTGTGAAGGCTTGTGTCAAGGTGCCGGAAGAGAGGGGAAGCAGGGAGGGGTTTTAGCACCTTAAGGACAATGCATCCATCCTCAAGAAATTTCATTGCTTCATAGAGAACTAGAAAAAGCATTTAGTTATTGCTAATCGTGTACTTCAAAGCATGATGGAGAAGGTCTAGCAACTTTAACGATTATGATTCATCATCTATCTCATTATGTTCTGATCTTCAAAAAATGCATCCCATGGCAGCAGTCTGTGAGTTCCACTACACCTAAAGCAGGGTGTTTTTTCAATCTTGTGGTATCAAAAATTGGACGAATTTTTCCCAAAAAATAGCAAAATTAGTCGAATTTGCACTAGAGAAATAGAATTTCCCAAAATTTTAATAGAAACAACCAAAAAAAATTGTCGTATAAGTTTTTATTTTAAACAAAAATACTAATTGCTCCTAAGGGGTTGCTGATCAATTGAGTTTGGTGTATATATACATCTTAATGGGACCTTTTCAACTAGCTAGAACACCAAAATTCAACCAGCGAACACCAAATTATTCCTGCCAATGGCTCCAAATTTTATCAAAAAAAAAAACCTTCAATTGTCAAGGGTCTGAAACTATTATCAACTAATGAATGAATGTGGATTTGAATAACTAACTCGATTACATGTTACACTAGCTTGCCAATGTACGTGCCGGCAGAAGATGCAGCGGCGAAGTAAGGTCTCATTAAAATCTTCAGCTGGGATTCCCCGAGAAGGCAGAAAGAACAGGCGCCCAGGATGACTGAAAGATGATTTGCAGGCAATAGGGATCACTGATGAATATTCTTCTCGGAAGATGGGTACTATGGAGATCAATTACAACACCAATGTCAACTGTAATTGCCAAAAAGTTCACGCCAGACATCTGTGAAGACGTTGACAATCACGGTGTGGTATTCGACCTCATTCAGGGATAGATAACACTGCAGTAGCTCCTCCAGATCCCCGGTCTCTTGAACGTCCTTCTCCACAATCATCTCGATCATTGACTCCCGAAAGTCCTTATACGGATCATACGAACTTTTCACCACCGCCACGCTCTCCTTCACCAAGCCGTGTAGCTCGTTAGGAATTATGGTCATATCTAGCATTGCCTCTTCCGGTGCTGCTGCTGCTGTTGCTGTGGCGTTCAAAGCAGCAGACCTCGAATACTCCTTACTAGACCTGCGTCTAGATCCAGGTTTCCTGCATACATTCTGCTTGTCAGGAGTAAAATCACACTCCTGAAACTTTGAATTCTCCATGCTGTGGCCTGCACGGTGTGGATGGCTCGTTGATCTGTCGCCGTGCGATTCCTTGCTCTTATGTCTAGATGACCATTTCTTGGACTTAATTGATTCTTTGGATTCATGAGTGCGTTGCTTTGCTCTGCAGGAAGAATCTCTTCTCGTGTTGGTAGAATTTCGTGATCCTCGAGCTTCTCGACCTCCACGATTTGGCCGACAATCACAAAATTCGTGTGCTTGACCTTGCGGCGTTGTTGTCTGACTTGGAGATTCGACGTTGATGCAGTGAAGTTCGCGCGCACTGGATGTCGAGCTATCATCAACTCGCAGGAGAGTTGCCCCGGCGGGGGGATTGAGACTTCGACCCTTGGCGGAAACAGCGAGAAAGCTCTCGAACACCGGCGTATTGTGAACCCCCAAAGCAGGGCTCCCGTGCGTCGACAAGCGGCAGCATGCCTGTTGAAGTTCTTCTTCCTCGAGGAGAAGAGATTTCTGCCTCCGTTGCTCAAGAACCGATTTTATGGAATCCAGTAGGGCTGTCGATTCCTCACGTTTCGAGGTTAAATTGTCTTTTTTCTTATGCTCCCGGCTGGAGAAATTTGAACCTTCTCTGAGACGTTCAGCGGCGAGGATTCTGGCTCGCAAAACACTCTGGGTGTCGGAGGCGTTTCCATTCTCCGTCTCTCCGTTGAAAGCCGCCTCTGAATCCGAAGTGGTCGACCACATGCTTCTGTTTTTTCTGATCCCGAGCTCGAAAGAGCTTACGTTGGTGGTATCAGTGCCACTCGGATATGCAAAGCTCCAGGGTGGATCTCGGGATCCCCTCGTGGTCTCATTAGTCGATGAACTCAACCTGCGAGGGCTGACTTTGTGACCCAAGTCAGGCTCTAGTTCATTTATGCAAGAACTTGGAGTCAGCGATCCAGCTTCGATTCCACTCCTGGATCTCAAGTCCCGGAAACTCGACTCTGAACCTAGCCAGCCATTACCAAACTTACCCTGGGTGATCACCACCTGTTTCTTCAGTACTTCACCATTCGTGAGCTCCAGGCTCCAAGTGGTCGCATGCTCCCTCGACCCCGCCGTCTTTGGCCATGTTGGATAAACATTTTCAACGCCACTGGGCTCGATCTCTGGGACAACAGCTTCGAGCTCGGTTTTAGATTCGTTTTCCATGTCGAAACTCCCGTGCCTTACCTGTCTGCGAGGTGCACTTCCGCATCCAGGCAACAACCAAGCTATGTTGATTGGCCCCACTTTTCGGAATGATGAACGCGCGTTTCCTTTGCCTATAGTCAACAACTGATCTCCGCCGAGCTTATGCATTTTCTTCAGAGACAAAGCTGTCGACCTGTTATAGGTGGTTGCGCGATCAAAGAGAGAACTTGGGGACTCACTAGATACGGTAATCTGGGAACCTGGCGTCTTACAACTAGTTACCACTGGCGTGACTATGAATGATCTCCTGCTCGTAGGTTGGGTCAGATATGCATCATCAAGAAATTGGTTTCCGTTGCGGCTAATACTAGTATCAGACTCAGTTCGCTTGTCAGGTGTGGTAACCTCCGTGGGCTTCGAAGGAGGTAAACCTGATGGTGAGGTATGTTTGTAGCAGTTCTGTACCGTTTTCGGAAGGAAGGGAGCGAGCTGGTCGGCCGCCACTGGCTCACTCTTAGGGTTATTGAGAGTCCCGCGCCTCTTCACAGACCTGCTTCCGAGCGACTTGAGCTTGAAGAGCCACACATCTGGTATGATCGAGCTCACCAACCCAAACTTGGGTGCCTTAACCGAGGAAGCCATATTGATTGAAAACTCTACTGACCACTTGGAAACCAGCTCAATATTGCAATGTCTTGGCAATCCTCAAAAACATGCCCCTTTGTCCTTTTCTTTCTGGCTATTGCTCTCATTCAACCTGGAACGAAAGGCAATGAATTACATAATCGTTTAGAAATTGCAACTCGTACATTACCTGTATTAAAATGAGGTCTAGATTCTATAATGAAAAGCGTAAGTTCCATTCTGGAGTGGTTGGAAGTTGAGTTCCAAGTACGTCGCTGCGTACTCCGTCAGGAATTCAGCCAAGAGCAACAGTGCCTTCCGACAAAAATCAAGAAGGAAAGTTGCGCTAAATATAATCGGTAGAAGAAGCACAACGGCACGGCATGCATGACCAGGGCATGAGCTAGCCCCGCTGTACACCTGGACATGTAAAAGATAGGCAGAAGAAACTCACAAACCTGGGAAGTTGGTGGTGATCAAAGCGCGCGACAACTCAATCATGAACCTGCTCGTCAGGGATCGCGCCATCCATCCAATGCGAGGAATCGTTTCAAATTCTAGCACTGAATGCAGCTTCGGAATCTAGTAAAAGAAGAGCGCTCGAAAGGATGCTAGGATACCAAAACAAAATGAAAGCACACCGCTGAAAGGCAATGTCAGACATGTTACCTAGTCCAGCACCAGATCAGTGCTAGTCACTGAGAGAAGTGAACCTGGCTTGAGAGATATGACAAAGTTACAGCCCAAAAAAACAATGGTGATGACCGCCAAGGCCAAAAGCTATCTGGATTGCGTGCTGGATAGCGCACCATCCGGCAACATTCTCACGTCGTGTCTCCGTGAATTCGGATCTATTTCCCGTTAGCAAACTTTTCCGGTCAGTTTCCGGTAACCAGGGATTGCCGTTGGTAGATGGATGCTTCGTATCTCTAGCTTTGCCTCGTTTTGGAATCATTGGACGCCAGGAGACAGATACTAGGAGTAGGCACCTATCACCAGCCTTTTGGGCTGTCAATTTGTAACAACGTAGCTAGCTGCTTCGCCGTGGAAGGCATCTTTCATACAGTATTACATATAGTAAAGGATTTTATTTTATTTTTGAAATTTTATTTAGAACATTGGAAATTTTCACTGCTTTTTACATTGCCATAATTTTTTTATTATAGTTCAATGGATGCCAGAGCGAGCAGCCATTAAGCACACTTTTATTAGACATTGGCAATTTTAAGGCTTGCATTTGCCATAATAATAATGGCAATGGATGTCAGTTGCCATTTTAGCACACAAACTTAATAGATGTATTGGTAATTACAATTATCAAATTGCTCAAAAAAAACAATTTTGCCAATAATAATAATATGCTGGATGCCAAAGGTATTATTATGATGCATGTGAAAATTGACTGCACCAGAAACCCTAACCATTATGAACAGGGTAGGGGTCTGGATACTGGAACTTATCAAGTTACAAAAACAAAGAAATAATTTTCAACAGATTGATACCTACTAAATAAGTAACTTACTACTTACTTACAAGTTGAACAGCGTTAGGGTATATTTGCCGGGTATATTTGTTGTCTCTGGTCTATTCACAGGGTCAGCTGTTTGTTGCTATGTCTCGGGTCTATTCCCATGGTCAGCTGTATGTTGCTATCTCATGGGTCACAAGCAGTGCAAACATCAAGATTTTCAGCAGCCAGGGTCTCAATGGATACATGCGGAATGTGGTATACAAAGGTTTTGGAAATGTAATTTGTAATTGTAATTTTGTAATGTGTACTGTCAAATACACACATACCTGTGCATTAGGCACGAGGTTCAACTAGTACTCATATAAATCCCATCATTGTGTAGCTGACTTTTTGTTCCTGTGAAATAAAAATGATTGTTGGGTATCGTTGTTGGTTTGTGAATGCTTAGTCCCAGATGGTACCCACAATTAAATTTGACGTCAGAATTGCAATCATTTGGGGAAGCCTGTCCAAGGTCACTTTAATATGTGTGCATGATGCTGCCGAGTTTTGTGACCTCAGCTTTAATTTGAGCCAAACCTACTTGACCTAAAAAGAGACATTAAAAGTCACGCCAAAAAATTTAACCCCTCAATTGAACGGTAACGCCCCAAGCCTCAAGGTGAGTCCAAGCTCACATTTCCAGTAGCTAAATTTGCAGCCCTGCATTTTGAGAATGTCCCACACACATGGGCCTTACCAATCATAAAGTACCAGGCAAACCTTATCATAAGGTGGAAATATGTGAGTCGCGTGGTGGTAGGAGTGAGATGCAGGTCTTACACCAACAAGAGGCCTCTTGCCTCCTGTTTCTAGGCGGCATTACTCACGTGTATAAGGTGCCCTCCAAAATACATACTTTTAGGGAATTTCTCAGAATGGTTTCCCCAAAGATATGCAAAGATATGATGCATCGGGTGACACATTATTTCTCTGGAGTATTTACCTGATTTCCTTTTAATAGGTCTACTGTTTTTTCACAAGAGCTTAAACAAGGGACCAACATATTTACAGGGATCCTCAAGAACTGCCCCTGCTTGCAAGGCAGAGAATGGCCCCAAAGCCAGTAACTTCTGACGTGGAGTCACATGTCGGAGAATTTGGTCGGAAGAAATAACCATTTGCTCCGAAAATCCAATATAATAAGTAATCCAGATGCTATATACTACGCTTGCACTAGTCTGCGAAAAGTAGCAAAGTGCAGACCAAATCTACAAATCTTTGATGTCTGTGAGATTTGGAATTTGCTCAGAAGTCAAGGAGGGAGCGTGAGAATAATGCCACTAGCATGAACACATTCTGCTCTACTTCATGAGGAATATTTGACACCCATTTGACACAACACAAGACCGGAATCCCCCACATGAACAGGTTATGAAATCAAGCATGAGAGCTCCATCTCCATGCTATCATGAAATTCACTTCTCTATACCTCTACACTTCAATTAATCTTAAATATTTGTGAAAACAGTTGCTCCCGTCTATAGAAAGGTTAACAAAGTGTGTTCCTGCTGTCAAAAATGTTAATATTTCTTAGCGGCCACTTTTGGAGTCAATGATGTGTCAGCTACTTTTACTCCACCAACTGCTGATGACGCAATGTCGTGTGTATATATAGTACCTTGGGCCCTCCAGTGATTATGTGTGCATTGTGCAACCACAGTTTCTTCTTTATTATGATTAGCCTTGCAAACTTTAGCCCAACCTCCATTATGGGGAAGGACAATTTGAGTCTCGGTGCAATTGAGCTTGGACTCCTGGGTCCTCTCATTTTGTATATCCACTTTCTATATGTACCTTTATTAATAAAGTTTAGCAGAGTTAGAACATATTGTCATTGTTCTGGCTACAATTCCGGTATTGTGTTGAAAAAGCTATAAATAGAAGAAAAGAAATTGGAGAAGAAAGACCAACATCTTGATCTGGCCACAGGGGGAACTTAGAACAAAAAGGAGGAAAAGAATATGGAATTGATGAAAATGTTTTGATAATGATGATGTAGCTAGATTGATGTAGCCCAGAAGCAACATATGTTAGCTCCAAGAGGCTCCAAGAGCTTCAAAATTCCTTGAAGGATCATATCAGACAAGGGATATTCAGAGTGCACACCATTAAAAAAACAATTGAATTGTGACAAACCCTAAATAGGAGAACAAATTAAATACAGCGAGATGTACAACCCACCCCAACAATTAGGGTTATAAACCCCCATGATCCAACCTGGAGTGCAAACTTAGTCATTTACCAGGCCTACCCTAGTTAACTAAACCCAATTGGAAGCCCCCCCTCCCCCCCACCCCCTAAAGCTCCACTTGCCACTTTCTCTGGCTCGCCCACCAAAACCCAACCCCAATGCTCACCCGGACCCCAAAGCCAATTTTTTTCCCACATACCCACCCTTCCAAACCCATTTCCCAAGGATCACTTTCTCATGGGGGCAACATCATCCCATGGGCCCACTTCTCCCTAGCTCAATCTTCTCCTCAAAGAACATGTTCTCCCCAAGCACATCCCCTCCTTGATGAAACCCATGCACCCATCTTCTCCCCGGGGATTATTTGTCCTCAAACCACATCCTTTCCCCCACCCCATTTCCTCCTCAAAGAACCCTCCCCCAGCCCATCTTCACCCCTAGGCCACATCCTTTCCTCGGTCCCATCTTTTCCTTGGGAACACATTTCCCCCCTAGCCCATCTTCTCCTAAGTGAACATCTTTTCCTTGGGTTCACCTTCTCTTCGATCATTATCCATCATTGGGAACACATATTCTCCTCAAGCCACATCCTCTCCCCGATCCTCGAGGAATTGTCTTTTTCCTGCCCCCATCTTCAACCATGCATCACATCCTCTCCCCAGCCACTATTCATCCCCGGGGACACATCTTCTCCTTGAATCACATCCTTTCCTTGGGCCCGATCATTTCTTTTGGCCCACCTTCCTTTTGGCCACCATCCATCCCCAAGGACACAAGTCCATGCACAAATAGGTGGACCAAAATGTCACAAAACCAAAATCCCTATTTACTAAAAATTGTGATTAGCTCTTGGAAAGTATAGCTAGTTTTTAGTCTAGGCACGTAGGTAGGTTGGATGTCAAAGGAGCCTTTTGATTGGTTATTCTTGGGTGGGTAATTTCAAATTTGGGTTTTTGCAAGAAGTCTAGCTTACACATATGGTACACTATTGGTTAGTTAGGAGCATCTCTTACTCACTAATTATGTACATGACTTCATCTCTTTGTTATTTTTGTCTTACTTGAGACCTATAATGATGAGATTTGATAAGATAATATTTGTGTGAGTATTGTATCAAAGATGTTGCAAACTTTTGGGGCTCTAGAAACTAAACCACGTAAAGTAAAACTTGAAGGAACGTTTGTGTCATTGTATGTTGATCCTTTGTATGGTGAATCCCTTAAAATTATTTTTATAACTGTGTTTTTTTATTTCACAAAAAACTTACTAAGGTTTACAACCTTTGCAACAAAGGCCTTTCGCCAAAGAGTTTGAAGCTAAGTAAAGATTTTCAAAAAGTGTAGGTGCATGAGTTGTTTGGACCTTGTGTGTCCAAAATTGGTATTGATATTGCTTTAGTGATAATGTGGACATTATCAAGCATGTAGAATAAGTGTGGATGACAACACATCAACACACACAAGTACCTAACACTCAACTTATTAATAAGGCAAACGTTAGGGGCAATGTTTATGAAAGGAATGGAAAGTGAGAAATATAGAATTCTTATTCTATCTTCTAATCTAAAGTTAGATTAAACATATCATGAAACCAATACTAATAAACTTTGCTTAATTGGATTTGCTCATATCAACAAACTTATCCTTGGGTGGTGCCACTAAAAATGTCACACCCCAAATTTCTATGACCCACCCAACTTCAAGACAACATAGGACTCACATAAAGAAAACTTTTCATTTCAAATTATTTATCAAAAGGTTACCCAAGTCATGTAGAATTCAAAATTTTAAATAAATTTACAAAAAAATGTGTTTTGATGTGAAAAATGAATGAATATGGAAAAAGTTTCAAGAATATCACATGAAGGATTTTTTGGATTAGGAACACAAAAGGAATCTATTTTTTGGGAATTTTTCTTGGATGCTAATTTTTAAAAATACTTCAAATGCCAACCTAATTGATGTCTTTTATAGATAATTAATTGAATCAATTTTGATTTAGTTATGAATTTTTTAAATCAAGATCATGAAGCCCCAAATGGCCATTGATGTCAAGAACACAAATGATAATTATTTTAAACATTTTTTGTTTTAATGACTAGTTTGGATCATTCCCTTATGCATGTACTAGATAAATAAGAAAAAATATCTAATGTGTAAGTGTAAGGACACTTAAAAGAAAAAAATCAAATATGGGTCAGGAATGGTTCAAGAATCAAAATGATAATGCATATTATACGTTTTGGGGTGTTCATTATTTTTCATGAGTGTGTGCATAGGTGGGGAACACATAGCCCACCTAGTTTGATCAAATAACCCAATGTATAAGTAGATGAAATTTTATTTCTTAAATTGGGTTCAACTTTCCTATGATTTTGGTAAGGTGGATCCTAATGGTACCACCTAAGGAAAAGTTTGTTGATATTTAAGTTCAAAAATTTAATCCAGACATGAAAAGTATGAGAAAAACATCAAAACAACAAATCTAACTATGGAATTCAAACTTCTAAAAAAAATAATGTACTTGTTCCATACTTTCCAAACTTAATGTTCTACAATCATCCTCTTCCGTCTTCCAAAAATGATCTCCTTAAAATACTCCTATGATCAATTCAAATTCAAATGGTGATGAAAACTATGTAAACTAGTTAATACATCCTAGAAAAATAACTAGGTAAATAAGTATTAATTAACTCATTATTTACAATGATTAATTATTCCCTTAACATTACCCCACCCATACTCTAAATTACGTCTCAAAATCTAGATCAAAATATGTTTAAAAAATTAAATCAGTTACTATTTTTGATATTGTGAGTCAAAAATTTAATGTTGATCATATTGTATTACAATTTGATCTATCTATGCCTGTTGTACTTCATATTGAATCAAAGACTAATTCTATGTTGTGTTCAGAATCTGTTGTTGTACTTCTTGTACCTTGTTTGTAGTTGCACACTTGTTTACTAATCTATTGTTTTTTTCTTGTGATTGAAATTTTAATGTGACTTGTATTTGCTATTGTGACTATAGATTTGATGTGATCTAAGTCTATTCCTGTTGTTGCAACTCTAATGTTGAATTAATCTGATCTTCCTGTAGTTCTTTAATTATGTGTTCTTTAGTTTGTATATGCTTTCCTATTCCTATAGCTGTAGATCCATATTCCTAGGAACTAACCTCTTGTGGGTTAAATTCTAATGGTTATAGAATTTGTTCTAATACATTTTTTTATACCACCATCTTCCTTCTAGGAACTATTTCTTCCTCCTCTGAGGTTTGTTGGTTCCTCCTTTGTTGTTCTTGTCTCTGATGGTCTTGCATGATTAGCTTGTCTTCTCTTTTCTTCCCCATATGAGGTTTTTGGATCTAGAATCAAGACTAGAGGTTCATACTAGAATGATGGTGGGTGAAAGCACACTATGGTGACTCCCTTTGGGGTGTCACATTGTATTACTTTATAGGGATGTGCATGTTTGAGTGTATCGCACCTCAATCTTTTGAAATATTTTCACAATATTTTTGCATATTATGTTAGAATATAACCTAAGCAAGATATTAAAAAGAACAACTATTTCATTTCATTTTATAAAGTGGGAGTTTGAAGTATATTTGTGGAAACAAATGTAATGTACCTGTGTATTCAAAAACACAAATATATTCCAAAAACAATTTAAATCATTTTTAGTCTTTATGAAAGTTGAAGGTATATTGAACCATGTCATGTCACATAATATGAACCATGTTTGGATACCATATGATTAATCTATAAATTTTCATTTTAAAAAATGAAGTTTTTCAATAAAGATACGATAAATGTGTGGTAAATTGAAAATTTGAAAAAAAATCACATCCACATAAAAGATGATAATCATGGTTAGATGGGCCATTTTTTAAATTTCATTAAAATTGATTATTTTAACAATTAATGAAACCTTAAAGTTAGTGCAATCAAAACAAGACTATGACCCTATTATACCAATATATATTATAAATATATTCATGGATCTTTCAATATAGATAATGAAATTTCTTATTATTTTAAAAATAATACTACATAACATTAATTTTGTAAAAATAATTTTTGTAAGGCCCAAAAACTAAAATTGATACTCAAAACTAAATGTACTATGCTTTTAGAATAATTATATTGTATGTATTATAATACTTGACCCAAAAGTGCCCCAAAGGAGGTCACTGTAGTGTGCTTTCACCTTGGTGTGACCTTTACCATCTAAGATATCTTATGCCTATAGAGCTTCTCATTTCTTTCAAACATTTTTAAAACTTTTTCTATATCCTTATGGACTATATCCTACCCTACATCCCATTAAAGATTTACATCCTTCTCTTTCATAGTTAATGCCTTGAGTTTTACCTGAAGCAAACTATGCTGTTTTTTGAGTTCATTATTTTCTATGAAGACATTGTCATAGTTGAAGGGTTTGATTCCATGGGCTTGTTCCAAAACTTGTTGTAACCTTTCATTAAGAGCCATATGCCTCTATAAGTTTTGATCCACTCTACCTGCCTCTGGTCAGATTGCTTCTATATTTCATTTTTGGATTGATATACATTACCAATATCCTTTCTAAGCTCCTTTAACTCCTTTGCTACTTTAAGAGAGTCTGCTCCATATTCCTGTAATCTCTATGAAATTTATTATGTTCTACATTCAAAGAATCTTTCTTTGTTTTCTAGTAATTGGCATCCACCTGCATCAGAGTTGCTTGTAAAGAATCCCTCTCAAACCTGATCTTCTCCCAATCCTTATTATGCTTCTCCATGTTGATCTTTTGTCTGGTTGTTTACAATTATACCAATACTTCATTCTTTTCATCATGCTTCACTTGTAATTTTACTTTAAGCTTTTGTTCCTTCTCCAAAACTCCTTATAAGTTTTGAATATATTTTTCCTTTTCCTCTATGATCTGTTTATTTTTTATTTATAGATCAAAGAGTTTAAGCAAAATGTTGGTCATCTATGTGCTATATTTTATTGCTTATTGAAACATAGTGGTAGTTTTCCTATGTTCATCCAGCTCTACTTCCAATCCTTGTACAAAGGTTGGTGTATGAAATTTAGGAGTTAATCCCCTTGGAACTAGTATTTGAAGATCCTAGACTTTTATGTGAAATTCAAATATCTCCAAAAATGTTTGTTCTTATAGCAGAACCTAGTCTTGAAGGTAACATACCTTCATAACTTTGTGGTGTTGGAATAAATTGTTACACATTAGGCAGATTTGGTTTTGCCTCCTACATTTGTTCTTCTAGTTCCTCTTGCCCACTTAAAATTATGGCTCCCTTTTGGGCCATCTTTGCTACACTTGCCCATCTTATCCTTTCTCTTGCTTTGGAGAGATCTATAGTCTAATGTTTGACCTAGGAAACATTGACTTTTCCTTTGGTCTCTGTTATTGCTACTTTTGTTTTTTTAGCAACTCTACTACATTTTGAAGATTAACACTATCCCTCATTATGGATTCTTCTTATCTTTTCTATCTCTTCAAGAGAGTTTCCTTCTCATCATCATTAGATTAAGGAATTAGAATTATTCTTTTAGTTGTCCTTATTTCTAGTTTTTTTTTCTTTTTTGGGATAAATATGTGTAGGGTCCAAAGGTCTCTTGTTTTTTATGAACCTTTCTCTCAAAGTCTTTTTCCTCCTCTTCTCCTCATGTGGCTGCTCACTCTACTATTTCTTCTACAATGGTTCTGCTCCCTTGACTAGAAACCATTTTTGAAACAAAACTTCTAAAACAATAGCAAAATGGCATACATCCTTTTTAGGCTCTCTCTTGGTAGTTCCTTCAATCATGTTCTTTTGACATTTATCCCATCTGATCAATTCTTTGACCAATTAAAAATACATGATTGCAACCTAATTCATAGATTCTCCATGATCTATTTTGGAGATCATCATGGTAGATTTGTTACTAAAGTACTACGCCTTGTATTTCTAATAGATAATCAGTAGAATTACATCAATCCTATTGACATGCTTTGGTTTCATTTTCTTAACAACCCATCCTTCATTGGTGTTGTAAGTATTTGGAACCCTATTAGTTATGTTTGCCAAAACTACTTTAGCATCTAACATTTATGCTTGATCTATTTCTATCTCATTTGTATGGTAGATTTTTAAAACTTTTGCCAACAAATGTCTATCTTTAATTTTTTGTTCTTCTGCCTTGATTATGTTGTGCTCAGAATCCAATTCCTAGTTATTCGAAGACTCAACCAAAATATTATGACAAGAAGTTTTCCATTTAATCTCAAACAAACCTACCAATCCAATTTTGTTTACCCATTTTTTTCTTCCTCTCTACAACTTTTCCAAAGCAAAATGTTTTTCAAATTATTATTATGACTCTGCTATGTAGGAGTAAAGATTTGTTGAAAATTCAAATTCAACTAATTAGGTCTTCATTACTTATTGGAATAGGAACATAATTAGGTTACTTTCACAAGGTTGAATTACTTTTTTTATTTAGATTAGTTTGGTTATTTATGGTTTGGTTTCTTAGTTAAATACCTCGGTGTTGATGGTTTGGCTTTCTTTTTTCTTCATTACACAAGTTTGTGTTTTTGATGTGATAAGAACTTTGAGGAGTTCTTGATGTTATGTTCCATGTTGTGTACATCATGTTTTAGTTTCCTTTCAATAAATATTTATGTTTACATAGATCTCTTAAATGATTCGATCTCCTATTTGTTAACATGGTATCATAGCTTAGGTTGTTTGATGAAAAAATTAAAAGAAATTTACAGTTAGAAAGTCTTTAAAACTAAAGCTTGAAAGTCTTTAGTAATACCATAAAAGTTTTTCAAGTGCAAGAAAGGAGAGGAAAAGAAAGAATGTGAAGAAAAATAAAAGAAAGGAAGTGAAAAAAGATCAATACATTGAAGGTTGTGAAAGTTGGATCATTAAATCTAGATCTAAATCTATTATGAAAAGATCTTCAAATGGGACTTGGAGGGATTATATAAGATTATAAGACGCTTCTATTCTCAAAATTTTAAAAGAAAAGGATATGTTTTGTGAGAGCTATGAGCTTTTGAAAATTCTGTGTTAGATTTGGTTTTTTAGTCATATTTCTTTTGCCTGAACGTTTTTGGATATAAAACTTTTGAATCTTATAGATGATAAACAATTACATATGTGGGATAAATTTCATGCCATTTGGATATGTATTGAGAGAGATCCAAGTATTTAAAGTTTCAACCTCAATTTTGAAATCAATTTCTTTTGAAAATGATAATTCTTTGTGATTATCATCAATAGGGCTGAAATTTTGAGAAAATGTGGATGGCATATATTTAATATGTCTCCCAAAATGTCATGGTGTTTAGAGTTGTTAAAAGGGAGTTGTAAGTCATGTTGTGTTTGGGTCTCAATTTCAGGTGCTTTCAAGAAAGTAACAAGATCTCTCATTTTATCAAGTAAAATGAGCTGAAATTTTGAGAGATAATGATAGACATAGTTTTTCATGTTACAACAAAATTTTAGATTGATCCAAGTTCATATGTGAGAAGTGTAGCTTTGCAAAGTTATTAATGACAAAAGTTTACAAAAGATTTCAAAACAAATTTTGGAGTGGAGCAAGTACAATTTGGGAGAACTTGAGGGAAGGAATTTAAACTTTGAAGATTGTGAATCACAAATACTTTATCAAGACCTTCATACAAAAAAATTTGGTATGTAATCATGTATTTAATACCATACAAAATATTATACGAATATTGGTAGAAGTGAAATTTAATCCTTGCAGAATTATTTCACGCTACTATAACAATAAATTTGCACTACAATATGCACACATTCACAATTTCTACCTTAATTTTATACACACTTCACTTTACAATTCATTAAAACACCAAATTCATGGTTATTTCACATAACCAAAATGACACGCTCCCAAGTCCCTAATTAGCCCCAAATTGGGACTAAACTATTCAAGATACAAAATTATGGGGGACTTGGGGCACGCTCCCAGCTCTCAACACTAGAAGGGGTAAAGGGGCGTACTGAAGCTCCGGGATGGGACTAGGAAGAGTGACAAGCTATTCACTTACTCGAACCTGCATCCAACCAACCAACAAGTTAGTTAGTTCACTTTCTGGAGCACCTGTGGTGCTGGGACAAGCCACGGGCAACTCTAGATTCACTTGACTCACCACAGCTCGAACTCGGGGGAAGCCACCACCTTCCCCCATATAGTATACTTTGTGCCTCTCCGCGGCACCCACATCCAAATGGCTTTTTGTCCCGGGACTCCCAAGGAGGAGTCCCGAAATTATCCCAGTTTGGACTCCTGGGACTTTGCATGATCATAATTCTTTGCTCCCACCTTTGATTGAGATGAAGTCTCAAGCAAAGTTGTAGCTCTCCTGGTGGGCTTTCCAACGGTGTGTCGCACTTCACCTGCACGCACCAGGGTCGGGTTGATTCCTGATTTTTAGTGGTCGAAAGTCAAATTGCCAATTTGACTCCTGGCCCTTCTTTTTGCCATAACTTATGCTGTATATGTCCAAATGGCCCATGTGAGGCCATTTTCGACATCTACACTTCAATAGCTTTCGAATGATATAAAGGGATCCAACTATGTCAAATTGCGGAAATAGTTTGGGACTTGGAACCGCTCCCAGCTTCCAGCATTAAAGGGGGTGAGAAGGGCATGCTGAAAGCTCCGAGATAGACTAGGAAGAGGGACAAGCTTACTCAATTACACGGTCCTGCATCCAAATCCAACCCACAAATGGGTTAGAACTCATTCTACACCTTTTTGGTGTTGGGACAAGCCACGAGCTAACTTGGACTCACTTGACTCACCACGGCCCCAACTCAGGGGAAGCCACCACCTTCCCCCAATAGTATTCTTTGCAGCTCTCCACGAGACTTGCATCCAAATGGTTTTTTTTCCCGGGACTCCCAAAGTGGAGTCCCGAAACTGTCCCGGTTTGGACTCCCGAGACTTTGGATGTTCATAACTCCTCACCCCGAACTCGGATTGGGACGAGGTCTAAACCAAAGTTGTAGCTCTCATCGAGAGCTTTTCAATGGTGTGTTGCACTTTACCTACACGCACCGGGTTCGGGTCGATTCTCGACTTCTAGTGGTTGGGGGTCAAATTGGCAATTTGACTCCCGGCCCTTCTTTCAACCATAACTTGTGTTGCATATGTCCAAATGGCTCATGCGAGGCCATTTTGGACATCTACGCTTCAAGACCTTTCCAAAGATACCAAGAACGCCCCAATGCAAGGTGTTTTGACCCCTGCAATCACGCTCTAAATTTTCGGAGTCCCAGAGGACTCCCAAGTCCCATTTTCGGGAGTGTGAGTGGCGACCTCACAACTCCCTCCAAGTGGGGTTACGACACTCTCCCCCACTAGAAGAAAAGGTCAATGTCTTCATTGACACTTAGAATTTCTTTCATGAATTGCAATTTCTTTCTTTTGGATCCTTGGCCATCAAGTGCTGACTTTTGCGGTAGGACCTTGCCTCAAGCTAACTTAAGCGTCCTTAAGTTTCTAACACTTTCTTGGCAAGTCCAAGGGTTTTTAATAAAAACCCCTTAACCTTTGCTTCATCAAAGACCTAAACTAGCCTAATTAACAAAACTTTCATTTGGGAAGGCCATTCTTTTAACCTTCCTTTCATGAGGAACTCTGACGCACTCCCAACTCCTTGAAGGACTCAAATGTGAGTCCAAGTAGAAGACAGTGGAAGAGGGAGGAGTCGGGCCACGTTCCCTAACTCACAACATTTTAAAGGGTAGAGGGGCGTGTTAGAAATCTAAGATGGGATTAGGAAGAGTTGACAAGCTTCACTCACTCACACGGGCTTGCACACAACCATTAGGAGTAGGGTCTAGGGTATATATGCCAAGCCTTTGTACATGGTGGTGGTCTTTTTTTTGGCGAACTAGGGCAAAATTGCACTCAAAAATATTATTGCCTTGTTATTAGCTAAAAATTTAACTAAAATTTCACTAACATTGCACCCATGTGCAGTGTTAAGGGGCTAGTTCAAGCAAGTTTGCTTGCCAATTATTTTTGTAGTTTTGACAGTTTTCCCAATCCTTGTCGCCATAAATGTTAAATTGCCTTTGGGATGATCACCACTAATGCACCAACACCAAATATATAAAAAAACCATTGCTTGGTGGATGGTAGAGTTACCACTTGTCCTAATTTCACAACTATTTATCATGCCCTCCCAAGGCCACTTACAAGTTAAGTAACTCAAAGTCTCAATGCCATTCACCTCTGACCAGGCCAAATGTGATTGAAACATGACTTTCATTACTATTAATACATTAGCAAATTTGTTTGGTCTTTATGAATATTATGGACATGGGCGTCTTTCTGTTTGCTCAAAATATGCTTGGCACTAGAGATGTGGCAATCAAAATTTGTAACTTCAAAGTCCCATCTTATTACCTTAGACTTAGTTTCTACTTACAAGCTTGATGTAGTGGCTTTCACCATTATTGGAAAAAGTTAGGAATATTGGTGGGTTGCCTATTATCACTAGAAAGTAATTTTGTTTACTGCCATTTTGTGTGCACATGTATGTGAAACCTCCCAAAATGCCTTCCAACTATAATAAAAGAATTCCCACCAAGTGGTTCCATGATAGACCAAAGTGTGGCATTCAAACCCATGGTTTAAACCTAGATGGCATTTGGTTATGTAGTTCAATTTTGGACTTTCCATGCACTTCTAGAGCATGAGGAATTAACAATTATGTAAGAATTTTTGTGGGTAGCAACGTTTCACGAATGGACAAAATCTCTACTTAAAAACCCAACAAATTTTGCCCATTTTTCATCACATTTGGTCATTGAAAACCTCCCAAGGACAGCAAATCGCCCATTGGAACATTTCCTAAGTTGACATAGCCTTTAACTCCTAATCTAATGGTCATTCAAAAAAAGGTCACTATGGTATACCAACCATAAACACAAGTGTGAGTTTGTTCAAGGTACTCTTCACATGACCATGACACGGTGTTTTTCAACTCCATTCTCCTTGAGGGTTTATTTGCTTTGTTGTTATTCCACGTGGCAAACATTTTTTTCCCACTGTAAGTTGTTCAACTAAAACAACAATATCTTGCTCCCGTGTGGGTGAACTAAAATAGTAATTAAAAAAAGATCCCATGAATTTAGGGAAGGGTTCCTTGGCTATTGAAGGAAAGACAACACCTACCAAGGCTATTGTGACCTATGGGTTTAATAATGATCACCCAAACTATGATTGCCTTCCTTCCCCCACCCAAGCAGGTGCCTCCTACCTACCTACTACCTATTTTCTTCTTACCCCCCTTCAGTGCCCAAGTAAGTACCTTATTTTATTTGTTCAATACATTCTACTAAAACCATTTTTAATTGTTTCTGGGTGGGGAGAAGTTTTTCACCCAAACATAACCTTGCATGCCAACCATTTCTTTGTTTTTGCTTCATGATTTTTGGATGTGCTCATAATTGTGGGTGTTGTCATGGAAAATACAAGAAAAAAATATTTTTGGTGATTAAAATCTAAAAGCATGTAATAGTGTTATCATCACACACAAAAAGGTCCCCCCCAACCCCACCTCCCTTATTAAAAAAGAATTGTGATATAAAATAGAAAATTATTTGAATTTACAATTCAGTAAATTCCAAAATTTTCCCAATCTTTGTTGGAAAAAAATGTCCAAAAGATTTCTTCGAAATTTTTGCTGACAACTTGGATCCCCAATTGTGATTGGTCAATGCACAAATGTTATACCAACTTGGATCTCCAAATGTTTTTCAATGAGCAAAGCATGTGGTTCTTCCACATATTCTATTTGTGGAATGTTCATTCATCCATTGGAGTATATGGAACTTGTGGAATGTCTAGTATTTTCCAAAAGAATAAGAACGTCTAGAAACCCAATGGTAATGGGTCGGAGGAGTGACCAAAAAGACGGAAAAAGTTTGCAACTATTTATGTCCCATTTAGTTAATGCCGACAACAAATTGGAGACACAACATGACTCCAATTACATTAGGGTTTGAGACATTTACAATTTGATGTCTTGTGCACAATTTTTTTTTTGGAACATCAACAAATTTATAAGATGTTTTTGTGCATGTTGACATGTGGGGTTTTTTTTTGGTTCAACAAAATCAATGGGAGCTTTGGCCCTTGACCTTTGGGTATTTCAATTTGTTCAAGTTCCTTTTTTTCTTAAAACAAAAAAAAAAATTCAAAGATGAAAGACGTTTCAAGGTAATGTTAGAATGTCTGCATCAACCAACTATATTTTAATTGAATGAATTCAAGTTGGATATTTGTATTTAATCCATTAGTAATTGACATGTCTCTAATTCACAAAATTAAATTTGTCACCCAAGGGCCAAAGGTCCTTTGGTATATGCCTTATGCCTAGCTATCAATGACCTTAGTATCTTGGTAGCTTAACACACGTTTGTTGAGTACATAATTAATGTATAATTTCTCAATTTGGAAATAAACTATTCTTGAGGAGGAAATGTTTGCTTCACAAAACAATTTATTTGAAGGGTTTAAAGAAAGAATTCTTGGATTGATATTAAAACACATTAGGTTAATCCATAGCTTCTTTCTCTGACCACAGGGATCTAGTCTAGAAACTCTAGCTTCTTCCTTTTTGGTGTTTTTATCTTCAAGAATTCACATAGACAAACCAAGGATTTCCAATCTTTTCATATCTATTTTCATTTATTTCCAATTTATAATTGACGGTAGGCAAATTCACCTTCTAAAAAATATTGTTACGTTTTGAAACTTAATAGTGTTTCTTTTTTCCATATCTATGATGTTCAAATTTCCTCAAAATTTGCCTCAAATATAGCAAAATTGGTTGAAATTACATTAGAAAATGACATTGTTTAAAATTTCCTGGATTTTTTTTTACGAAAAAGGGATAATCCACTCCCCAAAAAAACAATGTTTATGAGATATATAGCTAAAAAAACAATGTTTATGAGATATATAGCCAAAAAAACAGTGCTTATGAAATTTATGGGGTTTGATCAATTTGGGGTTTGAAGGGTTGAAGGTTTAAGGGCCAAGTGGTTAAGGTCTAGAATAAATGTGTAGTTTGTACCAAATATACATGCACCTTTGTTGTCACTTTAACCTAACAAAATTATGCTGACGGAAAACACCCGATTTTAGTGTACTAGCCAATCTTTTAAATTACCCTCTACGAAAATGTCAATTACCTATTATGACGAAATCTGTCTGGGGATGTGACAAAGAAAAGATTGTTGCTTACATCAAGCATGCTTTCAAGGAATGTCACATTAAACTTGGCCAGTTCAGAGGTACCACCAGGATTCAGTGTTAAGCATTTTAGAAGTAATCTAGATGGATGTTGTTGACCTTCTTGTGAACATCCAGTTTATCTCAGAAGGCACAAAATATGTTTAGATTCATATGGTGTTCATGGTTAATTGAAATGCAAGCATATCCCGAAGATTTGTGAATGATCAAGCAGCATGAAGGTCGTTCTTTGTTCAGAAGCTCAATTTCATAGAAATGAATTTCCAGGTGTGATATAGAGTTGAAAAGTGATAATTAATATCCACTCCCTTGTTCCCTTGTTTTTAGATCCTATTCAACTACCTCCAACTTTTATGTTACAAACTAGCGATGTTTCTTTTAGAATGCACAATTATATTAAATCTACGATGTTGTATTGTATGATATGCGCAAATCAAAAAATTAGGGGGTGCAGGCACACCTGTGCGGATTACAGATGACAGCTACAAGGTAATACTTGAGGCTCTCCTTTGAAATAAGACTCAATAAAAGAGAAAAAGAAGACTTTTTAGGGGTTGGTTACCCAATAGAGGCCGCTAATATGATTATATTATTTCCATTTCTTCTCTATCAAGCTCCCCTACATGATACGTGTGAGTCATGGACCCAAATGTGGGTCCAAATGGAACACAGCGGAAGAAGGAGTCGGAGCACGCTCCCTAGCTCACAACACTTTGAGGGGTAGAGGGGCGTGTTGGAGCTCCGGGATGGGACTAGGAAGAGTTGACAAGCTTCACTCACTCACACGGGCCTGCACATAACCCACACAAAGTGGTTAGTGCATAGTTGGAGCACCCTTGGTGCTAGGACAAGCCACGGGCAACACGGACACACAAGACTCACCATGGCCCGGACTTGGGGGAAGCCACCACCTTTCCCCTTATAGTATACTCTGTGGCTGGCCACAGAGCCTACATCCAAATGGCTTTTCTCTCCCGGGACTCCCAAGTGGGAGTCCCGAAATCGCGCCAAATGGGACTCTTGCAACTTTGGAGCCCCATAACTTTGCGAGCAGACCTCGGATTGCAATGCGGTCTGAAGCAAAGTTGTAGCTCTTGTCGAGAGATTTCCAACGGTATGTGGCACGCCCCCTGTAGCTAAGTAAATCGGGTCGATTCCCGACTTTTTGTGGTCGGGAGTCAAACTGGTAGTTTGACTCCCGGCCCTTCTTTTGGCCACAACTAGTGTTTCAGATGTCCAAATGAGCAATGTGAGCCCATTTTAGACATCTAAGCTCTAAGAGATTTTCAATGATATAAGGAACGCCATAAGACATTGAGGTTTGACCTCTATAATCGCTCTTTGAAGTTTCAAAAGTCCACCGGGGCTCCATCTCCCAAAGTGGGAGTTGCCTCTGGAGTGTGAGGGTTCATTCCTTCATACTCCCTCCCACTTTCTAACACTCCCGAGAGTTTGTGATGTGACTCCCGGGCTTCTTCTTCTTGCTTTGATTCTCGGGCTTTGTCTTGGCTCACACCCTTGCAAGCCCTTTGCCTTGGTCGTGAGCCCAAGGCTAGGGTTGCGACACTGGGCTTTCTCTTGCCTTAGCTCCCGGGCTTCCTCTTGACCTGCACCCTTGTAAGCCCTTTGCCTTGGTCGTGAGCCCAAGGCTAGGGTTACGACACCTAAGTCCTTGTATTTCTTGCTTTATTATGTGTAATGAAAATTCCAAAATAATAACTTGAAAGTTGAATAACATTTTTGGATTTCACATGAACTTGTAAACGACCCCAATATGAATGGCTCCTTTCAAAAACAATAACACTCAGAAAGCGTCCAACAAAAGGAGGGAGGCCTAACCTTAAATCCATGTACAAGTTCACAAGGCTATTTGAGTGGAAGGCTGTGATCCGGAATGAAATTATGATTCATTTTGGACATCCAAAGCCAACCACTAATAATTAGAAACCATATTCGGATGATAAATGGCAAGCCTTGAAAGACAAGCACAAGCTTGAAATTTTTTTTTTTCAATTTTGGATTTGGATCTAAATGATTATTTCTACTTGAAAAAGCTGAGGCTTAACCCCTCAAACGAGGCCCCACTTGTAGGATTTAAGCGGGCTCTAAAGAAATGGATATAAAGTGGAACTCCAAAGGACAATGTAATGGAAGCAATTTTGTTGGACATTCATTACAAGTATGACAGAGTTGAGAACATGGCGGGTTTGTTGGATGTTATTAACAAGGATTCTTATGCATCGTTTTTGATGAATGACGTAACAAGGACCATCACTGTCATCTATACAACTCATAACATGAAAGACATTCCAATAATTTGGAAGGGCCCTAATTGGGGATCCTTTCTTCTAGGGCTCTTAAATGTGAGGGCCATGTTCAAAGTTGTTGCCTGCGTTTGCAATTGTGAATCCTTCAAGAGCTTACCGACTACCTGTGCAAATCAACTTTTGTTACAAATATTCGATTTGAATTTGGGTAATACATGGCAAGACCAGTAAAGGTTCTAGGTTCCTTAACGACATTATTGAACATTCCTATGCTAATGTTTGTTTATTTGTTTCCATGTAAAATTGGAACAAATGTGTGTGTCAAAATTTTGGGAAACAAAAAATTGTCAACACTAATGGAATGCCTCAAGTCTTCTTTCCAGAGGATTGGTAGCTATATCGACAACAAGTTTCTCCAAAAACTATTTTACAAATCCTTCAGCTGATAATCTTGAGCAAAATGGTTTGTTTGAGTGTCTTTAACGAAGGAGTTCTCATGTGTGTTTGTTTGGTAAGTCCAACACATAGTTCTTGACTATGTTCTTGGAATTGTTTTTTGCAAAAATTCGTTCCATTAATAGGATTATTTTTTTGACAAGCCATTTCTTCTTGAGGAGAATAAATGTAAAGTGTTGGAACTTATTTTTCATGACCTGGAAGGAAATTGGTGTGAGATGATGGCATCAATATGCCTTTGCATGCTAACGAGTGTTACAACTAGGAACATGGGAATGCAACTATCAAAGCCTATGTTAATGCTTGCCCAAGGAGCATAAACTTCTTATGCAGAGCACAAAGAAGAGTAAGAAATCTTTGTCCCTATCAAAAAAAGTGGAGCTAATTTGTCCTAAACGTTTGACAACATGAACCCATTGAAGGTGAACAAAAAGAAAGTTAGCTATGTCACAAGGGGAAGTAATAAGAGAAAGGCATCAAGCAATAAGGTTCAGGTTTCAAGAAAGAAAGGTCAATCTCGGGGGAGAAATCTATAAAGTGTTGATGTTCAAACTGCAAGAAAATGGGAGGCCAATGAGGAACTCATTAACCATGAGTAGAAGGATCCTCCAAAGGACGAAGATGTGCTCACATTGATCAACACGTCCAATGTCAATACATCAATAGTTTCCTCATCTGGGCCAAACGTGGTGACTTTAAATGAGGATGATAGCAAAAAAATTGGTGAGGAATTACGACGTGCCAACCTTCCCATAGTTCCTTTGAATTCGTATAGTTTTATACATGGAATACAAGATCCAGTAGAGAAAATGAGTGACTGATTAAACTCAATAGCTTCTAGTCATTTTGATGCCTTGTACATTCCCTTAATCATTTAATCATTTTATAAACTTGCAAGACAACTTTATTGAAATGTATAGTTTTATTACAAGATACCTTCATATATATTCTTTTCATTACAATTAATTTGATTATCACATTGAAGCCTTCATGCGTGTGTCTTTACATTTATCATTTGGTGGTCGTTGGAAGAGATTTTGTGCGTTGATCACTTAGTGGCCACCAGGCAATGGTTTGTTTATCGATTACCTTATGGTTGCCAAGCGATCATTTTTCCGTCGATAGCTTGGCAGTTGCTAAACAATTGCTTGTCCCTTGATCACCAGGCGCCTACCAATCGATTAATTATCCATCGATTGTCTAGCGGCCACTAGGGGATCATTTTTATGTTGAAAACCTGGCGGGTGCTAAGTGTATTTTTGTTCGTTGATCACCTAGTGGCCGCCAAGTGATTATATGTCCCTTGATCGTTTGGCAATCACCAATTGATTATTTGTCCCTCGATCATTTGGTGACTTTGTGGCAATTGGGATTCTTGCAATTGCTTGGTGGTCGCCAAAAGATCGTGTTTCACTCATGCATTTGTGTAACATTTTCTTGCCAGTGCTAGATATTATTTTTTCAATTGTTGTTTTTCCAACAATCATTTGGGTGCACCAAATATTTATTACTAAAATGATCATTTTTTTGAGTTTAATAATGTTCTAAATTTTATTGCTAATGCATCCTTTCTATTCTTGGGTACAGATTTGTGTCGCACATGTGGAAATGGTGTCGATTTCCTCTTTCAAAAATATGGGTAGAAGGATAATACAATTGAAGGTGGGCTCCTATCTTTTGTGGATTCTTTCTTTTCTGATTGATATGATGGAAATTTAGATTGAACCATCAGTTAATGTACGTTTTGTATTCACTCTTCATGTTTCGATGGAAACAGTTGATGCTTGCTTTAGTGAACTTGGTGTTGAAAACACAACACCAAATGATGTAGAGCAAGGATATTATTATGCTAGACTAATGGACCACTCAGAGTTGAGGCCCCTTGATGTATCAACATCCTCTCGCCCCAAAAATGAAATGTGATTGGTTACAGTTGGTGGCACGCAAGCTTTGCATGATGTGGGTTCTCTTCTCCACTTATGGAACTTAGCATTTTTGCAAGAAAGTGCAACGACTTCTGGTTTTGTCAACTATAGTTGCTAAGAAATTGAAAACATTTTTGGTTTTACCGATGAAACTTCACATTTGGAGCTTGTTTTGCAAAAGTTCCAAAGATTTCAAGTTTGGTGAATGTTAGTTGCTAAAACAATGCAACAACTTTAGGTTTTCCCAAGGGTGATGTGCAAGAAATGACAACAACTTCTAGTTTTCCTACACATACTCTGCAAGAAAAATATCCTTCGTTGGAGGTGAGTGACTATCATTTGATTTTTGACTTGAATGGTGTTCTTGTTGCTATGGGTGAGGGTCAAACTAGAACTTGTTTGATAAATCTGAGGCCTAGCCACAAGGAATTCCTATTCGCTTCTGTAAAAAAAATTACAGTGTACATATGGTCCTTGGTAATGAAGAGAAACTTTTTGAAGCACTTATAAATTATCACCGAGATAATTGGCATTCACCTTCCATCCTCTAGGATAATGGACCAATCGCTCTACTTTAGAAATGATCACTTCTTGCTTGAAAAGCTGGACAAGCCAATTTTCCATAAAAACCTTTTCAATTTCTTTGTTCAATTTTTTGGTACAACATTTTAGAATACCTTGCTAATAGATGATATGCTTCATAAGAGTTTGTTTAATCTTCATTTTAGTGCCATCTTTTTTGAAACATTTCATGGGTCACATAATGACGTTAATTACATATTCCAAAATGTTATTCCTTATTTGGAATCTCTATATTTGTCTAGAATGCGAGTTTGTAAATTTGAAGAGTTGAATCCTTTTGGTAGCATTATGGATGCACTTCCTAATGACCCTCGGTATGCAAAATTGATTACCATGTGTTCTACAGAATGTGATGAAATGTTTTGTAACAAAGTGAAATTGAGATCTTTAAATTTAAAAAATGAACTATTTTATTTATTTATTATGGAATCATCATGTATGGATGGTTTACTAACTTGAATTGCAATGGGTGCATGCTTTATCTTTATTAGTTCTTTTCTTGCATAATGTATTAAAGTCCAATGTAAGGGTTGTTCCACACAACTTTCTCTCCCACAAGTGTCCACTAATGTTGATTTGATAATTGGGCATTTCACAAACATATTGTTAATCTCTCATAATTTTTTCTAAAATTTCAATGCAAATGGCCTAGTGGCCACTAGGCACCTTATGCACACAGTTCAATAGTTCCCTTGCATTTCAATGATTTTTATGAATATCGTTTTCTTCCATCTATTGTTAGTTCGTCTAGTGGCTATTCAGTGTTTTCTTGCATATTGTTATTGATATATTTAAGGTAGAAAAATATTTATTATTAGCACATGGACATTTCATTTTTAATTTAGTATTATAAATCTTGATAGCACCTTATCCTTTCCCACGTTCAATTCATTTTGTTGATTGGTTTTTTTGTTGTTTTAGTTCAATTCATCCAAGTTGACTACAATGGTCAAAAATAGTTCAATGTGTTCACATCTACATTCATTGTCTCTTGAACCTAAAAAAATTTTGGTTTTTAGCATCAATGGTGTGTCATGTTATTTCCCACCTTCGGTTGTTTTGCAAAGGAATGTTAGAGTGTTTGGAAAAAATGTTGACAAGACCAAAGTGGAAGTCTGAATTGGAGTGGATAATTTTTTGAGTAAGGCATTTCAAAAGTTTCATATTGCAATTTGGTGTTTTATGAAACTTGAGGATGTACTAGAAGTTCTTCCCATGCTCATGCCTGAAAGTTTCTTGGATCAATTCCCTTTCATTTGGGGACATGAACAATGTTCCAAAAGGTTTGATGAAATTTCACCCAGGTCCCATTATTATTTAAAGGATTTGAAACATGTTTATTATGTTTGTTGTGGGAAAGATTATGGAAAGGAGGATCAAACATTGCTAATTGACAATGAACCCAACAAGGCACTTTGGAATTTGAAATGGACTAGTCATTTTTTTTAATCATTCGAGGGATAGATGTTATCAAATAATAAAATGAAATGGTTGGACCTACCATCCCATTTATGGCCACCCTTGGTTGGATTGCCATTGGCCAAAACAGTTCGAGTTCATTATGACTTTATGGTCAAGTATTTTAAGCCTTGTTTAAGTTCCTTGTTGAAAAATTATTCTTGGTTCCTCCAATATATGTATAATGATAATGCCAATGTTCTTTATAAGCAGCCCTTTTTAGGTATGTAATCTGAATCATTCCATTTCTATTTTTTCTTCCTTTTTTTTGCCATTTTTGTTACTATTATATATAATTGTTTTATGTTTTAATATGTAGTTATTTTCTGGTTTTGACTTTTGTGACTTTTGGTTTGGATCATTGTTTACAAAATACATGACGTTGTTAACAACTATGAAAAGGAGAAAATGATGTTTGCTAATTAAATTTTTATTCCGAGATGGTGCTAATATTGTTGCATATTTGAATATGGGCAATCACAAAACTTCTAACATTAAGAGGATTTCACATTGTGTTTAAAGTTATCCACAAATTTAGAATGGCCTTTAAGGTTTCTATACAAAGATTTTTGAAATAATGGATATTCTTTCAAAACTCTTGGAGAAATTAGGACAAGTGTTTTGACAACCTAGGGGCCATTTGGTGGTTCAATTAGTTTCAAATTATGTTTCAAGTTTAAGTTATTTTTTAGGGTTTTTTTTAATAAATTTGATAGTT
>Ga0209611_10001446_pt1 | contig 40545 bp, 38 predicted proteins | sample S1TSphgellanicum_3_FD_187693 | JGI IMG/M metagenome (GOLD analysis project Ga0209611, IMG submission 187693) | Host-associated microbial communities from peat moss isolated from Minnesota, USA - S1T2_Fc - Sphagnum magellanicum MG (SPAdes) (version 2) | ecosystem: Host-associated > Plants > Peat... | reverse complement strand
GCATACAACCTTTGTGATTTCTTGTTAGTTAATATGATTGTTCCATTTCATGAACTTTGAATGTTTCATTTCTTGCTTGTTTTCAAGTTGTTTCCAATAAATTTGACATTGAAAGCATTGAAAGCACAACCTTTTTTTCAACACTAATTCCTTCAAAAGTGTGCCTCAACATGCCTATTGTCTACACATAAATATCAGATACATGCAAATGGTCCTCTAAACCTTATAGAGAGCATTGTCAAAGAAGGGATTCCCTATCTGGTGGAGGTCTTGTCTTGTCCCAACTAAACCAGGGGTGTGAAAGAGGCGTACCAAAAATGATGCCTTTGCGTCTCTAAGAGGAGACCTTACTTGGGTTCGATCAGAATTGAAATTTGATGGAATGTCCATTTTTGGTATTCGATCAACTAAAATATTTTCACCCTGCAACTTGTCATGCAGCCTTTGGGATAAAAAGAAGGTTAATGATGGCATGGTATCGAAAAATGTACAGGTAGGCCTCAGAGGTGAGGTTTCAAGTGGTGAGTTCAAACTTAGACTCCTATTCTTATCCTACTTCTTCATGCTAGGCTCTTGAGATGGGGATCACTCAGTAGGCGTCCGCTAACCTAGTGATGGAACTGGAGGTTTTTGCTGGAGACGTCCCACATACAAACTGCCCATTAGTTGTAGTAGTTCCTTTTCTAGTGCAGAATTGGAAAGTGGTTGTTGGTTCAATTAACCAACTTCTAATTACATTGGGGGGGATTGTCAAGGTCAATAGGGTCAGCCTAAAAACTTATTTCTGGCCCTTTCTTCTTCACATCCATATCGATTTTGATGGAAGAGTTATTTTCCTCTTCCTCTTTGTCATCAGTTGTTTATGGTTGGAAAGTGGGGTCAATCAAAAACCAATTGCGAAGGAGGATGTCAACAACTTGGGTTGCACCAAATTTTGTTTCCTTCCCAAGGTTTATTTTTTCAGTTTGAGTGCGGTGGAAAGATTGCATAACTTAGAATGTAAATTACTAAAGACAACTTGAGCCCAATTTATCAATATTTGGAGTTCAGCAAGGGCCACTAAAAGCATGAGCTTCATGTTGACATATGTTCCTCCACTCCCTTTGAGCTAAATAGCATGAATCAAGGTCAAAAGTCGAACGTCATACTTCCCCTTCGGCTAGGAAACTTTGTAGCTTTCCTTCTGCACGATGCATTGAGTGGTGCCATCTAGATGCAGAGGTTTGCCGCTTTTATAAATTGCATCACTGGTGGTTTGGTGATTTTAGTTTGAGGTAAACAAATCAACTTTGCAACAATATTTTTAATAACATTTACCAAAATTCCTTACACAACAAATTCTATCACATTTACGTTCAATTGAACTATTGACTGCAAAAACTCCTTGATTAAATGTCGTAAAAGTGTCAACTTGAGGGTCGTCAAACTAGAAAGCCCCATCATATGCACCCATGCTACATCTCTGTTAGCTACCTAGTGCTGGAACTTGTCCATCTGGTTAAACATAATCCTACCTCCACTAGATAGACTAACTATCACTCTTTTCCTTTCTGCTTTTGATTTTGTCTCCAGTTTAGTTCATTCCATTTAATACTTTTGCTCTACAACAACTTTCTACCTATCTCTCTCTTACTATGAGAACCTTTTTTTCCATTTCCTTACTCATTCCTTTCATTTTGCCAAAAGCTAACCTCTTGGTCGATTTACCAAATTTCTACACTTTAGGAGCCACTCCAGAGGAATGAAAGAAAAAAAAATGAAAAAGGTGAAATGGGAAAGAAGGTTTCACATTTATACTCGGTGGGTAAGTTGAATTATTTCCAAAAACACCACATTGCTTGCGAAATGTGGCATTAATTCTTGGATAATGATTCAGGTGACGTGTTGTACCTTTTTGTTGGATTTTGAAAATGCATTGTTGCTAAAATGCAATATCAATTTGGTGCGACTATTTTTGTATTCTTTTTCATTGGATATTGTTTCAAGAATAAACAAAAAATGCCAATGGATGCAAGAAGATGTGTTTTTCTTTCATCCACCAATTGTACATCGATGATTGATTTTGCAGTGTAGGAATCTTTTGATTCATATTCCAGAACTAGAATCTGATTAATATTCCCTGACCCTTTTGGCTAATTTGTGTAATGGCCCTAAGTTAGAAATTTTGGTTGTTCATTCCAAATCTCGGATTTTGGTTCTAGGACACAAATTTTCAATTGACAACAAATTTTTGGTTTTGGTCCCTATGGTATGGATTTTGGTTCCGATGGAAGTTTCCAAGTTTTCGGTTATAGTTGGTGAATCTTGAATTTCGATTCCACATACTGAATCTTTGATTTTGGTTCTAACTTGTGATTCTTGGATTTCGGTTCCATCCATTGAAAATGAAATTTTTTTGGCTCGTGCCATGTGCATTCCCTAGGGTTATAGTCTTGAACCTTGTTTTGGTGTTGGTTATATCCCTCCCCCTTTTGATTGTTGATTCCAATCCTCTAGAAATAGTTGTGTCCTATAATTAGTAGGGCTTGAGTTTGTTGATGTTGACTATGATGGGGTTGGGATCAAATTTGTCTATAGTCACCAAAAGTGTTGTAATGTTAGGTAAACGATATTGAATCCCATATGGTCCAAACCAACATTGTTTGAATTTGCATGTGTGTTCCTTGCGTGCTTTTGGAAACCAAAACACATGGTTGCCAAAGGAGAAGGACTTGGTTCAGTAATAACAAACGCATGATTCCATTATTGTCGGCATGTGGTTTTTGATGCAAGTGTATGGGATTCTTCCAACTTCTCTAACTTGAACAATCAAATACTAAGTACATGTGTCATGGTGAAATCCTAAGATGTTGCAAAATTGGTTATATGTAACAAATGTTCAATAAACATCAGCGTATGCAATCCATACACCAACTAAAAAGGAGTACGACATGTGCCCACCTTGAAAGTTCTCCTATATGCAAACATAACAGTGTGAAGATGTTTGTCCCAATTTGTGTGATTTTTGTTCATTAGTTTGGCCAATATTAGCCCAATAACCTTATTGGTAGATTCAACTTAATCGTTTCTATGAGGGTAGTAAGTTGTAGAGGTAGTGTGCTGAAACAAAAAATGAATGGTAAGGACCTCGATGGCCTCATTGATAAAATAGGTACCTTGGTCACTAACCAAAGTGAGAGGCAATTGAACCTAGTTAGAATGAATTCATAAATGAATTGGGTTGCGACTAAACCACATTGGTCCTTAATGCCTTTGCCTCCACCCACTTTGTTGCATAAACGATAGCCACCAAAATGTACTTGTTGTTGTGTGAGTAACTTGCAAGCTTAATGGGGCCAATGAAGTCCAAACCCCATTTCATGAATGGTTCAATTGGGAACATGGTGATTAATTTCACCATTGGAGCATGTAAAAGATTTCAAATTTGCTAACAAACACAAGTGTATTGACAATGTTGAATATGCATTCTTGTGTAGAATTGGCCACTAGTGCTTGGCATCCAACACCTTTCAAGTTGTGATGTTCGTTGAAAAATGTCTACCACCAACTCCTTCATGCATTTCTCATAGAATTACCAAAATCTTGTCATCATGCAAACACCAGCGCAAGATTTGATCTTGTACAACTGCGCATCAATGATGGTAAAAAGGCAACACTTTCAACACCAATTTCTTCCATTGTTTTATGGAATATCCCTCTGGAAAATGTCTGATAGAAATATACATATGCACTTCTTATAACCATTTCGGTTGAAATATATGATGTGTAGAACAAAATTTCCAAAATGGATTTTGTTTCAATGTACTAGTTCTAAGACCATAACAACCGATTCCATTCGTTAGAAGCTACTAGGTCTTTTGCTACTAACTGATTCTCTTCGAATTTATTTAGTTCTAACAATTGATTAGATAGAACTTTAACATGTGTTGAATCATAATTGTATCTTGGTTTGGATGGTAATATGTACTCCATAGATAACAACGTTGAAAGGGAGTGTCACCAGTTCAAATCTTAAAAACAATTCTATAAGAAAATAAAACTATGGACAAGTGCTTATCCCAGTCATTCTAGTTCTCGTTCACTAATTTTGTGAGTAATGTACCAAATTTTTTGTGAATAGACTCAATTTGTCCATTCCCTTATGGATAATAGATAATACAGTTAATATGTCTTAGGATAAAATGATTAATTAGATAATTAATAACATCGTTAATGAAATGGTTATATCAATATTATAGGTTAGGTTAAATAACAGGTCAAGACACATGTTAGGTTTAACAACATGCTTACATTATCAACCTATTAGGTCACCTATTACCAAATTTGGGTGACATTATCCCCCTTTGAAATCTACATTTTGTCCTCAAAATGTTAGCTCAAAGTCCTAGGTTAGATTGGCCTTGTGTAACTAGTTGACTAATGACTTCCTCGACATGTTCAACACTTGTTGCTTCCACAAGTTCCACTTGACTCAAAATTTGAAAACCGGTTGGCACTGCAGTCTTCTGTCGATCAAGTGTGTCTTCAAAGGTCATTATGGGTGTTGTAAATACCTTCAAAGCATGTGAGGTACTTGAGATTTAAAGTAACCTCATGACCTATACCTATCTGATGTGGGGTCATAGGTATACTAGTAGATATGAATTCCAAAGATTCTAATCTACTATCTAGTATGGTGAATGAAGGGTTAACAAGTTCAACTTGTTCCTTATTAGATCTCTCACTATCTTCCACAAGTTGATTGACAATAATGGTCACTGGAACATGTATAGTAAAAGTTTAAACATGTAAGGGTATGATTTTTAAACTTGTTCCACCTTTTAGTGGATTAAATGGTTTAATAACTTGTTGTAGCACAAATGGCATTACTTGAACTCTGTTACTAGTTCCAATTTCCATAGATATAAAACTCAAGGGTTTGTACTTGAAATCAAGGAAAGAGATTTGATAAGCTTGCAACTCAAGTTGATAACCTTGTTCATCAGAATGAGCTAGTTCCATATTATTTTGAATTTTCTCTTTTATGAATTCTTGAACAATTTGCCACCACTCCTTCCACTTGGGGTTTCTATCTCCCAAGGCTTGATTTTGCACTTTAAGTGGGGTATTGTCCACCAATAACTTTTCAAACTCCTTCAACTTGTTGTTCATTCGAATAGGTAGAATGGGGCTAGGTTTGTTCAATTGTAATTTGGTTATCCCATACTAGCCCTTTTAGTCTTAGATTTGAGAAGTAAGACTTTGCCTCTCCTTGTCAAATTCTTTGTGGGTAGCTCCTTGAGATCTTGTTAGGTTTGCTCCAAACTAGTTATGATATCCAGTTGTTCCAAATTAGATTGCTCCATTTTGGCATAATCTTGTGTCATTCGCTACAAATAAGCTTGGAGACTATTCAAATCGTTGTGGGTTTTCTAGTTGAGCTGATTGAGTTTGGCACATTATTGCTGCAAGTTTTTAGTCTTCCTAGCAGCTTGTTATGCCTCGTTTAACTTATTGGACAAGTTCTGGTTTTCATGCTAGACTTTATTCATTTGTCCTTTGACTATGACTAATTATTTGTCACGGTTTTTCAAAGTCTTTTACACTATTTATAGTTCTAGGCTATAGTTTTGCAAGCAATTGTGGGTTTCAAACATGTTTTCCTTTACTTACTCAAACTCAACGTTAAGGTTTGAAAGTTCTTGTAATGTCCCTGACCAGGTCGTGGGATTTTGAGAAACTTGCTTTAAAAACATGTTAATTGTCTCAAAGTTTATGTGGAATGACAATAAACTAAGACATGTTGAAATTTAAAAAAATGTGGGTTTTCTATTTATACAGGTTCAACTACATGTTGAATAGGTTGAAATGATTATGTAGCTAGAACTACAAGTTTTCTAATGGAAACTACAAGTTCAGCAGACACAACAAGTTCAACTTGGATGTTGTCAATACATAATCTAGGTTGGGTTCAGGTTCTTCCTAAATGATGCCTTGTGTAGCTATTGCATCAAGCTTTTCTTCCTCCACCTCTAATATCATCCGAATAGGTTCATTCCTCATCTTCTTTTGAATCATTAAGCGATCCAAAAGTAATCGTAGACTTCTTTCTTAGTGGTGGGGTAACAATTTAGGACTTAACTTGTCTTTTGGTGTAGGCGGTTCTATACATGTCTTTAGTTGATGAGATTGACGTGCTGGTAAGGGTGATGTTGTAGTCGAACGTGCTAGTCTTCTCTCTTTTAAGAATTGTTCCCTAGTAACAGGTTCATGTGAAACCTATTGTTGTTGTGCAACTTGGCACTCTTGATTGGTTGGTGATACAAGTTCTTTTGGAGTTGTTGTTCTTGGTGAAGGCACCTTAGATAAAAGGAACCACTTCCTAAACAAAATGTCTGAGATAGGCCCTAAATAGCAATTATTTGCTTTAATTTTGTTAGTAACCATGTTAACTGCTGCCATTTTTTGACGTTTGGTCCAACAAGTTAGTTCAACCAATAGTTGGGTCAACACTATGGAACACTAATTAATAGTTGCCCCTTATTGGTTAGGTCAAAAGTAATAACAATCCAATTTCTGAAATAAGCTAACCTTTTTCTCTTATAAAAAAATTACAAAAAGGCTACAAATCTCACATGAGATTCCTCTTTCATGTGCACTACACTCCATTACTCATTCTCAACAAAAACATGTGGACTTGCAATTATTTTTAAGGTGGTTATGGCTTCCTCAAAAGTCGCATTAGTAGCATCTATTTCTCTTTCTTTGGAAATTCCAAATTACTCATATATAAGTACCTGATCAATGAGAATCTCTTGACCACATACTCACCCTTGAATTCTTCCATCTTTCGTTGCTTCCCAAGATCGTAGGAAGTCTCATAACAGGTCTTTTCTTAACATTGTCCACTACATGTTGAACATGCTCTCCAAATTAGTTTGTTTAACCCATTTGAGTTTGTTGGAGTCCATCTTCATCCACCACAACATCTTATGGTTCTCCTTCACTTTAAACACTAGTTTTTTAAAAAGTAGTTTTTCAACTTTTTCTTTTACAAGCGTTTTGCCTTTTCACTTCATCATGGTTCTTGTTTCAAATCTTGAGCGTTGAAGAATAATGTTGGAAACAAGTCTCTTTTCAAAGAGTTCTTGGAGAAACTCTTCTCCATAGCTCACAAGTTGCTATAGCTTGTTCTCTTCCACAAGTTTTGATACAAAAACTAATTGTGGTTGTTTTTTAATAGCAAGTTGTTGCAATTCTTCCTCTTCCATAGGTCTTGATGTAGGGACTGATTATAATTGTTCCTCAACAATAGGTTGATGTCTAATTTCCCTTTCTTTCTCTGAATCTAAAATAACAATAACCTGTGGTATTAGTTTTTTTGTAGAAGTAGTGGTTCTCCTTAGAAAGTTCAATGTTGTTTTTAATTCCTCTTCTAACTCCCTACTTTTCTATTCTTGCTCAAAACTTTAATTTCTTCTACTATAGGTGCGCATGAAACAATTAGTTATACATAAATCGCTCCAATTAATTGAACATGTTCCGCTCTTTCTTTTTTAATCTATTCCCTCCTAAAAGCTTCAGCTTTTATCTCAACCTCCTTCTCTTTCGCTTTTTGTCTTAGCCTCTTTAAAGAACTTTCGCTCATGGTCCCTATCAAAATAAAGAAGGAAGTGAAAATGAAAGACAGAATGAAAAACGTGATAATTTTTTATATTCTTTCAAGTAAAAATGTCTTTATGGCTATGAATGGACACAACCTTTAGGGTTAAAAACTCCTAAAAAGTAGACATGAATAAGTGCCTTTTTAAACATGTCATTTTAATCATTACTACCAGTTACATCATTATTTTGAATAGGCACATTTTATGGTAATGATGAACATGCACATATGTTCCTTTAATGCTACCAGGTGTCAAATATTTATAAACCGATTCAAATTCTACAAGTTGAAAACCTTTAAGTTCAATAGGTAGTGAATCAAGTTCTTGGTTTGAATAGTTTCATTAGTGATTATGTCACTTGGCTTGACCAATACATGCCTCAAAGTTCTATCTTCAATGAACTTGTATGACTTTAACTTAATGACATTGATAAGCATTAGGTTAGGGTCAAACTTATCAATGGTAACAAATAAAATTATATTATTGAGCAAACAATATTATATCTTATAAAGCCCAAACCATCGTCTTTGAAATTTCGGAGCATGTTTGGAAACAGCCCCTGGAAACCATAATACATAGTTTCTAAATTCAAACTTGGTTTCAATGAACTAGTTTTGTGACCATAATGATTTATTCCATTGGTTGGAAATAACTAGATCCAACGTAATCAACTTGTTTTCTTGTAGTTTCTCTAACTTAGATAATGGGCTAGCTCTTATAGGTTGTGGATCTCTATTTTCACTAGGTTTAGATGGTAATAGGTATTCTGTAAATAGTAATGAATGTAATTCATACACCAACTAAAATGGGGTATTATCGGTTCCAACTTTGTAAGCAATTTGATATGAAAATAGGAATGTGAACAAGTGTTCATCCCAATCATTTTTATTTTCATTGACTAGTTTTGTTATAAAGGTTCCAAAAACCTTATTTATAGACTCAACCTGTCCATTTCCTTGTGGATAATAAACAATAGAATTAGTATGTCTGGAATAAAATGGTTAGTGAGGTACCTAATTGCGTCATTAATAAAATGGGTACTTTGATCAGTCACAATTGTTGTAACCTTAACATTGGGTTTACGATTAAGTGTGGAATGCAAAGGCCCATGAGGCCAAAAGAATGTGTTTAGGTGTGAAACACACTTTTACAAATGGGGGAAAGTGCAAAGGATGGAGCCCAATGACTATCAAGTGCACTCCCACTTTGGGAGTTACACTCATGTGGGAGTTGTGAATGTTGAGAGCTTTGGTTGGAAATGAAAAAAAACACCAAATTGGACTCCAAGACACCATTGGAAAGGTCTAGATGCTTAAAGTGCCCTTGCATTGTTCATTTAGACTTGGTTTGCATGAGTTATGATCAAATGAAGGGGTGAGAATCAAATTAAAAATTTGACTCCCGACCACAAACCCTTGAGAAAGGGTCAAATGAGTTCCAATTGGGGCATATTATACATTGTTGGAAAGATATTTTTTACAGATATAAGATGTTATCCTCACATTTTCAAAACAAACTTGATTTGAAAAATATATGAGTGTTTAAAGTTTTGGGACAACAAGAGTCCCAATTTTGGGACTCCCACTTGGGAATCTTGAGGAAAAGTGACATTTGGATGTAGTCCTTGTGGAGAGGCACAAAGTATACTATAGGGAGGGGAGTGGTGCCTCTTCCCAAAGGTTACAGTCCATGTAAAGCTTGGTGCTTGAAGTTGTCCCTACTAAGTGCACCGCACCATTTTCATTCAACTTACATTAATTACTTCCTTTCTTGGTTGTGCAAGTTGATCTCATCTTGAATTCTTGCTTGTGATTTTTTCCTAGTCCTAGCTCGGAGCTCCAACACACCCTTTTACCCCTGAAGTGTTACAAGTTAGGGACCACACCCCAATTTTCTTCTTTTTCATATGGGACCCACATTTTGGTCCCTTAAAGAGTTTGGGGGCACGTCAACAATGGTTAATGGACATCGAAATCTTGTAAGAATGTGTTCATATAGAAACTTGGTGGTCATGACACTTGGTTTTCAAATTTTGAATCAAGTGGAACTTGTGGAAATAACAAGTGCCACTACTAAAATTCCTATTTTTTCAAACTAACCAAGTTGACTAAATGGGTTTTTTTTATTAAAGGTTAAAGGCTTGAATGACAATGGGTGTCTTTTGACTAATCGATTTGATTAGAGTGACCGATTTGACATCTAGTCAAATTGGACTTAAAAATATCACCTAGTCAAATTGATTAGTAGCTTGATCAATAAGACCACCCAATATAGGTCAAATTCGCAAGTGCCCTATCAATAAGGCCACCTATTATACTCAATCAATAGGACTAACTAAGTAGGCCTAATCAAAAAGGTCAATTACAAATTATAATACTAATTGGGTATATAAGGATTACATTTAACATTTTGACTATGTTTGACCAATTAGAAAAAATTTGAAAAATGTAAAAGTTAGCTAATCATAACTAAATGAATCATGACCAAATCAATTATATATATATGGTTTATTTATCTATGGTTAAATTAATTACATTGAAATTAATTTTGGCTCAACTACTTATGAAAAAATAATTAAAATTAAAATTAACCATAAGTAATTTAACCATGGTCAATTTAATCATGTTCAAGCAACCATACTTTGTTTAGTCATATATGTTTTAACCATGATTCATTTATCCATAATTAATTATTTTGTCATTTTTTGGGCCATATTTAGTTTAATTATGGCTATTTTAACCATAATAAATTTAACAATTATAAATAGCTTAACCATAGCCAATTTAACAATAGTCAATTTAGCCTTGTTAAATTTAACCATGATATTTAAATCAACATAATTAATTTAACCATTACCAGAGTTATGCCATTGTTGGTTTGCCATAATAAATTTAACCATGGTTACTATAAGCACAACTAAATTAGTTATATTTATTTTTAACATATTATTATTTTACCATAATTAATTTAACAATAATTTAAAAACCCATAGTTAACTTTAAATTATTATTCATTTAGCCATCGTTTGTTTTGCCATAATATATTTATTCATTAATTAGTTTAGCCATATTAATTCTATTAGTGGTTAGTTTAACCAAATTTATTTATTCATGCTTAGTTTAACCATTTCTGGTTTAACCATATTTAATTTTCCCATAATTATTTCATTCTTGTTTATTTTATCATAATTATTTGTTGCATAAGTGGTTTTGCTATAAAATATTTATTCATCAGTTATTTTGGCCATATTATCTTTATTAGTGGTTAGTTTGACCAAATTTATTTATTCATGGGTAGCTTAACCATGGTTAATTTTGTCATAAATTTTTTAACCATTTTGATTTTAGCCATAATTAACTTTAGCATAATTAATTTTGTCATAAAACATTTATTCATGAGTTATTTTAGCCATATTAACTTTATTAGTGGCTAGTTAAGCCATATTTATTTACTCATGGTTAGCTTAACCATTTTTTAATATAGCCATGGTTAATTTTACAATAATTAATTAATTAATATTTATTTTAGCCATAATTCATTTTTGCATAATTTTTTTGCCACAAAATATTTATTCATTAGTGAGTTTAGCCATATTAACTTTATTAATGGTTAGTTTAACCATATTAACTTTATTCATGGTTAGTTTAACCTTTTTAAATTTAGCCACCTTTATTCATTGGTTTCACAATAAAATATTTAATTCTTAGTTATTTTGGCCATATTTATTTTACTCGTGGTTGGTTCAACTATTTATAGTTTAGCCATAAAATATTTATTAATTAATTAATTTAATCATATTAATTTGATTAGTTGTTACTTTAACCAAATTGATTTATTCATGGTTAGTTTAACCATTTGTGGTTTAACCATGGTTAATTTTGTCATAAATATTTTAACCATTTTGATTTTAGCCATAATTAATTTATGCATAATTGGTTTAAACATAAAATATTTACTCATTGGTTAATTTAACCATATTAATTTTATTCATGGTTAATTTAACCATTTTTAGTTTAGCCACAATTAGTTTAACCAATTTTAGTTTAGTCACAATTGGTTTAACCATAATATAATTATTTTTTAGTTAATTTGGCCATACTTATTTTATTATTGTTTAGTTCAACCATTTATAGTTTAGCCATAAAATATTTATTCATTGGTTAATTTGACCATATTATTTTACTCATGGTTAGTTTTAGCCATTTATGGTTTGGCTATGGTTGGTTTAGCCATAAAATATTTACTCATTGGTTAGTTTGGCCTTATTTACTTTATTCATGGTTAGTTTCACCATATTTATTTTAACCATGGTTAATTTTTCCATTTTTAATTTAGCCATGGTTAGTTTTCCATAATTATTTTACCCAAAATTAGTTTAATCATTATATATTTAACTACTATTTATTTATATATGGTTAATTGAACCATAAATAGTTTAGTTATGGTTATTTTTTCATAATTATTTTTATTTTTTGGTTGGTTTAACCATTATTAATTTAATAGTCATTAATTTTTCCTAGGTTAAATTAGCCACCTATTTAATTTATGTAATGTAAGTAAGTGGCTAAATAGCCTAAATACAATTAGTTTATGTCTAGGTGTATTTATTTATACATACCCTACCTATACTCCACCTATTTGATTATATTTTAACCTATAGGTAACTAAGTTATATTGGCTAGGATAAACCATTTATATACCTATGATAAATTACTAGTTAGTTAACTAGTTATCTACTTAAAATACACTAATGAATGTGTAATTAAATAGTTAAATATTAATTACTGCAAATACATTGTTGATAATATATAATGAATTAGGTCAAATTTGTAAGGATTACTTATAATTTGGTTTGTAATTATCAATCAACAATAATACATTATAACTATTTTGATATTTTATATGATTCAAGGATTTATAATATGGTTGTAATTATTAATTATAATTAAATAACTAGACATTGACTATTACTAATTTTTATTTTAACTTAATTAACATACATATTTACCTATTTATTTATTTATTTACTTAATTTAAATAGTTATTTAAGAATAATGTTGTATGAACTAAAAGGCTCTAGTGTTATGTGGACATGAAAATGTTTCTCCCTCCCAAAAGTTTATCTTGTTTCATCCTTTGCAAATGATGAGCAATATAAATAAATGCATCATAAGCATCAAAAACATAAGAAATATTTTAAAAATGAAGGTTACTTGGGATGAGCCAATTGGAAAGGCTCAACTTTAAAGGCCAAATTCAAAATGAAATAGAATTTTCCTACCTAGGTCATTTAGGTGTAGGTTTAATTTAGCTAGTGTACATTTAAGCCTAGTAAAGGTCATAGTTTAGGTTGCCCTAGCCTACTTTAGGTTTTTTTACTTAGTTGCTAGTTATAGGCTCCGAGACTTAAGCCTAAGAGTTTAGATTGTAGGTTCCTAAACATATGGACCTTAGGAATAGGAATCTAATTTTAGGTTTAACCTAGGTTGATTTGGTTTTATCCACGTGGCATAGCCTAATGGCCACTATTTAAATGCCACGTGGCATAACATAGTGGTCAATGTTTAAATGCCACATGGTATAGCCTTAGATGGCCGATGTTTAAATGCCACATGGCATAACAAACAAATGTCGTGTTTTCTCGGATGCTACAACCAAATGTTATACATAGTTTTAATCAGATTGCAAGTGGGCATGTCAGCCCATTCTACATCACCAAACTTTTGTAGAAGAAAGGTGTTAAGGGGGTAGGATGAGTACATGATTTTGGATGAACAAGGTAGGTAGGATAGCGATTGATCATGGGAACTTTGTTAGTTTGAATTTTTGTTGTTTTGATCATGGTGATGTGACTTGGGACTGTTCAAAAGGAGGGAGTTTTGGAAAACAAGGGAGCTTTTTAGAGAACAAATTTTGGAAAAAATTAGGAGTTGTAGGTACTTGTTAGTAGAAAACTACATATTATGTTTGGATAAACTATAGATTTTACTTGTTGTTTTGGGGTTTCTTTCAACAAAACATGGGATTTTATTGTATTTTGATTAAGATTTTAAAGTAATATAGAGATGCACAAACTTTTATATGTTCATATTATTGTGTGAATTGTTTATAGCATCAACATATGATGAAGTGAATTGTGATTTTGTTTAGGAGTTTTTTTTTACAATGTATTCTAAAGGGCATATTTTGGTTAGATGAAATAACCATGAATCTAGTGTTTCAATGAATGGAAGTGTTAAAAATGTGGAGAATTAAAACAAAAATAGTGAATATATGCATGTGAAATGTAAATATGTTATTATGATAGAGTGAAATATTATGTAGGAATTAAACTTCACGTCTACCATTTGGTGACCATCTTGTGGGGAATTTTTATTTTTTAAAATTTTAGTAGTGGGAAATTTTCTTACAAATTTTGTTGTATACTGTAGATGAAAGGGTTTAAATGAATAAGGTTTTTTTTTAAATTCAGAATTTACAGGGGTATGTTAGAAAGTGTCAGAGGTTTAAGCAATTGATGTTGTAAGGACTACAAAACAATCTACAAACTTTAAATACAAAAACATTGTGAAACAAGATGAATCAAGTGGTGACCCGGAGTTTACAACGACAATTAGACTTGGAGGCAAATCAACAAGTTATTAAAAAATAGATAAAAAATAATCTTGAAAATGGACAAGAGTATGCAAGGCTTGCAAAAACCCCATATCAGAGTCTAATGTTGGATAGATGATTCTGAAAACATAGGAAAAGCCTGCAGGGCATAGGTCCTTTCTACCACAAGAAGTAGTATGATGGGAAGTATGGGCACGCGGCGGTCCGCCCTCACCGCACTAGCAGCTTGGGCAGACTGCCGACAGCCTATGGGGGTCTTCAAAGAAGGCACAATTACAGCCAGCAATCTCCATGGAGAGAAATGTAGTCGACTACACATTCGAATGTGCGGATGTAGTATACTTTTCAACTACAATTTGTAATTCAAAGTCAAAGATCAAAACGGAGCAAGGACTTTTGGAGTACCTAATCAACCACAGGAAATATCAAGTCCAAAGTTGGTGATTAACCAAGGAAAGGATGTTATAGGTGGTATACAACCCAAGTTTGTGTATCGATCTACATCTCCAAATTACTATGAACCGATGGAACAGTGGGAGGTGGATGAAAACACCAATGTTGATGTGTTTGAGGAAGTTAAAGAAAATTACCCACAATCATCTGAATATGCAGAAGCACAGGTGAATGTGTTGTATGAAATATCGTAGGCCTACTCACATCAACGAAATCCAGAGTTGGATCAAACAAGACACATAGTTGAAACATAAGATCATGAATTTATGGATTTGGAAATGGTCAGATTACTTTCAAAGGTTTGTACATTTTGTGAGGAAGAAAGACATGTATTCATGGATTGTCCTTTTGTGCCTTTTCACATTAAAATAGGTATTATTAAGCATGTGGAATTACATAATGTGGCAAGAACATTAATGAATCAACCATAAGAACAAGAATTAGGATATTTTGTAGTTTAGAACAAATTGAGAGGCATGGACACTATTAGAATTCCTAATTTTTTTTACTAGAAATTTTGGTTTAAAAAAACCCATTTTGGACAGGTGTAAAAAAAACCTCTTACTCACTTTGGAGAAGTTGTTTTGAACATGTCCATTATGATCGGGCCATGTATTTTTTGATGAGCCTAAGTTGGCATTTTTGACTAGTATTTTTGACTAATCATTTTGACTAGTCAATATAACAATCAAATGATTATGTGACTAGTCAAACACCATTTTGATTAGGCAAATGCTATGTGGCATTTAAATAATGGCCACCAAAGTTAAGCCACATGGCATTTAAACATTGGCCATCTAGGTTATGCCACATGGCATTTAAACATTGGCCATCTATGTTATGCCACATGGCATTTAAACATTGGCCATCTAAGTTATGCCACGTGGGATTTAAACATTGACCACTTGGTTATGCCACATGGATAAAACCTAAATAACCTAGGTTAGACTTTAAATTAAATACCTACTCCTAAGGTCCTTATGTCTAAGAACCCACAACTTAAACTATTAAGTCTAGGTCTAGGAACATAAAACTAACAACTAGGTATAGAAGCCTAAAGTAGGCTAGGGCAACCTAAGCTATGATCTTTACTAGGCTTAAATGTACACCACCTAGATTAAGCCTATACCTAGATGACCTAGGTAGGAAAATCTCATTTCATTTTGAATTTGGCCTTTAAGGTTGAGCCTTTTCAATTGGCTCATCCCAAGTAGCCTTCATTTTTAAAATATTTTTTATGTCTTGGATGCTTATGGTGCATCTATTTATATTGTTCATCATTTGGAAAGGATGACAAACTACATGGGACAAACTTTTGGGAGGAAAAAACATTTTCACGTTCCCACAACATTAGAGCCTTTTAGTTCATACAACATTATTACTAAATAACTATGTAAAATACAGAAATTAAGTAAATAAATAAATAAGGATGTAGGTAAAGATGTATGTTAATTAAGTTAAAATAAAAATTAGTAATAGCCAATGTCTAGTTATTTAGTTATAATTAATAATTACAACCAAATTATGAGTAATCCTTATAAAATTGACTTAGTTCATTATACATTATCAACAATGTATTTGTAATAATTAATATTTCACTATTTAATTACACATTCATTAGTGTATTTTAAGCAAATAATTAGTTAACCAACTTTATCATAGGTATATAAATGGCCTACCTTAACCTATATAATTAAATTACCTATACGTTAAAGTATAGGTAAATAGGTGGAGTATAGGTAGGTATGTATAAATAAATACATTTACATATAAGCTAATTATATTTACATAATTTAGCCACATACCTACATTACATAAATTAAATAGGTGGCTAATTTAAGCTAGGAAAAATTAATTATGACAAAACTAATGATTGGTAAAATAATGTTTAAACCAACCACAACTAAAATAATTATGAAAAAATTAATGATTAATAAATTAATAATGATACCAACAAAAAATTAAGAATAATTATGGAAAAATAAGCACGACTAAACTAATTACAATTCAATTAACCATATCTAAATAAATTTCGTGAAACTAACCATGAATAAAGTAAATAAAGCCAAATTAACTAATGAATAAATATGGCTAAAATAACCATAAATAAAATAAATATGGCCAAACTAACTAAGGTATAAATATTTTATGACTAAATTAGAAATGATTGAATTAACCATGAGTAAAATAAACATGGCCAAACTAATTAAAAATAGATTATTTATGGTTAAACCAACCATGGTTAAACTAAACTAATCATGAATAATTTAATATGGCTAAACTAACAAATGAATAAATATCTTATGGCTAAACCAACTATGCATAATTTATTTATGGTTAAAATAAACATGAATGAAATAATTATAGCTAAAATCAAAATGCTTAAAATATTAATTTCAAAATTAAACATGGCTAAACTAAAAATGGTTAAACTAACCATGAATAAATAAAATTGGCTAAACTAATTACTAATAAAATTAATATGGCTAAAAAAACTAGTGAATATATATTTTATGGCAAAACTAATTATGCAAAAAATAATTTTAGTTAAAAATAAACATGAATGAAGTAATTTTGACTAAAATCAAAGTGGTTAAAATAATTATGGCAAAATTGACCATGGCTAAACTATAAATGGTTAAACTAACCATGAGTAAATAAATTTGACTAAATTAACCATTACTAAAGTTAATATGTTTAAACTAACAAATGAATAAATGTTTTATCGCAAAACCAATTATGCAAAAATTAGTTATGACTAAAATAAACATGAATGAAATAATTATGACAAAATTAACCATGGCTAAATTAGAAATGATTAAATTAACCATGAGTAAATAAATTTGGTTCAATTAACCACGAATAAAGTTTGAATGGTTGAACTAATTAATGAATAAATATTTTATGGCAAAAAAACCTATGCATAAATTATTATGGCTAAAATAAACATGAATGAAATAATTTTGGCTAAAATCAAAATGGTGAAAATATTTATAACAAAATTAAGCATGGCTAAACTAACCATTAATAGAATTAATATGGTTAAATTTATGAATTATAAATATTTTATGGCAAAACTAATTACATAAAATTTAATTACGACTAAAATAAACACGAATGAAATAATTATGGCTAAAATCAAAATGGTTAAATAATCATGGCAAAACCAACCATGGTTAAACCACTAACCATGAGTAAAATGAATTTGGTAAAATAAACATGGGTGAAATAATTATAGCTAAAATGAAATTGTTTCAAATAATTATGGCAAAACCAACCATGGCTAAATTAGCAATGTTTTAAATTAATCATGAGTATATTGATTATGGTTAAATCTATTGAGGTAAAATATTAATTTGTGAAAAATAAATATAACTAGTTTATTTATGCTTATAGTAAGCATGGTAAAATTCATTATGGCAAAACCAATGTTGGCCCAACTAATAATGTTCAAATTAATCATGTGAAACTAATTATCATGGCTACACTTACTAATGTTAAACCAATTATGGTTAAATTGACCATGGTTCATATATTTATAATTGCTAAATTATTTATGGTTAAATTAGCTATAAAACTAACCATAATTAAACTAAATATGGCCAAAAAAATGATGGAATAATTAATTATGGATAAATGAATCATTGTTAAATTTAATATGGTTAAACTAACCATGGTTGAAACATATACAACTAAACGGTTAATTGAACATGATTAAATTGACCATGGTTAGATTAATTATGGTTATTTTTATATTTAACTAGTTTTTTCATAGGTAGTTGAACCATATTAAATTTCAATATAGTCAATGTAACCATAGTTAGATAAACCATATATATAATTAATTTATTCATAATTAATTTGGTCATGATTCATTTAATTATGATTAACTAACTTTTACATTTTTCAATTTTTTAAAAATTTTCAAACATAATCAAAATGTTAAATGTAGTCCCAAGATACCCAACTAATATTAGAATTTGTAATTGGCCCTTTGGATTGGGCCTACTTAGTTAGCCCTATTAATTGAATATAATAGGTGTCTTTATTGATTAAAGCACTTGCCAATTTGATTAGATTGGGTGGTCTTATTAATTAAGCCACTAACCAATTTGATAAAGTCATATTTTAAAGTCCAATTTAACTAGATGTTTGATTTGATTGATTGTCAAATTAATCATTTTAATCAAATTGATTAGTCAAAAAATACCCATTATCATTCAAGTCTTTGGCCCCTAATAAAAAATACATGTCTTCTAGTTTCAAAACCCATCTAGTCAACTTGGTCAATTTGAAAAAATAAGAATTTTAATAATGGAAATTGGGAAGCTAATTTGGGATTATAGAGTCAACAAATTTGTCCATCTATACAAATCAGAAGTAGAAAACCAAAGGGGTATTCACATCCACATCTTGCACCACAAAAGATATTAATGGGTAATCACAAATTATTACATCATTGATCTCGAGTTGACATAGCTTCACCAATAGTGTTAGAAGCGATAATTGTTGAAAATTGGAAACAAAATGCTAGAATAGGAATTATTCAATCACTTGATGTGTGTATAACAATAATAGGAGTGGAAACGATTAATGTGCCCAACATGGATTTTGTCAAAAGGGGAGTATTACTTGGATTTACAACAAAATTGGGTAGTGGATTGGGTGGAACTTCGACATGGAGAAATTTGAATTGAAGTTTGGCAATACCAATAATAACCACTAAAGTTGTTGGGACACTTCAAATGGTGTTTACCAATCCAATAATGACTACTCATATAATAGGATTGTAGATCGACCACTAGTGGGTTTAATGGTTGTTGGAGGGTACAAATGTGCAAATGTAATGAATCCACTAGGAGGATATTGAGAACTATCTATTGTAACTACACAAATTTTTGACCACAGAAAGGGCCATTATGTTAGACCAAATAGGGTAGGTCTAAAGTATCTTGATGTAAAAAAAAATGTTAACCCAAATGTTAGAGTGTTCAATTTTGTAATAAAAGCTAATGCAAAAACTTTTGAAGAGTATATCATCAATGTGTTTAGTTATACACTAAAAGATATGGCATTAGACTAATGCCATAAGTACATGTCAAAAAAATTTAACTATACTTTTTTAATGTTTACATAGGCATTTTGCAAATGTCATTGGAAAACTCGAAATGAAAAGCAAATATACATGGAGTTGAAAAACATGAACCAAAAGGAGATTGAGAAGATGGAGGTTTATTATGAGCGAATTCAGAAGTTGGTTCATGGTTTAGAAATACCAATTACTAACAATTTTCTGACTATAGTGTTTAAAATGGGTTTACAATCATATCTTAGAATTGTGGCTACCCAAACGAAGCAATCAACATTACAACATAAGGAGGTGGCAATGTTGTGTGAAAATGTCTGATTACTATAAAAGTAATGAGTGCACTATCATTACCATAGATGTTGCAACCTTAACCTTGGGCTCACAACCGAAGCAAGGGCTTGCAAAAGTGTGGGTTGAGAGTGAAGCCTAGGAATCACATTTCATGCTCCTGGGAGTGTAGGAAAGTGTGAAGGAGTGAACCCCCACACTCCCAAATGAACTCCCAAATGAACTCCCACTATGGGAGTTGAAGTTCCGATGGACTCCCGAATCTTCAAAGAGCAATTATAGACTCATTGGATTGAAGAGTTCCTTATACATTAAAAAGCTCTTGGAACTTGAATGTCTAAAATGGGTCCACACGTCCCATTTGAGTACTTAAAACACAAGTTATGTCCAAAAGAAGGGGTGGGAGTCAAATTGCCAATTTGATTCTCAACCAGTAAAAGTTGATAATTGCCTTGATTTACTTATGTATAGGTGGAATGTCACATATCATTAGAAATCTCTCGACAAGGGCTATGTTTTTTTTATAGATCTCATTTCAATCTAAGGTCTTCACAAAAAGTTATGGGCCTCCAAAGTCGCAGAAGTTCCAATTTCAAGGATTTCAGGATTCGCAACTTGTGAGTCCTAGGACAAAATGACATTTGGGTGTAGGGCCCATGGCTAGGCATAGAAAATAAAACAAGGGGGGAGATGGTGGCTTCCCCCAAGTTCGAGCCGTGGTGAGTCTTATGAATTTGTGTATGCTCGTGGTCCGTCCATGTGCCAAAAGTGTTCCAACTAAACACTAACCAACTTGTTGTTTAATTTGTGTGGGTCCATGTGAATAACTGACCCACTTGTCATCCGTCCTAATCCCCATCCCGAAGCTCTAACACGCCCCTCTACCCCTAAAGTGTTGTGAATTAGGGAGCATACCCCAACTCCTTTTCCCTCACCTTTGGATTCACAGTTGAGTCTATTAAGAAGTTTGGGGGTGCATCAACAAAGTACGAAACAAATAACACCAGTAAAAACACAAAGTATTATAGGAAAGATTGATAAACATTGCACAAATTATGGGATGACGAACTATAATGTGGAGACATGTAGAAAAAAGGAGCAAATCATGGTGGAAATCATAGAGGCAGCACAACCAAGTCAAAAACCACAGAAGACATCTTAATATGCATGCCACATATGTGTTTGAATGGATATAAAATGATAGATTGTCCAAAGTTTGTTGTAATGCAAAAAATGTTTCATGGGAAAGTTATGACATAGTAGAGGTTCAACTTGTTGTTGAAACACAAATAATCACTGCAGATGTGAATGTGGTGGATTTTAATGCTACCACAAGAAGTAAAGTAAATAAAAAACATGTGTTCAAGGATAGAAAGCTAAGAAAGCAAAAAATGCTGCGAATTGGGAAAAAGAAGAGTAGTTGAAAAAGTCAATGGTGGACATAATTCAACAAATTTATTAAAAAAACCAAGAAAAAAGGGCATCCACATCCATGGAGGGATGGAACACAACCTAGCCGAGTATACCAAATACTATTCTTGTGGAAATAAAGAAATTTCAAGAAGTAATGAATTCACAAGAGAAATTGATCACAATACAAGAGATTTTTTTGGACATTGGTTAATAGATGCTACAAACAAATTATACTTTGAGTTTATGATAGTTGCTTAAATAGCTCTTGAGTTGAAGAAATATCTTTGGTAGAAGCTAAAACTAAAGAAAACTCATAATGTAAATAGAACAACCAAAACTAGAAAAAACTCAAAATGTAAGTAGAATAAGCATAGAGAAACAAATTGGTTTTTCAGTTTCAGAGGTAAGGACAATTGTTGTAGCAATAGATAATCATATGATAGTTATCCAAGTACATATTAGGAATAATACAATAGAAGATGTGTTACTAAATGGAGGTTCTAGAGCTAATATTATCACAAAACATTTGAAATTGAGGTTGGGGCTTTCAAAGCCTAAACTTGCACCATATAATCTAAGGATGGGAGATCAAACAACCACAAAACCCGTGGGGTTGATAAGAGATCTAAAGACATATGTTCATGGCATTCCTTACATAACTACGTTAACTATACTTTAAAATAGTGTGGTAGATTTTAGTTATTCCATGTTACTGGGAAAACCATGGTTGAAGGATGCTAAAGTGGCATATGATTGGGTAAGTAACATTGTTACCATACAAGGGAATGGAACAGTCAGAACAATTACTGTCACCAAACATTTGGGAGGTGAAGTAAGAAGACCAAAAATGTTACTATGCTACAATTATCAAAATGGCATCACAAATGAAGAAGAAGATATCATCTTTGCTACAGAACTATAATTATTTTCTATGGGTACAATCAATTTACTTGAAATAATTCAATCTATGAAAACCACAGATGTGGAGATCATGGACATAGTTGTGAAGATTAATATTTCAAAATAGGGGTTTGGAATATAAAGCATAAAGAAGAAGATACCTAGCAACAAATATGAGCTAAAAATTGCTCTAGAAGATAAGGTGTATCCAGAGACATATTACATGCATCAACTAGGGAGTATTACAACGGATGAAACTCTAGCAAAAATCAAAGCACATGAATTGTAGATAGTTGGATGTTTGTTAATTGAAGATCAATAATTGATGAAATTCAATTTGGGAATTGATGCAAAACCACAAATGGTGAAGATTAATGCATAACTAGAAACAGGCGAGGTGTTGGAAGTGTAACAAATGTTGAAGGATTTCAAAGATGTTTTTGCATGGACATACAAAGATTTGAAAGGGATTCCACTAGAGCTGGCACAACACATAATTGAGTTGGACACTATTATACCATCGACACATCAAACCAAATATAGGTTGAATCCAAATTATGCTACAATAATCAAATAAGATATAGATAAGTTGTTAGCAACTGGATTTATTGAATATGTAGAAGTTACATGGTTGTTAACCATAGTAGTAGTACTTAAAAAAAATGGCAACATGATAATTTGTATAGATTTTTAAAAATTAAATGCAGCCACAAAGAAGGATCCATACCCATTACCTTTCATAAATGAAATGCTAAATATAGTAGCAAGGTATGAAGCATATTCTTTCTTAGATGGATATTTAGGATATCATCAAATCTTTATAATTCCAAAGGACAGATAAAAGATTGCATTTGTTATAGACTTGTGGGCTTTTATATGGAAGGCGATGTCGTATGGAGTGAAAAATGGACCTCCAACATATCATAAAAATGTTACCAAAACATTCAAAGAATATTTGGACAATTTTATGAAGATATTTTTGGATGATTTTATAGTGTATAATCACATGGAAGTCATTTGCAAAAGTTCAAATTATGTTTTCAAAAATGCAAAGAACATGGCATTAGTCTGAATCCAAACAAATGTGCATTTATGGTACTTTCAAGGATGATCTTGGGTTTTATTGTTTCCAAAGAAGGGAAACTCAATCTAAAGAAAATACAAGCAATAATAAACATACCACCATTTAGGAATCTTTAATAAATTCAAATATTCAATGGGATGGCATAGTTTGACATATGTTTTATCAACAAAATTATTGTTATAATGACATCTATCACTAAACTAACCCAAAAAATTGAGGCTTTTCTTTGGATAGAGGAATGTTAGAAGGTTTGGGAATTGATTAAACAAAAGTGTATTGAAACACCGATATTGATATCACCCAATTAGCAGGTGGAATTTCATGGTCATACAAATGCATCCTTATTAATTGTAGGGGATATGTTGTCTCGTAATGTAAAAGGGAAGAGTGATCAACTAATTATGTATGCTTCTAGGCTTTTGAACATAGCATAACATAATTATAGCACAACAAAAAAAGGCTTTAGCAATGGTTTTTGCTTTGCATAAATTCAAACATTATTTGTTGGGCAATAAGTTTGTTTTTTATGTAGATCATATGGCATTGGTCTATTTGGTCAACAAACCATAGGTTTTAGGGAGAATAGCTAGATGGTTGTTATTATTCCTAGGATATGATTTCATAGTAGTGTATAAGCTAAGTAGAATTCATGTAATTACAGATAAGTTGTTAAGACTACCAGATGTTACAGAAACCACAAGTGTGCCTGATCAAACCACAGATGTAAGTTTGTTTTACACAAAGCCAGAATGGCTAAATGATGTCAAAGAATATTTGAGAATAGGACAAATTCAAGGCACATTTTTAATACAACAAAAGTAAAAATTAGTCAAGAGACCAAAGCTTTTTACATTGAAGAATGGTGAATAGAATGGGCCAAGACAATATACTATGACGATGTTTGACAATAATAGAAGCACAAATGGTGATGAAAGAACGACATGAAGGACCATCAAAAGGGTATTTTGCAACTGAAATAATGCAGAAGAAAATATTGGATGCTAGATATTGGTCGCTAACTATGTACAAAGATGTGCACGATTACTATAGATCTTGTGCTACATGTTAAAAAATAAAGGGATTGGCAACTCAAAGTCTCGCAAAATTGGTCACAACTCTTTTAGAGGAACCATTTATGAAATGGGGTTCTAATTTTGTGGGGCCAATTAAGCCAGTAGGAAGATATATAAGGAACAAATATATTTTATTGCCATAGATTATGCTACCAAATGGGTGGAAGTAAGAACATTAAGAACTAATACTATAACAATCATAACAAAAAAATTGTTTGAATGCATATTGACCATGTTTGGATGTCCTTTGACTATAGTCATAGATTAGGGAATTCATTTCATCAATGATGCCATCAAGTATTTAATAGATCATTTTCTGTTGAAACATGTGAGTTCTACAACTTATTATCCTCAAGGGAATGGATAGGCTGAGTCTACTAACAAGGTACTTGGGACATTGTTGACCAAATTAGTTAGTGAAAATAAAACAAATGGGGATGAACATTTTTCTATAGTGTTATTTTCATACAAAACTATATATATAATAGCAACAAGGTATACACCATATCAATTAATGTATGGATTACATCCATTGATGCCCACAAAGTAGATAGTTCCCCTTGTTGGTGGAAATGAAAGAGACAGTACTTTAATGAAATTCTTAACTAACAAAATTATAGAGCTAGAGAAGTTGTAGGAAGCTGGAATGCAAGTTATAGAAACTATAGGAATTAGTGGAAGTAGTGGAATAGAGCATTATGGAGTCAACAAAAGAATCCAAAAAAAATAGTTTAGTTTTGGTGATTATGTTATGTGGTTTCGAAATGGCAATAAGTCACACGCCTAGGGAAGTTTACTAGGAAATGGTTTGGACCCTACAAAGTACAATATGTGTTGCCAAATAACACTATGTTATTGGTGACCATTGAAAAGTTTAAAACTAACCTTGTGTTAATCGATGTCAATAAGCTCAAACCTTATAAATACATGGAATCTGAAGTTTCGAAACAAAAATAATAGATGTCAATATATTGGGAATAAAGTGTAGGTGGAGTTTAAGTGGAGAATTTCAATACATAAGAAGATGATGAAGATTGTGAAACACAGAAATCACAGATGAAGAATGTTGAAGATGAAAAACAAATCCAAGATCATGTGATAAACACACAATGTTGATTTTCAATATGTAGATGAGTAATAAATCCATGAGCAATAACTTCAGAAGTGAGGGATTTGGGATCTAGAGATTTGAAGATGATAGGAGTATCAACTAAATCAACAATAGTATTCACCTAGTCCTCAAGCGTATTCATGTAATCCACATATGTGTTACCATAGTTAGCAAAAAAAAATCGGTACAATCAACAGATGTGTTGTCATAATTAATAGATGAATTGACATAGTTTAGAGAAGGTGTATAGGGCGAATAAGGTGGAGTCAATACAATTAATGAAGGGGCATTAAAGTTATGGAGTAATCGGAAAATGAAATTTGTGACGTCCATTCATAATGATGACATGAAGTGCTTCCACGTGGTAGTAAAAGAGAAAGCTAAATTTGTAGTGATGGGTTGTATTAATTTCGAGGATCATGTGTTAATTAAAAGATTACATGCATGTAAAAAACTGAATTTGACGAGATGATAATTCTACTAAACCCTATTAGAAATTTTGGGTTTTTCAATTGTCATTTGCAACTAAATTTGGTTGCATGCAACACATGCAACTGCAAATTTGTGTAGTTACATAAGACAAGTTGCACATGATGTGCAGTTACATGCGACACTACGTATGCAACATGTATATACAATGTTCATATACATGTTCATACATACATACCAATCCAATGTAGTTGCACCTTATGTGCAACTTTTCTTACAACTACATGCAATTAATCAAAATATGACACATGTTTAAAAATTAAACAACTAGCTTGCGGACACGTGTCATTATTTAATTTTTTTGTGTTTTCAAAATTAAAAATTAATGGGATTAATCTCAATCATTGAAGTTTTTACCACTAGGATGATGACATGTGGCACACCATGGAGCGTTCATTGACCATTTGACACGTGTTCAATATTTCAACACCAATTATATGGTGACGCGTGGCAATCAATGCCCACTTATTTTTAAATTTTTATATATTAATTAATAAAATCTAAATCATCCAATTTATGGCTAATAAGATGTTGACACGTGGTGCCTAGGTAGGTAAATAATAATTAAACCCTATTAAATAGGTTTATTTAGGTATGTAAGTAGGTTGAAAAATAGATAGGCTTAGGTTATATAAGTAGGTTTAGAATAATCCGATTTTATTTTTAGGTTTGACCATTTCATAAATGTCAAGTTTTTTTCATTCACCCATCCCCAATGGCACTTAGTATTTGGTTTCAACATAACTATTGCTTCTAGTTATATGCTGAGCCAAATAGATTTGGAAGCCAAAGGATATGGGTTAAAACATTACATTGCAAACCTCATGAACCAACTTAATTGCACATTAGATGCAACTATTGTATTAAAGTATAATAGCCAGGGGAAGGCTCTGTTCCTTTTGGTGTCCAAAAAAATCTTGAAGCCTTCCTCTTGGCGCATCTAACACACAAAAAATCGTTGAAAATATATAAGAAATGAGAAAGTTATGGCCCCCCAAAGTAAAGGGGGTCAAAAAACTCAAAAAAGAAACTATTGAGGCCGGTTCTTAAACACCTAGAAAGTTCATTTTATGTTTTTTTTTTGCTATTAAAATTCCAATGTGATTTGTAGGACTTTAGATGGCACTCCTATAACATTTTGAAATCGTTTAAAATGAATAGGAAATAAGAAAGTTATAAGCTTTGAAAGTAGGGGGGGTCCTAAGAATAAAACAAAAAAAGAACGTTTTATAACTTGGAAAGCTTATTTCTCTTATTTTTCATCTTGTTAGTTTTTCATTACTCCTTTTCTTTTGCACTTCAAAAGTGATTATAGGATATTTAATAATTATGATTGCTTGATGAAAATATGATTTTAATATTATTATCTAGTTTAAATTAATAATTAGTTTAAGACGTTTATATATTTGTAGGTTAACTAGTGTAGCCTATTTACATTAATATTTTAACATAAATAATAAAATTTTGATATATAATCCCTATTGAATATATATATACATAATTGATTATCACTATAATTATAATAAACATTTAATTAATAATTATGATTATTTATAATAAAATTTTAAAATTTATCATATTAATTTATTTTGAATAATTTTTTGTTTAATCAAATGTACATTTTTTGAAAAAATATTCCAAAATAAAATAAAGTCAAACATATTTAAACCATGGTTTAGTTTAATTTAATTCAACATAATTTAGTTTAGTAATAATTAGTTTAACCTAACTTAATTTAACCATTATCAATTTTAGCCTAATTTATTTTAGCCATAAATATTTTAGCATAATTTAATTTAACCATATTTACTTTATCTTAATTTAATTTAGCTTAATTTAGTTTAGCCACAATAAATATACTCTAATTTAGTTTAGCCATAATTAATATAGTTTAATTTAATTTAACCTAACTTGATTTAATCATAATTAGTTTGGCCTAACTTAATTTAGCCTTATTTAATTTACATTAAATTAATTTAGCCATAATTAATTTAGCCTAATTTAATTTAACTATGGTTAGTTTAACTTAATTTAATTTAATTTAGCCATAATTAGTTTAACCTAACTTAATTTAACCATGGTTATTTTAACCTAGGTAAGTTTAGGCTAGCCTAAATTAGCAGGGGTTAACCTTAATATTAGAAATACATAATACTATTATATATAGCATATGTAGATATATTAAGTATAGTATTTAAGTATGTATAAGTTTAGGCCATTATTTTTATGACACGTGTCCATGTTGTACACATTTAGTTGCATGTTAGTTGCACACATAACCGTATGGCCCAAAAATTATACAATACCAAATTTGTAGTTGTAAACATGACTAAGATAGTTACAAACGACAACTAGTTGCATGCCAATTGCATAGTGACTGGTTGCAAATGACAATATTTATAGTAGTGTAATCAACTACTTGCTAATCACATACCTTTCGTCTTTGTATCCATAATAGATATATGTATTACAAAAATGTTTAGAAATTCCAGCATTATATTTGGAATTGGTGTTTCCCTCTTCATAAAAAACAAAGTGATAAACCATGCCTTATCAACCCGTTTTTCCTATTTATTGATGTCTTTCCAAAATTTTAACCTCTCAACATGCTTCTTATAATTCTGCTTCATTTGTATCCTCATGAATTTGTTAGAATCTAAAATGCAAATACCTATGTCTAGTAATGTTGTTTTGTCCAACATGGTTGCTCTCCTCCTCGCATCTATAGCCCTTAGTGTAGCCATGTCAATCTCCATTTTGCTTGATTGCACTTCTCTCGATGGTTGCACTCCCACCTTGATTATTTCTTTCTCTTTTGCTTCCTTCTTTGTTGTTGCTTGTCCTTCCATAAATCATTGCTCCATGCCTTCTTTTTCATCTCACTCCTAGATCTATACTAGGTCCATTGGTGTTGATCCTAAGCTTCATTACTCCTTTGAACTTTAACCTTTTTTTTGTCTTCTCATAAATTCTATTGCAGATGATCCTAACCTATAAATGTCCTGAATTATGGAATGCGAAAATTACATTTTCTCATGATATTGCTTCCCTTCCTCACACTTCAAGGATGAAAATGAATGTAATGACGATCTCACTACCAATGGTTAAATATTGAACACTCCAACACTTTCCCTTGCTTTTAACACTTTTTTTTCGTTTTTTTTTAACACTTCTCCTTCTACCTTTTCTATTCGTTTGTGCTCAAGTCTTTGTGCTTCCTTCTCCCTTGTTACTTTTTGTAATTTCTTTATTGCACTCTTCGCATTCATTCTTCTATAAGCACTATAGCTTCAAGGAAACACATGACCTCCTGCAACAACCGAAATTGACATGCGACGGTTACCTTGTTTGTTTTCATCCATCAATTTCTTGCCCATCTTGTTTGTTTTTTGGGTTGCCCATTGTCTTTTAATTAATGCCCTATCCTTGAAGCTATGATGGCCCATCACTATCATGTTTTGTGTCCCCTATATAACCACATGGAAACATATCACGTCATCATTGTAAATGAACGCCTCAAATCTCATCTTTTGACTATTCTACATTTGTAGTCCTCTTAAGTTAGCTTTACTAACTCTTCATCATTTTTCATGTACCTCTTTTGTTGAATGCAAAGGCTTTTTAATCACACACTCAAGTACATAAGCTGAGTACACAATGATTTTAGTGTGTTTACATCACTTCAATATTCCTTCCAAAGCTACTTGGTTATGACTTTGGCACATCAATTTGACTTCTGCAATCCACATAACTCTGGATGAGATTATATATATGATCAACATTTATCAAATTAAATGTTCAAGAATATTTAATACCTCTTTTGTTGAATGTATCAATATGTCTATTGAATTAATCGATACCATTGATATACCAACTTTAGCTGTTGGAACCATAGATTGTTCATTATGTACTTCATAATCCACTTCAATATAAACCACCAATTCCTCATTTCTGTAGTTATCATCCAACGATTTGTCCTTCATTCGACTTCATTTAAAGTTCTTGAATCAATATTGGTTTGACCTCATGATCTTCCATCCTTTCTTCTTCATTGCCCCTCATATGTGGTTTCTATGTTACATAATCTTCATCTTACACCTTTGTATTAGAATCCTCTTCCTAAAGTCCACCTCCATTTTGCTCCTAGTATACTGGCATATGTTCTTTTTGTTTTTGAACTTCAAATTCCATGTATTTATATGGGTTGAGCTTATTTACATTGACCAGCACATGATTAGTTTCAAACTTCTCAATTGTCACCAATAACACAATATTATTTAGCAACATATATTGTATTTTGTATGGTCCAAACCATTTCCTAGTAAACTTCCTTAGGTGTGATTTATTTCCTTTTGGAAACCACACAACATAATCACCAAAATTGAACAATTTTTTTGGATTTTTTTGCTAACTCCATAATATTCTATTCCATTAGTGATTCCAATAGTTTCTACAACTTGCATCTTAGCCTCCTGCAACTTCTCCAATTTTAAAACTCTATTAGTCCAAACTCTCACTGAAATACTATTTCTTTGACTACCACCGACAATTGGCACTACGGGGATCAATGGATGCAATCCATACACTAATTGATATGGTGTGTACCATGTTACTACTTTGTATTTAGTTTTATATGAAAATAACATTGTTGACAAATGTTTATCCCAGCCTACTTTATTTTCATTAACTAACTTGGTTAATAGAGTCCCAAGTACTTTGTTAGTAGACTCAATCTACCCATTCCCTTGAGGACAATAGGTTGTAGAACTCACATGCTTAAAAAAAAAATGGTTTGTCAAATGTTTGATATCATCATTAATTAAATGAATCCCTTGATCTGTGACTAAGGTTAAAGGACATCCAAACTTGGTTAATATGCACTCATATAAATTTTTTGTTGTTATTGCTATAGTATTGGTTTTCAATGTTCTTGCTTCCACCCACTTGGTAGCATAATCCGTGGCTATAAAAATGTATTTGTTTCTTGTATATTTGCCTGTTGAATTAATTGGCCCCACAAAATCAAGCCCCCACTTCATAAATGGTTAAGATTCTAGAAAATTCATGACCAACTTTACAAAACTTTCAATTGCCAGTCCTCTTATTCTTTGGCATGCATCACAAGACCGACAATAATCATTCACATCTTTATACAAAGTTGGCCACCAATATTTTACATCCAATATCTTCCTCTACCATGTTCCTTCAATTTGCCATGTTCACAAAAAATCTTTTACATCATTTAGCCATTCAAGCTAGGTGTAAAATAGACTTGCATATGTGGTTTGATTAAGCATTCTTGTGGATTTTGTAGTGTCTGGTAATCTTGACAAAACATCTGCAACTACATGAATTCTACTTGACTTATACATTATTGTGAAGTCATATTTTAAGAACAATCATAGCCACCTAGCTACTCTCCCTAAAACATGTGGTTTGTTGGCCAAATAGACCAATGCTATATGGTCTACATAGAATACAAACTTATTGCCCAACAAATAATGTATGAACTTGTGTAGAACAAAAACCATTGTTAAAGCCTCTCTTTTTATAGTGTTGTAATTCTAATTTTCTCTATTAAGAAGTCTAGAAGCATACACCACCGATTGATCACTCTTTCATGTCAAATTTTGAGACAACAAAGCTCTTCTATAGCTAGTAATGATGCATATGTATGAACATGAAACTCCACTTGCTAGTTTGGTGATATCAATATTGGTGCTTCAATATACTTTTGTTTGATCAACTTCCAAGCCTTTAATTTGCATTCCTCTTTGTTTTTTTGGTCAATTTAGTAATAGGTGCCATAATAACAATCCAAGTTTTTAATGAAGTATCTATAAAATTATGCCATACCATTGAATATTTGAATCTATTGTGGATTCTTAATTGGTGGCATGTTTACTAATTATTATATTCCCTTTGGATATGGTAGTTTCCCTTCTTTGGAAATAATAAAACCCAATATCATGCTTGAAAATACCATGAATGCACCTTTGTCTAGATTCAGACTAATGCCATATTCTTTGCACTTTTGAAAGCGTAATGCAGTCTATGCATTGGTATAGTTATCAATGCACAGTTCTTGTGCATATTCTTGGATTTGGAATCCACACCCTAACCTAGATGATGAAAATTCAAACACTATGCAAATGACTATCCATGTCATTATACACTATAAAGTCATCCAAAAATATCTTCATATGTAAAACTATCTAGATATTCTCTAAATGTTTTGGTAACAATTCTTTGATATGTTGGAGGTCCATTTTAAACTCCAAATGGCATCACTTTCCATATGCAAGCTCCTCAGTCTATAACAAATGTAGTCATTGTCCTCTGGAGCTACCTTCAACATTTCTTAGATGACACAATGGTTTAATAATTGATTTTGTTGAAAACTATAGCTTTGAAATCCAAAACGAAATGCAGTCTATGCATTGGTATAGTTATCAATGCACAATTCTTGTGCATATTCTTGGATTTGGAATCCACACCCTAACCTAGATGATGAAAATTCAAACACTGTCATGAGGTACAACTTCTATATCTCTGATGATAAAACCCACGACAACTATTTTGTTCAACATTGTTTATTCTTAGACTGGGAGGAGACATAAGGTGGGTTCAAGCCCAAGCAATACTGGATATGGTCAAATGGTTGAGGTTCTCAATTCAAGAATAAGATACCTTTCTATTTTGTGAGTTGTTACCTTAACCTAATATGTGGATGCAGTTTGTATGTGGAGTTTTTTGGCTCAAGCCATGGAAAAGGTCTTCATGATGAGGTTGGTGCAATCTTGAAGAGGTTCATTAGACAAGTTCAGCTTGACATAAAAGGGCCTCAATTCTAGAATACAAAACAAGTGTCAACTTGCTTCATGCTTGTTTGAGTACGTAACCATAATCATTTTATTCAGGGGAACGAAGGCCAATCATGTGCACCTTTTGGCGTGTAAAACCCATTGATGTGAACCATGTCACTAAGTATACAACTAATTCAATACAAGGGACCAGGGACGTGCACTATGTACAATCTATTGGGCCCATGGACATGACGGATGCTAATCCATGAGCAAGCGAGCATGAGTGCATGAGCAAAACCAAATTTTTAAAAGAATATTCTATCCATGTTGACAAAATATTAAGAAAATATTCTTTGACATGTAGGACAAAATCTTTGTTGACATGGAAGAATATTCTACCACATGTCCATGGATGATTGATCTTTATGGGCACAAACAAGCTATTAAAAAAGAGCTTGAAATCTTTTTGTTTTTTTTGTATTGATTATGATTTTGAAGCATGTGAGAACTTGGCTTGGATTCAATAATGGGAGGTTTAAGTACTAATCTTTAACAATGTGGGGTATGTATGTAATGCCATGGAAGCTACATTCCAAGCAAATGAATGGGATGAATATGGAGATGATGGAGATCACCTTGCTACTTGCATTTCACTAGGAGATAACTTTGCAATGAATGCAGAGGAGGGAAATGAAGAAAGGGTCAACTTCTACATCCTAGTATGCACACAAACTAACTTCATCATTGAATAAGCTTTCAAATGCCCATGGGGACAAAAATTCTCTATAAGTGACATAATAGTGGTTGGAAATATTACTGGAGTCAGGGTTGATCAGGGTGTTCTTATGTTTTATTGACTAGGTCCCAAATAACTTACATTCATGCATGCAATGTTAAGGCCATCAAATTCCCAATGTTGCCAATAGATCACAGGGTCTAAGGCAATGAATTAGTGTACAGGCTTGATGTTGACACAAAAGATGGCATAGGGCATTTTATTGCATCCATTGAGTTGTAACAGACTTTGATTTCTACTTGCATTATTGTTAATACATGATTACATCTCCTTTAATTTGGTTTGTACATATTAACGAATCTATTGCATTAATGTTATATGTATCAATGTCAGTTTTTTGTTTTCTAACGTGCTTATTATGTCTTTTTGTTCTTTCATTGATAGTTGGAACTGGTCATGCAAATGACATTGCTTAAGTAATATTTGACATAGTTTGTTGAAAAAATTGCAAATGTACATGTCCAAATGAATTGCTAATTAGTGTGTTTTGTGGGTTTTCAGATTTGGACCTATAAGGGTCAGAGTTCTTGAATATCACCTTTACAATCACTACTATATCTTGAGGATGCTATTGAGTGCAAATTTGTGTTCAAGGGCTCATGAACTTACTAGAAGAAAGTTGTTATGTATTACCTTATAAGGCATAATTTACCATGCTAACCCATGCAAACCAAAAAAATATCAAACTTTAATTTAAATTGGATATCCATGGCACATGTGGTGACATGTACATATATTTCTTGGAGGCATTTAGATAGTTTGCATGTAATGCAAAGATCTATGGCAATTTTTAGAAGGTGTTGTTGGCATACTCTTTTTGATTATTCTTTTAACTTGAATGCATCATTGAATTACTTTTGTTGCCATTGTATTTAATAGATTAGGTTTAAGGTTATAGTGCAAAAATATAATTCACCAACCAAATTCCATTGAATTTATACTTGGGAGAACAAATTCTTGAGGTGTTCCAAGGATTGCAATATAAGCTTGGGTATTTATCACATTAACAAATGAGTTACATTACATTTGCAGATTCACATAAGGATTGGGGAAATTAATGTGCCTGACTGATGATCAAGAGTCTAGTATGTCATAGGCGATAGGGGTAAACTTTTAGTATGTAAAATGGTTCTTTATTGGTTCATGCATCCAGATGCAATTTTTAATGGCATGGCAATGTTGCAAGAGTTATCAAAGAGTGGTGCAATGTTTGTGGGTTGCTAAAAATTCAAGACTTCATGGGCATGGATCAATTGTTGGCATGGGCTTCTATGTATTATTGTGCACCACATGGATTGTAACCTAATATGTCTTCATATGGGTGGGCTTGGATGTAGGTATGGTGAGGACTTTGAGGATGTTGTTTTTGACTAGTTGTATCATCACATTTTGGACATTTAATTGAATTAAGTATCCAATTTGAAATTTCTAGTGTAGTATGGGTATTAGCATTCTATTGAGCTTCTACTAACAATATAAGACTTAGTAGATGGATTGTACTTGTTAGAAATCATAAACATATGTTATTTTTCAAGTTTTTAGATTTCATGAATGTGTACACTTGACAATGTTAATGAAAGAAACATTAATATTGAAACAAAATACATGAATAGATTCATTAGATATGTTCAGATCACTGAGGAATTGTCTATTCCATATGACATTTCAATATAAAATTGCATTTGATAAATATTTTGTAAGTTATTAACGTACTACCTATTTTATCATTGGAATTTGATTTTATTTACTAATGTTAGATTGGTGGACATGCATGTTACATTACTAGCTACTGAAGAGTAGTAGTTTTAATGAAGAGTTGGTGCAATCAAACTATGTTACGACAATTGCTAATGTTGTAGTTGCAAAATTTGAATATGTGATGCATATTGATCATGCTGCTCATGTTGCAGTTACAAAATATAATCTATGATTCACCATGATCATCATGTTAGTCATGTTGGTGTTTTTGCAGTTACAAAATATGAACATGTGATGCATAATCATCACCATCATGGTGTGAATGTTGGTGCTTTTGTAGTTGATTTGAACAATAGAAAGTCTCACACATCAATCTACAATAGTATGCCTAAAAGTTTAGTTGTAATACAAGTTGCAAGAAAAATGATCCCAAATTTAATTCATTGACATCAACACAAATACACCCCTATATGATGGATATACAAATCCCACCAACATCCATGTGTTTTTTTCACCAACTTACCTTCACCATTATAATTGGCTTCTACAATATAGACAATATGTGTTCAAGATTAGACAAATCATTCTAGCCTAACACTCGTGCCAAGAAATAATTCCATTTGTGGTTTAAAATTGTAAATCCTAACTAGTGTTTTATAATAAAGATGTTCAGCATCTAGGATTTCCCAACAAAAGATAATAACAACTAGTGTTTCTTTGATTTTCATATCTGAAGTACAATGAAGAAAAATTACACTCTTAGATGAATCTTCCACCAACAACTTGTGCCTCCTCCTTCATTCACTTGAAAGGAGGTCTAGTGATATCCCCAAACCTTGCCCATATTACTTCTAAATCTGAGCACATAGAACTCCAAAATAAATTATATCAATTAAGCAAATTTGGATCAAACTTTATTATATCGGAATGTTGCAAGGATCTAATTAACAAGGAGCATAATGACATTTGAAGCCATGTACACACCATTGATATTGAGTTTCTAAGACTAAAAAATCAAATCAACATGTCAATGTCAACAATGACATTATACCATGATGACAACAATAGCTCTAGCCCATGATCAAGGACATAATGCCTAGATGGCCTAATTAAAATTTGGATTATTGAGTTCACTTGCCATGAAAAAGATGCAAAATTGACCTATGAACAATTCAATTGAATACTTCTATAACTCAGTCTACAAATTTTTGCTAGGTGACTCATTAAGTATGTGAAACATACCATATAACTCACAAAGAATTAACTTTGTATTCAATCCATCCATAACCTTACTAGCAAAAACTTGATTAATCATGAGGAGTTATAATATGTAGTATTCAAACAACAAATGTAGTTGGAGATCCTCCGTACCAACTTACAAGTCCTTCCAAAAACATTGTATGTCAAAAGTTTCTTATGACATTGAACTTGATTTTTGGGAGCATCTAGAGGATGGTGCTACAAAGCCACCAACAAGAGCAATCAAAAAAAAAATGATCTAATTGAATTGACCTGGCACAACAATGATGATTGAACAACAACATTCAATGAACTTTAATATTGGTAGATGCATACAATTGAAGAGTGAAAAAATTGAACTTTCCAAGTGGCAAGTGAAATGTGTTGTTAAAAATAATCTTGGATAGGCCCTTGTCTCCACTTGTTCAAAACCTTCAATGTTAGAAAAAGACAAAAGATTGTAGACACTATATATTATGTCATGCGTGCATTTTTTACATTGGGCAACTATTAAGCACAAACAGATGGATTTCAATCTTCAACTACAAAAACAATTGTATTTAGACCTTCCAATGCATTAAGAATTGAACACAAAGTTGATAATGTATGAACAAGACTTTGATACTTAGTATGCATCATGTCAATTTCCCTAGCTTGTGCTTGCCTTTGCTTTTGCTTTTGTAACCCGCATCTTAGTAGAAGTAAAAAGCTCCTAACAATAGGCATTTTCTCGCGTTTTTTCTTCTACTTCTTCAAGGGGCTCTCAACAATTTGGTCATTTGGTTGGGACCCATCAGATTGTCCCTTGCTAGATGTACCTAGGTCCAACCACACTACTAGGAGCCACATGTACCCCCTTAAACCACTACTTTATTCTTAAAATATTCTTAGGATTTTTTAATACATCTTTCAAAAATAATAATAAAAAAAAATTCTTAATATTATTATGTTAAGGCATATATCAAAAAATATCCCAAAATATGTCATTAAAAGATATTTTTAAATTATGCTTTTAGTGTCAAAACTGCTTTTAAGTTGTTTTAAGGCAACTTTTAAGTAGTGGTTACAAGAGGTTAAAAGTCTTTATGCATATTTTTCACTCATTAGATTGATTCCAAATTTTTATGATATGTACATAATGTATATACAATATTTTTTAATAAAAAAATCTACTTATTATTATTATTTACAATCCAAAATTCAAAAAAATTAAGTAGTGGTTACGATCGCTTTTGGTACATAGTATGACTACACCCACATGTACCTCCTTCCATTTCTTCCTCCTACATCTCCTCTTCCTCCTCCTCCTCCTCCTCCTCCTCCTCCTCCCATGGTGAGAATTTCAAATTATCTTCAAGCATTATCTTTTCTCAAGCAACAACACCTAAGCTCAAACTTTTTTTTCCATTATTAGGTTTCTTATGTTTTTGGTTAGGGGATAGGTGTAGTTGTGATTTTTGGCATGTGGGCGGCACAAGGATATAGTTTAATCCTGAATGATGTTAGTGCTTAAGTGATGCAACTGCAATAATAGACTTCAAACCACTTGCTTGAGGCACAATTGGATCTTATTTAATAGATCCAATTTGAAGGGCTTATAGTGGTGGAATGTGTAGGCACATGGCATTGAGCCATGGGAATTGAGAATGACACAAATGGTTGTATTGGGTCTACAAACACAAGATGTTTGTATAAGTTAAACTCTCTCAATTTGATTAGGTTATAAAAATTTAACCTATGCAATTTAGGGACATTCCTAATTAAACTAGGACAAGAAGGGACTCCTAGGGGACCACAAGATGAAAATCTACATATGGGTAATCACCAAGTTGTGGTGGTTGGCAAGGATAATTGGGATGGAAATGCATGGTGATGGGATTACATTAAGGTTGTATAGACCATGATAAACATATAGGATTCAAGAGGGGGTTACATGGATTGTAATAAAATTATAGTGACTTTTAGAAGAATGTGGGATTGAAGATGGAATTACATGGTTTGTAATAGGGTTTTAGTGACTTTTAAAACAATTTGGTACTCAAGATGGATTTACATGGATCATGGTAGGGACCTAGTGACTTTCAAGAACAAATGGGATGTAAGATGAAATTATATGGACTACATCAAGGTTTAGTGACTTCCATGAGCATATATGGGATGTAAGATGGAATTATGTGAACTACATCAAGGTTCTAATGACTTTCGAGAATGTATATGGGATCTAGGATGAAAGTATATGAATACAACAAGATTCTAGTGACTTTCAAAAATGTATATGGGATGTAAGATGGAATTTTATGGACTATGTAGTAAGGTTCTAGTAACTTTCAAGACCACATATGGAATTATATGGGACTAGATAGCACTGACTTTTAAGAACACACATGGGATGTTCGGACAATGGAATTATATGGACCATATAGCAAGGTTGTAATGACTTTCAAGAGCACATAACATGGGATGTTAAGGTATGTAATGGAATTATATGGACTAGATAGCAAGGTTACAATGACCTTCAAGAGCACACATGGGATGTCTAATGGAATTATATGGATTAGACAACAAGGATGTAGTGACCTTCAAGAGCACACATGGGATGTCTAATGGAATTATATGGACTAGACAACATGGGTTCACTGACTTCCAAGAGCACACATAGGATTAGATAACAAGGTTCATAGACTATCAAGAGCACATGGGAATGAAGATGGAAAACATATAGCCAACAATAGGGTTATAGTGACTGTCACCAATACTCAGGGCTCAAGATGGAAATTTTATGGATTATGTTAGGGTCCTAATGATTGTCAACAACATGTGGCATTGAAGAGGGAAGATACATGGACATTAGAATTGATTCAATGATTGTCAATGACGTAAATGATTCCATATAACAATTGAATGGAAGCCTATGAGCAATGGAAAACTATTTGGTGACTTTCACACTTGTAGAATGGAAAATGGACTAAAAATTCAAAACATGTGACAAGTAATAAGTGCATAGTAGGGATTATCACAAAAAACCTTACTAGTATAAATCTAACATATAAGTTGGATTGATTTAGAGTACATGGAGTTAGGGCATCAAAACATAATACAAATTGGGTTGATTGAATATGAACTTAATGGCCAATTGCAAAGTATTTGAAAGAAACCACATCAGATGTTTAATGGAATTATATGGATCAGACAACGAAGGTTCATGGACTTCCAAGAGCACACATAAGATATCTCATGGAATTATATGGACTAGACAACAAGGTTCATTGACTTTCAACAACACACATGGGACGTAAGATGGAATTGTATGGACTAGACAATAACGTTCACAAACTTTCAAAAGCATATGGGAATGAAGATGCAAAACATACAGCCAACAGTAGGGTTCCAGTGACTATCACCCATATTTAGGGCTCAAGATGGAAATTTTATGGATTATGTTGGGGTTATAACGATTGTCAGCAACATGTGGCATTGAAGAAAGAAGATACATGGACACCATAATTGATTCAATGATTGTCAATGACATAAATGTTTTCGTATAACAATTGAATGAAAGCTTATGAATGTGGGAAAATTGTTTGGTGACTTTCACACTTGTAGAATGGAAAATGGACTGAAAATTGAAAACATGTTGACGCACCCCCAACTCCTCAAGGGACTCAAATGTGAGCCCAAGTAGAAAACAACGGAAAAGGAGGAGTCGGAGCACGCTCCTTAGTTCACAACCCTTTGAGGGGTAGAGGGGCGGGTTGGAGCTCCGGGATGGGACTAGGAAGAGTTGACAAGCTTTAGTCACTCACACGGGCCTGCACACAACCCACACAAAGTGGTTAGTGCAAAGTTAG
>Ga0209611_10001445_pt1 | contig 40551 bp, 22 predicted proteins | sample S1TSphgellanicum_3_FD_187693 | JGI IMG/M metagenome (GOLD analysis project Ga0209611, IMG submission 187693) | Host-associated microbial communities from peat moss isolated from Minnesota, USA - S1T2_Fc - Sphagnum magellanicum MG (SPAdes) (version 2) | ecosystem: Host-associated > Plants > Peat... | reverse complement strand
CCCCCGCGCTAGTTCGCAGACAAACAAATACCCGGAAAACTACCCGCAACACAACAATAATACCCGGCCACTTTGGGACCCTTTTTCTTGACCCATGTATGTACCTTTTCACATACCACTCGGGTACTGGTGTTGAGTACTTTCGTACTGGGCCTCGTACTGGTATTGGATCAGTCTTAACCAGTGTTCTTGGGAGGAGTGTTGTTGTTGTTGGCAGGTTCCTCCGGTTTGACGTGTCAAACCCAGGGTTCCAGGTTCGGGAGTGTAGTGTGGGCCCCCTGTAGTGTGTACATGCAACTGGACTCAGTAGTCCGGAGGTTCTTGAATTTGACAAAAGTGTGTTAAAATTAGAATCACAGGGTTTCAAATATGAAAAATTGGACTTAAACCTGGATCTGGAGAACCAGGAAAATAATAATAATAATAATAATAATATGATTATTATTTATTTGTTTTTAAATGTCAAAGATGTTCTCTTAAAAATGGAAGAACTGGCCAACATTGGTTTTAGCACTTTCATATCAGCCCCATCCTGATACCCAGTGATATTGGGCCCAAGGCAGATTTTCACCTTGTGTGAGGTAGGTGTAAACCCTAGGGTATTGAGACTGGTATACAACTGGTATGAGACTGGTCCCTATTATCTCCAGTCTGGTGTAAGGGCTGGTATTGCCTCAGGTGATACCAGATTGGTATGCTCTTCCATACCAGTAGACATACCAATACCATATACCCTGGTAGCTCCCTATATACCACTACACATACCCCAAATGTTTTCTACTCGCCCCAGTGTCGCCACTCAATTCACACATTGGTACGCTTGACAGTACCTACCAGATTTTGTTTTCTTTTTAGGGCTCCCTTCCCATTGAAGGTGCACCTGGCCTGACATCCAGGGGCTAATTTCCGGCATTTAAAGTTAGGGTCTAGGAGCCTTTTATTGCTGCAGAATGGACAGCAAGTTTGGATTTTGCCTGCACTAGGGTCCAGACCTAATAGGCGCTTAACCCTAAAGGCGCAAATGTGATCACTATGGTTATGATTTACCCATAACCATGATTTACCTCTTTAACCCACTCAAATGTACCAAATTGGTAACTCATCTGATATTGAACCCAAATGTTGTGAGCAGCTAAATTTTTTTCAATATTTTTGCGATCAAATAATTGGAGATTTTTGCTCAAAACCAACTATTTCAATCAAAATTGCATTGAAAAAACAAAAAATTCCAAAAATTTCTCAGAAAGAAAATCGCCAGGTTGTCAAAATAAAAACAACTCTGGAATTGGCAGAATCAACAAAGTATGCACATTCATAAAATCCAATGTCACTCTTTGTTTGATTCATGAAGGATCATGGTTCTTTTAGTTGATGTAAATGGAAATAAATTCATATTGTCATAGACTGAGGTGCACTTTAAATGAAGAATAATGAAGACAGAATATTTTTGGGATTGAGAAGCACACAATGGATGTGATCCTAGGAAAACAAGTGTGGATGTTTTAATTTTATTGTCTTTTGTTCCTTTTGAAAATTTGACCTTGATCTAACCCATTTATTCCAATGTTTTTGTGTGGGGTGAAATTTTGCAACTTGGCAATTTCTTTAAAAAATTTGAAAGAAAAAACACAAATTTTTTGTGGTTTTGAGGGATTTGTTTCACCATTTTTTCAAAATAAAAATAATTATTGCCACTCATCACAATAGTTTTGTAAAAATGTTATAGCCCACCTAGGACAGTCACTAATTAATGCCAGGAATCCTTGCTGTAGACCTCCCTGAGGTTTTTGGAAAAAAAAGTCCTTGATTTATTCCAATAAACAAGAATTAAATATAGGATAATAACAAGCAAGGTTTTCCATGTTTTACAAATTGACAAAAGTTTTGAAATAGACAATAAACTGAGAATATCCTTGTCAAAAATATGTTTAAGGCCTTTGTGTCAAAGCCTATGAATGTATGAGCATTGATTGAAGTTGAGAGCTAGATATGACAACAATTTGCAATGCAAAAAAGGAAAGAAAATTCAAGCAACTTCATTCTAGAAAGCAAAGATGTCAATTTTTTGGTGAAAGATTGAATGGATTATGTGTTGCAACCTTTACCTTTCTCTTCTAACCACAACTTCATAAAAGGAAGAGGTTAGGTTGAAAATGAAATCAAAGGGGACATAGGGGTAATGATTAGTGTTTTTTTGGTATTAGGAAAATGTCGAATATAAATTTGGGTATGTTCTAGGATACAAAAAAAACCCTATTTGTAGGTTATCAATTTACAAAAAATAGGTTGAAAACCTTGTTGCTAATTATAGGTGAAAATGACATGTTATGTTTAACTAAACAAACAAGTTTAAGATTTTGCAAAATCTATGTGAGACTAAGGTTCAACCATTTGCATCAAGCTCTAATATGAAGAAACTAATATTAGTTAGGTTAATGTTACATGTTTATTCATGAGAGTATGATATTGATATACATATGAAATCTAGAACCATTCAAAAAATTTAAGTTCTTGAATGAAATTCCATTCAAAAAATGTGTTTTTTTACATTTGTTTAGCAATAAATGCGTAATAATATCTTTTTTTAGGAAAAAACCAATACTATATCAAAGAGGAGGAAATTTTATCGATGGGCATTGCATTTTTTTCTCGTTATTTTTGTTTGGTAATGTTTCATGAATCCCAAAATGAGGCCTTATGGCCATTGAGAAAATGTTACATATTTCATATACATTGATTTTATCCAATCTTCTTCATTTAACTATTGGATCAAAATTAGTTTTGATTCAAAATGAACTTTGAGTTCCAAAATGTCGTCATGCAAACTTTCTAATTTTATTTTTATTTATTTTTGTGTTTAAGATAGCCAAAGGATGTCATCAAAATTTCAGCTTATTGTGTACCACGATATTTGTTATACATCACTTTTTTTGGTGAAAATTGGTTCACCCTTTGTGTGTTTTCACCTTCCATCAATATTGCCCACTTTGTGTTTCAGATATGGGAAAATAGGACTAGATAAAAATAGTATAAAAAAGGTGATGATGTGACAAAATTTTAATGCATGTACCTTAAAGAATTTGGACGTTGCTATAAAAAACCATGGAGACTTATGTGTTTTTTTCCATTGGTTAGTGTGCAATTATGACAATAATGTTTGACTTGTGCATGTTAAGGTTAGGTTATGACACTTTTTCCTTTGTCATCAATTTCATTAATTAAAGTTGGGTTTTTATCGCATAATTTTGAACTTTTGGATTATTTGAAACACCCAATGCTTTTGTAGTAACTCTTGTAGAACAAATGGAGGTTCTATAGTTTATAATTGATTTAACAATTAAGGTTGTTGCATATGTCAAGGATAAAAAAGCCAATTTGGATTCTTTCATAATTGCCTTCATTTTTATGGTGTCATGTGAACCTCTATAATTACTTCAACCATTTGCTAACTTTTTTTTTGTCATGTTATGTTAAAGGCTACATGTTAATATGGCATGAATGAAAATAAGGTGTTGTGAACATGAAGGAGGTTAATTTGAAAGATGTAAAAGTTGCTTTCTAAAAGATAATTAATTGGATTATGAAATTTGATTCACATGTTTACCTTAATGTTCACACCCTGATCATTAAGGCTTGCATTAGCTCTAAGGTTTTTTTGCTTTCATCTCCCCCTTTTCCTCTCTTTGATTTTTTCATACATGAAAAATCATACATGCAGCTATTGTTTTTGTTGCCTTGCAAACTATTAGCTTGTAGGTTTGGAATGACTCACAGCCGCTTGCTATTGCGATTGTTGTCTTTGGTGTACAAGAGGAGGAGCTTTGCACCCTGGGTAGTGTTGCCATCTTTTGTATGGGGAAGTAGAACATAGCTATTGGTAATCCACTAGAGAGTTTTGGTGGAGGATGAATCCAATTGTTACAGATAAGAAGCAAGTGAGTAGCTCGGTCCATGTCCTAGGTATTTGGTCGATTATTTTTATGCAAGAAGTACTACCTTTTAAATACTCACTAGAATAATTACAGAATGTGGTGAAGGTGGTAAGAGCTTGCTTGAATGACAACCCAAAGTAAAGACCTAACATGAAGGAGGTTCTCATCACCTTCTACAACTCTAAATCCAAAGATGTCTATAGTTTTGATTTTAGTTTTGAGGTAGGGTACTACTCTCCTTCTCTTTTCCTCCAAAGAATAATACTCCTATTGTTATGGTAACATCTGTTTTTCATAGAAGAACAATCTGCAAGAGATCCAAGCTTTTTATCATCCTAGCTTGCTTTTCTTTAGGAATTTCCAAGGATTTTGGGCATCATAACATTCGAAAAATATGAATTCAGCCATGAGTTTTTAAGCTCCTTTAGGGTTTTATATTGAACTATGAAAATGTGAAAAACTCCATGAGCAACATCAAATTAAACATGAGTTCAGCCATGAATCTTCAACCTCCTTCAAGGAATTAGATTGAGTTATGAAGATGTGAAGAGTTCCATTAACATCATCACTAGAACAACAAGCAACAACATTGGATTTACAAGTTGTGGAATTTTTCTTGGACCTTTGTTATTAAGATTTGTTGTACTCTTCTTTTCCTCAAGAAAAAAGCTTGAAAACCCAAATTTGAGAAGAGACTTGTTTCTTCTCTTTGTTCAATTAGGAAGGATTTATTATTGAATTACGAATAAATGTTCTGCAGCCTTCAGGTTGTTAAACTAAGCTGTGAAGAAGATGAATTCCATGAACGAGGATTGTCTTGACAATTATTAAATGAAGATTTTGGTATTCTTGGACTTTTCATTATTAGGTTTTATATTCTTTCCTTCAAGAAAAGCTTCAAAGTTGACTTGAGAAAAAATTTCCCTCTTGGTGCCTCATCCTTTAAGGTTGTTAGATCAAACTAAGAAGATGCAAGCTCACAAGCATCACCACCACAAGCATTGGAAGTTGTGGAATTTTTGACCTTTGTTATTAAGGTTTATATTATTTCAAGAAAAGCTACAAAACTAATCTTAGAAGATTGTTCTTCTAATTCAGTTAAGAAGGATCAAAGTGTGGCTCTTCATACTTCCTTCAAGTGAGACTAAGTTGTAAAGATGTTATGAACTCTTGAGCATCATTGTGACAAGCACTGAAGCTTATGTCTTTTTGTGAGTAGCTTGTCTATTTTTCTGGTCAAAGGATTTAACGCAAGAAAGAACATATCTGAATTTTTGAAGTGGGGAAATGGAAGCTTGAACATGAGATTGAACTTGATTGATTGAGAGTAGGTAACAGGGGAGGAAATAGAGCTCACTAAAAAGAGGTGACCAACACATACCACACATACCTTGGAAGATCCTCGGGAAATAAAACACAATGGAAGAATTAAATTAGGGTCATTCTTTAACCATGTTGATGAGAACAACAATTCGTCATCCTACTTGTGCTATGGTTTAACAATAGGAGTGTGCGAAAGGTAGAGAATTATACAAGGCTGCTACAAATGAAAGTAGGAAAAACATAGGACTCTTTCTGTCCCTACCTTGGAAGTTCTGTTAATTTTTTATCATGAATCACCTTGCAACCTCTAATTCTCATTGTTCTATATCTACACTTACAAGAGCTTTGTCATCACCTAAGCTTATGAGATTCATCAAGATGGTTTGCAACAATCTAGAGGAAGCCAATTTTGCAAGCTTTGAGACTTGCAAACCTTAAGGTGTTTTGAGAAGGGAGTTTTAAGGAGGGAGTTCTTATCTTAAGCTTTGCAACAACAAGAACTTGCAACAAATTAACAAGCCCAAACTTAAACCTTAAAAGAAATCCAACTAAACCCTAAAACTGAAACCCTAAAAAACCCAAACTTGTACTTTAAAAATTAAACCTTTGAAAACCCAAACCCAAATTTAAAAAATTGAACCTCAAAATAATCAATAATAAAAATAAAATCAATAGCCATAATAATAATCTATAGCCATCAACAATAGCCAATTGCCAAAACCAGTAGCCATAACAATAGTCAGTAGCAAAATCAAATGATGGATAACCATAGCCAATAGCCATCAGCAATAACTTATAGCCATAACAAATAGCCATAACAATATTCAATATCAAAATCAAATAGTGAATAGCCATAGCCAATAGCCAACATCACCTCTGCCCCTTAACCCCTAGTCCATATACCTAGCCCCCATAATATAGGCTAGAGGTGGGCAGACCATGAGTGAAAAAAAAAGAAAGGTTGATGTGCTGAATTTGGGGATCCCAACCTGGGTTTTCCCAATTTGGACCCTTCTTGGTCCCCTATCTTGAGACTTTACAAATAACACAAAAATCAAGGGCTGAGGGAGCAAAGCGGTGTGCAAGTGGGCACCAACATGGTGCCACTTTACAGATAACCTTATTGTTAGGTAACAATTTGTGAGCTGAAATGATGTTTTGAATATGTTGCCGTTTGTCTTTCATGACAACTAGAGTAGCTCATGCCATTGGCTCAAGTGTGAACTCATTAGTCAACTAATTTTTCCTTCCAAAACCATTTTTTGGATGTAATTGAATTTTCAAGAACAAAAAATACCCAAAATTTAATATCTTCAGTCTAATTTTTTTCAAATTGCCTTCATTAAATCCTACTCAGTGAGGGCTTTCCCAACAATGCCAAGAGCATGTCCAAATTTCATTATAATTTTTGTTTTGAGTCAAATAAATTTTCAGTGAAAAAAATGTTCAATGTTCACTATAGGTCAAAACATTATGAAACCAACTTGATGCACCCCTGCTCATTGAGGACTTTCCGACGGTACCAAGAAGGTAATAAGAGGAGTCGTGGTTTGGGAGATCTCAATGTGAAAAACAAAACAACCAAACCAGCTTCATAGATAGATACTCACCCCCAGGCTTTAGATTCAATTGCTTCTTGCTACTTTTTGTAACCTTTAGCCTGTGTCATTTATCCCTCCTGAATTTGATGTGCTATTGGTGGCATTGTTACTACTTCAAGTCATACTTTGGCCATTTCTCCTAACAATGCTTATGTGAAATACACAGGGGCTGTTGCTATGGTGAAGAGCTAAATTCTCTGGAACTGCATCTGATTCCTCTGGTCTTGCAATTGGCAGAGTTCATGTTTGGGATCCTTAGGCACATTGAATTTATGTAACAAAATTTACAAGACTCTTTTGGGTGCTTTTGTGTTTGTCTGCCATACTTGTGCATGTTACTCACCTTTCACACTTGAGTCTTGGACTAGCAAGATGAGACTTGCATATTGTGCAACATTCTCTACTTGTATGTTAATTGATCCCAGGTTTATGTCTTCTGATGTTCCAGCTGCTGTCAAAGATACTTGATGTGATTGATGACCCAGACTGGATATCAATCTCTGGGAAATGATTTCGCAGGCCAAGATGACAGATATGTTGGAGACTACAAACATTCTGTTTTGCTACACAGGTGTGGTCTCTATCCACATGATTCTCATGATGCTATGGAGGTTTTTATAAGCAATTCTATGTTTCAAAGAAACAATGTACATGCATAGGGATATTTAAGCAAGCACCACTCTAAGAATCACCACTGACATTGCAAAGAGACCTCCATAGAAACATGTGATTTTCCTCCATGGGTTGACTATAAATGACTAACACAAAAGATTGGCGGGCAGATGCCTTGGAATGTTGTTACAGAGGGTCAATCATGCCAGCTATGTGCAACAAAAAATAAACTTGATGTACAACCATGCCCACTCCACAGATGAGCAAAACTGAGTTGGTCTTGCCAAAGCCATGGGCACGTTACCAGCTTTCTGTCATATGATGAATGTATCTTCCTACACATCAGTTGACAAGTTTTCTCCAATTATTGACCAGAAATCACAAGGACTTGTATAGTCATGTTCTGAGAACACTTTCCTACATTTCAGGTGGCTCCCAGGAGCCATAACAAGATCTCTCAAGATCAGATCAAATGGTGAGGAAATGGTGGGGCTTTAGGTTGCACCAGCACATCTTGACACAGTGCTGGAAAAGCCAAGAACCATTCTGGCAGTTTGCACTCAGAAAATACTTTGCAGTTTTGGCACAGCTCAAAACAATCAGGATTGCTTCATAATGTCATCATCTGACAATTCTTGTTGTATGCTTTACATTCCTCATCTTCTTTGGCATCATCTGCATGTTGTGCTTTTGTTTGCAGAGTGTTAGCATCATTTCTAGCTCTGTGTAAAAACTTGGACATAGACAGTGAGTGTGCTGCATTAGCCTTGATGTATGGTTATGCTGCAACATATGCACCAAGGCCATAGAAGCTTGGATTGAAATTCTTGTGGTAAGCAGAACATTGTTAGGCAGGTAAAGCTGTCTTAACATGCTTTTTTAGGTACTTTAGTAGATGTCTTCTGTCAGACAATGGACACAGGTGTTGGTGTGTCAATTTCATGATTATTCTTGAAATCCCCTTAAAATGCCAGCAACATACTAGGTGGGGATGGTAGTTAGAGCATTTCCAGCAGTGCTCTTTATGTGACCCTGCAGAAATATTTCTCACATCCAAGTTTAGTTATTTACTTTTTTCCAACCCCACCCCTGAGACTAAAACTGGGACTGCAAATAGGTGGGAGACCTCTAATAGCAAACCACTTGGATCAATCATTATGATTGGCCAATGAGCAACAGGGAGTAGCAGTTAGATCATATCTATTACACTCTTCTGTGGCAGGTGTTAGGCTTTGCTGTGCTTTATACCAGCCTCAGCAAACTGTGCAAAAATGCTGGGCAAAAACCATTTTGCCAAGCCACATTGGCATGTTTTGACTTCTCTTCATCCAATTTTAATTTGCAGGGTTGCATACTGAGCACTGGTGGAGTTGCTCTTACTGCTGTATATGCTGTCTGACAAGAAGATCTTGGATATTGTAAATGGATTTGGAACAGCTCTGGTGCTCATGCACTGCCATGGCAATACCCCTAGCAGTCAACCCTACCGGGGGTTGTTCTAGAAGTCAGGTCACATCTCCTTGAGACTGAGTTTTCCAATATCAAAAGCCAGCTTTATAAGCAAGTCATGGTGAATTTGCTAGTCAGTTTCATAAGTCAATACATTGCAAACCATGAGAAAAACAAGTAATGGCAAGCATGTCAAGGCAAAAAGCACATGGAGGGAAAGTTTCTTTCAGTTCAGTCACAGTATCCCATTCCTGAGCAGGCTTCTCCTATCTTCATATTTTGGTCATGGTTTATGCCCTCATTCTTCCTCCCGCCCAACAGGAGAGCTTTATTCTTGCTGAGCTTTATTTCCATTTGCTTATCGTAGGGGCCCAATATAATTTCAGTATTTCCACACAGCTGATCAGCAATTGCTAAGCAGGCAGTTATCACTGCCATCAATCTTCTTGGTGTGAACTATGAACCTCTAGCTTCTTCCTCCTCTTGGTGGATTTGTTCAATCAATTGCAGGCCAAGAGTCACCAAGGCTGCTGCTAATGAAGCATTATTTCCGTTGCACAAAAGGGATGCAATGTTGGATTACATCATGGCTTTAATGAGGACTACAATTCCTAACACACTGAGCTCCAATACACTCAGGTAACAGCTTGCATTTATCAAACTCCATCTTGCTCCTCTTCCATTGTTCTGGTTTATATACATATCTATCACTCATGTTCAGCAAATCTTGTTGAAGTAATTAATTTTTTGAAAAAAAGGGTCTGGCAGCTCCAATCTGAATATTTCAGAATTTGGAAAATAGTCTCTTTGGAAAATAAGTATGCTAGGTCCACCAGTGAGTTTCAAAGCTATCTTGTGTTTTGAACCACATTCGATTCTTTAGAATTTCAGCATATTGCTCTTAGTTCTTTCTGTTTTTTTTTCCAGCTGACCCTATAAGGAATTAATTAGTGCCAAACGTGAGTTGTGGGTACAGTATTTGCCACCTATTTGCAAAAGACCAAAAAGAACCGTGGCCCATGCCATGATAAATTTCAGATTTCATCCATGTCTTGCTATATTCTTTGCAGATCGCTATGCCACTGTTGGATGTAGATGTAATCACCTATGCTGTCCATAACTTAGTTGGCTTTCTTGGCATCCAAGATCTTGCATTAGGTTCAAGCAAGGGTTGTGTTGGCTTCTGAAGTTGCAGGAGTTGGCACTGAATGCATGCACAATACTTGTGTCTGTTGAGCTGGCCAAGTTGACAGCAGCAACAAGGGACTGTGTCCTCCCAAGTATGGTTCCCATCTTAAGTTTTTATCAAAGGACTGATTCAAAGTTTTTAAGCTGTCCTCCACAAATCACTGAGGAATGCATTCTCCAGTTTTCATTAATAAATAGTCTTTTTAAAGTCCTGGTAGCTTTTCTATAGAGAAGTTTGAGCCCTGCCCCTTGAGAAAATGTCCTGACTACATTAATCCACTAACAAGTGCCAACAATGGTAAGTGTAGAGACATCTGGAAATGAGTCCACAAAAAATCTGCCAAACTGTACAAGAATAAAGACCATGTGGTTTACCTTAAAGGGTTGAACTAAGATCATGGCATACTAACACAAAGTGCCTTCCAAGTGTGTTATACTCATTAATAGGCGACTTCTGGTTATTTGTCGAGCAGAACTGCTGTTGAACAGAACACTGTTGAAATTTGACACATAATCTTGTGAGTTGTGTCTTTTGCTGTGGTATTCTAGTGTGGAGTCAAAGGACTGCCCATGTGACTGCCTGTGTGATTGTCAAGTTTTTATTGGTATTCATTGCATTGTCAGCTTCTGTTCCCATTGCCCACCCAATCTTTTGAAATTTGACAATGCTGCTTTTGACTATTTTGGGGACCAGGTTAATCTGGCTTGTCTTTCTTCCAAACAATTTACTTGCTGGAGTAGATGGCTGCATGCCCATGATATTCAGTTGACTGAGTGGAGGATACCAATGATCTGATCATCTTCTGTAATCAATTCTAATGAATTTGGATGGCCTATGGATGTGAAGATTTCTCTCTTCGTGTCTGAGTTTGGACATATGTTGTTAAAGACTAACAAAGCTTTTGAGAGAGCCATATGTTTTAACAAGCTCGCCTTTGCTATAGATCACCGATCTGGATCCAAGGGATGGTTCTTATATAGTTCTGTGCTGCAGTCTTTTCAAGGTATGACAGAAATAGTGAGAAGAAAACCACTGATGATGTTTTCCAGTGAAATAAATCTTTGGATCCAGTTGTGAACTTGTTACAATCAATCATTAAATCAAGCCTACAATCAACCCTCAATGGTTTTCTTACTCAAGTTCAACCTCTAAATATTCCTTACACAAACTCACAAGGTGAAATAACAAGCAAGGCATGGAAAGCAATTCATGACATATCAAAATCCACAAGTTTGAGACAAAACAGAACTTGCATCAGAGAGTTTTGCATGTGGGAAAAATACTGGTACCTGATATTTACAACCCTGTCATGCAAAACTTGATCCTTCATACATTTGAGTGTGTTGCACAATGTCTCACTTGAAACATTACAGTCCTTTGTTGCACTGTCAATAGATTCATCTATGATTGAAGGATCTCCTGAGAGAAGAAATCTAGTACATTGCCCAACCAAAGCTGGATTGAGTTGGTGGCTGCCAAGTGAGCCTGATCCAAATGATCTGATCACAAACAGATTGTTGCTTTGGTCTCCTATTTCTATGGCTGAAAGTAACCCTAAATTACAGGTGCATTCCTAAGAGGAATATCGACACAACGAAAATTAGACTTCTCCCACAGCTGCCACAGGTATGTTCCAGAAAGTTGCAAGCAGCTTAACCTTTGGCTGTTCCTAAAGAATTATACAAAACCTAAAAGCAAACAGATGTTTGATCTGCAAGAGTTCGTGCAGATTTGCTATGTTTGAAAGAGGTAGAAGCTAAGCCAATTTCATTTGCTCTTGGCTTACAGAACTAGTTTCAGATTCTTCCTCACCTGCATTGACTAGCTGCTTGAAAATTGCCATCACTGTTGGCATAAGCTTTGTTGAGATTGACATAATTCCTGGTAAGGCACCATACTGAAACTCATGAGACAAATCTAGGTGCATATACAGTGCCTTGCCAAGCAGGAAAGCAACTAATACAAAAGGAAGGTATATAGGGTTTCGTAGCAGAATCATGAACTCATTGAATCCAAGAATAATAATTGCAGCAATTGCCCATGGTGGTGGCATCCATGACTTCCCATGTCTGCTTGCCTCTTGAGCAGAAAGTGCCTGGCTGATTGTATACTCTGTTTCTGCTTTAAAATGTCTCCAGAGGCTTCTGCACTGTCCAGGAGTGAGCAATGTATCTGCAGGAGAAACGCCTGGCCACTTGGAGGATGCAAGCACATTTGATGGTTCTCCAGGTGTAACATCTGACCTCTCTGATGAACTTTCAGCAGCTATATCTGATCCTCCAGATTCATTCAGGAGTGTCATGAGTGCCACCTCTATACCCTCATGTGGACTCTTCGAATCAAGTTGGATAGCTGCCAGAACTGCAAGCAGCTTCAATGCAGCACTGCGTGCATCTCTGGTAATGGCACGCACACTGTGCTCTGCTCCCCATACCCTAGGTAGAGATTCATTATCATGAGCAAAAACAGTGTTGAATCGATCCTTCATGCGAATCAATGCTTGTGCACTCTCCTCCCTTGCCTTCTTCTCCACAATACTCCTTGCAAATTCGGAAAGACCAATCAAGGCACTTGACTTCTCTTCTTGAGTTTGCTCAAAACCAGCCATTGCTGCAGCCAAGCCTTCAATAGCAACTTGCTTCTCTTGATCCAGCAGCACCCTGATTGATGACCAGGTGTCTGGTGATGCTGCATCCAACAGTGATGACACTGGCTCTGCAATTGCACCTTCAAGTTGCTTCTCAAATGAAGACGTCAGTTCCTGCAGCTTCATGACACGCACAGATTGAGCATGCATGTTGATGTCCCGAATGAGCTTCTCACGGATCCTGGACAATGTTGTTTTCCATGTTGCTCCTGCTTGTACAACATGTGCATCTGCATGCACACCAATAATCACAACAACTATAATGACATTATAGAATCCCTTTTAATTTTTTGTAAGAGATTTGCAAGACTTCAGCCACTGCAAAGAAAAACAGATCACCAAAGAAGAACTGTAGCAGCAGAATCAATTAGTAAAATTCAAGGAGAAGACGCACCTTCACAAGCTTGATCGAAATCAGAAAGTGCAATCTCAGAACAGCATCGCACAACATCAGCAAATCCTTGGTCTGCAGTAATAGGCATTTTTGCTGTCCTCCTCTGCATCTCTTCCTTGAACCTGTTGAAAGCCTGTGCTCGATGATGGGCCACCACAGTTTCATACGAGGGTTGCATCAGATCAAGCGCTCGAGAGATCAGGTAGTTTCTCTTTGCTGTCCTTACTCCCTCCTCAAAGAAAGCAGCCTCGTTCTCATACTCTGCAACATACTTGCTCACAAGAGAGCTCGCCTTCTTCCCGAATAATCCTCCTCCAGCTTCTACAGAAACTACAGTTGCAGCATCAGAAGGATTATTCCTGCTGCTGGAACAAGTTTCCTCCAGCTTCTTCCACTTCTCATCGATGGACAAGTCGTGAAGCTTTTCGTTAGCAATCTCTTCGCACCTCACGGTCGCGACCATCACTTTGTGAGCCGGCAGATCCAAATCCTTGTTCTCCCTGATGACTTTCCAAATTTCGTGCGAACTGAAAGGAAATCCCGTGCCAGGAACCACAGCTCTTCGATCGCCTGCCAAGCCTCCCGGATCTACGGAATTGTGGAAGCGGCTCCTAAGCTCAGAGACTTCCTTCAAGAATTGCTCCTCCTTCTCCTCGTAATTGGCAAGCGCCGTGACTTCCAAGGTGAAGAATTCTTCGATTGGAGTCTCCCTGAACTTGCTTGGCTTCGGCAAGGTGTCCCAGACTTTTCCCACATCTTCCAGCAAGATCGACTGCAATACGCTCAAGGGAGTTTTGGTCCTATCGCGGAGGACAAACATGAGCGTGATCTTCCTGGGAGAGAACAGACGCATCATGACTTGGAACACGGTCTTGAGCAACGGTTTATTGGATGCTTGTTCTCGACCGACGTCGTGACACCATATGTTAATCAACACGATGTCTGCAACAGCCAAGGCGAAAAGAGCACTCTGTTTCTGAAACGCGGTATCATCTTCCCCTCTCTCTCTTCCATCAGTCCCTTCCAAATCCATCACCAGAGTGCAAGGAGTGACGACGTTCAACTCCTCCTGGCATCGCTGCAGCCACACGCCTTTCGTGGTCTGGTCACGTCCCCTCAACGCATCCATCTCCGCAAACTTGGTATTGAACAAATGGTTCAGGAGCGTACTCTTCCCACTACTCTGCGGACCCACGATTGCCACTACCGCGTAAGATAGCCCACACTCCGCAAGCTTCATACTCCTACAAAACTCCACCAAATCCGCTTCTTTAAAATTCCCCGCCTCATCTATCACCTGTATTGCTGCCGCTCCTTCCTGCGCCATAATTCCAAGTCCCCCCAATTTTCCAAAATTCAAACCAATTCTCTCTGCTTCTCGTCGTTGTTGTCCTTCTCCTCCTCCTCGCTCGCGCGCGCGGGCGTGCGTCTCTCTCTCTCTTTCTTTGTCTCCCCTTGTGCGTCTTTCTGTTTGTTCGTGTTTAAGAGCGTGCGCGCTGCCGCTTGTAATTGGGCTCTCGGCGAAGACCCGGTAAACTCTCAGGACCTCGAAAGTTACGGTTGAATATCGGGAACTCAAAAATTACATCTCAAGAACTGAAGGTAAAAAAACTCATGATCTCCAAATCTGTGGACGTAGAAACTAGAAACTGGAAATACCAAAGGGAAGCATCGGCACCTCGAAAATTACACGTAAGGTAAAATGGTGGGGAAGGGCATTGCCAAAATAAGGGCCCGCACTATCAAAACAAGGGCCTGCCTGTGTGAGGTGGCAGTTGAGCATTGCCCAATTTTGGTACTGCCCTTGCCCATGTACTTTACCAAGTGTAAAGAGTGACCTTGCATTTTGGTTTTTACTTTTTTCCCCGCTGAGATTTTATGCTCTGCAAGGCACTCTCTTGATAGAAGAGATAAATCAGAAAAGGTCTTCACGGTAAGAAATCAGGAGACCTAGAATGTAAATGGTAAATACTTGGGACCTCAAAAGTTCTCACCAATAAATTGCTCATATAAAAGAGGGATAAAACTCATTTACGTGACACGTGGAAATCTGCCAAGCGTCAGCTTGCAATTGGGCTCGCAGCAAAGACAATTTAAAACCTTAGGACCTCGAAAGTTGCGGTAGAATATGGGGATCTCAAAAGTTACTCGAGGTCCCAAAGTAAGGTAAAAGAACTCATGATCTCCAAAGCTGTAACTAGAAATAAGTTATCGAAAGGAAGAATCAGCACCTCGAGAATTACTCGCGGTAACAATCCTGGAGACCTAAAATACAGCGATGGTAGAGACTTGGGACCTCGAAAGTTATAACCAGTAAAATTAGTGAACACGTGGCAATCTACCAAGCCTCACTTTTGACACTTGTCAGTCGAATAGATTTCTTCTAAATTGAGAGGGCCTTCTGTCACCTCTTTGTTTTCCCTAAATAATTATCTTACTTTATTTATGTTTGTGATATTGTTTATTATATACAAGTGTGGCTTGTGTCTTTGGCCCAAGTGTGCACTAGTTACCCAACTAATTTTCTCCTTCCAAAATCAGTTTTTGTAATTTAGTTAAATTTCAAAGAATAAAAGATTAGTCAAAAATCAACATATCCTGCACCAAAAAATTCAAAAATTGTGAAATCATCTTCCTATGATCCCACTCATCAAAGGCTTTCCAAGAGTACTAAGAGCGTGCCTCAATTCCCCTAACATTTTGAGTTTTGCTTTTGTTGAGTTGTCAATGACAAAATTGTTCAATATTCAATAACTCTTACATCAAAAGTTTAAACCAACATTAGGCAGGGTACCAAATATATTGTCAGATATTATGATTTGGGTATATATGTATATATTTTTAATTAAAAATCAGTGTATTTATATGATGCACATAATCGAGGTTATGTAAATTTGAAAAATTATATTCTATCCATACCCTTGAATATATGCAAAACATATATGTACTAAGAAGGGATATGTGTGAAAATCTGGGTAAGTCAAATTAGGGTAAGTAGGTAATGAAATTTGATATCAAAATTTGGTTTGTTTACATTTTCGATTTTACCAATTTGTTGGGATGTGTTGTTGCTAATTCTGCTAATTTATTGGAACACGAGGTGAATAAACTATTCCGCATGTCGATCACTTTGATTTTTGCATTCTAACATGGGATTTGTGTATGATCTTATTGGGTTTGGCCTTTGAAAATTGTGTCAATATTTTCAAAATGTGATTATTTAAAAAATTTAATATTAAAAAAATACATATATTTTTATTTATCTCAAATAAGGGTATATGATAGGGGTCTACCATAAATCATAAGTTTTACATACTAAGACCTGATCTAGATGGGGAAAAAAAAAAATTTAAATACCGAGGGGCAAACCAATTGAAAATATATATACCTTTATTTGAGGATGTATCAAAACCAATATGCTCACACAATACTAGTCTAACCATTAAGAAACCACCTTTCTGCACCCCTATTAATTGAGGGGTTTCCTATGGTACCAAGAATGTGGTGGGGGGTGTTATGGTTTGTTGAGATCTCATTGTCACACACAAATTAGATGGATTCATAAATAATGTGGCATGTGCCATTGAGCACATATTGTGAAGTATGTCTAGAAATATTTATGTTTTAAAATCATAAAATAAATATTTGAAGATTATTGTGCAAGGTATATGCATTTTTTTTCAAATATTGAGTCAAGAATGAAGAAAAATAATCCTTTAGACACAAAAGTGAAAAGAATTTGATATTGTGTTGAGTTTTATTGAATTTTCCAATAATATTACGTTATGAAATGTATTACAAAATTTTACAATAATATCATTGCATAATATGATTAAATTGTGTGAAATTCAATTTCCATAAAAAATGAATATTTGAATTTCCTTGAATTTCCAATGACAAAAATAATCCATAATTCAATCATTCCTTTAGTGGAGGCCTAAACATTACAAAACCACCTTGGTGTAGCCATGCTTGTGGAGAGCTTTCCACTGTTACTAACAGCACCTCCCAATCTCCCTTGAATTTTTTATTTTTTTTATTTATTGAATTTTGAGCCATTGTTGTTTGAAACCAATGTTGTGCATGTATATAGTTTAGAACTCACACTTTGTGTACACATAAATGTACAAGTTGAAACACATAAATCTAAGTGTCAAATTGTGTAAATTGTTTTAAGCCATGTAAAAACAATGTAAATGTAAGTGTAAAACTTTTTATTCTTATATTTAACATTGTGTAAAAATCATGTTAAAAAAAACTAGAAAATGAAACAAAGAATATGCAAAAACATGAAAACTTTGATTTGATTCATTTGAAAGTTTACAAATATTCATTTTTAATTTCCATTTTGATCAGCAAAACAGCATATTTATAAAAGTGACAAAAGGGCATAGAAGTTCAATCAAAGTTGAAGAAGTTCCATGTGTAAATTGAACAAAACATTACCAAAATCATGGATACATGTGCCAATTATGCACACAATCTTCTATGTATGATCTTCAACCTCGTAAGGAAACTCTACACCAGCCTCATTAAACCCATGCACATTTTGGGGTCCTCTTTAAGCCTCAAAGCTAACAATGGGATCATCAAACCAATTTTTAATTAGAAGAACTAGGACATCCAAGTCTTTTTGCACCAGGTCAACAATGACAAAGGCATGTGAGAATGCTTACAATAAAAAAAAGTCTCTCTATTTCAATATGACTACCATGTGTCACTAAAATTGCTCTAGCTAAATAGGCAACTATTGAAAATTACCCTTCATGTTTTAATTAGTAAATTGTCCTTTCTTTCTTACAATGGCACATAAATGTGTGGGAGCAAAATAATCCTCAGCAAACTTGCACTTACACACATATTCCCATTAAATTAACTTGAGGTTTGTAAATTGTAAACAAAAAAAACAACTTTCAATTTATTTTTCTTTACAAGTCTTTCAAATAAGTAAAGAAAAATAATTCTTACAAGTGTTTAAAACAAGTTTCAATCTTGGACACCCTTATTCCAAAAACAACATTAGTGTTGTGCATAATTTCTTGCACAACACTTGTAAAGGAATTTGATTGTCTGTGGAGTTTTTGGTATTATAAACTCTTAAAGGTTGGGAGGAGGAATGGCTATTGTATGCACAAGCAATCTCAATTGCTAAAAAATGGCCAGCATAGTCTCCCACTAAACTTAAGTCCTTGAATTTGGATCTAACATGAAAGCAAACATGTTATGGGCTTTAGCAAACTTAAAAGAATCCATGAAATCAAGGAAGGGCCTACGAACAATAATCACTTACTCTTGCATGTTAACACCAAATTGTTTCACCTTGGTGTCCATATCCATGTCTTTAACAACATCAACTTTTGCTTGCAATTCCAATCTATCCTTGGAAAGTTGCACATATAACTTGATCACAAACACAAGGACATCTAACAATAGCCGATACCCACAATGTTGGTTAAATACACAAGTAATCACAAAAAAAAAAGTGCATCACAAATTGCACCAACAATTGCCCAAGTTTGTGTGGAAGAATCTTGTTTGGTTAAAGCTTCCATGTAGCAATTGTTGCAATTGATATTGTAGCTTGATAGGGTAAACATTGCTCAAACATGGCAACTTTGGATGTAAAACATGTCTTCATTGAAGTTACTAGATTCCATTCAAACAAACTAGAATCTCAACATGCTTGCTTCCATTTTTTTGCCCCTTTGTGTACAATGGACAATGAACATAGAAAATCAATTTATTCAACATTTGACAAACTACAAATTCTTTCATTGTCAAAAATCAAAATTGTCAACATATATATTTGATTTTTTTGGCCATGTGATGCAAGCTCCAAGGGATGTTTGTGCAAATTTCACACTAATGAAGCCTAGGTTCTTGAATTTCGTTTCATCATTGGTCAATACTAAGCTACCTTGCTCATAGCATGTCCAAAGCATGAACCATCAAAAGGAGCATGCAAATTTAATACTTCACATGAAATAACAAATTCCAAAATTGTGGTCATGTTCCCCAAATTGGTTGCTTTCGTCTTTTCAGGTCAAAGTGTGGTTGGGGTACCAAAAAAGACTATCTCATTAAATATCCAGTGGACCCCCTCACTTGAACATGTCATTGAAACTTAATGGCACATTTATATTGAAAGTTTGTTTTTTTCATAAATACATACATTATTAAGATACTATTTTATGCATAACATTTCAAATTTGAACAACTTTAACAATTCTTAATGAGTCTTAGAAAATTTTCTAGGACATTGTTTCATTAAAAAAAAGGTTCAAGGACCCATAAAAAATGTCTAAACAAATTATTTTGCCTTAAGATTCTTACCACAAACATCTTAATTACTAATGTATATAGAATGTTCAAATGTGACAAAAACCAAATGCCCTATTATAGTGTACAAAGTTTCAAAATGTGAAATTTTTGGGAATTTTGGGCCTTTGATAAAACATGGCCCACATTGGATAAATTTCATAAATGAAATCAATAGATACTCTAAATGCCTATATAAAAATTGGAGAAAATTTATTTCATTTGACATGAGATAAAAAGGGGAAATTTAAGATAAATCATAAGTTTTATGAAAAAAAAGGTGAATTTCACTAGTAGAAATCCTATTGTTTGCAACTAGTCATTATAGAACTATGTGTAATTAAGTGTCATTTGCAACTACATTAGTTACATGTGCAACTACAAAATGAATATTGTATAATTTTTGGGCCATACAATTGTGTGTGTAATTAACATGTAGTTAATTGTGTGTACAAAATGAACATGTGTCATAAAAATCATGGGCTAAGCTAATACATTCTTAATTTAATACACTCAATATATTTACTTAAGTTATATATAAAAATCTTATGGCTTTAATATTAAGGTTAAACCCATATTAACTAATGCTACCCAAAGTAAAACATTGGTTAAACCTAAGTTAAACCCACATTTATCAAGGTTAAACTAACCATGGCAAAATTAATTTAATCATAATTAATTTAATAAAATTTAGTTTATATATATATATATATAATAGCTAATCATATATTTAATTATTAGAAGACTATTATAATTATACTTATTATTATTATTTAATGACTATAATTTTAATTTTGACTATATTATTAGTTATGGTAATATATATTTGGCTAATTAATTACATTAATTTGCCTATAAGTACCCTAGTTCGGGCTAGTTACTAACCTAAGTTAGCTATTAATTTAAAATAAGTAATAATATTATAATATTATTGATCATTAATTATTATAGGTAGTCATGCTTATTAAAATATTATTATAAATATCAATATTAATATTAATATTATTTATCCAATTAATTAATATCCAATTATATTATATTATATTATATTATTCTCACATATTAAGTTTTATTACTTATAATATAATAAATTTAACTAATAGGTAAACTAGGTTAATATGGCATAAGTAATATGTAGTATTTGCATGTGGTTGCAACTACATTTGTTGTAATTGCAATTGAATTTTTTATCCCATATTTTTTGTTTTGGATTCCAAGTGTGCACACTATATTATAAGTAAGTGCATTTGTCTTGTTCACAAACTTAATACCAAATGCCCTTTGGGATGGGCCAATGAAAGAGGTTCAACCTTAAAAGCTAAACCTAAACACAAAATTGGATTATTTTAAACCTACCTACCTAACTTAATCCTACCATACTATGTACTTACAACCTACCTATGACCAACCTACCTACCTGCTGAATTAATTAAAAAATAAAATCAATGGGCTTTTTAAAATTGTCATGTGTTGCCACGTAATTAACCTTCACAAATGGACACGTGTCAAAATTTAATTCACATTTTATTGGATGGCCGAAATATTATGAGTTTATTAATAATAATGAATATTGAAATAATGTTTAAATGCCATGTGTCACCATATAATTGACCTTCACAAATGAACACATGTCACCATGGACAATTCATGTAAAATAATATAAATGTATAAAATATAAATTCATTCCAGATATATTGGCCACATAAATATTGTCGTATGTAACTGTTGGTCATGTGCAACTTGTCTTATGCAACTATGGGGTCTAGTAATTGTATGTGTCACATGCAATTGAAAATTAGATGCATACGAAAATTGCAAAATGATTGTTTTCTTCTAATGTTTGGGGAACCTTGGAATGAGTCCTTATGTTTCAAATGGGTATGCCAACCATGCTTGAACCCTTTCACATATAACACAAGATTTTGAAAGTGATACCAAAATTTTCAAACATGGCCTTCAATTGTTTTACTAACCCGTGCCCAATAGTATCATTGGCTTCAAAATGGCCTTTTGTAACATGTTGAAGCTTCCAATTTATGGATAAAAAGTTTATGACAAGAACAAAGGTATCATACTATCCCTTGCTCATCCACAAATCAAATGTAATTGTGATAGTAGGTGTAACATCTAGTTGAGGTTGCACATGCAAATCCAAATAGAAAGCAACCACTGCAGGAAGGATCTTTTCAAACAATGCCTTTCAAAGAGGGAAAGCTAACTTGGATCAAGCTTCAAAGCCAACCTACACATCCATGTGTTTTCACAAGTTTTTAAGAGGAAAAACCAAGTCTACCAAGAAGAGTTCCTAAACATCCTCTTGTTTCTTATGATGAATTTTGCTTCCAAAAAAAGTACAAATTACACTTGGTGCTACTTTTTGATATTTCTTGGCAAGCTACACAACCTTGTTACATCCCTTAACACTTTTTGATTGTGACCTTATCTTCTACATCAATAAATTTTCCAACATGTTCATTAAAAAGCTCAAAATGTTCAACATGTTGTTTCATAGAACTCGTCCCAAATGATGTGTTGTAGAAATGATTCCCTTCTTCCTTTATTTCTTTTTAATGTATGGAGGACATGTGAAAAAAATTAAATGCATTTTAATTGTTGTATTTGGTCACAATCAAGTTGATCCTTATTGTTCACAACAAAAAATGCCCATGGAACAAACTTCTAACTCCAAGTAGCCCAAAACTTAATTTGCTTGTGTAATAAGGCTTATTCATGATTGGGGTTCTGAAAAAAGAAAAAGGACTCTAAGACTTTTGTGGGGCTACTTTTTGCAAATAACATTTATTTAAAACAAATTTAAATGAGAAAATTTGAATAGTCCAATTTAAAATAATTCATTTAATGGTAGTGAGTTTTCACATTCATACATAATTGTGTATCAATATTTTGGTTTATAGCTAGAAACACAAAAAATCCCAAAATGAGTTTCAATGGACAACTAAACAAGATGGCAAGATTATTTCCTTCACATGTGACCTACACCTAAAGCTAAACATTTTGAACCTATTGAACATAATTTTTTCATCAAATGGTTTAAAAAATGAGTCTTTTGTTTTGCAACCATTTTCTTTAAAATATTAAAACTTTGAAATTTTTGTATGATTTGATTTTTCATCAAATTCATCCAATGAACATGTATTTTCATAGAAAGGGGCATGTTTTTTATGTACAAAGAATTTGAAAACAATTGTATGACTTTATGCATTCCTTTTGATTCCATTAGAAAAAAATGTAGTTTAAACACTTGATATAATTAATTCCCTATGCCAAAATGTGGTTTCTATGACTAAGACATGGTACGACCTATTGCCCAAAATAGTCATGTAGTTGTAACTAGACTTGAATCATAATCATTTTGACAATTATAGTCATAATTATGAGTCTTTGACTACAAATATGACTACATGACTAATGTAACCATATCAAAGTAATTATTTGACCTTGTTTTAGCAAGTTTTTAAAAAAAACTAAAATACATATCAACATGGTCAAATTTGTATTAGAAACCTAACTTAATTTAATTTACATTAATTTAATCTACTTTAAATAATTCCTAGTTTAATATGTTTTAACCTAGTTTAGTATGAATTAATCTAAACCTAGTTTAATTTAAATTAATTTATTTTAACTTAATCCAATCCTAATTTAACCCACTTAAGGCTAATTCACCCTAAGTAGCTTATATAGTTTATCTTAAATAACCTAATTTATTAAATAATCTTATATTTAACTTAATGTAACATATTTTAACATATGTAAGTTAATTTAGTTTAATTTAACCAAATGTAACCAACTTTAGCAACATTTAAATTTTGCCAAGTTTAGCCAAATTTAAACTATTTAATTCAATTTAACATAGTTGGCTTCAGTTCCAACAAAAAACATTATTTTCCAAAACATTTCAAATTTAGCCAAGTTTAATTAACCATGTTTAGCCTAAGTGTTTTCATGTAACTTGATTTCACAAAATTTAACCAAATTTAATTTTAGTATCAAAGTTTAACCTAAATGTTTTACTTTATCCAATTTTAGCTTAATTTATGAAATTTTAGCTAAATACATAACCAAATTTAACTTAATTTTTTTTAGGTTTAACTAATTTTATTCAATTTCAAAAAAATTAATCAAATTTAAATAAAATTTTGCTAGGTTTAACCAAATTTAACCAAAATCATCTAGTTTAAAAAAATTTATCTTCATTCAACCACACTAAACCAAGTTTTAGCCAAGTTTATCAAAATATAAGAAAATTTATCCTATTTTAGCCAGAATAACCTACTTTAGCCTCATTTATATTATTTTAACCGAAATTAAACAAAATTAATGAACTTTAGCTTTAGTCTAGCCAAGTTTAATCTATATATCCTTTTTAAAAACAAAAATAACATAATTCAAACAATTTCATGTTATGTACACCAAATTTAACAAAGTTTACCAAATTTATCTATGGGTTTAGGATTCATAAATTTACAACATATTAAATTTACATATAAAATGACCTTTTTGAATAAATATGATTAAACATAATTTAAAATTTTATTTTATTTTATTTTTATTACAAAATATTTGTTGTATTATGTATATATATGTATTTGTATATTATAATACATGTATATTATATACATATGATACATAATATATATACATATAATATCTTAATAATATCATATTATATTCATATCTCAGAATTATAACATAAATTTAAAATATTCATTTTTTAATATTCAAATTATACATGTATTTGTTAAAGTTCATCATGGAATTGAAACATAATGGATATGTTAAAATTTTAATAATTCAAATATATATGTTCATTTGATTAAGTATTGGAAAAGAAATTAAATTTTAAACTTTTTATTTTTATACATTCAAACATTGGAACATGATAAACTTTTTATGTGACAACATTGTATCACGTATGATGTGGTAGGTTGATGGCAAAGGCCTTAGACCAAATCAAGAAGGTCTGAAGATCAATACCTGTTCACACCACGCTGACCAGTTTGACCATGTTGACTATAGCCAACTTTGTCTATGGGTTTGATAATGACATATGTTGGCTACGTTGACCAATGGCATGTATAATGACGTATAATACAATAATGCTTATGTGGTTATATATACGATTATATGATTCGTGAATTATATAATTCGTGTACAAACCATATGTATATGATATATAAATAAGAAAATTTTTAATTAAATGACTAATTATTTGTAAAATCAATATTTAAAAATATATATTTTTATAAATATACATAATTATATTTTATATATAATATAATATTTTATTTATTTATTTATTTTTTGTAGTCACAAGTGAAGTTGCAATGGTGGTTATGATTATGACCATCGTAGAGACTAATGGCATTTACGACTAGTCTTGTAGTTGTAAATGTAGTTGTAAATGTCACGTTTTGGCATTGTGGTTTACATGACTCAAAATGACATTCACATAATATGCAAATTATTTTAAATTATTTTTATTAATTTAACAAGACATCATTTTATCTATTGGCATACAACAATCCACTATAACTATAATAATGTAAGATAAACAAAAATCCAAAGTTGTCTTTTGGAATCTTTTAAAAATGGTCATTCCTTTTTGGTACCCCAATTGTGAACACACCCAACATCAATAAGGATTCTAACTGATTCCTATCCCTAATAGCAAAAATTTCAATGTTCATAGACATTAGTAGATGAAAAAGTTGTTGCCTTAAACTAAATGGATTAACTTTAGGTAAGGATAGTTTGGCACCATCTCCTTTGTTTGGCAATGGGCTTGAAGTCTACAATTTTTTTTTGTCTTGCCATAACTTAAACATTACAAAAGAAGGGAATCAAATTTCTAACTAAAATTCTAGATTGCCCTAAATCAAATCAAAATATGCAAGATGAAAAGGGAAAGGATAATTTCCTAAAAGGATTTTTTGTTGTAACTTGAAAGAAATTGTTGTTAAAATTTTAATAATTGTGGAAAGTTGCTACTGGTGCTTACTAAATCTACTTTTGTTGGAGTTATTTCTAGTGAAGCCTATTATTACAAAAATTATTGTACTTCCACTTTTACAAAAATTGTTGTTCTTGTAACAACTATTGTTGCTATTGGGCATTATAAAAGGCTTGCACTATTTTGCACACACATCCGCCCCTTTTCAAAAAAAGGCAAGGAACTCACCTTAACATACACACCAAAACCAAACCATCAGAAGGTGACAAAAAAGGCCATAAAATTTGACAACAATGATAAATGGGTACATGATGGATAGAAAAGCCATAGAACATAAAAAAAGGCTCACCTAAGTGAACAATCATGGCAATGTAGGAATATTCTTTGCTTCTTATTGCTATGTGTTTACATACACACACAAACACACATAACAAGATAAAGGGATGAAAAAACAAAGACATATGGACAACAAGACAACAGTGACAAACATAACACACACATACCAAAAAAAACAACATTCACCTAGAAATAAAGAAACAATGATGGCAATGTAAAAATGTTCCTCATTCCTTGTTCCATGCCTACACATACAGAAAAACGCACACTCATCAAAACCTTCATGATGAAGGACACCTAAACACACACACCATGACAACGACAACAAAAAAACACAAAATACCAACATAGACGACCAACATACTAGGCTAGAAGAAGGTGACCCTCATTCAAGAAGAAAAAGAAAAAAAAATGGTAATGGTGATTTAAAAAACAATCTTCATTTTGTTGCTTTACACCTACACACATAATCAAACCATAATGACAAGCACACACAAGAAATAAGATTACAACAATTAGTGGTGATGCAAGAACATTTTTCACTCCATTGCTCCATGCTTACACACATGGGTGGTTGCACACTAGATAGTCTATTTTTTGGTGTCACAAGGGCAAATTCTATGGGGATACCTTTAAATTTAGTATAATATGTGGTGAGGTTAGATTGAATTTTTTTTAAGCAATTCATTTAATTGAACTATAACATTTGAAGATTCAAATTAAAAAATTGAAGATAAAATGCCATCATTTCATTACAAGGTGGACTTTTCAAATGATGTAAAATCTTCTCAAGTCATAGTCCATACAAAGTGTTGTGAACTTTTATTACATAGTAAACATGTTTTAATTATTGATTGTTTTTTCCTATCACATGATTTTGAGACTATTGTAATGTTAAAATAAGGATTTCCAACCAATGACCAAAATGACCAAATGAAATGTCACACACATACACAAACATAGAGAAAACCAACACATATTGAAAGAAGAAGGTGATGTTCACCTAAAGAGAGAAGAAAAGACATAAATGGTGATGGCAACAAAAGAGCACTCCTCACTTTGCTACTCCATGCTTGCACACACAAACAAGACAAACTAGAAGGTCCAAAAGAAAAAAGTGATGTTCATTTAAAAAGAGAAGAAAAGATGACAATCGATGGCAATGGTGATGCAATAATGTTCCTTGCTTTGTTGCTACATGCTTGCACACATAAACAAGATAGACAAAAAGAAGGTTTGAAAGAAGAAACACACAAACCAACCAAGACTAATTAAAAAACACATAGACCAACTAGGCTTTGTTATTCTATGCATGCACACACAATCAAGATACATTAGAAAAAGAAACACGACCAAAATCAACCAATAAAACACATAATGTTTGAATGGGCTTTTGTTGTTTTGAACCTAATTAACAAAAAAACAAATAGACCAACTGTTCATGCTTTATTGTTATGAGCTTAACCAACCAAAAAGACACATAAATCAACTCGGTTTGTTATTCCAAGCTTGACCAACCCAAAAAACATGCAAATCAATTGGGTTCTATTGTTCCAAACTTGACCAACCAAAAAAACACATAGATTGATTAGGCTTCCCAAATGGTTTCTTGAGAAAATTGTTGTTCCTCTATGCTTGCACACACAAACAAGACGTAGCATAAGAAGATCCAAAAGAAAAAACACATAGATTGACCAAGATTGCCCCACCCCCCCACCATACAGACAAAAAAAATTGTCTATTATTTGAAACCATGAAATTCTTGATCCCCTCATTTGGAACATGCCAAAGAGTGTGCTTGGAGCTCACCATGAGTTCCTTTCCTTACATAGACAAAACAAAGGGATTTAAAGCATGACAATGAAATCACAACAAGAAAATAGAGAGTAAGGAAGGAAGGTAATGCATGCTCTTTTTTTGCTCATTTGACAAATTCGTTGAGGAGGAGGTTCAATGACTATGGCACACAAGTTGCCAAAGTTTGCAAACCCAGTCATTGTAAACCCTAAGCTCAAATTAAATCATTTACACTAGAAATTTACATGACCATACAAGGCCATATAAATGTATGATTTATACAAATTTTACATGTCCAAAATTAATTATATGGGGCCATGTAAGTGTAAGTGTAAAAAAATTAGATATGTAATTGTAAATGATTTACATTTACATGGGCTTTACAAGCTATATATACAACTATTGACATTTACACATACAACATTAGTTAAAGCTAGTGTTGGATTGGTATTGAGCATACTAGCTTGGTTAATCCCACTTTTGGGGTTCTTTTACCCCTAAATACTTAATAGGTACCAGTGGGTGAAAGCATGGTAAAATATACAATTTAATTACCTTGGTAGTTTATTTGTTAAACTAACAAGAAGTAGGATTAAAACCCATCATAAAATTATTATACATTTAATATTTTTATTTAAATGATGAAAAAAATAAATTCTTCACTATTATGTATTAATTTTTTAATTTTACATTGTAAAAAAAAAATTTCAAATAGACTTTTCTAAATGTAAGTAACTTTTGAAGTTACTTTTTGCAATGTAACATTTGTTTCAAATATGTGTCAAGTATATTTTACCAAAGAGGAAGTAGATTATATTTATTTTCCTTCCTTTGAATATACAATGATCTTTATGTTATAACTTTACACAAAGGCATTTCATTCAATTTTCTAATGAAAAAGCATTTTTGAAAACCATGTTGGCCAATGAAATTCAAAAGTACTTGTTCCCTACTTTTATTATTCTAAAGTTTTTCAAATTTTGTATTCAACTTAATACAAACCCAATGGAAAACACCATGGTTTCAAAATGAAATTTAAGTAAGAATTGATTTTATTTTCTTGTGTTTTTGTGAAAAATTGTTTCTTTTTTAAACTTGATATTTTTTCATCAACCTTTTTTTGTATAAAATACCATGCTTTCACCCTAATATTGGGTATTTTAAAAAAAAATTCATACTAATCTATTACTAATATTTAATATTAAGTGCAAGGTTAATATATGACAAGTATAAACTTAGTATTAATATTGACATAAGGTAGGTATGATTTAATATTATCTTAGGTCCCCTATGAAATTAGTATTAATATGATGGTACTAATAGTCATCAGTGCCATATACCTTATTACATCATTGTTTATGGAAGACTTTCCAACAATATTAAGAACATAGCCAAGGGTTTCATGGTTTAGGAGATTTCAACATGAAAATACCAAACAAACTAAGATAACTTGGCCTATATTCTTTGAACATTAGCTGGTAATCAAATATGTCCTATTAATTTGGCTAGTCAATGAGAATGTGCTAGCAACCATTTGATTATTCACATGCATGTTTGAGACTAAATGTCCACTTGGAAAAATGTGTTAATTTTTTTTTAAAAATTTATCATTTTGTAGTTTTTGTGGTCATTTATGGGTGTGGGTGAAACCCATTAAAACAAAATCTTGATTTCCTTTGTGTATAGGTACAATTGGTGATGGGTAGCCAACTATCACATTTTAGTTGAATCTCTTGTTGTAGAAGGGGATGGTGCTTTTAGCATTTGGTTATATACGCATCTTTTGAACCAATATGAAAAAAAAAATCCAAGAGAAGAAAAATATCATTTGGACATGGGGCCCATTTGGACCATATTTAAGAGGGGTTTGGAAACACACAAAATTATGAATGTCACTTGGGGCACTTTTAAAAAGTATTCCAATATCACAAACAAAAGAACTCATGGTTAGTTGTGAATGTTGAATTGTCAAATTAAAAGGCCACCATGCAACTAACCATTAATGAACACTAATTATGTACTCATATGCAATGTTATATATATGTTAAATTTGGGATCTACTTTTAAATAGCTACAAATTTGAACTCATAATAAATAAATTATATATTGAATATGAAATTTGTGATTGGCTATAAGATATTTAAATATTTGAAGCCATTATTGATAAAATAGAAATTTAATATGGAATTTGTGATCAGTTGTGACCATAAAGTTTTTGAACTCATTTGCAATGTCCTATAGACTAAATTTGTGATTTGCTTCTACCATATCATTTTTGAATTCATTTGCAATGTCATATAAATTCAGTTTCTGATATGTTTCCAACATAACAATTTGAACTTGTTTGCAATGCTTCATAGACATATTGTGTTTCTATTTTGTTCTTTAGCAACTTTTTAAATTTGTCTATGTGTAGAAAAAAACTTTCAATTCCATCACTATCAAGATTTAAATCATAATTCCTTTCCTTCCAAAAGTAATTTGAAATTGAAAACAAATGTCTTGATCCCATATTTGTTATTTGCTATTCACTAGGTAATAGAAGGTAGTGTTCAAAAGTGAAATCAAAGCAAGTAAAGGAAAAAAAGTTAGATTCTAAAATAAATCATGTTTATAAAAATCAAATAACATACATGAAACAAGGATTGATCTCATATATAAAATTTACATTGAGAGTTTCAAGCAATTCTTTTACTTCCATTGGATCCAATAATTAGTGGTCCCACATTTTAGAATAAAAAGATTAAAAAATCATAGGTTTTTTATTATGCACATCAACCACACATTGAGATTCACTCCGATAACCTACACAACAAAATATGTCAATTTAAAATAGGACTTTGAGAACTCCCATACTTTCTTTTCTGCAAATGGCATTTTGCATTAACATGCACATTAACACTATTTTGACCTAATTAATTTTTTATTTCCTTGGTTTGATTTTTGAAAAAACAAGGGTATAGTTTCATGGGTTTGAAGCACACACCCTTTAGTTGTTGGAGATTAGGGCTAAGAGGGGCTAGGCTAGTATGATCCCAAATGTGCTTCGTAGGTGAAGAAACAATATGTTGAATAAATTAACATTAGACAAAGAAAGCCTTCCATCACTACCTACATCAAAAGAATCATCAAGAACACCAAGGGTTCTAGAAAACAATAGAGGAAAATAGATAGAATATCAAGTATGGTAAGAGGCCATGGGTGCAATCAAAAGAGGGACATGTTCAATGAAAAACATTCTTGAATCATGGGATACACTTTTTACTTATTTTTTTACCATTTGAATGGTAGAACATATCCAAGGAAATAGGGCCATTTGGAGTGCTAACAAATGAAGAGGATGCAACAATAGTTGCATGAATTCTAAATATGGAGGAATGCGAATTATCAATAAACCTACTACAATTGAAGATGAAGCTTGTAGAGCAAATGCAAACTATGCCCACACCATTCTTGCATGGAATACTAGGAACAATTGGAAGAGGATCACAAAAACACAAGCCATGTGTGTAGCTCCAAGCTCACATTTTCTAGTAACCATGAAGGGCATTGTGATCACCTTAGAAAGAGAATAAAAGTTTTGGAAAGCTTTTCACACTTGGAACAAGCTCTTGAAAGTGAAATAGGAGTGCCCAATTCAATAGAACTTTGCAAAAACCCAACCTCTACACTGACAAACTTGCACGTTGTAGATGCATGTTCAAAAGTTTAGGGTTCATGCAATGTCCCACCACCCATGTTTGTTGATTTCCTAGACCTTTTTGAAAGTTTAGATTAGGGCCACACACACAAATGTGAATGCTTATTAAATAAAATCTGCTCATTTTGGACATCATCCAATTTGGTGATGGGGTAGGTGTGATTCATTTGCTAAGTGTTGATTGTTTGGTTATTGAGAGAGGAAAGTGTTGTTCATAGGGTGCCATGTGTTTTGAGAATTTTCATTTCTAATTAGGACCCCCCAACTTTGAGGGATATCTCTCTCATCTTTCCATGGATTTCAACAATTCAACTTGGGTTGGATGTGCGAAGAAGTGAGCTACAAATTATCTTTGGCCACCTTCACGATTCCTTGACTCTCCTAAAATTTAGAGAGCATTGAGATGCTATTCTAATGCACACCAACCAGGTTACCCTATCTTCCTTTGTAGTGGGATACATATAATTTTTTGGAAAAAGTGGATAACAGTTGCCAAATTCAAATATCCCTTTTTTTTGTGGGGAGGCAGGGGAGAGTATTATTTCATTGGCTTCTCTTCTTAATATAAAATTATTTCCCTCATGCTCTAACGGACAAATTTTCTTTTCATGCTGAATGCATGGGCATTAGATTTTAATTTTTTCCTGCCCAAAAACTTATTTGGACAGGTGAAATGTTTTGCATTGCCCATTTGCATTTGGTCAAGAATTGATTCACTACTGTATGATGCAGAGTTTTTCATTTGGTCTCACGTATTTGAGAACCGTGGTTATATACCAGAACAGGTTTTTCTTTTGTTTTTGAGAACCATGGTTATGAATCTAAGAACCACCCTGATAACCTCCAGGGGTCTGTTGCTGTTTCTGATAACCGCCCAACAATGGGACATTTCCTATTTGAACTATTATTGTTTGGGAAGGAATGGCCAGTTTTCTTACAGAGCCTGTTTTCTTGCAAATAATTAAGTTGTATTCACATGGCAGTTTGGATATGGAATATAACTCTAGCAGGGATGTCCAACAACGAAGACACACATCATCAAGATGGCTCCATCTTCTAAAGCTGGTTCTGAACCAAGTGCTAGTGTTGCCAATGAACTTAAATGGGTTGAATGGGTTACAAAAGAGTGTAAATTGATGCTAAGAAAGCTATGGTGATTTGGCTATGTAAACAGAGGTTAGTTGCCCTTTCTGCCTGTTTAGAGCTAATTTAGAGTGCAAAATATTCCACTTTCTTGCTTGCCAGGTGCTGATTCTGCACTTGGAAAGGCAGAAAGAGCAACTAAAGTCCTTTCTGTCTGGGAATGTGCTTGTAGTGTGCATCTGTCATCATCACCCACCCTAGTGACTCAGAAGGAGGCAGAATGTTTTGCGTATACTGTACACTTTCTCTACAACTTTCATGGATTTTGCAGCTCTGGGTTCTTTCTTCACATGCTGGAAGTTTTGCAGCAGCTGGTGCCAGCTTCTTCATCTGCAATGATGGGTACCTGCAATTGGATTTACAAGCAATAGACAATTTATAGATTTTTCCCATTTGATTCCGTTTGCAGGCACAGTGCCAAGCAAATTGCAAATTAAGATTGAGGTGCCAGTCAGAGCTCCACTCTGTGAGTGAAGGCTTCAATGCATCAACGGATGCTTGATGCATCTTTTTAGATTGAAGTAAAACCTTATGTAAGCTTTGTTGCTGACTTCCTCCTAGCAACCCACCTGCCGAATACTAATGAACTTAAAGTTTAAACAGTATTGCATGGACTTATCTGCAGGCTTGCAATGAAAGTCGCAATGATGTGTTGGTGAAGCCAACATCTGTATTGTCATGTCCTCCAGAGTGTTCATCACTAAAGCACTGCAGTATGCAAATTGTTTAGCAATTTCTAGAATTCTTCACACACTTCCCCAAAAGAAACAACATTGTAGGTGATGGTTGAGCAGGCTTGTTCCAACAACCAAAATATTAAAGAAAACTGCACATCGAGTTGTAGGAGAAGAATTATAAGCAAGTCCAAACAATGTCAAAATCTATGTTTTGGAAACACTTCAAATCATACAATATTGCACATAGCAGACAAGAACCCAGCACTGATGTCAAACCTTGTCTGCTATGTACAATTGCTAACATCAAGGTTTTTGTAATGCACAAGGAGCTCTATGTTATTTCTTGCAATAGCAATGGATTATACCATGGCAATGATGATGCATTAAAATGAGCTGAGCTAAATTATCGGTTTGCTACAATAATGTTGTTGCTGTTGTTGCATTCAAGCCTTCAAATTTTCTGCATTGGCTTTTAAATCCTCAACACGCACCAGATTCATGTGCTGCAAGGGGTGAACCATCAGCGGTCACAGAGACTGTATCATGCTTCTCCTGCTGCTGGAAATTTTCTGCTGCTGGAAGCTCAGATACCAATTGTGTCTCCTGAAGAAGAACCTGAATTAAGCCTTCAAGAGCTGCTGTAGAATCTCTCTTCTTTTTTAGCAGAAGCTCACTAACATCTGCTGGTGTGATGGCCTTGTCAAAGATTGCTTTTTCTACTTCAGGGAAAAGAGGATGTGTCTCAAGCCCTAAGTTATTATATGCCAGTATCTGGAAAGCCGGAAAAGTGCACCATGACATGTGAATGTGCATGTCCATCCGACCTGAACGTAACAGGGCTCCATCCAGTTTCTCAATGTGGTTGGTAGTGAATATAATGATGCGTTCACTACCACAACATGACCATAGCCCATCAGTAAAATTGAGCAGCCCTGAAAGTGTGACTCGGCATGCCTGCACCATATAAAGACACAAAAAAGGAAAAGTCTCAAATTAATTCTGAAGCTCATTGACTTGACATGTTCCTAGAGTCACACAATGCAGATGATCTTGTGAATGCTGCTACAGTTAAACACTGTAAACCCAAAATGCTGTGGGAATGAAAGCAGTGAGCAAATGACACATCATCAATGTCACAGAGCAACTTTTATTTACAAACTATTATTCTTCTATGCAAAAGGTCTGTTACAAGGTCAGTCTGCAAAACACTCTTCAGGACCCAATATGGAATTAAAAATGTAAAATACCCATCAAAGAGAGTCTACAGATGGTAATAAAAACTCCCAATGTGTTTCAAAATGGAAAAATTCTGAAATTAAGTCAAAATGAGGACAAAATTATGTCGGACCCATGTAATTTTCTTCTTGTGATCTGAGCAATGTAATCATCCCAATTAAATGGTATTCAGAACCTCAAATACAAAGACTCTGCTGCACTGTACGAGGGAAAGAGCGAGAATTGGGGGCTAACCTCATCCTCTGCGCCAGTTCTCTTCATGGCAGGAGGAGCTGGAGCAGCTTCTGGTCTCTTTGTCTCAGATGTGTGTTTTTGGAAGGCTGCCTTTTTGCGCTCGGAAAGATCAAGGGAGCAGTCAATGTCTTCAATGACAATCACAGATCGGTTGGTGGTTTGGATGAGCAGTTTTCGGAGCTCAGAATTGGAGGCAACTTCTGTGAGTTCAACATCATAGACATCATATTGCAGGTAATTAGCAATGGCTGCTATCATGCTGGACTTGCCGGTCCCTGGAGGTCCATACAGCAAGTAGCCTCTTTTCCATGCTTTTCCTGCTCTGTGATAAAACTGCTCTCCCTTGGTGAAGTCCAAAAGGTCCGCTTTGATCTCAGTCTTCAGCTCAGGGCTCATGGCTAAGGTGTCAAATGTTGAAGGATGCTTGAATGGCACTGACTCCCACATTCTTTTGTTGTACCTGCAAAGAAGAGCAAAAGGTGAGGTCAGTTGAAGAAATTCTCTAGATGTAACATCTCTAGGCAAGATCATCATGATTCTAAGCCGGCACTCCTCTTTCAAGTTTCCGATCAAACTTGAGGCAGACAAAACAATACAGTCATTTGTCTTTCAGCTGATCAGCTATCAAGACTTTCTCGATACAGATCTCTACTCTTTCTCATTCAGATCTTAGAGCATCTCCACCGGCGCTCAGTATGTGACCCTGCAGTGGAAATCTTCGATGAGGTACAGCAGTGAAATCCAGTGAATCCGCCGGAAGACCGATGTGACCCTGAAATAATGCACGTCTCTCAAGAGCCCTGGAGGAGCCTCGTAACAGTCTAATAAATACAGTCAAATTGCGTTTATTGACTGCTCCATGTTTTTGATTGACCGGATTGTTTGACTGGTCCAGGTGGGTTGCTATTAGTAGTCTTCCACCTAGTTGCAGTTTCACTTTTGTGGACGCTAAAAAGTAACTAGGGTAGACCGACTGGTGACTGAACACTTGAGCAATCAGGGCATGCCGGATCCAAGGGGAGGGTTCTGTTGTCTTTGGTGTCTAAACAAAACTTGAACCCCTCTTCTTGGCGCATCTGACACACTAACAATTGTGGCAAATGGATTAGAAATGGGAAAGTTACAGCCCCCCAAAGTAAAGGGGGGCGGATCACAAACTCAAAAAAAACAAACCACCAAACACTACAAAGGTGGGTTCCTGAACATTCAAAAAATTCTTTGTATGTTGCTCTGTTGGTATTAGAGTTCAAAGATGATTTGTAAAACTTCAGGTGGCACTCCTATGGCGCTTTAAGTCGTTTAAAATGAATTTAAAATAAGAAAGTTATGAGGTTTGAAAGTAAGAGGGGTCCAAAGAGGAGGAAAAAAAAAACCAAGTTTTGTAAGTTGGAAAAGCTTTTTTTTTTCTTCCTTGTTAGCTTTTCATTACTCATTTTCCTTTGCACTTCAAAGATGATTTCTAGATCTTAAGGTAACGCTCCTATAACATTTTAAATCACTCAAAATGAAGCACAAATGATGAAGATATAAATAAGTGTTCGGTCATAGACAGGAAATCGGTGATGGGCCGGTCTACCTTAAAACTTGGATGTGAGCAATAATTTTGCAGGGTCACATACTGAGCACCGCTGGAGACGCTCTTAGACCTGAAATTGTGAAGAAGTCCTGAAGTCGAAAGGACCGAATCTTACGATAACTCTTGAGACAAAATTTTCAGGCAATGTGGGTGTGTGAGATTTATTTTGTACCCGCCGTTGTTGCGGACATTGGTGTAAAGAAGGCGGTCACGAGTTCGATCCTTGACGTTCTTGGCGGTGGCGATGACATGTTCGACGTAAGGTTCCAGCACGCGACTCCTGACTTCCTTGCGGATCTTGAGCGTGTAGGTCCGCTTTTCGTCCTCGGGGGCGGGCAGGCCGCGCCAGTTGATGGGATTGCTCCCGGCCTGCCGCTGCGAGACATGATGCGTCCAGGAAATTTGAGCGCCCATGAACTCCTCGTGAATGGACTCGTTGTCCGCAAGTGCGAACGTATTGTAGGTGGCGTTTTTGGGTCGACATAGACTCACGTGATGCGCGGCTATGGCCGTGGACGAGCTCAAATACGTCTGCACGTAGTCATAGATTTCGTTCCCTCCCGCCCCGTAGAACTCCGGCACCTCCACGAAAGCGTACGGCGTGAAGTAGTTCACCAAGAACTTGCTCCATGTGCTGAGAATCCGCCTGTACTCACTGGGCAGTATTTTGGTCCCAAACGCCACTAGGCCCGGAAGAATTGCCAAAAATGTCCACAACTCCAAAGCTTGTCCCATAATTCTCAAATCCCAATACTCACTCACTCACGAGCTGTATGTAACTTCGGACCAACTCCCAAAAAACTCTCCTGAAAATTTCACTTCGTCAACTCGGCTCTCAAACCTGTCTTGCTGTCAACTATCCAGATTGTAACGAAATTATCAGTGAAGTTACAACTGTTTAGATTGCTACCAAAATTATTGTAAGAAAATTACTGTGAGACTGTTGCAAACTACTAGATTACGATCAAAATTATGATGAAACTTTTGCAGGCTATTTAGACTGTGATCGAAATTATCTTGAGTTAGCAGACTGTTTAGATGACGACCAAAATTATCATGAGGCTGCTCCAAACTGTCTAGATTGCTACCGAAATTACCATGAAGCTGTTGTGGATTGTCTAGATTGCTACCAAAATTACCGTGAGGCTGTTACACAATTCAAGGCTCTGTCGATCAGACATACCAGACTTGTCATCTGAGCCAGGAATTTTCGGAAAAAATTCACAAATGCTTTTGTTATAGATGTCGATCTAGCGGCGCCTCATAAGACTCTCTACTAACTTTTATAAGAAGAATTATAGCTGCAGCTTTGCCCGGGTGGATGGGTGCTTGAGCAGCGTGAGAAGGATGAATCACCAGCAGGTGTGATGAAGAAACGGGTACTATATAAATTATTAAGAATTCTTCTTCCCGGTGATGATGATAATGATGATGATCTAGCTTCTGAGATTTTCTAGAACAAGTACAAAACTGGAGGAAAGGTGAAGAACATCCAGCAGCTGTTGCTGCTACAGCTTGGATATCTCAATCAGTGTCTCTCTACTGTTGCGAGGTCACCCCCAAACAAAGACAGAAGGCTTGTCAGACTAAGTTCATACATGTATGAGCAGCAGCAGATGAGAGCTGTGGGAAATCATTAAGAGATGATGAAGGCAGGTTTATATCCGCGGTCTTTTATATCCGCGCAGCAAGCAGCCTTGAGACTAAGGCTTCAAAAATCAACAGTAATGAGTTTCTTCGCCAGATTCGCGACTGTTGTTGCATGCCCTTTTTAATTACACTACTGTTCATCACTAGATTCTTCTTTTCCTTCCTTACTCTTTGCATGTTTTGGAAATCTCCCAACCGCGCTTGCATCATCCTGTGCGTAAAAGCGGCGACAAGCCGAAGCCTTTGTCCACCACGCTCCTCATCCCGGCCCCGTCCGAAGCACGGCGTACGTTCTCTGGACGCACAGTCTCTGTTACCTACTTACGTTCTCTGGGCTACCGTTTCTGCCAGGTACGTATATGTACGTACGCTGTCCGGCCTACAGTCCGTTTTCTTACCAACTTGCTGCACAGGATGTTACTGGGGATGCTACCGTGGGCTTCCACTAAGAGCATCCACAGATGCTCAGTATGTGGGCCGGTTCTGAAAATCTTGGGTGAGGTGCAATAGTCATATCCAATGACTCCACGGGATTATTTTTCCATTCGAAAGTGCACTGTTGTAAGGGCCCTGGAGTAGTCTGATAACTGCAGTCAAATCTAAGTTACTTGCTTGTTACTCGTTTCTGGTTCGCTACATAGTCTGAATGGTCCAGGTGGGCTGCTATTTGTAGTTGCCCACAAATTTGCAGTCCCAGATTTAGTCTTCTGGGTTCGGTTAGGTCACTGATTTCTTTGTGGCAAAAATTCGTCATTTTGTGAAGAAAAAAAAGCCTCTAACAACATGGTCAAGGGAACTTTTTGAAAAAATTCCCAAAGAATCACCACATTTCAAGGAAGAAAATATGAAATTGCCAAGATTTTTGGAGGATTTGGGCAGATTTTTAGCATATTTACATAAAATAGGATTTTATTTTTTTTAATTTTTTAAGCCAGATTTGGCTAAATCCTCCTTGTGCCTGATCATCACTTTTGGAGTAACATGGAAAAAATTGAGAAAAAAACCCACACACTTGAGGTTGGAGAAAAGTAAATAACTAAACTTGGATGTGAGAAATATTTTTGCAAGATCACATACAGAGCAAAGCTGAAGATGGATCTCTAAAACAAGATATTACTTGAAGGCCAAGGTAACATTACTTGAAGGCCAAGGTAACGGCCCCCAGGAACACCTAGTACAACTCTCACTTGCAATCCAGACAGGGATGTTCTTTCCCCAGAGCAAAGTGAACCGGCACCTACCCTGGTACCAGAGTAAGAAAATCCCTAAACTTTTTCTTTTTTTTTCTAAATATTATAATAAATATCCTTCTGCACTTTGTAGACTGTTTCAGGGGGGTCTTTGGGGTTTATACACAAGTAAGGGCTGTTTTGACTACCTATCTACTAACAACCTGCTTGTCGGTTGTTAGTACGTAGGAAGACAAAAACGCAACTGAGATAAACACCATGGTTAGTTAGTGAACTGGAATGCAACAGAAAAGCGTTTCTTCATCACTATCCATCCATCCTTCATGGTGCTCTGGTGGTTGCTGCTTAACTCTGGCCCTTTTGCTTGGAAAACAAAAACAAATTATACACAATAATTACTTGAGTTTGAATTTTGGAGCCATGCTGTCCGATTTTCTAGTTTTGACAGAACTTTTGGGTTTTCACAATTCTGGCTAGTTTTCTGAAAACCTCCCATTCTGGTTCTGGCTTCTTATTTTGGTGCTGGAAACCTTCTGGCAGTCCACTGAATTTTTTTTGCTATAAAAGAAAGTCCCCAGCAACATGATCAAGGGAACATTTTGAAAAATTTGCTAAACAGGTTGCCACATTTTGAGGAAGAAAGTTATGAAATTGTCACGGTTTTTGAAGGATTTGGGCAGATTTTTAGCTTTCTTCTTTTGAAATCACCATATATATAGCTCATAAGTTCTAGTGATTTACCAACTTGTCATAGGACTTATAGATTTTAGATTTCTCTATTTGTTTTGTAACCAGATTTGGCTAAATCCTCTACTGGCTGATCTCCACTTTAGGAGCAACATGAGAAAATTGGGAAAAAAACCACGATTCCAACCTTGTTCTGGTTGATTTTTTTTTTTTAAATTGCCTGAAACGACCTGTTGTGGTTCTGGCATTTTACATAGATTTGCCAAGAACCCTTCAATTCTGGTTTTCGCTGTTTATAATGAAATTCATGGAACTTCGATTCCTGTTCTAAGCAGAGTTCTTCAAATTCCCACCTCTGGTTTTGTCTTTATAAGACAGGAACTCACTAAACTTCTGCTGTGGTATAAGCAAGGTTCTTCAAATTCCTCACCTGTAGACCTTTCTTTAAAATAATTCCCTCTCCTCTCTTTGTCTGATTCATCCAACCTCCTTCTTAGTGCCTGCCTGGTAGGGACAGGAGGTAGTATCGGCTTCATGAAGGCCAGACCAGTCTCAATACGAGCCATATACCTGCTTTATATCAGCCAAAAATCAGCTTTGAAACCTAATACCAAGACCTGCCTGATACTGGACATACCTCCAATTCATGAACAACGATTCCTTGTCAAAATAGTTGATTATTTCAAAATTTGGGTCCTAGAAGCCCAATTTGAATATTTCAAGACTTTGATAGTCAACTACAAGTTTCCAGAGGCTGGAGTGAAACAACAGCCACCAATGCACGAGTTCAGGATGAGGCCGTTCAAGCCGTTTTGGGGATGAACCAAAAACACATCCTCTTGCCTTGCCCAGGGATTTTTCAGCCCCCTTCTCTGCCCCAAAATTT
>Ga0209611_10001443_pt1 | contig 40563 bp, 37 predicted proteins | sample S1TSphgellanicum_3_FD_187693 | JGI IMG/M metagenome (GOLD analysis project Ga0209611, IMG submission 187693) | Host-associated microbial communities from peat moss isolated from Minnesota, USA - S1T2_Fc - Sphagnum magellanicum MG (SPAdes) (version 2) | ecosystem: Host-associated > Plants > Peat... | reverse complement strand
AGTAAAATTTAAGGATTAAATAAGGATTAAAAAATTGACATGATTTTATGCAATTGCATGGGGCCTATTCAAGGGGGCGAAATATAACCACCTTGAAAACGGAAGGGGTGGAAGACCTTAGGACCATTGTAAGCTGAAAAAGTTCATTGACTCATAGTACTATTTCCTAAATCGCCCAAATTAATATAATACTTGAGAAAATATCACATAATTTTAATATTCATAAGGTGTAAAATAAGTAATTGGGATATACTTGTGAATTACCTTTCCATTAAATTTTAGCAACCTATTTTATATTTATTAAAAAAATCTTCTATCTAGTTTATTTATTTTGAGGAATTTTCTATTGAGTAAAAGTATTCATTTGCAAACATGCAAAATGTTACATTATTTTAGGGTGCTTCAAATGCAAAGAAACAAATTGTTCTTAAAAAGTAAAGCTTTGGCAAAACGTACAAGATAACAAGACTTGGGGGTGTAAATGAAGCACAAGTTTTGAAGGTATGTTTTAATCTAATTAAAATTAAAATTAAATTTAGTTTTAAAATGTCTAAACGACATCTAGAAACTTTAGAAAGGTTGGTAAACTAATTAATTAGGAATTAAGAATGAAATTAAAAGAAGTGTTTATTTGCCAAAAAAGAATTGGAGATTATCACCAATTTTATAATTAATTAAAAAAAAGAGTTCTACAACGAGGATTTGACTAATTCAACTAACTGTAGTAAAGTTTTCATAAATTCGGGTTAATTACTAAATCAATTTATTTTCAGACTCATGAAACCCTGTATTCAACAGTGATTTTGATCCCTTCGAATTGCCACGTGTCGAGACATGATTGGGGTTTCCACAACGAGCTCTTGGATACAGTCAAAAGAAAGCGCGTTAGCGGAAAGGATGAATGATTAATAATTAGCAATGATTGAAGTCCTTAATATGGATGATAATTTGATGGTTATCATTCGTGAGGATGACAGAGGACATCGAGCGCCATCATGTGAGGGACGGACGGACGGACGGCCGAGACTTCCGCCGTCGTCGTCGTCGTCGTCGTCGTCTTCGCGGTTTCTCCTTTGCTGTGCGCTTGCAGCAGCGTTGCAGCATGTGTTTGCGATTCTTCCAATTTCTTGGTCTTGGATTGCGGAGATTTCTACCGCCGAAATTCGCTTTATCGATTGCCGACGTCTCCTCCAGAATAATTGTCGTTTCAGTTTTTTATTTTTTCCTTTTTTTGTAAATTTTGCTCAATATTGATTGCAATAATATTTGGTTTTCTGATCCTGGGGAGTTTGGAGGAGCAAGCTGGGGGAGAAGACGAAGAAGAAGCTTCACCATATCCCTTCTACTACCTCAGCCGGCAGAAGAATCTCTTCCTGTTGGTATGGAAATGGTTCTGTCTTTGTTTTCCCACTTTTCGAACCTCGAAAGCTTTCTTTCTAGTCTCGTTCTTGATCATGTCTGGAGAATGAACTGCATCCCTTCGTCATGAATCTTATTATCTCTAGTCTCGGGGTTCTGCATCTGTCATAATAGCTTTCTTTTTCTCAAGCAAGTGTGCGATTCGTGATGCCTGAGAGTTTTCATTAGCTGATGATCCGCAGCAAGAGTTTTCTCGCAATATCGGCACAGGTGATTTAGCAAGCTTGTTGTTGTTCTTTTGGAAAATCTCTGCTCCATTCAATTTTGATCACACATTTTCTAGCGGAATAGAAGATTGTGAACTGTTTTGCAATAGTTTGTGTGGCTTTGCACAAAGTCTGTTTCGTCAGCCACTGTTTTGTACTCATCATGATTTTCTTCAGTTTTTGCTTCCTCGCAAGATCGACAGCATCTTCCGTCATATCATTTCGTGACTGCCGCTTGCTCGGTACTCCTCAATGCGGGATGATCTACTCGTGCCCTTTCCGGCCGTCTCTACAGGAGATTTCGCAGGCTGCCTGGACTTGAACTATGTTGCAACCGGGGCTCCTTCCCCCCTACATCCTCCCGCTGTGTGCAGTGGATGCGAGCATACTAAACTAGTGTCTGAGATGGTCCCGTCCTAGGTTTCTGTGCTACAAACGCAATTGTTAGAGATCTTCGCAGAGACTCTTTCCTCAGAAGCTCCATTGGCACTAGGTTGGTCGTCGCCGCATTTCTTGTCTTTCTTTCATCAATCAGGCATAGATTACTTCACACGAGCTGGTACGTGAGACCCCGACCACACGGTTTCAAGAGCAAATCCTAAAGGGAAAATGTCGAAGGACAAACGGTCTAATCCTCAGGATGGAAGTAGAGATCAGGGAGGCGTGCTGCCAGAAGAAAAGAAGCCGCGCTTGAGTCTCTCAAGGTTTGTTTTTCTCCTCTAACTCCTGCTGTGAGAAATCAGTTGTAGACTGTAAGCAGTAAGTACCAAGCTTGATCGTAGTCGAGTCCTTGCACGTGCTTGTCTGGAGTCTTTGCTCATATATGCGAAACAATTGTAACTCTTTTGATCAATGGTGATGTTGTTGTTCATGCCAGTGTTGTGATGGAAGCTCTGAAGGTGGACAACTTTCCAAAACTCTGGCCTCTGCTAGAACCCATCTTTCGCAAAGTGGTGAGCATCCTGGCGTCATATAACAAACCTGCAATGGTAGTTGCTGTTCGCACTTGAGGATACAGACATAGCTGTTAGTGGAGCGTCTCTAATGCAGCTAGCAAAGATTACAAGTCTTTTGTGGCTAGCTAGGTCTTGATGTTTTGCAACCTCATAGTTTTGCTTCAGTGCTGATGTTCTTCAAAACATAATCTGTAATGGGTATTGCAAGCATCTGATGTCCTTCCCCTTGAATGAGAGGAACACCACAGACACAGAAAAACATCTCACAAACTTCCCATATTGACATCATTTGCACATTTGAAGCTTACATGTTGAGGTTGTTGTTGTGACACATACAAAATAAAATGGTCAAGAACACTGCAGAAAAGCAATGCAGCTTTTCTCGCTTTTCTCTTCAAACAGCTTTTGAGGATGACAAGGACATTGGTGCTGATTCATTCTCTCCTTGTTGAGTATTTTATAGTGAAATTTTCTCTACAGAGCTCTTGAATGATTTTTGTTCAATGCAGGTGGGAGAGGAGGTTGAACGGGCACTGCAAAATTTCACTCCTAAAGTGGGATCTCGGTGAGTGATTGGCCATTGAAGCCTTTTATCTTCACAATACCTTCATGCTCTGTACTTATTGACCCTTGAAAGCCATGAAAGCTCAGATCATTGTGCAAATTTCCAGTTTGTGATGTCACTAGTGCTGGCACAGTTCTCTCATGCTGCTTGACCAAAAAATTGTGGTAATTCATCTCACACAAGGTGTGTGCATTCATGCTGCTTCATCCAGGTGTCAAAAATATTTGTGGTAATCCATCTTACACAAGTTGTGTGCACAAGTGAGGGAGAAATGTAACTGAAATACATCTATTTATGTCATATGCAGGGTCTCCCCTATAAGCAATGAACGTCCTGATGAACGAAATCTCCGGTTGGAGTTCAAGAGCAAGTTAGCTCTTCCCCTTTTCACAGGGAGCAAAGTAGAGGCAGAGAGTGGATCTGGAATTCAGGTGGTGCTGGTTGATGCCAACACTGGACAGGTGTTGTCCGAGGGTGAAGAATCCTGTTCCAAGCTCGATGTTGTGGTACTACAGGGTGACTTTACAGCTGATGATGATGAAAACTGGCCCCAGGCAGATTTTGAGACCTTTGTGGTAAAAGAGCGGGAGGGAAAGAGGCCTCTCTTGACTGGTGATTTGTCTGTGACCCTGAAGGATGGATTAGGAACTCTTGGTGAGTTCCAATTTACAGATAACTCAAGCTGGATCCGCAGTCGTAAGTTTCGTCTTGGCATCATGGTTTCTCCAGGCTATTGCGAGGGTGTACGTATACGTGAAGCTAAAACAGACTCTTTCACTGTGAAAGACCATCGGGGTGAATGTAAGTCTTGTTGACCTTTAAACATCTATTTCTGATTTCGTGTGACTTGATCAGGTCATTGTGCAATTCTTAGTGATTCCCATGAATGTGTTGGTTGGTTTCCTAAGAAGAATCTGGTTGTGGATCAGTGTACAAGAAGCACTATCCCCCAGCATTAGAAGATGAGGTGTGGCGATTGGAAAAGATCGGCAAGGATGGGGCTTTCCACAAGCGCCTCAGTCAAGAAGGCATTGAGACTGTTCAACAGTTTCTATCCCTCCTTGTTATGCATCCACTGAAGTTACGAAATGTAAGTAAAAAGATCATGTTGTGGATGCAGTTGAGAATTCCTCTCTTCAGTGAGTGTTACAACATTGAATGAGTATATCTTGCTGTTTCTAGTTTCTTTGGCATATGCTGGTGAATACTCATTGGAATGCAATTTCACCTAAGAAGTTGACAAGAGACCAGTCTTTACTGTGTCCTCTTGCTGTCAAACAGAATCAGTTCACCTTGTCCTTCATCAAGCTCTTGAGTGTTATGTCAGCAGTTTGAAAGTCTGTGATAAGGCTCTAATGTGTGTTTCTATGGCAGGCAATGGGTAATGGGATGTCGAACAAAACGTGGGAAGGCACTGTAGAGCATGCTATGACATGCCCTCTGAATTCAAAACTCTATGTATATAGACCTGGTGGAAGTCTTGAGGTGATTTTCAATGTAATCTCACAGCCTGTTGGTCTTATTGTGAGCAATACATACCAAGCAATTGAGTCACTGGAAGACAACGAAAGGGTAAGAACAGATCTTTCTGCACTGGTATCAAAGTGGTGCCTTTTTTCCCTCACTGATCATGAGTTTTTAAATGTGTGGTTTTCTTGTTGGCCTTTCTTTCTTCTAATGGTTGTGCAATGATCAACTGGGCAATCCTCCCTTGCATGACAAGTTGAAGTGAGATAAAGTCTGTTAATTCAGTCTGCATGACAGTTGAGAGTTTGAATTGTGTGTGATTGATAACTTGCAGGTGTATGTTGGGAAGTTAGTGAAGGTGGCACATGAGAATTGGCTAACAGATGTACAGGAATATGATGGGGAGGCACTTATACGGGCAAACCCATCATCAAGAGTTGTAAATACACAAGTGGTGGAATCTTCTACTGGAAGCCAAGGTTCAGCAGGCCCTGATGTACAGATACAAAATCTGAGGACTCTGCTGTCACAGCAACAGCAGCAGCCTCTCCTTTCTTCTCATCCTGCAATGTCTGCACATCATCTATCTTCAACTTTTACAGCAGGATCAACTGGACCTGGTATGTATGTAGTGCCTGTTACCCTGTGCTCTGTGTGTCAAAATGTTGGTCTCAGTCTTATAATGAACATCTCATTGTCTGCCTTGTTTGGTTACTATGATTACACTGAGGAGTAGAGCTATATCCTTTTCCTGCACTAGCGGCATCCTGCTTAATCATGTTATTTACCCAGAAGGCTTGATTGGCATGCTATAACCTCTCTTCTCCAAGTGAGTCATGGGATGTTCATTACCTATTTGTGTTTTGTGTTCCTTAAGGGGCTCTGATTAAGCTCAATGTAACATAGGACAGAGATAGCATAAATTTCTCCGACTATCTGAGGGTTTGATCAAATTGCAGGCAATGGAGTGGCAGCACTTCAGCATTTTGAACCTGAACTGGCAATGCAAGTATCTCAATCTTTTCCCACTCAAGCAACCCGGTCTCTGCCAGATCAGCACCAAATGGGATATGAGCCAAGCCAACATGTAACTGTGGCTAGCTCCTCAGATCTTGGTCCACCAGAAGATAGTCCTGGTCTCCTAACAGGGTTGATTCTGGCTTCCCCTCAAAATGCTTTGATGCCTGCCATGAGTATGATACTTCCTCCCATGACTCCCAGTTTAATGAATTTGTACCCAGAAGCAAATGAGCGGTTGCCATATCAGCACCAAGATAGTAACCCATGGGGTGTCCTCCAGCCTTACATCAATGATGAGACAAGAGGTCAAGGAATCCTTGGTCAAGATGAGTTGGTGCAGTATGATACAGTCTACCCAGATACGGACGCCAGTTATGGGAACAATTTTGGAGACTCTTGGCAAGTTGACTCTACCTATCCGTATAACTCTACTCCAGTATGGAATATAGGGGAAGAAAGACCCCGCCGCAACAGTGGCAAGTTTGGGTGGTTGAAGCTCAAGGCAGCACTCTGGTGGGGTATTTTCAAACCCAGACCCAAACCACCTCCCAAACGCGCATACCTGGAAGAGCTTGAAGACTGAGGGAATCACCCTTTGGCATCTTTGTCACAAAGTTCTTCAATTTGTTTTGGTTATGCACAGTTTCTGTCAGGGGTTTGTGCGTTGCAGGTTCAGAAGCCTTGGACCATTTCTTGGAAGAGAACATGGAAGAGTGAGCAAAGCAGCTAGGTTTGTGAGTACATTTTTAAACCCTGCATCTCTACAATTTCTTGTGTGAGGGGATGGCATGTGGGGTGCCACTTGGCAGTCTCATTTCTGCTCAAGTATTAGACATTCAGGGTGGAAGGAGAAAAAAAGAGAGATAATTCTTGGCAAGTGATGTTTATAACTTTTGGTATGTTGAGTGTTCATAGCTGAAGAGGTTACATCAAGTCTTGCTTACAAATTTTTCTTTTTCCTTCTCTAAGAGTCGTGAAGAAAACACCTCATCCTGCCTGGGGAAGGGCGGTGTAATGCAAAAGTATGCCCTGGACAGGCACATTTTTCTTTTCTTTGATACACACACATCTGTGGGTGCTTTATTCAGTTAACTAGAATTGAATTCTTTTTTAGGGCCCATGTTTGTAGTCCCAAAAGAACTTTCTGGTGTTCATTCATTATCTGGGTACCTGAACATCCCTGAAAGAACTGAGCTCCAACCTTTTAGTTGGTTTAGCAATCAATGGGTGCCACATCTATTTATGAAGCAAGGTAGTTTGTCTTGTTTTGTTTTGTTTTGTACCTAAGAGATCCACCAAACTGGGGTGCTTCAGATCATGTTCTTTGTACCTTTGGAAAGCTCTTGACGAGAAGGGGTGCATCAGCTTGGTTTCATGACATTCAGACTTGCGGTGTAAAAGTTTTTGAATATTGAATGAATTTTTCACTAAAAATTGAATTGAATCAACACTGAAATTTTCAGAGGAGTTTGGGATGTGCCTTTGGTGTTGTTGGAAGGATCTTGAGGAGCAGGATTTAATGGAATATATTTCCTAAGATTTGGACTTGTATGGGGGAGATTCAAATAAATCACTAAAATCACTATAAGGTAGGCATATGCATGGTATTGCCTCAGGCCATACATAACTAGTATGATCTTCAATAGCAGTGTTCAATTCCTTAACTCTGCTAGTTAGCTCAGTATTTGTTTTCACTACCTACTTAAAAAACCACCACTAGCATTTCCTATGTACTTGAAAATGCAGCTACTTACCTACTAGTCCACCAACACTGGAAACTGGAATTTACCTCATGACCGTCACTACAATTTTGTCTCCCCTTTTTCCACTGATGAAGTTCATGAGAATTATTGAGAGAAGAAAGTACCTGTGATGGAATTGAATCAAGGTTAAGGAATAGTCCCTGCCATTGCCATTGCCAGGAGCCATGGCATCAAGGCTCATTGTCACCAATTGGGAAACTTGAAACCTTACTACCGTACTCATTTGATAATAGTAGCTGTCAAGTTTATTTAAACTCTACAAGCATAGTCATTTCACTTGTATTATTTTCACAAAATCCTCATGCCACCAATAAATCTCCCACTGATACTCTGCTTTCCATACATTTTCCGTTCTTTGGCAGCCTCGCATTCATGTCACCAAATTGACTAAATTTTTTTTCTGAAGACAATTTGAAACTAAAACATATTGCAACAAGGAGCAATGTTGGTGACCTTCATCAATACTACACTCTGGTTGGACTATTGCCCTTTCCAATCTGTGAACCATTTAATGTCGGCAATATTAGCACTTTCTAAATTGGTATCATTCCTTAAATGAGAGATTATGGAATACTGTTGAAATTCAGCTCTTTGTTCAAGATACAATTTTTCTCTAATATCACTGTTGCTTTTGCTTAAGGCAGGGTTGCAACAACATACAATTTTTTGTGACCGAAACTTTAGACCTAAAAACTCAGTTTAAACTGCTAATACTACTGCTGCCTGGTCATCATCTGTAATTGCCTTAGACCTCAATGGATGACGACTTTTATCCAAGTCTACAGGGCGACTAAGCAAGTTATAATGCTGCCAAGTTGGTTTGATGCCATGGTCTTGTCTCATGGAGGTGAAATACCGGCGGCGATCTTCCATAAGTCCCTCATTTCTGCAGGCAAGTAGAACAGCAATGAAGGTGACCCTGTCGGGCTTCACACCTTCCATGACCATTCTCTCGTACAGAACAAGAGCCTCCTTACCCTGTTTGTTTTGGGCATACCCCAAAATCATGGCATTCCAGGTGACCACATCACGGTCAACAATTCTGTCAAACAACTCCCGGGCAGTTGCAAGTTTCCCACACTTGGTGTACATGTCTACAAGAGCATTTTGCACAAAGGAATAAGTTCCAAATCCTGCTTTGACTACCTGAGAATGGATTTCTTTCCCCTTTTCTAAAGAGGCTATGCTGGCACAAGCATTGAGGGCACTTGTAAATGTCACACTGTCAGGAATGGCATTTTCTCGTTCCATTTGATGGAAGAGTTCCAGGGCTTTCTCACCTCGCTTCTGCCGAGCATAACCCGATATCATTGCATTCCATGCCACCACATCTCGTTTTGGCATTCGAGCAAAAATTTGATGTGCCTCCAGCACACTTCCACACTTGCAGTACAAGTTCATGACAGCGGTCCATGAGATTATGTCCTTTTCTGGCATCTTGTCAAATACTTGACGGGCACATGGAATGCTTCCACATTTTGCATACATGGAAATCAGTGCATTTCCTAACCGTACATCTGACTCAAATCCAGCCTTGGTTATTAGGGCATGGATTTCCTTCCCTCTTTGCAAAGCTTTGGGGTTTGTGCAAGCACCAAGAACACTCAAAAGTGTGACCTTATCAGGTTTCACACCCTCTTGTTGCATCTTACAAAAGAGTGCATATGCCTCTTCAGTGCACCCTTGGTGAACATACCCTGCAATCATGGCAGTCCAAGAAATGACATCTCGTGAAGGAATCTTAGCAAACAATTGCTGTGCCTCAGGAAGCTTCCCAAGCTTGCAATAGAGACTAACAAGCGATGTCCAAGAAACAACATCTCGTTCCTCCATTTTGTCAAAAATTTGGAGGGCACTTTTAACACACCAGCACCGCGCATACATGCTGACGAGGGCATTTGCAACTGCTGTGTCCCCCTCAAGTCCTGCTTCCAAAATCTGGGAGTGTATCTGCTTTCCCTGATCCAAAAATGCAGGGCCCGTACAAGCATTCAAAACATTCAGGAAACAAACTTTGTCAGGTTTCACACCTTCTTTTTGCATTTGCAAGAACAGCTCAAAAGCTTCATCGTAATGACCAAGCTGGATGAGTCCAAAAGTGATTGATGTCCATGTGACTACATCTTTTTCCACCATTTGTTCAAACACTTGACGAGCCTCTGAGATGCTCCCACATTTAGCATACATGGTGACCAGGGAGTTTCCCAAATGAACATCAGGTTTGAATCCTGCTCTCATCATGTGAGCATGCACTCGCTTCCCATCAGACAAAGCCTTCATCTTCCCACATCCGTGTAAAAGTGCACCATAGATTTTGGGATGTGCATGAATGACTTGTTGGTCGATGATGTCAAGAACCTGTAAAGCCTCTTTCAATCTTCCTTCCTTGCATAGTGTGCTGATGCCAGAGGCTACTGTATTCTTACTACTGTTAGTTCCCCTGTCCTCCTCATCAGATCTTTCTTGCTGGGAATGTATATTTCGTGCAATCACAGAAGTAGCACACCCATTACCAATATCATGTGAAAATAGCTGCCTCTGGTTCCAAATCTGAAGTCCCATCCATCTGCATGAACAAGATCACACCCCAACTGCTGTTTCACTGACTTGCCACAAAACATTTCTGGTATCTGTGCCTCACCAAATTGCATCCAGGTTCTTACATAACAAGTATTCCACCAATCTTATTGAAAAACAACACAAAGATGTGTTCAACAGCTATTTTTCTTTGCATTTGAACCACATCACCTACCAACTGCATCAACCCATCTGTGGGGTTAGTGCTAATAACATCAGCCTATTGGTTGTTGACTTATACAATGGAGGATGCAGGTGACAGAGAAGAGCGAGAGAGAGAGAGAGAGAGAGAGAGAGAGAGAGTGGGCAATCTATGAGGGCTGCCAAGAAACATACTGGTAATGGACTGATTTGGCAAATCTGCATTGGGCATAAAAGACATTTGGCTTAGGACTCATTGCCACCTTGTAAGTGGCTTGGTCCATAATCTACTAGGCTCATGCCAGATGGTACCCATGGTACTTAATGAAGCTATAGGAGGCCCTCAGGTGAACTGACAACATTAAGACAATTTCCCCTTCATATCCAAAGCAGGAATTATATCGCGAGAAACCAATATATTTCACAGTTTTCTCTGCTTTGACACAAGGGCACAATGAAGAACACTTCCCTACTAGGTTTAAAAGAAGCACAGAAATGCAATAAAGGAATATATATCATGGAAGTACCGAAAACTCCAGATTCGGGTTTGGAGGCCCATTTCACTTCTTCATAAAGAACTTAATCCCATGAAATGTTCATAACTGTTGTGTGCAACCTCCTGCAGAACAAAGTAAGCCAAAAATACAAAAAATTAGAAATCACAAGGTATCCAAAAATATCACCACATCCAGCAGAGGGCCTAAGAATCACATATTTCCAAAACAAAAAAGTTTTCATTAATAAACCCAACCTGAGAAACACAGCATCTTACAACTTCTAACTTCCCCGGATTTGCCACATTCAAAATACATTGGATTACCAGTTGATCCAGTGACCTTGATCAAAGCTCATATAGATAACAACTGGCAATGTGAACTTGCACCAAACACATTGCCACAAGCAAGATGGCCATAAGTGCAATGAATATGCCATTGGCTTCATGCTAGACCTAATTGTATTACGGTTTGGAACTAGATATGGATGCAGTAGCCACAAAACTTGGAGACACAAAACAAACTGCAGAAAGGACAGGATTTTAGAGAAAAAAATCTGCCTAAACTACTCTAAGACACTTCACAGTGAAAATCTCCATCCGAATACTTCAAAACTGCAGCTAACCACAAAACCTCCCTACACTCAGGGCAGTTTGAACTGAGGTTCTTAGATAGGGGAATTTTTTTTTCCCTCAGACACTAGACTCAGCATTACACCTCAAAGCAGCTCTAAGGTCAAACAGAATGAGATCCGGAACCAGGGCATACAGAATTCTTTGCAACAAGTCAAGCATGATTCAGAGTTAGGGCTCAGAGTTAGGGTTTTACATTACACACTCCGAATAGTGTGATTTATATCACCGACATCAAATTGTTCGAGACATGAAGGCTCAAAGAATCTGACAGAAACCAAACAGGTGGAACCATTCTGAAAATCCCAGAAAAGAAGAAGAAGCTCTACAATGGCACTTTCATGCCGTAGAAAACTACTGGATCAAAACAACAGGGGAAAGGAGAGTAATAAGATTGCAGAGAAATTCCCACCGGCTTGGCTGCTGCAGAAAAATCCTCCTTTCCAAAATGGGTTGCAAATCTTTGATTCCAAATGGCAAGTAAGCAAGCTTCGTGAACTAATCCTTCGAAGAGGAGTACGACTTCGAGATTCTTCTTCCTCTTCCTCCTCACCCCATCGAAATCCAGTTCACGAAAAGAACTTCACTCATATTCAGGCTCTTTCTTAAACGGAAAAGAAAGACATTGTTGGCCCAATAACAACACCAAATCTCCATTTTCAAAACCCCATCAGATCTTGCAACAAATTTCCATTGCGACACAATGCAGTCCGTGAGACGCACATGTTGTGTGCCTCCTGGGTCCAGAGAGTTTGTCGTCGGACGAAGAATTAGGGTTTAGGGGTACAATGCCCAGGTGATGACTTGAGGTGTCGTTATTTCGTCCTCTCAATCAGGACTCCAAAACCCTAGTTCTACTACTTGGAATTAAGAATTGTGATGAGGACAAGAAATAGTGCAATAATTATTTTTAATGAGATCTTTTCGTGAATATTTAATGCAATGATCGATCAGAATATTTTCATTTCAGCATAATATCAGGGGAAAAATATTCATAAATTATAGTTTTTATTGTCCTACTTGATTTTGAAAAATTAAATAATTATTTGGCACCTAATTGCCAACCTAGATAAAGTAATACATTAATATTTATAACAAGGTTTTTATTTTATATGACTTTAGGTTTTAGGGTACAATGCCAGGTGATGATTGTGGTGTCATGGCTATTTCCATTGCTATAGTATGCAAATAGGTAAGTAATAATGAAAATTTTAATAATAATAAGTTTTCTATTTTATATGATTTTATTGTTATCTGGCTTTGGGTTTAATTCTGGTGGGTGTTGTTTTTTCTTGAAAAAGACAAAGGTAGGAGACAAAGAATATTCTCAAAATGAAAATTCCTTGGGTTAAATTAGATCTATTGGGACGATTTTCCTTTTAATACATAGTATGTAAATATAAAATATTTATTTGCTAATTATTTTTACAATATCATCCAACTCAAGTTGGGTTACTTATTTATCCAAGATTATCAACCCAAAAATGTGGAATAGCACATAACATTGCTTGCATAAGTTAAGTTCATTGATTGTTGAAGGCTTGCAATTTATTATAAACATATGTAATACTGCAGAAATTGAGTACAAACCAATTTTTTAAATGTTTTTAATTCCCCAAAACAATTTAATGTGTTTTTGAAATACACCCAAAACAAAGTACACTAAATGTAAAATGCAATTTTTTTTCTTATATTTTTGTCAAAATTTGTTATTGAATGGGGAAAATCATTATCAAGTGAACAAACTATATACTAAACTATGAAAACTATGTATGAACAATGTAACATGTGAAGAGAGTATAACATTGGTTCAAACAAATAAAAATTGAAAAGGATTAACAAAATTATGAAAAGATAAAGGATTTAATTGGTTTTCTTTTTGTGAAAAGAAAAACCATTAGATAACTCATGTGTTAAATGGACAATGATAACACCCCATATGTATAAGACAACTTTTATAAACATAGACATAGGCATAATAATCTATCTATATAATTATAAGGATTCTGGATGAAGACTTCCTACCAGGGTTGTGAACTTGGGCAATTATTGGAAATCGAAGCTGATAACCAGTAGTTCTCAAAGATATATAACCACAGTTTTAAGCAAATCAAATCACTAGTTCCAATTACATAATTGTTATTCTCAAAAAATTGAGAACCAATTATGTACTTCCCCAACTAAGTGTTTCAACCTTTGAGTTGGGGAACACCACAATCCAAAATGTGTATGGAATGGTCAAAAGAATAGGTATTACCACTGCCCATAAACCATGATATGGAATATTTTCAAAGTTTAAGCTCCCTAAAATTGGTCATGGGAATATTTTATTATCAAGGTTCAAATAGCTTATGGCAAGGGATATAAGAAGCTTTAGCCTTTTGTAAATAGTCCTCCTAAACCAAGGGATTTGTGAATATTCTTGAGCAGCCTTGTGAAGAATCTTCATGGACTCATGGTTAACACTTGTCTGGCAACACACATTTTTTTGGTCTTGCATGTACTAACACTCCTCATTGGCTTTGAACTCATCAATTGAAAACTAGGCTATTATAATATTAAGGTGTTGAAATAGTAGGGTTTGGATGGGATGAGTAGGAACCACCATACCAACATGAAGACAATTGTCAAAAACTAGTTTAATATGTAGCAAGATAGAAATGATTATCATAAGCACCAACATGGGTGGTTATAAAATTAGATCAAGGAAGAATCTGCATGTAATTAAATCAAATGGTCTTTTAAAATTAATAGTCATGAAATCAAGCCTACATGTTAAAGCATTTAGGAAGGTATGTTTACATTTCTAAAAATCCAAAAGCAAAAAAAAAAATTTGTTCAAAATGTAGATGTTGGGAATTTTTCATGTCCCAAAATTATCAAAATCCTAAACCCCTTAAAGTCTTCTTTGTTTTAGAAGTAAAGACTTGAGCAAGCAGGAGGAACTTGGCCTACATGCCTACAGGAATTGGCTTTGGGGATCCAAAAAAAATAAAATTGGAGTTCCCTCCCTTATAAAATTCTTTGAATGTAAGTAGTAGAGTTGACCAGTCTTTAACATCATCATCCAATGTTGTTGCTTCTTTTTTGTAAGAATTAACTATGTGTGTTAGTTTTACTATTTACTCTAACAAAAAGGAAACTCCCAAGACAACAAAAAAATTGACAATTAAAAAGAGATAGATGAGGAGTTAGGGAACAACAACTTAGTAGATGGGAAGATTGTAAGGATTAGAACCACATGTAACAATAGATGGAGAAGAAGAAATTGGCGAACAAAATTTCAATTAGGGTTTATTTTTTATTTTTCTAACTTTCATCCAATGTTTTGGTTTTGGTTAAGGCTTTTGTTTCATTTTGAATTTGTGTTCTAATGGAACCCTTGGGATTTCAGTGAGATTGACCATTGGACCAGAACCTATGGGCATCAACATGTTAAAAAAAACTTTGGACTTTTTGTAGGTTCTTTTCTCAAGGGTTTAGGTTTTCATGGAATATGAGAAAATATAATGGCTTTTTGAGTGTGTGGGCCTAGAACTTGAAGATAATCTTCTCAATTGAAAAGTTTGTCCCAAATTTTTTTTTTAAAAAACATTTTTTTTTGTTGATGTTGTGCATAGTTATTAAAGTGGATTAAGATCTTTATGAAGAGGGTATCTAGTCCACCACAGTTGCTTTTTAGGAAACTTTTGCGTGGTGTTACTTATTTCAAATCCTCCAAGATTGGGAACAAAGAATGAAGCCTATAATTTTTTAACATTGGGATGTTTAAGTCATGTTGAACCTAACACAATAGTGATTGTGCCATTCAAGCTTCTAGGCAAGTTAAAGTTTGGCTTTAGCATAATGCCTTAACTAAGGACCTTCAAGTAGTTTCCTATATATTTCCTTTCAATCCATTTAGTTTTTTGTGGTTAGCTTTTTAGATTTAAGACTGCCCTATAGTAGTAGGTAATTTTTTAATAGGTGGGGCCTACACTCCTATTAAACCTCCTTTCTCACGAGCACCAAACATCCCATGTCCTTTAATTCATCATGTCCCATCAACCCCATCCTTCCCATCACCCATTTGTTTTATCATGTGCCACCACAAACTTAGTTTCCACCCCATCTTCCATGCAAACCATGCATTTCTCACTAGTTCCCCCTCCCATTTTAACAAACCAAACACCACCCACTAGTTCCCTTTACCAACCCCGGGCCCTTTGTCTGAATGTGAGGCCCCAACCTTACACTTTCCCAAACCCCCTTAATTATGCACATGTAGGACCTTTTCCCCCTTCCATTCTACCAACAGTTGCACATGATCAAACCCCCAACCTACTGTCATTTTTTCAACATGTTTGTAATTTCCACCTAAAGATTCTTGCCCCACTTGTTGGTGCCAATTGACTAGTCGAGGGTTAATTTGTCATCAATGTTTTTATCAAACATCCAATTCATATAATCCAAATTCCCATGACCATTTCAACTCAATACCTTCCCTTGTTCCCACCTTGCCTGCATTAACCTAGATTTGGGTTTCATCTTTGGATGTCTTTGAATCTTTTCATTTAGGCTTTCTTCATCTTTGATTGTATAATCACATCCTTGCTACTTTACAACGTGACATAAAATTGACATTTCATTTTTCATTGGATAAACTAGTGCAAGACCCTTATGATGTGGTAGTTTGGCACTTGTTCTTCTTATTACCCCAATGGTGTCTTGCTTTGTCACCTCATGGTGGGGTAGCAAGGCATAGGGAAACGTATATTCGATTCAAATGTTTCCTAGTAGGTGATTAGGAGAATTTGTAGGAGTTTTTTTTGCGAGCCCAAGTTTTGGTGGCAAGTTTGAGTTTAATGCCTTTTCCCCAACATGATCCCCTAATTCACAAACATCTTCTTTGAAATCTAATTCTTGGACATGCAAGGTAATACTCTAGAACAACATGTGCGTTGGCATCATTTTTTGCTCCACCAACGTCCTTTGACACCATTTTAGCTCTTACTGCACTACAAACCAAACCAATACTTTGAACTTTTTTCTAATTCTTTCAAACTGGCATTTTAATGTAAGCCCCATTTGTCCACAAATGGTCCTTTTGGGATGGTTTTTGAACACTTTCGAAATTGTTTTCACCAAAAGATTTAATGAGTGGATTTTTTTAGTTATTTCAATTTTATTTTCATATTGCTAAAAATCACATTCCACCTCGAATTGCATGTGTCCTTGGCGTGACCTGCCTTTCAGCCATGACCAAGCCTTCAGGCAGGGTTCATCCCATTATAGTGGGGGAAACATTATATTGACTCACAAGTTGTTGTGCTTATGCCTTCAATTTTGTGACGCCTTTGTAACACATTTTCCCCCACACTAATTTGGAATCATAACTAAAGATGGTTGTGAAATAATAGTCCATGGCATCATGTGCACCTTAAACCTTTACCCTGACTAGGTTATTTTTCAGCTAAATGTGGCAAATGCTTTCAATTCAATGTTAAAAGGGGTCATATTTCAAAAATTTCATGCAACAAATGGAGACATCATGCAACTCATCCCCTTTGTTCATGCATTTTATGCATTTGAATCTCCTTTGTTTTATAACCATCATAGTCATGAAAACGATGTCACATTCATCCCCTTTGCCATGGGAACCCGCTAAGGTGATCCTTTGGGAGGGGTATTATTTACAATAACCCACTTTAAGGCTTTGCATTCTATAGTTAGTCATTTCCCTTCTTGTTTATTTCCATCCATTGTAAACAACATTCACATCATAGGTCCCCTTTTTATTGTATCATCTACATATGAACATTTGCAGATTGAATTCTATGGGATAGGTCTTTTCTATCCAACATCATAAATGTGTAACATGGTCACCTTTTAATCTATTGCCTGACTTCAACACCCCATCCCAATTTTCCACCCCATCAGAAAGAATTAGAGTTTTGGGAGTTCCATTGGGCACTTCATCATTCACATCATCTTTCATAAAAAATGCCATGTTAAAGGATGTTCGACATGTCAATCTTCTCCCTAAAATGGGTGATCTTCAGATAACCTTGGAATTCTAACTCACTATCTTGTGTAATGACTTTCATATTTCTTATGATGTACACCTCCTTTTTCCACTTTCATAAAGTCCCTCATTTCTTTTGACTCCTCCTTCTTTTGAATGTTTGGACGCCTTTTGGGTCCAAGATCCTTTGACAACTTAGAAGGACCTCTAGCATGTAAACAAACCTCTTTCTTAATAACTTTCAGTAGCATCAAGCTCATACCAATGGCCACCATTACCCTAGCAACCTATTTAGGGAGTTGGGCATTTGTAGCTTCAATCATAGTTGTTAGATTTCTATCATGCACTAGCCTAAGGCTGGGTGTTTGGTTTACATTTCGACCAATCTTCCCAAGTTTTCAACTAACTTGCCTAATATTTTCCATAATGCTTGAATATGACTTGGACTACCCCATCTTTCAATTACAAGTACTTCTTGATGCGTGCACACATCCCATTGACCCTATGGGTATCCACCTTTTACATTGTGATCATGATAATGAACACATAGGAACCCATGATGGAGTTCGCAACACCTTTGCTACCATTGTGTGGGATGTTGGCTTCCACGTGGGGTGAAAATAACTACATGTGTTTCCTTTAAACACATTCAACTCTTCCCGTCGACGAATTGTTATTGTGCTCATTAAACATTGCATTTGCACGTTAGTCAATGTTGTTATTGTCGGCCCAACATGAATGGATTTACTTCCTTGATCTTGTGCCACCCAAGGATTTGTTGCTTCTGGTGTGGTTCAAGCCAAAGACAAAGTTATCGCGATCAACACCTTGTCGATCAATTCCTCCCCTTAACAATGGAGGTATTTGGAAGTCTACATAAACATGTGGATGTGTTTTTACACAATTATCCTAATGCCATTTAGAGTTTGAAAAAATTAGAAGGCCTTCCTCTTTCTGTTTTGGTTAATTTTCTTTAACAAAAAAATTCAATCACATTACAAATGTCATAATTTTAGTTTTGTGTTCGCGATCAAGACAAGGGCTTACAAAAGTGCGGGCTAAGAGTGAAACCTGGGAATCACATTTCATGTTCCCAAGAGTAGGGGAATGTGAGGGAATGAACCCCACACTCCCAAGTGAGCTCCCATTTTGGAAATTGGAGTTTCGATGGACTCTTAAATCTTTAAAAAACGATTGTAGGGGTTAAAACTCATTGTATTAAATGTTTCCTTATACCATTGGAAATCTCTTGAGATGTAGATGTTTAAAATGAATTCTCATGACACATTTGGGTACTTGAAACATAAGTTATGGCCAAAAGAAGAGTCGAAAGTCAAATTGCCAATTTGACTCCCGATCATTAAAAGTCAGGATTCGCCCTAACTTAATTACATGCATGTGACATGTTATATACTATCGAAAAGCTCTTGATGAGGGCTACAACTTTGCTTAGTACCTCACCTTAATTGGAAGTTTACACAAGAAGTTATGAGCCTCCAAAATTGTAGAAGTCCCAGTTTTGGGACTCCCAACTTGGGAGTTTCGGGACAAAATGACATTTGAGTGCATGCCCCATGGCCAAGCACAAAGAATACTATAAGGGGGAAGGTGATGGCTTCTTTCAAGATTAGGCTATGGTGAGTTTTGCGAGTCCAGGTTTGTTTGTGTTTCGTCCATGCATAAAAAATACTTCAACTATGCATTAACTAACTTGTTATTTGGTTTGTGTAAATTTGTGTGATTAATTGACCTGCTTGTCATTTTTCTTAGTCCCCATCTTGGAGCTCTAACATGCCCTTCTACCCCCAAATTGCTGTGAGCCAGGGAGTATACCCAACTTTTTATCCTTTCGCTATTTTCACCTTTGGACTCGCAGTTGAGTTTATTAAGGAGTTTAGAGGTGCATCAACAAAGGTTGCAATCATCTTCCATCTTAAATCGAGTAATAGCTGTAGGCTGAATTACTTCTCGATGTCCATTCTTTCAAAGACACATCTCCCATATCCATGATCGACTTATTGCAAGTAGTCGATTTTTGATATGGAAAAATACGACCGACCTACTACAAGTGGTTGGTTTTTGACATGGATAGGTTTTGATATTTAATTTGAGCTAATTTAATGTCAAGTAAATTTTCTTTTTTCTTTTTTCATATCCTTTTGTACATTTTCCTAATTTACGATGTGTTTATCAATAAAGTTTAGTAGGATTGCACTTTAAACCTTCTATTGTTCACTTTTCAAAACTTCATTTCCATTAGCTAAGAAAAATTGATCATCAAACATGGCCAAAAATCTATCCAAACATTACATTTCAAATTTTACACAGTCTCTAAGAAATGATCTATGGAGCCCTTTTCAAGATATCATTTCCCAAAAATTGAAATTGTTGGTTTTGACAATTTCAAATGCATTCCATGTTGTTGTTTTCCACATAACAATAGAGCATTCTTTATCTACTAAGCAAAGGTGCTAAAAGATGAAGGGTTTGGTTAATGACAAATGTGGTAAAATTTGTTCAATCATTACATAATTTCTAGAAAATGCGATAAGAATTTTTTTTGATGCATATGGGATTTCAATTTGGAAGTTACAAGTTGAGAATTGAAGTTGTATTTTATCAAAAGATTGGGATTTTGGGCTTGGAGCTAACTCAAGTCACTTTAGGGATTGTGCTAAAACTTGACTAACCATGAATTGCATTAGTTCACACACCTTGTGACAAAGAATGGAAGAAAACCACATTGAAAGCAAGAAGGATTCCCACAGTGTGAGGCCATAAGATTGACAATTCCAAAAATATTTTCATGCTCCCACATTGATTGCATAAGCACCATTGCATTGGTGTTTTGAGAATAACCTTAAATTTTATAAACATTCACCTACCTTAAACTTCACCTTATTGTGATGGTTTTGGTCCTAGAACCGTTTTTTTCCTTCTCCAAACATGAATTGGTTGTGGGGTTGTTGTTTCCTCCCCAAACACAAATATCCAAGCTTTGGTGCAGTTGTGATGGCTCCTTTTCCTCTCCAAATGTGAAGCTTGTGTTGTTTCCATTTCCTCAATTAACGCAAAGCTTGTGCTATCTTTGTCTTTATCTCCTTTCCAAACATGAAGCTTGTTTTGTTTTCGTTTCTTCAATTAATGTAAAGTTTATGTTATTTTCATCTTTTTTCCAAGAATTTCTTTGCTGCTCCTCTTCACATTTTCCTATGATGGTTCATCACTTAAACTGCTGCAAGGAACGCCACATTCTTTTGGCAGGAATGCACATGTCAAAACTTTCGCAAGAGCTTACACAAACCACCCTAAAAGAGAGCCCACACATCCTCCACACACAAGAGAAATCCTTGCACGACAAATTTTCATGCACCACAAAACAGAAGATACTAATTTCATCTTGAATTTAGGAGAAAAATTGAGTGTCATCCTACGTTATTTTCATTTCTCTCAATCTTCTTGTAGTGACTTTTCTTTTACATTGTCAGTTTCACCCAAACCCAAGGTTCTCATCTTGTGTCCTACCTACTTTACGGATAACTTTATTGAGTCAGTTGAGGTTCACCCACAAAAAGAAGTGAGTAATAATGGGCAACCAGTGGAGTGAGCACTGGTGGGTGCTGCTCCACTGTGGCCCCACAAGACCTAACTATTGCAAGATAGATTATTAAATCCAGTACAGGATAGGACGGGTCACCGAGTTGATGGTGAAAACCTTGTGTCAACTCAGTCAGCGTTCATTCACAACTGAGTCAGAACGGGGTTTCCAATGCATGGTGCGCTGGTGGCTGTGTGTGTGGTGGTTTAATTTGGTTGGATGGTGCACTGGGGTGGCTGTTGGGTTCTCCCCTATGGCGCCATTTGGAAGTCGAATTTGCCCATTCCCAATATTGCCTGTAGGCCCATTCTGCACGTTCCCATGAGTTCACCTGCAAGTTCCCCTGCTTGTAACGTTAGATATTGGCCTGGGTATTGTTGATTCCGACTCTGGGCGCAGGCAAGCTCGGTGTGTGCTAGGTGCCAGAATCAACAATACCTGGCCTGTTATGTACTACTCTGGGAGAGAGGGGATTAATTGGTCCGAACGCATTGGGGGGGAAGAATGGGCAGTGGGCACTAAAATTTATAGCAAGCCGAATTCCCGAAGTATAGGGTGTCAAAGGAAGAGTCTTTTTGTTAAAATTAAAAAAAAAACTGGGATTGTTGAAAACCCTAGGGGCAGCATTGCCTAGTACTCAATTCCCCCCTAGGGCTGGGGTTAATGGGAACAAGGGCCTTGCGGGGTGGAATCCAAAGCCTGACCCCAAGGGATTTTTACATGGTTTAAAAAAGCTGTGTTTTTAATAAGAAATTTTAAAAAAAAAACCTACAAGTTTAACTAAAGAGTTTAAACCTCACCTCCACACGGCATAACAATTTTTGTAAAGCCCATCAGGTTTTAATGTTGGGTAAGGTGCTCTCCCCATACACTAAGACAAAAAATGCTAATTTTTTGGCCTTGCCTACCAAGGTAAGGATATTGTGTTTAGGTTCATTATAGAGTATAGTAGCTCAAGGGATTTTGGCCCCAGGTAATAATAGGTTCTCTTTTTATATGACCACTTTTGAAAGATGATATTTTGGATTGTGATGAAACTTGAGATTAGTTACAGAGTTGTAATATCTTGAAGGATTTTGGTTTCTTTTAGAGGATTTTTTTGAAGATTATATTTTTGCATGGTGAAATATTTGAGTTTTCATCATTCTACTTTTTGCGTTAAGATACTTTTTAATGTCAATGGCAAGGCAACAGTGTGTGACACACACACTTGTTGCAGAAGTGTTGAAAACCCTAGGGGCAAAATTTGCTTATTCTGTATCCCCCCTAGGGTTTCCCCTGCTCTCTCCCACCACCCCACCGACCCACCCAAACAGAGGTTTTTTCCTTACCCTCTTGTTTTAGGGTTTCGTTTTTGTCGTTTGTTTGGTAAATTTTTTCTGCTGCGCGAGATCTTTGTTTGGTTGTCGTTGCAGCGTCTGCGTAGCGAAGGTATTGCAGGACTTTTGTCAGGTGTGCGTGCGTGCATGATAAGAGAGAGAGAGAGAGAGAGAGAGAGAGAGAGATAGAGGGAGAGAGAGATAACGGCTGCTGGTTGTCTGCCTGTCTGTCTGCTTGCCCCGTTATCGTCTCAAAACTCCCCCACGACCGCTCGGACCCGGTCTCCAGGAATGATTCTCTCGGCAGCAAATTCACGAAGTTCTTTCGCCTGCGTGTGACCTGCGCCTTGCGTCACTGCGACTTCTTCAATCTCTCGAAGTATATCAGAAAGCTTGGAAATCTGTCAGCGAGTCGTTGACACAGAAGAGTTTCTGTAACGCCACTGCGATTACCCAGTGATCGTCGTCGTCAAGCGCACACGCGTGGCTGGCTGGCTGTCTGTCTGGTGCAACGCTCGAAAATTAGGGTTTCGAGAATCCAAGGTGCGTGTTGCGGAACTTGAGAGACACAAAAAAATTAGATCTGAAAGCAATGAAATACGTTCGAGATTGACGCTGCTGTTGCTGCTGCAGCTGTTGTTGTTGGTTGATGGAATTCGCTTTCCTTGAGTGAGGAATGTTTTGGTGTAGTAGTACCTTGGAGCTTCGTTCTTGTAGTGCTTGGATCTCCTTTTCTTGTTCGTTTCTTTGATTGCTCTTTATGTTCTGGCTTGAGTTTTTCTTTTCTGTTTTGTGTGGCATTTCAATGTTCAGATTTTTTTTGGTTTCTTCGTTAGCCGTAGCGCGGTAGACGAGTTTTCCTCTCTAGACTCTATCTGGGGTTTGATGGTTTCGAATATTTGAGGGCTGCTTTTTGGGCTCTAGTAGTGCTCAATTTGTGACTCTGGAAGAAAACCTGTCGGACTTGTTTGATGGTTTGGAATTTTGAGGGTTCATTTCTTGATCATGATAAATCTTTCATGATATGGGTTTCTCTTCCAAACAGGTTTGCCAAAGTTTTTGGCAGTTTTAGGTTTATGAATTGAAACTTTTCTTCACTCTCTCCATGCCATCTTCATGTCTCATGGATGCTGCCATGTGATGTTTTGAGCTGGTCATGTTCTCTTTAGACTTTAAAAAAGTAGGATAGATTTAAGGAGAAATGCAACATCATCTGAAGCTTGCAGAGTGGTGACTCTCTATGCAGGGCAAACTGCAGGTTGGTGTGGACAGAGAAATATAAGTTCTGTTATTGTGGAGAGGTAAAGGTGGTTCAAGCATGAGCTTGGGATGTGGGATGGTGGGGAGAAGCTGAGGAGTTAGAAACTGGAGGGAGGTCTTTGGTGAGTTGGGGGGGGGATGGAGAAGCTTGATGGGAGGGGATCATGTAAGTGGCACCCAAGGAAACAAGGGGAAGGAGTGTGTGCATGGTGTCTGCGGGAGTCACTTATCAAGCTAGTGGCCTCTCAGGGAAGAGATGAAGACACCTCCTCTCTTGATGAATATCAAGAAAAGTTTGATTCAAAGGTGATGCCAAATGGTGGCAGAAAGAAAGAAGGTGACAGTCAGCTCCCACTTGTGCAACTGTGGCGTTCAAAGTCTGTACGGGATGAGGAGTTGGCCAAGAACTCAGTGTCTGGTGTGGATAGCAATCTCTTCCCCCTCAAAGCAAGATTGCATGGCTTGAAAGGAATGGGTGCTGTTGATTGTGAGGGAGGGAGGGACAAACAAGAATCAGCAAGAGCTTCTGATGTGCAGAACCCTTTTGATCCCTACTCTGTTAGTGCAAGTAAACAGGCTAATCAGGCCCAAACTTCTCGTCCAAGAGGCAAAAACTCATGGAAATCAGCTGTGGTTCGCATCAATGCTTTGAAGAATGCCTGGGGAATGTTCTGGAAATCAGAAAGGGGGGAAGATGATTCTACAGGTTCAAAGCTGAAGACAGGGCATGAAATAAGGGGAAAGCTTGCAGCCATGAATGATGAACCCCAATGCAGACCTGGTCAGTCTTTGGAACCATCTGCAGCTAATACTGACCCTAAAGACTCTAAGCGACCTCCTATTGGCAGCAGGGTTAGCCCATTTAGCAGCAGAACTTCTCTCTTAAAGGTGAACAAAAAATCAGCAGGTGCTGCTAAGTCAATTGAAGAAAGCAGCAACAAGGATTCAAGAGCATTTCACAACCTTAGTGCTTTAGAAAAAATTTCCCGAGAATGTATTATTGAGGGAGTTCAAGTTCACAATGTGGATACAAATGTTGTGGAGGAGAGTCCACGAACATCTGGGTTTGAAGGAACTCAAGGTATGGGTTATGAACGAACTGTGGAAGAAAGTTGTCCAAGTCATACTGATGTGCAATATACTGAAGTATCCTGGGTGGATGATGGAAACTACAATGATCAATCTGGCTGTGCTGTTGATGCTAAGCAATCTGTGCCACAGTCCAGTAACAAGGCCTCACCTTGGAGGATGTTTTCTCGCTCCAGCAGCAGGCGGAGTCCACAAACACAGCTGCGATCTGATGAACGAATATCAATCCCCAACATTTTCAAGTTTCCAATGAGTCGCTCCAAGTCTGTTCGCAAGTCACAGGTGGCTTCACCTCCACCTGACTCCAAGCAAGTTTCTCGCAGCAGTAAACTTAGCCCGTGGTCCAGAACTGTATCTAGATCCAGCAGCAAGTGGAGCCCTTTCTCTTCAAACTCTGAGATGAGGGGCGAGGCTGCTTTGTTTCCAGATGAGAGTCCTGGAAGGCTCAAGTCTGTTCTCCACACACAGTCAGCATCATCATCCCCATATGTATCCAAACCTGAAGCTGCAAAGCACAGTTCTCAGAGCAGTAAGACCAGTCCATGGTCTAGCAACCTATCTCGACCCAGTAGCAAAGCAAGCCCTCTGATTCTGTCATCCAGTGCACATACCAGAGACCAGACAGACAATGAGTTGATGGGTGAGGCACTGCGCTACAGACTGGATCCTGATGGAGAGATTAGTCAATTTTTGCAGTCAAGGTTTCAAGCATGAGCAGAATGACTCACATGTGCTTAGGGGAGCCTAAGATGAGCATCAAGCCCCACCTCTATGTGCCAGAAATCAAGCAGGCCTACAAGTGGTGTTGAAAATGGCTTTGACTCACCTCTATACAAGAGGAATTGATCAACATGAGGGAGACTTGCAGCAAGGGACATGACAGGGATTTGGAAATGCCAAGTTTTTCCTCCATAGGTTACAATAGCTATGTGTAATATGCATGCAGGGGATCCTGGAGCAAGGTTGGTGGAGAACATGACCTGATTCTGGAGGAGACCCGTCTTTCAACAACTCCTTCAACAATTGTTGGGCCTGTTGTTTCAAGCTGAGTGACGTTTCATGTCATGTACAAGTGAGATTGTTGATTACAAGGTTCCTGTAGGTAACCTGGCAACTTGGGCATTCACTATTTGTCCTTGTGGGGTATGTAATTACTGGGTTGGTTTGCAGATATAGACCTGCAATCAAGGCAGCTCTGTTGATCCCAACACATGTCATTGTTGGGGCTGAAACAGCTGCAATGAAGAGAAGGAAGGTTCAGTATAGAACTACTGGGAAAGTACTTGGAATGGATAGTGTACATAATTGTTCAGACTTTGTAAACTTTATTTACTGAATGGCATCAAAGTTGAATTGTCCACGGTATCTGAATCTCTTGAATGTCCACCAGCTCCAAACCCCCTTTTGTCTTGGGTCATTGGAGGAGCCATGCTGCTTAGGAATATGTGCTGTGTGAAGGGAGTGTTTGGATCCTGCCTTTAAACTTCCCAGCCTTGTGTGCTTTGGTTTCATGGAAGTTTGTTATAGTTTCTTGCTGCTGGCACCAGTCAATCTTTGGAGTATAACACTCATGGAAGGAACTCAGACTTTCTTTTCAAAAGGAATTTGCCTGGGCCAGCATGTGACTTCTTCTGGTGTCCCACACATGCATTTTGTCCACAGGCAGGAATCATCAATGTTTCATAGGTGGAGATCTGGTGGCATTGTGAAGGGATAATCAGAGTTGCCTGATATTTCATGCTCTAAAATCAGGAGGGTGACCTATGGATGGCATCTTGTTAGTGGTAGTTTGGTTGATAATAGAAAGAATGGAGAGTAGGAGGCAGCCATGTCATGAATAGCACTCTGGGTCCATTCCTGAAATGTCCATTGATAGCATTCTGTGGCCTCCTTCACCAATTGTATCTGTTCCAGGTTTTTGTCACATCAGATCATAAGTGGCATTTGTTGTAGGAGTTTCTGGTCACAAAGTTGCATAGCTTCAGTCACTTGGGACAGGTAATCTGTGTCTTGGACATGTCCCTGAGCATGGAGAAAGCATGCAGGAGACTTATGTTGGAGTGTTTCAACTCATGAACTCATGGAGGGTTGTTGATGTGCACTTTGATGTAAGCACTCTAGACCATGATTTTATCATTGACATGCCTGTGCTTACAATCAATCCATGATAGTTGACTTAATTTCAGCAAATTCATAGCTGCATTGATGAATTTGTAATCAATGGAGCTTTGTAATGAGGGAATCTGCAGATCAAGCTTTGATATGTGCAAATTGCATACATCCATGCACAGGTGTTGAAGTTTTGCATTTCTGAGAACCACTGAGGAAGCTTTTCCTGAGCTGCAGAGTCTGGAGCAAGGTATAATCCTCTCTTCTAGAAGGAAACAAGAAACACCCTGTGCTAGCCAAAGCCTCTTACACATGCTGCAGGTTTCTCCTTTCCAGCGAGGTGGGTTCTCTATCTGAAACCAATTGTCATCAAACACAAGTCAGATTTGCCATTCCACTGCATTTTCAGATGTCTAAACTGTTTGCCAAAAAGATTAGAAGGTGGATCACAGGGCACAAGAGTAGTTCCAAAATCAAAAGTGTGATGCAAAATTGATTCCAATCTGATGTCAAATTTCAAATCACAACAGCTTTAAACTGAACATGTCATGAACACACTTCGATAGCAAAAACAAAGTGTAGAATTTATGTATTATTGTCCTGTTTTACAAGCAAAAAATGTCTTTGTTTCTGGAGTTGACTTACACACATTGCACAAATTTTGTCGCAAAATTCTATTTGCAAAATAATTTTTGTTGGATGTTAAATGAAATTCAAATCCCCAGAATTGAAATGTTTTCCCTTTTCCTTAATAACGTCACACATTGAACACTGTTGATGTTTCATCAATGGTTGTGGATATTGATGGAACACCCGCAATGTTCAAAAAGGGATGGGCAAATTTTTTTTTCCCACACCCACACCTGAACTTCTGTCCATTACTTTTGGTGGCCAAAAAAAAGTTTTTGGGAAGTTAGAGCTGGAGTGTATTCTACATGATTAAATTAGTATCAAATAAGTCATTAGGATATTGTGGCAATATCTAGTTCAAGCACATTCCTTGCAATAAAAAACTATCTAGGATGACTTTGGTGTTGCCTAAGGGTGTTTCTGACCATGTTTTATGAAACTTTTGAGCTTTGTTATGTGTCATATGCCTCATCCTAATCATACTTGTCACCCTGTGAGCACCCAACTTCTACAATCAATAGTTTTAACTTTTTGCATCACTTCGTATCCCACAACTAAAAACATCACTTCATATCCAAAGTTTGTTGTGATTTCAACGATTCTGCCACCTCACATCTCACAACTAAACATCACTTGTTATCTCTATAGGTGCAGCTCCATCAGCAACATTAGAATGGCATGTAAACTCTAATTTGGATGAAGTTTAGGCTTTAAATTGCAGAGTTTGGACTTTTAAACATGCACATGATATAGTGCTCTCCAAAAGGGCCAGGAAAGAAATATGATCCGACTTTGATTGGCTAGTCACAAAGATTGGACCATGTGGCGTTGATCTTCATCGTATGAACATTGTAAGCTTTTAAAGTATTTCACGTTTGTGTGGAAATAACTTGTACATCATTTTGAATGTGGTATTTCTGGCAAATGTCCATATACCAAGTGTGAGTGGAGATGCTCTTAATAGCATCCCCACTGGTACTCAGCATGTGACCCTGAACATTAACGTCGGATGAAAAAAGTCAACATATGCTGGTTTGGCTCAGGAAAATGATTTTTCTCCTGCATTTTTTGTTTGGTTTGCTGAGGCTGGTAAAAAGCGCAGCAAAGCTGTGCACCTGCTAGAGCAAAGTGTAATAAATATGATATGCGCTCCCTGTTTTTGATTGGCCAATCATAATGATTTGTCCAGGTGGTTTGCTATTAGTAATTCCCACCTGTTTGCAGACCCTGTTTCAATCTTATGGGTGGGGTTCAGTGTTTCTTTTTTTCATTTTTGCAAAGTTGCCAGTGTGGCCACCTCTAATGTACAATTGGTGATCCTCTGGCAAAAAGCAAGGTGGTATAAGAGTTCTCTATGGCCCCGCTAGCATATTACTTATATAAACCTGGCTGCCACTTCAATTTTTGTGGTGAATTATTTGACCCCTTCACACAATTGTTGGGTGAAAAAAAGCTGGCTAGATCTAAAATGAACATAGAGTTTTTTTGGCTATTGAACAATTGTATTTGGAGCTTATAGGGTGAAGTGTGAAATATTGTTGTCGGAATTTGGCAACTACTTGTAGAATTCTAATTGTAGAATTTTCAAGGATATTGATTCATGTAAGAAGAGAAACAGTTGCAATTGGAGTCCAGAAAGTTGGTAGACTTGTAAAACAACCACTAAATTCAGCAAATAGAGTAGCACATTGAGAGGGCCAAAAAAATTATGCGTTTACAGAAACATAGCCTACACCTTGACAAACCACAAAAGATTTTGTCGCTACTAGCAACTCCACAAAACAACTACACCCTAACCCTCAAAGAAGTAGCGCTATCATGTTACTCTTCACTACTCAATACATTTAGCATTCAGGAAATTCTCCTAAGTGTAAAATTGCTAGAATTGTTGTGCAAACATGTGCACAACAATTGGGAGATGAGTAGTGAGCTTGTTGTGAAGCTTTGACTTCATAAAAGCTAGAGTTGAAAAACATTTCTCATCCTCCACATTGCCTATTATGTGTACCATGGCCAATTCAACAAATTTGACATACTTAGGGAAGCTAGAGACTAATATTCGAGATGCTGTCACAAGATGCCACATTTTGGTTAATGGACTAATGTCAAAAGGGGGCACCATACAAGTTATTGCATTTGACCTCACTGTGAACTTGAACATGCCTTATTCAATCAAGGTCAGTAATTCAAGAATTTTTACACCTAAACCTCTTGTTCGTCCACATTGCACATTATTTTGCCATAGTAAAAAGTTGCTTTAAAAACTTGAAGGAGATTGGCAAAAGATGCATCACAATCCGGTTGCAACCAATATTGGGGATACACAATCCCAAGAGCATTCATGACACCATGGGCTAGAAACCTTATTTCCAACGGCTTCATCAATTTTTTTGTAGTTCTTGCCAAACCACACAAAAACCATGAACTTACAGAAATAGGAAAGAAACAGATGAAAGAAATCAACAAAAAGAAACACAAAAAAATTGGAAATGTTTTAGGGCATTACCCTTGCACTAGCTTTTCGCCAATGATTCAACAACAACAAAAACATCTTTTGCCACATATGATGGAAAGCCAATCTCCAAATCTTGATGCAGTACCCAAATATGTGGGCCATTTGCTTCAACTCTAGAATTCAAGTTAGGTATCCAATGCATCTTGACGTTTTCATGCTTGAATTCTAGTAGTGATTTGAAAGCCCAAAAGTTGTTTGTTGTGAACTTGGAAGTTTGATCACAATACATCATGTAAATGTCACCTTGACATATTATCTTAATAGTTGCCATCATATCACACACATAGACATTCCTCAATTGTGCAAATTTAATGAGGGCATGGACAAATTCTAACAATGGCAGGATGCAAGCAAGCCTCCAAGATTCCAAAAATATCTTGGAATCTTGAAGTAACACTATTCAAGTTCTTCCATGGTCCATGCTATAGAATCAAGTGGCAAGGAAAACAACATGCTTGAAATGATGTTTGTTTTTTACATTTGACATTCAACAAGGGTTTTAAAAAATCACTAGATGGAAAGCTAGGCAACAACTACTATGGAATTTCCTTTTGATATTAACTCCTTGACTTAGTTATGGAACACAATATCTAGTTTTAGAATATTATGTCATAATTTGCTTAAATATTTCAAGCTTGTTAAAATTGGTAACATCTTTGTTTCGGACAACTAGAAGGATGAAAAGTAAGTTGAGTCTACATCTATTTATGATTAATGATTATGAGGATGTTTTACCACAAAAATTCTTCACATTGGTAGAGTTTTTATATAAGGAGGCTATTGAATCTTCGAAAAATGAAACAAGTGGTATGGTGCCTCATGATGTTTGATGTTGTATCCTTTGAAAATTGACCAACCATTCAAAATTTCACGAATCTTTTTAGTTTTCATGATGTTAATCCAATTTTTTTATTTTGTTGCAACTTGCAATTTTGATTCATGGATTTGACAACTATGGTGACATTTCTTGGATCAGTAATTTTCATTTTCATTTTCACAATGGGGATTATTACATTCTAGGGCATGGCCCCATAATCCACTTCCCTAAACCCATTTCCTTGTTTTGAATTTTTGCATTCCTTTTGCATGTGTAATTTTGAATATTATTTAATAGGTCTGGTTTTTATGTCTAATTTTCAATTATCAATTGTAACTTGTAAGTACTAAGAATACCTATGTGTTTTTTAATGTTTTGTATGTTTTCAATTTTGATAAGAGGCATTTGTTACAATTGTGCAAATCATTTAATACGTTGCAGTGAGTAATTGAAGAAACTGAATTCCTCCACAAGTGACAAAAACTTGGTCTAAAATAATAATCACAATGTTTTTTAATTGTTGAAAAGTTGTTGGTTTTTTGCATAATAGAACTTTGTGTACTCTTAACATGAAGCCAAAACATCAACGCAAAGTTTTAAGGAACCAAAAAAACTAAATAGTGGTGTTGTTTTTATACACTAAAAGATTTGGATATTCATATTTTATCAAAGAAAAGTTGAAAAGTTTTAGAATGTAAATATGTTTTTTAAGAAACCAAAATATGTAGTAGCAATTTAAAACTTCTTTATTAAAAACCCTTAGCCAAAAAATTCAAAAAAAAATGACCTATCAACTATAGTTAAGTTACCTATTTGATGATTTGATGCCAGTCTACCAACATGCCATGGGCTACTAATGCAAATGCAATTAAACTTTGAAAGTGAAAAAAAATAAATTATGTGGAGGATGGCCATTTTAGCTAAATCTTAGTATGCATCATCACCACTTTGTGTACATCTCAAAATTCCTCAAAAGAAGACTATTGTCTAGGACTTCTCATGTTTTTTCCAAGCATTTCTAATCACCTGAGGGAGAATAGAGTTATTTGTAAAGTTACCTTGTCTTCACCTTATCTTTGGGCCTCCTTTCACTCCCTGCCCCTTCTTTTAGTGGTACTTGCAAAGTAAAGATATTTTATTAAATTGGCCCATCACCAAATAGAAGCCATTCACCAAGCACCCATGTAGTGCAAAAAATAACCTATGTTAAAACAAAAAAATGTTTTTAGGCACTGCTTTTTTAACCCATTACCAAACGCTTGGTTTTAAAAAAAAATTTCTAAATTTTTCATATTGGTGACCAACCATCAAGTTTTAGTGTTTGGTATTAAGGGCTTAGGTGGGCAAAATTGTCAAAAAATTGAATAATATTACAAGGAGTTAGTTTAGTGATGGGCCATGAGTTCATTTTCATTATGCAAGGGGGGGAACATGAGGGGTACTTTTAATGTTTGGTCATGGGAAAAAAATGGCCCAATTTTACACCAACCCCAAGTTTGGAGTGGGAATGAGTGTTTGGTCATAGGCAATTGGAGTGCACACTAAAACGAGTATCACCATGGTGATGGGGTGCAAAGGCCATGTTAAATAGCAAACAATTGACCATGAACAAGGATTAGGGTTTATAATAGTATCCAATGCAAGAATAATAGGTACACATTAATTAGGACTTCCAATTTCCCCCCAAATTCAAGCACATCCAATTCCCACCAAAATTAATTTGTCAAATTCACAAAGCAAGGTTTGGATTCATAATCCTATTTTTCAAATTCACAAGCAAAATTCTTTGAGCATGTCAAAGCTTCCAAATTGTGAGAGAGATAGTTTGAAATCTTTCACCAACATTTTGAGAGCATATGGGCTAGACCAACAATGGGAAAATAACATAGGAGTTGTAGAGAGTTCTAGATCAGAAACATAAGTCTTAACATATCAACTAGAGTAAGGAAGGCATCTTAGAGTAGCCAAAGAGGAATTACAAGAACTAAAGGTAGATCAATAGAATTTGAATAGTAAAATAGCCATTGAAGATCTACAACAACTTGAACATCAAGGAATAAATCCTAGTGCTATCAAAGAAGAGATAGGAACTTAGGATTCAAACTTGGATGTAGAAGGACAATTAAGAAAACTTGCCATAAGTTGGCTTTACAACCAAAAGTTCAAGAAGTTTCTATGTTACCACTGGGTGTAGAGTTCCATAATTCGTAGATATAATCTAGGTAGTTGCAAGAGAGGTAGATTTTATCCACTTGCAAGAAATTGTAATTTGTTGTACACACCTATTGTTTATACAAAAACAATAGACCATGATTTGGTTTGGGATGGTTTTGAATAGTTCTACACATTGATAACTTCTTCCCAAAAACTATAAACATATACATTTCAGACAAACCCTAACTTATCATATTTCCTTGAAACGTGGGCAAAATACAAAAGATCCAAGTTTGTATGTCTTATAATGCCAAATAACACACCCCCAATATGTTGGAGGTTGGGATTAGGGTGATTTAAATCATGATGATCAATCTACCTAGTAGGAAGCGAAGTGGACTATAGGAGGAGCTAAGCTAAGACAAGGAAAATGTCCCACCATCTTACAAACAAGAACCAGCAAGAAAACAAAAGAGAATTAATGAATGTGATCCTTTAATCATTAGAGGAAAATGGAGCAATGAAGCGTTGGAAGAGGCCAGGGATGCAATTGAAAATGGGACAACTTCATTAAGGAAGGTAAGTAGGCATTGGAACATACCTCTTACCTCATTATTTGATCATTTGTATGGGAAAACCAATTCTAGGAAACATGGACCAGTAGGCGTGCTAATAGTAGAAGAAGATCAGGTTGTGGTTGCTTGGGTTTTTTCTATGCAAGAGGTTGGGCTACTAATTAGCCTACAATAGTTAAAAATGAAAATGGCATAATTGACTTAAACAAGGCCAACACCTTTTTGAAGAAGGGTACTAGGGAGCTCTCGATGGTACTGGTTCAAGAGGAGACATCCTGAGCTTAGCATTTGTCAAGTTGATAGATTGGATATTAATCGAGCACAAGGGTTGATAATTCAATCTTGCCAAATCTTCTACCAAAACTTATAGTCCCTTTACAACAAACACAACTATGCTACAAACTATATTTGGAATTATGATGAAACATGCATCCAAGTCGGAAAACAATTAGGATCAAGGGTTTTTGCAAAATGAGGTTCACATTAAATGTACAACATTATCCAAAAATCTAAGGAATGGTTGATTGTTAATTGTGTGGTCAATGCAACAGGAACAACACTATTAGGGTTTTACATATTTAGAAGAGAAAAAATACATGACAATTACATACTGTTTTGCAAACCAAGGACTTATATGGCTATGCAATCAAAGGCATGGATGACTACCTTCCTTTTCAAAGAATTTTTGTTTTTTTTCAAAAAATGTATACCAAGTGGAATATCCATAACAAATAGACATTTGCTCATCTTGGATGGGCATGGATCCCATGTCACCCTTGAGGCAATTAAACAAGCTCAAGCGTTTGGGTTGGATGTGATTACTCTACCTTCACATACATCTCATGCATTTCAGCCTTTAGATGTGGCTTGCTTGAAGCCTTTCAAGATTGCTTTCAGAAAGGAAAGAGACATAACAATGGTTAAGAGGAATTACATAGAACCGAATAAGATAACATTGGTAGGGTGGGTAGACAAAACATTAGACCTAGCATTTACAAGACAAAATATCATGTTAGGGTTCAAAGGTACAAGGATCTGGCCACTTAACCTTAAGGCTATGGATTCAAAAATTGGCCCTAGTACTCTGTACATATTGCAGAATCAAGCCAAGGAAGAAGAAAAACTAGAACAGGAGGATGGTGAAGAAGACTAGATAAAACATACAGCTATAGAGGAACTCATCAACATAGGTTCAATAACAAAAATTTCAAATATTGCTAGTGTATTTGAAGATCAACCTAGGTATTATGTGAACATGCCTAGAATTCCTATAGTCACTAACCATGCATTTGTAATAAAATCAGAGAACATGGTTGAAATTTTGGCACAACTTTCATTGGATGAAATTACAAAATTCAAAAATTCTAAAAGTTCAATCAAGTGGCATCAGCATAGGGGTATCATGGTTTGTTGTCATTGCCACATCTACCTGCAAGAAGGACCAATGGAAGAAAAACATTAGTCAACTATTCTCAAAGGCATGTTGTAACCTTAGAAAAATATTTGAGGATTATGCAACAAAAGGCAATGGATAGGGAGGTAGCAAAGTGGATCCAAAAAACCAAAAGGAAAGAAAGACAAGAAAAGCAAGCAAGAAAAACATTTACATTATTAACTGCAACTGAAAAACTAGCTTAAAAAAAACTTGTAAAATAACAAGCTAATTTCATTGCAGCTAGGTCATCCTCAACAATTAGACAGGCAAGAGATAAATTTCATTCCAATTTCGAGGCATGTCTATGAGCTCACCCTCTTGGATACAAGGGTGTGAATCTTGGTGAAATAACACAGGTGCAAAAATAAGCTCAACAACGAACCTTGGCACGAATTCGAACTAGAAGGGAAGTTGTAACATCCCTACAATACCCACAAATGGACAACTAAGCTACTAGGGTACAATAGCTAATGGGTGGAACAACTATAGATGAGGATGAATAAGATATCAAGAAGAGTAGTTAATGTTGGGATGAAATAGTTAAAAGAAGGAATGACAATTGCTAAGGTGGAAAAACTAAGGGGAGTAACAACTTTTGTTGGGCTGGAATAACTAAAAGAAAGAGTAGGTGTAGTTGAGGATGAACAAAAAGTCAATAGGAATAATTGTTGTTAAGGTAGAACAACTAGGAGGAGCAGTAGTTACTTTTGATGATGAACAATGCTTTTTGGTGATGTTAAGATTGAAGGATTTTTAATCTTATAATTTCAAAATGTCAAATGAATTTACATGCATTTTTTTACATTGAAGTAATCAAAGTAGCACCACTGACAACCACAACAATTTGATTTAATAGTAAATAAAGTTATTTATACATTTGTGGAAATCACTCTAGTCACTTGAAAGCTAGACCACTAGCATTATGTACAATCAAAATCATCACAACAATCCCCATTACATAAATGTATTTTCTCCATTACATCTATGCTCATCTTGAACCCAAATGTAAGTACACTAGAATAGAGAGTAGACATTTTCAGTGAGTGAAGATGAACTTTGAGCTAAAGAATAACACTTTAGTTGAAATCAATGAAGGGCAAGGTGAAGTTCTAATTGCCACCAATTTGGAAGATGTAGAAGAACCTACTTCAAGTGGTGCACCAAGTTGCAACAAATGAAATGGGAAACCCTAGACCTACAACAAGCAATAACCAGATGTGTTTTGATTTTACTCCATTTCACTGATCTCCTAATTGGCAAAGGGACATCAAAATAAAAGAACCAAACAACCAAGTTGTGCACTCCCTTTGCTCCCTTTGCTGTAGAAAGACTTGAGCAAGAAGTTCAAACTAAGGAGGTTCGAGCTCCTTTCAATCTCTGAAATTGGTTCCTGCCTACTTACATGAGATTCATGCACATGCTAGAGCTTCACACTCAGGTACTTGCAGCACAAAATGGTGAACAAGAATCGAGTTGAGAGGAGCCCAACCCATGCACAAAGAGGAGACAGACATGGGAGTGAGAACTAGGTTGAGGGGAACCCGACTCATGCACGGAGAGAAGACGAACATGGGAGTGAGAGTTGGGTTGGGGGGAACTTGACTTTTGCACGGAGAGGAGACGAACAACGCAGCAAGAATTGAATCGAAAGGAGCCCGACTCATGTGCAAAGAGGAGACAGAAGGGGGAGCAAGCGTCAAGTTCGAGGAACCTAACCCATGCAAAGAGGAGATCGAGTAGGAGTTGAGGTGCGAGGGTGTGCACAGAGAGGAGATGAATGGGAGAAAAGCTCAGAGAGGGGATGAGCAACACAATCGCGGGAATCTGACCCACATGTGGAAAGGAGATGGAATGGGGAGGGGGGTAGGGGTTTCTAGGTTGGCGCCACATGGGAGAGTGGCGGCTAATTTAGGGTTTAACAAACCTTTAAGGTTTGATAACCAAACATTGTTTTGTCTTTTTTAGGGTTTTAATCTCAACCCTTGAATAAAGGTGTTTAGTTTTTTCAACGAACATGATTAATTTGAGTATGAGATTGTTTGGTGATAGGGTGAATTTGTGACATGTGTCAGTGCAAAGGTGTTCGTTGATAGGATTTCCATTGCTTGAGCATAGATAGAAAAAAATGTTTTATGACTTTTTTTTTTGGGGACAATGAGACCGAGAACTTCCAGAGGCCATATCTTGTGCATCTCTTGTCCAAATCCAACGATCTAAAGCGCACTAGGTGCGCCCAGAGCTCCTCTATAACTCATCTTTGGACCCCAGAGGCAACCGAGGTCTTCCCAGATCACAAAGTTCCTCTGTGTTTTTAAGTGTACTATGACTGGCCAGTTTACCCTAGCACCAGCGCTCAGGAATAAGGAAAGTCAAGATGAAACTCAGTTTACCACCAAAATTGATGGTTTTCTGAGTTTCATACCCCGTTGAGTGCTAATGTACTCTTTTGCAGGTTTTTCTTGAATCTCACCCTGTGTATGACCAAACTCAGGGTTCTGGTGCTGTGTTTTTCTTACTTTATGGATAACTCTAATGTCCCTTTGAAACAAAATCGAACCTTGAACCTTTCACTCTGAAGCTTCTAATTTGAATAGGAAAGAACCTTCCACTTTTCTAAGGCGGTGAGGAACATTGTTTTCCAGCTATTCCTTAGTTTTGGCCCCCAGGCTTAGGCTATCACCCTGGAGAGCTTGGCCCTCAAACACACGAAGAGCTCCACCTTGTTTTCCCAGCATTTCCTTACATTTTAAACATTTCTTTCTTTTTAATATCATCATCATGACATGTAGTGCAAACTGTTAGAAAAAAGAGAGGAGAGCTTTTAAAGCTACATGAAAATGTGCGAGTGGAAAGGGATTGACAGTGGTGGGGAGGGGATACATAATTTGACTAAAGAAATTGAAAAGAAAAAGATAAAAGGAAAAAGAACCAAATCTCTTCACCCAGGGAGAAGATCTTGCCATGGCCAACAAACAATTAAGATTGGACTGAATTCTTGGTGAGGGAAGTGCATGAAGTGCTTCTTTCCGCCAAAGACATTTCCAAGTGCAAGACTGTCAAGAATGAGCAGCAAAATTTTTGTAAAGATATGAGCTTGCCATGAAAGATAAAATCTTGGATTATGTGCTACAAAACTCTACAACATCAGCATGACCCAAAGAGAGTTTCATTGAAGAGATTTGAACATCAGAAAACTATATGCCATATTCATTTGGGCTCCAACTAAATATGCACACTTAGATTTGAAGGTTTGAGTAAGATAAGACATTAATGAATCATTAAACACATGATATCAAGGAAATTTGCTACTCATGTGCTAGTCAATTGATGACCAGATATGCCTGTCAAAACACCACAACCTTGCCATGTAGAATTCTCAATCAATAACCAGATCTGCCTGTCAAACACGATAATCTAGAACTGTACAAATCTCAAATTTAACTCTCAACACCACAGCAATGATTGAAAACACTGTACTGGTTTATCATAGCATGCAGCAGTCAAGAGAAATTGAAATAAAACCACTCACATACATAACAGGAAATGCAAAGCATTTTATTGATATGTGTCAGTCAATGAACATCGCTTTCAATGAACCACTAGACAGACCTTGCATCTTTCTCTGCTTTCTGGGCACACTGTTGCACAAATCCTCTGCTGCACACACTGTAAATTCTGCTCATTTCCACATTTACTGACCCCCTCTGAGACGAAGAACCAGATGAAGAGTAGATTCCTTCTGGATGTTGTAGTCAGCCAGAGTTCGACCATCCTCCAGCTGCTTGCCAGCAAAGATCAGCCTTTGCTGGTCAGGGGGAATTCCTTCCTTGTCCTGGATCTTGGTCTTCACATTATCAATGGTGTCAGAGCTCTCTACCTCAAGTGTGATGGTCTTGCCAGTTAGGGTTTTCACAAAGATTTGCATCCCTCCTCTCAGCCGCAGGACCAAATGCAGAGTAGACTCCTTTTGGATGTTGTAATCTGCCAGAGTCCGGCCATCCTCCAGTTGCTTGCCAGCAAAGATCAACCTCTGCTGGTCAGGGGGAATTCCTTCCTTGTCCTGGATCTTGGTCTTCACATTGTCAATGGTATCAGAGCTCTCTACCTCAAGTGTGATGGTCTTGCCAGTTAGGGTCTTCACAAAGATCTGCATACCTCCTCTCAGACGCAGGACCAAATGCAGAGTAGACTCCTTTTGGATGTTGTAATCTGCTAGAGTTCGGCCATCCTCCAATTGCTTGCCAGCAAAGATCAGTCGCTGCTGGTCAGGGGGAATTCCTTCCTTGTCCTGGATCTTGGTCTTCACATTGTCGATGGTATCCGAGCTCTCTACTTCCAGAGTAATGGTCTTTCCAGTAAGAGTCTTCACAAAAATCTGCATGCCACCCCTCAACCGAAGAACCAAGTGCAAGGTTGACTCCTTCTGGATGTTGTAATCTGCCAGAGTCCGGCCATCCTCAAGCTGCTTTCCTGCAAAGATCAATCTCTGCTGGTCTGGAGGAATCCCCTCCTTGTCCTGAATCTTGGTCTTAACATTGTCAATAGTGTCAGAACTTTCCACTTCCAGTGTGATGGTCTTCCCAGTCAGGGTCTTCACAAAAATTTGCATACCTCCTCTCAGACGCAGGACCAAATGTAGAGTAGACTCCTTTTGGATGTTGTAATCCGCCAGAGTACGCCCGTCCTCCAATTGCTTGCCGGCAAAGATCAGCCTCTGCTGGTCAGGAGGGATTCCTTCCTTATCCTGGATCTTGGTCTTCACGTTGTCAATGGTATCAGAGCTCTCTACCTCCAGAGTGATAGTCTTCCCAGTAAGAGTCTTGACGAAAATTTGCATACCTCCTCTCAGCCGCAACACGAGATGCAAGGTTGACTCCTTCTGGATATTATAATCCGCCAGGGTCCGACCGTCCTCCAACTGCTTGCCAGCAAAGATCAACCTCTGCTGGTCAGGAGGAATCCCCTCCTTGTCCTGGATTTTAGTCTTGACATTATCGATGGTATCAGAGCTCTCCACCTCCAGCGTGATGGTCTTGCCCGTCAAGGTCTTCACAAAGATCTGCATCTTTGCACGAAACCCTAAAACAAACCCTGCAGGTTCACAAAGACGACTGGAGGAAAAAAAAACTCCTCTCCAAACACAAAGCCGAAGAAAACAGACGATGCAGACACAACCACACACACCAAACAACCGTCCTCAGACTACTGCGAGCAAAATAGAGAACGAAAGAACTCCAGAGACGCGAAGCGAGAGCGAGAAGAACAATGGAGACGAAAAGCAGAGGTGCACGAGCTTTATGCAGCAAAGCCGCAACTGCCCCTATCTGCCCGAAACAGCATCCACAGCAAACCGTGTTGACGAAAACCCGACCTCCCGCCTGCCCGTCCATCGGCCACCGACCCGTGCCGCGTAACACGACGGTCGTTGTACTGGTTAAGGGGCCGGCTGGGTTCGCCGGGCTACGTGCCAGGGTGACCCAGTGGATCCAGAACGTTCTGAAGGAACCCGGTCATTCAGCCGTTTTGGCCACTACAATTATGACCAGGTGTAAGTAGCTTACCTACCTACTTGGCTCGAACGGCCAGAGTGAATTAGCACCCACCAATGCACCAGTTGGCCGTTCTGTCCACTGGATGGGTTGCGTTTTTTCATTGGGCGCCGGATGGGGTTCATGACAGTCCATTTCTTTTTGCTCCTGACCATTGTACTTTTTTTTTATTTGGTTCCTGCTCGTTTTTCCCTGGACCTGACCTCACACATAGCTACCCTGTTCACTTTTCTACCCTGTTCACTTTTCTACCTAGCTACTGCACTCAC
>Ga0209611_10001439_pt1 | contig 40569 bp, 22 predicted proteins | sample S1TSphgellanicum_3_FD_187693 | JGI IMG/M metagenome (GOLD analysis project Ga0209611, IMG submission 187693) | Host-associated microbial communities from peat moss isolated from Minnesota, USA - S1T2_Fc - Sphagnum magellanicum MG (SPAdes) (version 2) | ecosystem: Host-associated > Plants > Peat... | reverse complement strand
GTACATATTTAAGTCTATAATAACGATTCCCTATTGAAAAAAATTCATACAATCTTATATATTAAAGCTACAGTGTCTGTCTATCTGTCTGTCCGGGCAATGCTTGGAAAATTTGTCCAGTCACTGCTCGTTCCGTGTCGTGTGTTTTGTAAAAAAGGGGGGGGGGGCCCGGGTAAGTTGAGGAATTTCTTGATTTGGGAATTTCGATCTCTGTGACAGTTATTACCCAACTGACAGCTTCGAAGACCTGAACTGAGGTGGCCAGAATCCTCGATAAAGGACCTGAATCGAGATTCTCAGTACCCGGTCCAAACCTCGATACGGACTTGAAACGAGGTTCCTAGAAAGAAAACTTGTCGTTGGGGACCTGAAACGAGGTCCTCAGAGAGAAAATTAAATTATTTCTCTGGGGCCTTGACCTAGACCCTATACACGTGCACTCTTTTATTTGCCAACACTAAATTTGTTTTTTTTAGGGATTCATAATTTGATTTGTTTGGGAGAACGGCTGTTATGAATCTTGGGAACCGACCTAATAACCATCGGGGGTCTGTTCCTGTTTTTCAAAAGAAGTTTGAAACAAGAACCTAGACCGACGGTTCTTTGATTCTGATGTTTTTCAATGAGAAAGAACCGGAGATTCTTTTGTTTTTCAAAGCACTGCGACTGGCAATTCTCGGTTTCGGACATATTGAAGAAGAACCGACAACTGAACACATGTCCGGTTCAGTGTTGGGTGGTGCTTTTGAGTCTTTAAAGAACCACCGGTTCAGGTCCTTTAAATATTTCAGACCTTAAGAGCCGCCTGCTTCCTGTTCTTTGAAAAAACAGGCCAGGGCAGCTGCTGCGGGGGGTCGGGCGAGGTGCCACAAGTGGCTGGAGTGACGTAGCCACGGGTTGCTTTCACTCGTAACATTTAACAATTGCAATGTACACCACTACAAAAAAATGGATTTTATGATGAAAAAAATAATCCACCTCAACATGCATTTTCCCAATTAATTATTGGTATCAATTCACTTGATCACTAACCTACTAATCAAAAGTATTAAAAATTATATAACACCTTCAATATCTTTATTACATATGTTATATGTAATATTGAGGATTAATGCATACCTTATATTAATCATAAATGGGTGAAAACACATTAAAAAAAGCCAAGGGTGCCAAGGTTGATTAGAGTTTTTTTTTGAGGATCGATATAGTTTTTGGACTACATATAGATATTGAACCCAAATATGACCTACACTATAATAAAAATTTGATATTTTTTCATTAACCTCAACTTTGTAATCAAATATGTAACTTTTATTTTACCCATGATTAAAAAATTCAACTATTCTAATCATTAAGGACTATTTTAGTCAAAATCCAATGCATGCACCCAAAGGCATCCAATACATGAACCTAAAAGCATTAACACATGTGGCCTTTCTTATAAAATATATTAGAACGCATTAAAAATTTGAGTACATTTGGTGGATGTTTGAATAACAAAAAAACACATGTCCACATAGTATTAAAATATACAAAAAGATTTTTGAAATTTCTTGAATTCACGTCAAATTTTTATGGTTGGAACTTTTCAAATAATATAATATATTTCAAAAAATCATAAATTTCCAATTTGTTGTATTCCCATGGCATTATTCAAAGATATAAAAATATAGTTTTAAAGATTGTCTACACCCTATGTGGCTCTTTTTTCTTTACTTTGACCTTATTTAGAAACTAATAAAATTTACCCAACAACAATATATGGCAACCTATATTTTTGCTCATGTATTTTTTAAATTAAAGACTACTTCTGTACTTATTTTCGAAATATTTTTTTAAAATAATAATTTAAAAAAATTAAAAATTTTCATTTTACTTTATGTTAAGATTAGGTCAAAGTCTTACCAAAAATGTGTTATTGTCAAATCTTTTCAAAAACTTGTAATTGTGCTTTTCTACTTAAAATATTAGTTACAATGATTTTCAAAGTGTTTTTGGGTATTTTATTTTCATTAAATTGATTTCAAAATTTGAGGAATTGTATGCAATATATTGAAAATAATATTGCATAAAAAAAAATCCATTTGTAATTTTTTTCTTCTAAAATGTTATATACATAAAATTAAGAAGTGGCTTTAATTGATTTGATACATGTTTGCAAAATTGCACCATTCAATTCTCCCAAATGTAGGCATTAAGGCATCAAACATATTTTGCAAACATAAATTTATCCTTTGATATCAACAAAGGGTGACAACTTGTTCATTGTTCAATGCTTATAAGTAGCCTTTACGCTTAGGGGAGGCCTACAAGTGGCCCACACACTTGTGGGAGGTCTACATGCCTAGGGGGCCTATATCCTTAGGCCTGCATTTTACATCCCTAGGAATTGTAATTAATAAATACTTTTAAATCATAATTATTTGGCTTATGCTATTTATGAGTTAACATCTATTAACACTTTTATATGCTAGTTTTTTGTAAAAAAAGACAAGCCACATTGGATAACAATTGTTATCTTTTAGTCAAAATATACTAGCCATAACAGTTAGCACATGCTATTTCTTAGTCAAAAAACAAACATGACATGTGTCCATACAATTAACAACTTAATTATGTCAAATATGAGAAAAGTGTTAATAAGTGGTGTTCGAAACAATTGGTTCTTTTTAAACTATATAACCATCTTGTCTAAATGTCCTTTTTGACTAAAAATTAGTAAAAAATAAATATAAATATTTGTAGTAGTGAATGATACATGAAAAATGTAAGAATGATGGAAAAATAGAAAATGAATGAAGAATCCACTTAATGAGTAATCCTTGTTAGAAATTTTTTGTGGGATGTTATGATATCAAATGATAAGCTATATTGAGTTGAAGAGATGAAATAAAGAAGATTTGAAATGGTCACTCACCTCTTTGAAAAAATCTTTCATCTTATTTTAAGCAAGTGGTCATTCCGTTGTTTGCATTGTTGTGCCAATCATGGTGGTAAAGGAGGCATTCAAAATTTTGTTTTGGATTTTGAATTTTAATGTACGAGGTGACAATATTATGGTCACCTATGGCTATGTCCATCACTATGCCATAGGTGGCCCAATATCCACATGAACACATGAATGCATTTGGGTTAGTCCCTTAGCTTGACATCTTACCATCTTTCATTGCACCTTCAATTACTTCTAGAAGGTCCATCTAAAACCAATTTCCAATGGTAACATTCTCACATTGACTTTGTTATTATCATAGATATTCCTTAATGTGTTTGAATGTGGCTCTCCAAGCAACCCCAAAACATGTCTTTTCAAATATTGTAAAAGTTTGTATCATCAAAGACAATGGCAGAATTTTTTTTAAGGGAGTACATCAAACATATGATGCAAAAGAAATTTGGGAAAAAAAGTCTACTTTGAACAAAAAGAAGCCAATTACAATGAATGTGCATTGGAGAACCAACATGTCAAAGCCTTGAAGCCATTGTTGTTTAGGATTTGAATGCATGGAAAATGAATTGGATAGGAAGCATATTGAAGATCTTGGAATGATTATATTGAAGACTTGGGTTTTCTATCAATGTCCCTTAAATGCATTATTGATAAAAACAATGAGCTCAAAATGTACAAAGGTCAAATTGAAGAAAATGGAGAATGAAGCTTTAATTTTCATTATCAACAATATGAATTTTTGTGCCACAAGTTTCATACCCTTCCATTAGTTGATGAACTATGTTGCGTCAACAATTCGCTTGCCATTCTATTAACAAATATCCATACCTCAAGCAACCACAATTATTGTGGTACATAGTCTAGCATATTTTTCTAGAGTGTTGTTTTCCATTAAGTTTTAGATGCTACCTCACATGAGTTCACATTTGTGGATTGATTAAAAACCCAATAATTCTCTTTGATGTCCATAAACTTGCATGGTAGATGATCATTTCCTATCAAGTTAGCACAATATGATGGTGGTTCATAATCATGTGTATTCATGATGATGCCATGATCTATATTCAAACATCTTTAATTTTATGAATCCATGTAAGTTGGTGTCATAAAATGGCAATCCTCCCACCCACAACTCATCCATCTTGCACCAAGCTTCATGAAACCCACCAATGTTGTTGTTCAACGTCATGACCTTCATACATGTTATGTCATGTTATGAATCATGAAACCCCATGTGCAAGTCTAGTTGTTAGTTACATCAATACTTCAATCACATTAGAATATAAACTCATATAAACTCATGTAGTTGTTATCATGATGATTCACCCAAAGAATTGTTCCTCTTGTTGCATTACAATCTTCAATATCTTCATCATCATACAAGATTCGTATCTTTTGTTGAATAGTCATTGCATCATCTATTGTCCAAGTTTTAATTACTTGAGTCAAAGTTGGTAAAACCAAATGTGACAACATTTCATGCATGTAAAGTTGTTTTTAAGTTTGAACTTCTGTGTTGAATAGTTCATTCATTCGAATAGTTTGTTGTTACTTGCAATTAACATATCATTAGTGTTAGCCATTTTAACAAACTACACATCAATGTTGGGGAAATGTTAAGGACATTAGGGAACATAAGGAGACACCAAGGGTTGTTGGGTAATGTTGGAAAAACATCAAGGGTTTCTATGTAGCATTGGAGAAATGTTGAAGGGCATTGGGAATTTTTTAAAATAAAATAATAATTATTATTATTTCCCAAGTAAAGAGAGAGGTTGAGAAAACACTGAAGGATGACAACAAGATATTGGGCAACACCAAGGAGATGTCGAGCGACATCGAAGAATTGAAAAGCATAAAGTAAAGCCATTAGGGGATGTTTGACAACATCAAGAAAACTTTGAGGAATGGTGGGAAAATGTCAAGAGATGACAAGAGTGTCAAAAACATGTCAAGACGATGTCCAATAACCTTGAAGAAGCAATGATGGATGTTGGGTAACACCAAATTCATCAAGCAATGTCAAAAAGACACTGGGCAATGTTGCAAAAAAATGCCAAGGGACAATAGGAAGAGGTAAACCTGAAACCAAATTTTTGTTTAAGTTTTAAAAAAAAAAGTAATTTATTGTTGCTAGGGATGCTTCGAGAGACATTAGGGACATCCCTCCTTGCAACCCTATTGCAAAGTTTCCATGTGAAAATTTAATGCAAAATGAAACAAATCACCTTCATCACCTTCATCACCTTCCATTTACCTCATTACAGCATTGTGGTGTTGATGGGACGTGCAAATGGTTATTTGTTGTTGCAAAGTCTAACCTTTTGATCGCATGAATGCCTAGCTTCATATCCATACATCAACAATCAAAGCCATGAATTTGTGAAATATTTACTTACATAAGCATAGAACCTCTAGTAAAAGTTGTAAGAAATCAAATCTTAAAACACCCATGCTTGCACTGGTTTCAACATTGCACACCAGCTTGAAAGTTCAACAGGTGGTGAAGAACATGTTTGTCTCAGCTTTTGAGTTTTTGAACCAAAGACAAACTGCCCACCTATTTGATTTGCACAAAACATAGATAAATGTTGTGCTCGTAAATCTTCATATAAACTTTTTGAGTTGATCCTATTCTTTTGCAAGTGAGTCCACTGTTTGAATACTTTCTGCTTGCTGTCTATGGGTCGGCTATGGCTGGAAGCATGCAAACTTGCAAATACTTGTACAAGTTACTTTCCAGTTTCTGTTTTAAGCCTACATTGTAATTTCATGTGTATGATTTTCTTGCAGTGATTAACTATGCACAGGTATGTTTGGAAAAATTCTTCAACACATTAGTATCTAGATCATGGCTTGCCAATGTAAAAAGAAAGCATTCAATGCAATCCATCACTTTGCAGGCTCATGACTTTCTCAGACTCTAGCAGAAGTGGCATCGTGTTATGAATCCAAGTGACATTGATCATTCTAGTGGACCATAAGAGACATTAGGGTACCCAAATGGATTCCTAGATGGAGATCATGGGCTATGCTGCCAACATTCTTGGATCCTGCACCAACCTGCTCAAAAGAGTGCTATGGAGGAAGTTGAATAGATCTTCAGGTCTTCTTGCTGGTAAGAAGCCGTGTGGGCTATGCAGCCAACACCCTTGCATCCACCGAGTTCAATAAAGGTTTGGAGGAGCTTGAGTAGATCTTCACTTCTTGCTCATGGTGGTAAGCAGCAGCTGTATTAGCTGGGTTGTCCAAGGAGAACATTGTTCCATTTGTGGAATGCAGTATGTGCCTGGAGTCCAAGTACTGGGTGTCTTCTGGAGTGGAAGTGAAGATGAAAGGGCAATTAGGAGTACTGGAAATTTCGGTAGAACTCGAGCTTCTGCTCATACTTTGGTGGCTCACAGACGAAGAAGAAGAAGAGCGTCGATGTGATCCTCGGAAGCTCTTGAACCTACTCCACAAGGAAGGCGACATCTCCCCTGGTCTCCTGTTGCTACTGACACTAGACTTGCGGTCGATATCTAAGGACGACGATTCAGAGGATGTGGATGATGATGATAATGCCATGGACACGGAACGCGGGGAAGTTGTTGCGAGATCTAGTGTGGTCGCGGGACCCCGGGATCGGATAGTCTCGGTAGAGCGGCCGTCACCCTTCATCTTCAATACGTGACAGTTCAAATTCTCGACATAATACAATTTCTTTTCCTTCAAAGCTTTCCTGCAACACGAAATGCGTCAGACAATGCTGCAGCTCGTCTGTTGAAATCAGGTCTTACAAACCCTTCTTGAAGCTTGATCGGCCGCCCACTAGCTCGATGTGTGTTAGGAAGAGCCGGAGATCTAAAGACAACAATCCTAAGCAAGTCGGGGACAGTCAAGGCAAATCTTGACAAACCTGTCGAAGATGACCCATGTTGCATGCAGCGATTTTGCTTCTCCCACAACAACCGATCTGGGAAGAGCTCCTGCGGATATTCGAGACGACAGCTTTATCTGGAGATCAGTGCCAGAGAGTTCGGGATTCTTTAGACATTATCTTGTAATGGAGGTCTTCTTCAAGAAAGACTTGAACAACCGTCACGGCAATTGCAATGGTGAAAGAAAGAGAAACGTATGAAAGGAGGTGAGCGGCTGTTGCAGGCACAGGCGAAGTTGTTGTGAGGTCTGACCTTCCTTTTCTCACATGCTTGTCGCCATCGAGAACCATCGATCATCTTCTCGACGGCTTTCTTCTTCTCCGCCATCTCCAAATTCAGACACTTCTCATTTACTCCAGTGAACTGTGCCGTATCCGCTAACACCTTGTATCCCACTGCCAGAAACAACCCACGAAGGAAGCACACACAGACTATCGTGAGAAACCAACACTTCACCACCAATTCTTCCGAGCTCGAAAGAAGTAGACCCATCAGGCCTTGACTCTTTCTTTGGAGGAAGAAGAAGATCAGCTGCAGACTCTGGGCCAGGAATGTGGGTCTTCTTCATGAGCAAGAAGAGATCGGAGCTCAGATTGATTGAGACTTTCTTCAAATGGCGTCTGGATCCGGGGGGAAAGAATGTTGGAAAAAAAGAAGCTTACGTACTTGGGTTCATCACGTGCTGAAGATAACCCACAAGGATGATCTCGTCGCCTTCTTTCACAATTTTGTTGATCGCATACTCCAGGCCTGTCGTCATGGGTTTCCTCTCAGCATCGTAAACGAGCATCACAACGTCGACGGGAACATTTGGAGCAGCACTTGTGTCAGAGAGTTCCTGCCGAGCCGGTAGACATGATTGCTTATCATGATCTACCGTCACAACATGAGGCCGGCGCTCCAGTTCTACAGCAGCAGCAGCTTCTGATTCTTCTTCTTCTTCTTCTTCTTCTTCTTCTTCCCCGAGCTCTCTACTTAGGGATGATGATGACACTACTGGGGGCTGATCGTGTTGCTCATGGGTGTTGTTGATCTTGTCAGACTCGACTTCCGGCGCGGGGGGGCTCGCTGGCTGCTGGGATTTGGGAGACGGTGAAAGGAGTTCGGGCGGGGATGCAGAGCCGGAAGAAATTTTGTCAAGAAACAAGGAGCGCATAGGATGCAGAATTTCGCTACTGGGACTATGGATAGTCTCCATGCAATACAACTCGTCAAAGGTCCTGCTGCAGCTGCTTGTCAGCAATGACGACATGTCCAAGCTGAGCCGCCGCATTGATCTCCGCGACAACCCATGCACAGGCCCAGCGGCTCCATGGTCGGGAGGTTCAGACGCTGCTACAAACATTGCTGTTGTACCAAACCTCAGTGACGAATTCTTCACAAGCTCCTGCGCACGCTTGGAGAACAGCTGATAACCCCCATGAGGTTCTTCAACACTTGCCACACGAGATGTTTGCCATATGCCAATGTCCGCCAGCTCTTCCGCGTCTTCGGGAACCCACGAAGCTGAGGGCCTCCGCGACCTCATGACTGTTGTTGTTGTTCCAGGGCGTACTACTGCCATTCCTCCCGCTTCCAACTACTTACTATTTTCTTAAGCACATGAATCAGCAGCAGCAGCAGCTTCTTCTCCTTCTTCTTCCAGCTACTTTAATTCCACCCCCAAAACAAAAGCAGCAGCAGCAGCAGCAGCTTCTTGTTCTTCTTGTTCTTCTTGTTCTTCTCCAGCTGCTTTGAATTCACCCAAAAAACAAAACCAGCAGCAGCAGCTTCTTCTTCTTCCAGCTGCTTTAATTTCACCCCAAAAACAAAACCAAAAAAAAAAACTCCTTACTCACCACGATCTAAATTAAATCCCTAGCTCAAATCTTCTTGCACAACTTTCTCCAAATTGCAAGCAGATCCAAAAACCATACTTACTTGATTTCACACCCTCCACCTTCCCTAGGACCAGCTCTCACTGTCCAGAGCTCACATTCTTCCATACCCATTTCTCCAAATTTTTGTGCTCCCAAAACAAAACAAAACCAAACCAAACCAAACCAAACCAAACCTGACCAAACCTGACCAAACCTGTTTCTGCATTTCAGTGACACAATTGAAAGGGTACTATGGAGCTCAGCAGCATATTTGAGTCAGACTTTTTCCTCACTTCAAAATAGTATTAAGTAATTGTTGTTGTATTATTAGGAGCAGAATGGGTTTTTGGGCATCATATTTTAGTATTTTAATATTGGCTCTAACCCCCCTTTATGCCATGTTCAAAGTTTAAACTAGGTAACACTTAAAATAGGAAACTTGTCCCTCAAGTTCCCAAATGATGAACTCACATTTCAAACTAGGCTAGGTTCCCACAAAATCATGGCACTTTCATTTAGCCTACCTAGCCCAAAATAGGTGATGAATATAGTTGGGAACAGTTTTTTTAATAAAAATAATAATAATTTAATAATAAATTATTTATTTATTTTAAATTACAATATTTTAAATTTTAAAGTTTTTAATAAATTAATTTTATCCCCAATTTTGTACTGTTGTTGCCACATTGGCTGCCATCCACAAGGAAATTTAGCCATGTTTGGCTATGGACCAGCCATGAAAGTAGAAATTTATTCAAATCCTTTTTATATCCAGCCTACTTGCTTGAACCATGTGTAGAAACATGGTGATTTTTTAGATTTTTTTTCAATTTTTTATAAAAAAAGGAATATTTGATAGATTTTTTTGCAGAAAAAAATTCACTAAATGGTGAAAATTAGTTAATAAAAAAAAATGCTGGCTTGGGAATAGATATCATAGTACCTTTTTCAGGTTTGGCAGTAATTAAGTTATTTATGAAAATGAAATCTTTTAAGGAAATTATTTGTTTGAAATGCAATTTTTTTTTAAAAAAATTACAAAGGAGTCGAGCATGCAAAAATTGGTGGAAACCCAAGAGCTTCAAGGTAGTCCACCATTGGAGAGCAAGTATAAACAATAATTGACAAAATTTCTCTATCCTATAATTTGGTGGAATACCGTCTCCCAATTTTGCAAGAAAAAGAAATAAAAATTGTTATAAGAGGTCTCATTATGCGGAGTTTAGAACCAAAGAAGCTCCCTATATTTATTGCCAAATTTTCATAAACTATTTTTTTTATTGTCAAAAAAAGATTTTGAAATATAAAATAATAATAATTCAAAACCCAAGTGCCAAACCTGAAAAGGTATTACAAAATTTTGATCAATCAATGATAAATTACAACATACACACCCAATAGAACCAAATTTTTCCTCTTTTGGGGAGGGGGTGGGGTATTGGATTTTTTTTTGGTTCCCAACAAAATGGAAGAATTCTTAGATTTTTTTTTTACTTGTCATAATTCATTTGTCGTCAAATTTGGCTAAACCTTTTTATGGATGATTGCCACCTTAGCACTATTTTGAAATCCTTTTTATAAAAACTGACACACTCCCAACTCCTTAAAGGACTCAAATGTGAGCCCAAGTAGAAAGCAACGGAAGAAGGAGGAGTCGGAGCACGCTCCCTAGCTCACAACACTTTGAGGGGTAGAGGGGCGTGTTGGAGCTCCGGGATGGGACTAGGAAGAGTTAACAAGCTTCACTCACTCACACATGCCTGCACACAACCCACACAAACTGGTTAGTGCATAGTTGGAGCACCCTTGGTGCTAGGACGAATCACAGGCAACACGGACACACAAGACTCACCACGGCCCGGACTTGGGGGAAGCCACCACCTTCCCCCTTATAGTATACTCTGCAGCTCTCCATGGAGGCTACATCCAAATGGCTATTTTTCCCGGGACTCCTGAGTGGGAATCCCGAAATCCCGCTAACTGGGACTCCCGCGACTTTGGAGCCCCATAACTTTGCGAGAAGACCTCCGATTTAGGTGCGGTCTAAAGCAAAGTTATAGCTCTTGTCGAGAGCTTTCCAACGATATATGGCACGCCCCCTGCAGCTGAGTAAATCAGGTCGATTCCCGACTTTTTGTGGTCGGGAGTCAAACTGGCAATTTGACTCCCGGCCCTTCTTTTGGCCATAACTTACTCTTCAGATGTCCAAATGAGCAATGCGAGACCACTTTAGAAATCTAAGTTCCAAGAGCTTTCCAATGATATAAGGAACGCCATAAGACATTGAGGTTTGACCCTTGCAATCGCTTTCTAAAGTTTCGGGAATCCACCGGGACTCCATCTCCCAAAGTGGGAGTTGCCTTGGGAGTGTGAGGGTTCACTCCCTCACACTTTCTAACACTCCCGGGAGTATGTGATGTGACTCCCGAGCTTCTTCTCACCTTAACTCCCGGGCTTCCTCTTGCCTTAACTCCTGGACTTCCTCTTGGCCCGCACCCTTGCAATGCCTTTGCCTTGACTTCTGGGCTTCTTTCCTCTTGGCCCGCAACCTTGCAACCCCTTTGCCTTGGTCACGAGCCCAAAGCTAGGGTTGCGACAAAAACCATCAATTTTAAGCCAAAGGAATGATGATGAGTCCATAAAAGAAGAAGGACAAGTGTAATTCATGCTTCTATGGTATTAAGCAAAAAAATGTTCAAAGCCAAATAGCCCAACTAAGCATCATCATATAATTCCTCACATGGGTAGATAGAAGAACCATCCCAACCACTTTTAAGAGACTTTTAAGAGTCTCCAACCACCACCAACATAATTCTTTTGAAGGTGTCATGTTTTAACAATTTCAGACCCCAAAAACAAAATTCCTACCATCCCTTTGAAGGAGTCATTAAAGTTGTCTGTGTAGTTGCAAATTTGCAGCATCAAATTCAAAATGAGAACAATAGGCACAATTTGATAAGGTGGGATTTATCACTAATAGAAAAACCCCATTTTTCGACTTGTCTTAGGTGATTAAAAGTGTTTTCTGCGACTATTTTTTACTAAAAAATAGTCGCAGACGACACTTTTAGTTGCCTAAGACAAGTCGAAAAATGGGGTTTTTCTATTAGTGTTACAATGTAAGACATCATTCTATGAACTAAAATGTGTAGGGCTTTGTTTCAAGCACACTCCAACTCTCCTTAGTACCCCTTTGAATTCCTCCATGTTCACCCACATGTTGTAGGATTATTGAGAACTCCTTAATATTGTAGGCAATGATGGGTTATGTGATTGCATGCCACTTCTTTTATCAATAAGTTGTCCACAATGGATTGAAACTGTGTCTTGGTGCAAAAAAAATCCTAGTTGGATCAATCTCATTAATTGCATAAATGCCCAATCCCTCTTCATTGTTGGTTTCCATGGAAGAAACTAAAAGCTCTTGAATCCATGATGTTGGCAAGTTGTTAACCATCCTCTACCAATAGCTCTGCCTACATCTCCTCCTAGGATCAAAATGCTTTGTTTTCGACCTTTCATAGGCCCCCCACTATCTAAAGCCCAATCTTATACAATTCTTAATCCTTGGGAATGGACAGCCTATATTCACCTCCTCTAAATCCACAACCCCACTGTAAATTAACCAATTTGACATAGTCAACTACCGTTAATGGGAAAAAATGGAACTTCATTATCATATATTTCCATGTTTTCATGATCCTTCATTACATTCATTATAATGAATCTTGTCCATACTGACGATGCATGTGTTTGTGACTTGCTTCCAATTCAACCATTTTTACAATTATTGTTTCAACTATCTTTTGTGACCTTGGTAAAAATGATTTATAATCATATATTCAATTCCAAAATGGTTTTAAGTTGTAAATGTGATAATCACTTGCACTATTATTGGTTTCGATGAAAATGAAAAGTGTTTTCATATCATTCACAATCAGTGATATTTAGCAATACAAATAAAAATTTAATTGGTTTTGTGATTGGTATTGTGGTTCACAAGTGATTAAACAAAATGTCACATTTCATTTAACTTGAATTATATATATATTATAGTTGCAAATGTACATGTGTTAATGAATGGCAAGTGAGCGCATGTAACATGTCATGTTAGCTTACACAATTTATAACTAAAAATCCCCTAGGTATCCTAAGTAGTTTAAACAACTATTAAATACATTTTGAGGTACCTTAAATAGTTTAGGTAACCCTTAGTTACACCCATTAAGTACTTTAAATAACTTAGGTAGGCCTTAAGTACCCTAAGTAATCTAAGCAACCCTTAAGTAGGCCCCTAGGTATCCAAATTAGTTTAGGAAGCCTTTAAAAACCCTTCGATAGCCTATGCAACCCTTTAGTTAGGCCTATAGGTACCCTAATTTTGGTCTAAGTAAGGTACCTTGATTAATCTAAACAACCTTTAAGTATCCCCTTGGTAACTTAAATAACCTAGGAAACCTCTAAATAGCTTAAGCAACCTTTAGGAATGTGCCTAGGTAACCTAGGCAACCCCTTGGTAATCCATAAGTAATTTAACAACCCTTTGATAGTCCTTAAGTAGGCCCCTAAGTACCTTAAATAGTATCTAGGTAGCCCCTAGGTAGTTTGGATAGCCTAAATAGCCCTTAGATCGTCCTTATGTAAGCCTCTAAGTACATTTGGTAGCCCTTAAGTAATTTAACAACCCCTAAGTAACTTCGGAAACCTAGGTACACCCTTAGGTTCCTTAGGAGATCTAAATAGCCCAAGTAAATAGCTTTTAAATAGCCCAAGCGACCCCCAAATAGCCTCAAAAAATATTTGAAATAATTTATGCAATCTCTTGCTAACCCTTAAATAACCCTAGGTTGGTAAGTAAAAATGTTTATTAATATGTGGTTCGATGTCATTTTACATAGAAATTGTTGGTACAATGGTTCATTGTCCTTCAATGTGAAGATGAAAACATCAAATCCTTATTACTATAACTTATCTACCCTAAATAAAATAGGTAATTTAGGTGCCTACTTTAGGTTGAGGTGTCTAGCCTAAACCACATAGGCTTCCTAGCCCATGTTTTTAGCATAAGCAACCTAACATGGGGACTCTAGGCCAATAGGTTAACTGGCCTAACCTAGGTAGGCCATGTGATGCCATTTGTTCAATTCGAAACTTGCCACATGTCAACATTTTCATGGTCAAAAAACTTAGGCATCCCCACATCTTAGTTGTAAAACTAATTGCAAATGACCATGTCATGTTAGTTATATGTTAATTGAATGAAAAATTTGTGTTAATCACACCTCAATGTAATTGTTGTTTCAACTAGATGTCATGTCATGTCATGTCTTTTGCAACTAAAATTTTATGCAACTTGTCCAAGGTGACTAGAGGAATTTGCAATTATATTTGGCATTTATGATTTAAAATAAACATTTAAAATTGAAAAAATTAATCATTAATATGCAAATTCCTTGTAGTGACTCTAGACCTTGATGACATAATGTGGTTCTTGACTAGAACCTAACATATTTCAAGAGGCGATTTTTGTGATATGAAGGTTTACACTGGGACAACTATAGGGTAGTAAGAGTTTCAAATTCAACTTTCCAAGCTCAAATGTTAGGATGACCCACTTACACAATAGTGCATTAAGAGTGAAGATTTAGGATCAATTAGGCCCAAATCTCCAATCTCTTTTTTGTGCACTACAATCAAACGTTAGTCCTTATGTGGTGTTCCCCCCACGCCCACAAAAAATTCCACGATATGGCTCTGGACTTTCCAATTGCTTTTTTTGTTCCTCCCCAAACATGAATGAAAACAATAAGGGAAAGGTTAGGATTGAGTTAAAATTTGTTATTATGCTAGTTAGTGGCAAACGAATTGTATTCCAATTTTTCAATTTCTTATAGATTTTTCAATCTAGAAGGCATCTATAAGATAACATCCATGGCCAAGTCAAAAGGGGTACCTAGAATCTTGGACACCTCTTTTAAATTAGCCCATTTCCATCTAAATTCCTTTGTCTAATTCAATTTATCCATACTTTTTTTATGACATTAATAAACTACCAATTTCTCCCAATTTACTTGTAACCCATTAATAAATAGGAAACAAATTGCACACATTCCTTGAGTTTATTTCATCCCTTCTCACTATCAAAACAATGTCGTCCCCCAAGGAAATCACTACTTATATATTTTAGGAAGCACTTGAAGTAAAGAATTACTATGAAATATAATAACATATATTCATGGAGGTGATTAATCAAAGAGCAATATAAGTTGTAATATATTTGCAAAAAAATTATAGGAGACATTCAAAAGGGTTATCGAATGCTAGTTTCCAAAACACTCCTTTTCCCCCAACAATGTGTTCAGCCCCTTAATTATTCCATTAGGTAAACATTTTCATTTGACTATAGTATTAACAATGCCATAGTAGTCTTCCCTAATCAAATCCCAAAAGAACACACGTAGAATTTTAGCACAACACCATCTACACCTAAAGCCTTCTCTTTAACCATAGATGTTGTTGAACACAATTATTCCTTGGAAATCAACTTTGCAAGTGTATAGTTCATTGCCTTTGAAAACTTCTTGGGAAGACAATTAAAAATTATAGTCTTCAACTCCTCTCTCCTTAGTTGATCCTCCTAGGCCATATAAAGCTTGTTGTAAAACTTGCAGCAAGCCTTTTGAAGTTTTTCCTTTTTTGTAACTACTATACCATTTTCATTTTTAAGCGCAAAGACTAAGGTTTTATTTGGACGAAATCTGATTGTTGCAAGAAAATCTTTAAAGATTGAACTCTCATGTTGTCTCCATCTTATCACGGTCTTAATATTTTGCCCAACCAACTTCACATCTTCTAGCTCTTGGATTTTTTTCCTTGGACCACCCACATCTTGTTGTTGTTAATCGTCTTGCATTACTTCAAGATCCCCTTGCCCAAGATCTAATTTATTTTTCAAATTGGCTTCTTTTTGTCAAATTTTGTAGTTTTTATTGGCATAATTTTCTATACAACTTAGTGACTTTCTTTAATTTCAAAAAGAAAGATGCTCCTTCAAGTTATTCACTCCAAATCTTGTGAATTTTTTGAATTGTTTCCTCAAAATATCAAATCTTCATTTTCCACAATGACTTTTCTTTTAGAAGCTTCAAACATTGCTAAGATACATGAGACTAGATGATGGTCCAACCTAACACCATCATCTCTAACAAAGTATAATGGATTCTTGATGGTTGGTTCTTGGGTGAGGTTATTAGCGAGGTAAATTTTTTCCAACTTTGCCTAATTCTTTCAACACCATTTCTCTAGTTATCCCATGAAAATTTCATGTTGTTATTTGACTTCAAGTGAATGTTATACACACATCTAGGGTATAATGCCCTTTAGACAATACCTCCATTAGAACCAATTGTTGTTACATACCAATCATAAACCATTGGAATGGTTGGCCACAATGTTGGATGTGCATGGTTGGAAAGGACATTAGATTGATAAGTTGCAAGACTTTTGGGAATAAGCATGAAAAAATAGGCCAAAAGAAAATCCTTTGATATTACAATCCTTTATTTTTTATATGAATGTCAAGTATCATTATGAAACCATCATACACTTCATTAAGTTAATTATGGCAAATTGTATACCAAGTTTTCAAAAAACATTGTGTAAGAAGATATGTAACAAGCAAGTTTTAAACTAGCTAAGTAAAATGTGCTAAAACCCACTTTTAAGTTCAAGACTTAACAAATTATGGTTTTTATTATGCAAAAGTTTAAAGTGATTAATACATTTCAATGTGCCATCAACCTGAAGTTACCAAAAATTTAATTGAAGTCCTACTTTCATTTACTTGAAACCAATTCTGGACACCTACTTGCATCTTCTTGCATTTTCAAAAATATGTTTAAATGCAAATCAAGAACATAAAACATAAGGTTATTATGCTAAAGTCAAATAAAATCCTCATATTGATTATTAAAGTAAAAATATTTCAAAGTTTTTAATATTAAAATCTACTTTATGGCTACTTTCATTCAAAAAACAAGGATCGTAGATTGGCCTACTTTACCATGTTTACATCTTATCTTTTAAATTTTTGAATCAACCATGAGTTCAACATGGTAATGACAATGCCTTGAGCCATGATCCAATTAATGAAGCTATTGATGATGGAAACTTCAATTTTGAAAATGATTTCAATTGAAGAGGAAGAATTTCTTGAAATTTGGGATGGTTTGAAAACAAGGAGTCTTTAGTTCACCCATTACAAATTGTAACATGAAAATATGAAAGGGGTGAAAACACAATCAAAGGAGCCAAGGGTGCCAAGGTAAAAGTCCTTTTACAGGGACTGTAGATGATACATGTCATTTTTGTGTTGGTTTATAACTTAAAATTTTGTATTTTGGGTACCCTATTTAACACTAAAATGATATAAATACATTTGACCAAAAATTGAATTTATATCATATATATTATGCATTCATGATATAAATATACATCAATATGAACAACTTTTGTTGAAAGCACATTTTCAAAATCCATAATTTTCAAGGTCAAAAGCACTTTTGAGCCAAATGTGCTCAAATGGGTTATAAAAAAAAAAATCATCAATTCAAGTCTTATTGCCTTTTAAATCATCAATGTTAAAGTCCTTTCCAATTTTAAAAAAGAATGGTGCACATTTGGTAGAAAAAATGACATTTAAAACAAACAAGGACTATCCATTTTCAAAGTTTGAGTTCTTTGAACATGCAAAAACATTTTTGATTTGTGTCAAACATTGAGCATGTAAACTTTACAATTAATAAAAAAAATTCAAAAAAAATTATGACAATCCAAACTATTATGTTTCACTTGTGATCTTTCAAACATACAAAAATGTAATTTTAAGGAGCGTCCATTCATTTGAATATCTCATTTGACCATTTTTAACCTAAAGATGTGATATCTTCTAAGACAACTAACAAAAAACAAGAAAAGAAAAAACAATATGCGGTGAAAGGAAACATGTGTAAGAAAAAGGAAAGGAGTTAGGATTAGTGGTGTATGGAGAAATCTTTAAGGAAAATGAAAGAAATACACAACAAGAGGTAAAAAAAGTGTGAAAACTATTATAAGATGGTAAGAATGGAAAAACAACTTGCCATGGTATTTGCGACACTGGAAATGATTGATGGCATGGCCCAAGAAGAATAGGAACATGTAGATTGGAGCAAGTAGAAAAATGAAGGAATGAAAAGAAGTTAAACATTTTGAAAGATGTTAAATGTATGGGACCCCTATGAAATGGGAAGGTATTTGAAGGTTGTATAGGAAATGAATTGACCAAGGTGTGAAAGCACATCATGAAATAATATTAGCATATGGACCAACTATATTTCAAAGATGTTATGGTCAAAATGAATCATGGAATTCCTAGTTGTTTCCAAATTGTATGAAGCTAAAGCTTATACTCATAATGGGGGTGAGTGATGGAATTATACACCAACATAGAATGCCTCAATGACCACGTTGCAATGTCCAATGGTAGAATGTCTAATCAAAACATTAAAACATGGATTGATTATGTTATCATCAACTCCCAAATTTTTGCAAAATTGAAACAATCAACAACCTGGGGTTTTATTTTGGACACATGGTGGGACTTCAAACCAACACTAGATTTTCTCCATCCACTATCTTGATTTATCAAACGTCTTGCTTCAAGGTTGATCATGATCTCAATGCTTTAATTTAAATGATGGATGACAAAGGAGAACCAAAAAACATGGCAGAATAATTGATTATGAAGATAAGATTGATACTTACATCGCATGAAGTTATGTTAACAAATGTGGGCAGCTTAAAAGAAACAAAAGAAAGCATATGCAACCAGGAAATAATCCTAGTTGTTTCCAAATTTTCTAGAAGGTGTGACCAAAGTCAAAATGTGTAAGCCCAATAAAAAAAGAACATTGGTTGGAAGTTGGGAAGGGCCTTATTTGTTTGTAGCATATGTTGATGGAAAGGGGAATGCAAAATAAGGAGGGAAAGTTTGTTTGGTTCAAGATGAAAATAAACAACAATCGCACAAACCTTGTAGAGATTTACAAGAGTACCATTTAGTTGTGGAGTTTGTGTTAGCTTTGAAGACAAAGCTAATTTGGATTGGGAATGATTGCATATGTAATTTCAAATTGTTGATGTGGAAATGTGGAGCAATTTAAGGTTTACATCACATAACTTCTTTATGAAAGGTTGCTTAGGTTTTAAGAAAGTTCTTGAAAATGAAATGTTGTGTGAAGGAAAATAATTTTTGAATGTAAACTTGTCTATTGTGTTTAACATTGTTTTTTATTTTTGGAATTGTTGGATTTGTTGATCATGATGGAATTAATGCTTAGAGGTATGGGGCAACCAATGTGTTTTTGGAATTATTTTGGTCATGGATATCAATGTTTTCGGACGGTGGCTTTTCAAATGTGAAAGGGGGTGTGTTGCCTTCAAGATAAGGAGGCATTTATGAAGCTTGGAAGAATTTCAAATGGATTATGTGGTTATCTGTGGTTGCCATTGAGGATGGCATTGAATTTATTATGCATTTTTATTAATAGATTACTAAGATGGACTACTAGTGAGAAATTGGTGAAGATGGACTCAATGAAAATCTTGACAAAATTATTAGTGCATTTTTTGCTCATGTTTGTGTGCATGGATAAGGTTGCCAAATTTTGATTGGAAAAGGTAAATGAAACAAGCAAAAGAAAGGCTAGACGAAAGTTTTTTGAGATAATGAGTGGAGATTTAGAATTATAAGAAGCTAGGAATATGGTTGTTAATGGATCAATTTTTTATGATTGTGTTAATTAGGAAAGATAGTTGAACCTTGTTCCTAGCTACTAAAATTTATTTTTATTGCACTTCAATAGTCAAACTAAATCAAGGATGTATCAATTTAGTCACATTATGAGGGATTGATGTTTAGAAGTGATGTCAATTTAAAGCAACTTGAGCTTAAATGGATCCATATAATGAGAAAAAGTGATATTGCAATATGTGAAGATTAGATTGTAACAGTATGAGATTTTGGGATGACATTTGTAAGAAACTTGCATTGTGATTAGGTTTGGGTATCCCTAAGGCAAGTAAGATTTGCAAAGAATTTTATTAAACTATTGAAAACATAGTGTTTTACATTCCAAAATAAGTGGTATTAAAAGAAGATTGAACTTGTTTTTTAGTGGCTTTGGCCTTCCATCTCTTTGGGATTTGTCTATTATTTTATAATGAAAATAAACTACTTGTGTTTAGTCATGTTGCTCATGGAAACAACGTCGATCTTATGTTGAAATGCCATACCCTTCCTTTAGGTTACACCACCATTTTGATTTGTGATGTGAATCAATATTGGGGATCATCAATTACACTTTGGAACAATCCTAGATAGAACCCATGACCACCTAATTGATGAAATAGGTTTAATACTTGTGAGAATGGCGTCTTGCGTTATTGGGCTCAACACATTCCATAATATGTATTTAGTTTTCGTGTCTTATTCAAGAACTTTTACAAGTGTTTTCCCAGACATGATAGGTGACCATTTACGAGTTCCACTTTTGGTGTTGTTAGTTTTAATGCAAATCAACAACCAATAAAGGTGCTTGAAATGTGAATGATGACCAAAAACCGATTAAACTTTGGAACAAGCCTTCAAGGAACTTGTTACCACCTAACGAACCAACAATTCACCACATTATTGGGTGGAAATGGCCCTTCCCAACCCATTCCATAGTACATTACACCCACCTTATTTTGTTTGGCAAAGATATAATATTGTAAGGGAGGTGCCCATACGAGTGCGTTCTCTTGAAGAAGGGAGCACTCAAGGGTGTTTTCGAACCTTAAAGGAACGCACAAGTACATTAAACTCCCCTTACGGAAACAACTCTCTTTTTATTTCCTCACATTTCCTAAAAATAAATATTTCCATGGAAACATGGGAACATATAAAATTGGGGGAGCTCCCCAAACATAACGCCCTAAGGTTCTTCTGTTGGGGGAGATCCCTCAAAATAAAAAGGGAGTTGTTTACATTACACATGGGTGACCAAAACTTGAATTTTTGTCTATATATTTTTTCCATATCTAATGCAATAAGCCCTCTGGTTCATAACTTAAAAAGAGTCAAGACCCCACTTTGTGGTCCTTTCACGCCAATTCATTTCATTTCTTTCAGTTGAAAAGAGAAGCAACAAAAGCCTAAGAAAACAAGATTGCCAATTGTGTGACAAATCTTGGCACAAGTGCAGCGGGTGCTAGTGTGACCGGACAAAAAGTCACTCAAATAATGTGAACACAACAAGTTTTAGGGTTTTGTTTTTTTGTTTGATTGTTTTCAATAGTTGTCAACTTTTTGCATGCTTACAATGGAAATTATTCCGTTGCTACTGCAAGGAATGCATGGGTAGGCAACCTTGTTTGTTTATGTGTTATGGAAAATAGGAGTTGCATCGAACGATGGATGGTGGAGGGAGCAACTATGTTGAAGAAAGGTTTGTGTAATTGACGGTGGAAGGTAAGATAAAAGGCAGAATGAAGGAGCGAGGTAGCAAGTTTTTTCTAGTATGAAATTTTCTTCTTGTTGTAATTTAGACTACTAGGCTAGTCGTTGATGAATTTCACTGCGCCAATGACTTAACATAATAGATGTGTAGATCTAAGGAAGGATAAATGATATGAGGGGTTGATGTTGAGGACTGATGAAGACAAAAGAGGTCCAAGTTATAAAACTAAGGGCATATAGAAGTCAAGATGCATTTGGGAAGGGGAACTTTTTGTTGCAATACCTTGAATCCATGTTGTAGACAGTGGTCAGAGTGAGTACCAAAAACCTCAAAGGGGTGTCCTTAGGTTGGGCAAAATGAGACGAATAAGGTCAAGAATGGGGAAAACTTAAACATATGAAATCTATAGTACAGTTTTGCATAAAAATATGTCTTTTTCACTGGTTCTAAGTGAGCCTTATATCTATTGCTCAAAGTCACATTCAGAACATTTGAATCCAAAGGTCTACAAGATTTAAGTTTTCAGATGATAGATTTGATGTTACGCTACATTGATGCATTTAGTGGGAAAATGGTTAGCAGCTCATATGGACTGAATGAACCTTGAGAGTTTTGACCTCAAAGTCATACTTCAATAGATTTTAGATTCTTAGTGATATGAATTGGTGCTTGGCAACCATTAGTACATGGCCACTAAGGAAACATGTGATGAAGATTCATACAACTGTAACAAATTTGCAAATATGCATGTACAGAAGTTGGTTTTGTTAGAATCAATAGACATCAGTAGAATCTATCCTTGACAGCGGTATCACAAGTCAAGTGGTGTAATTGGTTATAAGGTTCCGGAGTTTCTGACTTTGTTTAGATTTTTCATATGCAATTAGGCTTGTTCTTTTAATCTTCCCCTTTCTTTTTGGTTACAGTGGTCCCTTCTGCTGGTTAAGGGACTATTGATGGGCAGCCCTGCTCATGGGACCATTGATCCCAGATGGATCCTTGGCACCGACCTTTCCTCCCTACACAGGGTGCTGGTTAAGGGACTATTGCTAGGCGGCCTTGCTTATGGGGCCATTGATCCAGGATGGATGCTTAGCACTGACCTTTCCTCCCTACAAGTTGACCAGATTTTCCCTCCTAATTCCTTTGCTAAAATAGGTTTCAGGATTTCAAGTACCTATAAGTCTACCCGTGGTGCCCAATTTGAGGATAACCAGCCCTAAATAGCAACACTTAGGTGGGTGAATTTCACACTACATTAAGGTCGGGGATGGGCAGATTATGCCATTTTCTCTACCACATTATGTGACAGAATCTTCCAATGACATCATACACCAACCAAAATGTGTATTTTCAACATGATGATTTTTTTATAAAAGAAATTGTTGCATCTGCCACCCAGACCTTAAGAATGGTCTCACCCAGTGTTGTTGAGGGGCAGTGCTCACTTTTTTTTGGGTGAGAACCTTAATTTTCAGGCTGGTTTTCAAAATGAAAATTGGACGGATATCATCAATAGCAATAATACCTGCTGTGAAAACCTGACTTTTGGTTCTCAGCAGGGTGAGAACCGGTCTAATGAGAGTCTGAAAGGATATAAGATTCAGGGAAGGTATGAGAACTGGAATGGGTATGGAAAAAAAGGGGGGTGCTGGCTTTCAGTTACACTTTAGGTTTAGGCTTTAAGGCAGATAGGCTGGTGAGTGAACATTTAAGAACTCAAAGGAGGTTGAATCCTCACACATTGTTCCTTTGCTTCTAAAGCACAAAGAACAATTGTAACCCTCCACCAAGCATTTTCAACGCCTCAAAAATTGCTCAATTTCATAAAGAAATGGGGAAGATATAGGGTATTTGGTCCAAGGACGTTCAATGTTCAGTGATGGATGAACAAAAATAAATTAGGATTTTGAGCTTAAAATCTTTGATTGTTGGATCTTTGCCTTTGGAATATAAAGAAACTTTGTTAAGCATTAATTGGCACACCTAATCACGTTTCAAATCAATCAGAACTGACTAAAAATAAGAAGGAAGATATGAGGCTGAAACTAGAGAGGGTTCTAGAACCATTTTTTCAAAAACAATTAAGCAAAATATCACTCATTCTCTTCCTGAGTTTTCTGTGTTCTGTCACTGAAAGAACATTTGTAAACCTTCAGTTTGTGCATCCAATGACACAAAAATAACTCAATTTGGTTAAGGAATGGGGAAAATATTGAAAATTGTTTGGTGATGTGTATGTGTTTGATGATGAGCAATTCTAACTTAGGTAGGTGTTAGGTTTAGGCATTAGGTGGGTTTCCTCTCTTTTTTTGTTAAATTTTAAAAACTGACAACAAATTTCACACACCTTCCTCACTAGTCGATTTGTGGTAGATGATGGTTTTTTTGCATTAGGTCTTCTCTATTATCATTTTTGATTTGTGATAGATGACCATTCTTTTGTATTAGGTCTTCTTTATTATTATTGATTGTCATTTCATAGTCATGAGTCCTCCTTGCATGGGGTCTTTACCTGACTTTTATTGATTGTTTGCTTTTGTTTTCTCTTTGGGTTGTGTCTACTTGTGTTATCATTTGCATTGTACTTTTGTTGGATGGGTTCCCATCCTTGATTTTTATTTACAGGGTTTTTCTTTTTATGGCAATTGTTATAAACATCTCACAAACTTAATGCTTTGTGCTCTAATTTAGATGAATAAAGTCGGATTTTATTCCTCATTTTTGCTAATTGTAACCCAAGAGTCAAGAATGCTTCAAGAGAAAAACTTGTAATATTTTTTTTTATTCAAAGGCTAAAATGGGTCTAAATGTTTTGAAATCCTAGAAACTCATGAGTTCATTTTTTTTTACTTTGTTACACATCTCAACATCTGTTTTTAATATTTTATTTAGTTCACATTTTATTTTCAGAAACATGAGGGAATTATATGTTTTAAAAAACTATCATGGTCTTATGGAAGAGGCAAGGAAGAAAAAGCCAACAACCCAAGTTTGAAAGACCCATGTTGGAGTGTTTTCACAATAGATGGACTGGAGCTAGAAACTTCTGCTTATAGTGGGCAACTTAGGTGGGCAATTGACCATCCCGGTTACTTGTTGCCATTCCATGGATTCTTTGAAGTAAAGTGGTCCACAACTTATGGTTTGGGTGGGAAATTAGGTAAAATGGGCCACAAATTATGGTTTAAAATGATGCTCACTTTTTTTCCCTCCCACTTTCACACGGGGTCAGTGCTTGTTCTCTATTCCACTGGAAAAACACACCCCCTTCACCAAACCCAAAAGAGAAGTACAACAAATTTGAAGAGAGAGAGTCATGCATCCTCTTGAGTGATTAACTAATGGAGCCATCTTTTGCCACATTTTCACTTGGATTTTAGACAGGTGGGGTGTGTCAAGAATGAATCATAGAATTGAAGGGCAAATTGAAATGTTGCCCACCTACCAACAAAATTGTATAAAATTTTCTGAAATTTTCTGAAATTTTTTTTGAAATATGGCAACAAAAAAATCCCAAAATTCACTTTTTAAAAAAAAAATCACAAGCACTGTGCAAATAAGGACACTATCAATTGGGAAAGGACAAGTGGGGGAAGAGGAGCAAGATTTATGGAGCAAACAGTCTCCACAATTTATTTTTAAGGCTAATGGTGCCAAATGCTGAGAATGTTATTGATCTAATAATCCCTAGTGAATATGAAGCAAAGTGACACATCTCATTCTCTAATTGATTTAAATTTCAATGTCCATTTGTGTAATTGCCCATTCCATCATACATGCTAACCAGCTTTTTTTTGAAAGAGCCATATTCATTGGCCCAACAGCAAATTTTTTTGGACCATTGAGCACTCCCCAATGGTAGGTAGCACCTCTTGGGACTCCTAGTTTCAAAATAGGAACAAATGTATTCCCCAAGAGCCTACTGTGAACTTTTCAATTTATATACGTGAGAGTTGAACTTTGGGCAAACTGTATGGGATAAAATGTGAACGGCTTAAGGAACAACTTGAGAGCTTGGGGAATCTCAAGGGAACATGATGAGAACATTTTGGGAACACATTGGGAACAAGGAAGAAAAACAAAAAATGCCTCCCCCCCCCCTACCCCCAAAGTTGAAACTATGGAGGCTTCCCAAAATAGAAGATTCTATGGAAAGATGGAGTGCCTCTCCCTTTGGCCCACCTATATAGGTGAGAAGGGGAGGACTTTGGGGAAAACATATGGGACTAAAGCGAGGTGCTATTGGGGACACCCTTGGGGAACACATTGGGAACAAGGGAAAAATGAAAAAAAAAATCCTCAGCTCCCCCTCCAAAACTTAAAAGAAAAAAAACCAAGGCACTTTGAGTGCATGCTGAGCCTTCTCATTGGCTGCATGAAATTTCTATGTTCCAAAACTGTTCATCACCATTTTTGGCCTGGGCTAATACCCGCATTATAAACTGGGGGGTACTTATTTAATGCTTAGTCTGTGTTTTGGAAGCTGCATTCCTAAGGCTGGTGACAGATCTGTTACAAACTTGGGCCTCCAGTTTCAAACACAAGATATTGTCCTTTGCTTAGGGTGGACAATGCTCTTCTACACCACAAAAGCAAACATGAGTAGGTGCTACCTAATACTAGTCCAATAATGTGACACTCAGTTTAGGCCTGTACATAGGATTCCAATACAGTGCTCTCCTCTAAAGGCAAATACGGCTTTTTGATTGCCCAAACATGATGATTGACCCAGGTGGTGATATTTCAAGGGTTTAGGGTTTAGGGTCTCAATTTGTCCACTTTTTCATGTTTATGGGTGTAACTTACATAGTGTCCTGGAGTGGGGGAAAACTAACACTGCATGTTGGATTTGGTAAGCACGAATATACGCCCAAATAGCGGGTGGTGTGGTGTGGTGTGGTGTGATGTGGTGTGGTATGGTGTGGTGTGGTGCTCTTTGTGGACTACAGACTTGCAATAGTGGGGATAGTTCAATGCCTTCCCCACCACCCAGCGTGCAACAACTTTGTTGAGGCTCTTTTCAAAGTCAACATCACTTTTGTTTTTCCGCTCAAAAAACATGCCTGTTAGGCTAAGGAGTTTAGAGGTTCCAACTTCCAACTCTCAGTCTGCCATGCCAAAATAATATGCAGCACCATCATCATCATCATCATCATCATCACCAGCCTTTTAGCATTTAAAACAATTTAGGATTCTGGTCCAATCCAAAAAATAATTGTTAACAGTAAGTTTGAATGGTTCTGGAATCCAAAAAATAATTGTTCACTGAATGTGAAGAATATTGTCTATTATCATTTCCTCTTTCAGCTCTTTCTTCGAACCTTTCCATTTCTGTTAAATGACCTGGGCCTCCTTGACTTGAGCTTCCAAATTTTCAGAACTTATGAAGCTGTTAAACATCAGTTTCCACATTAGCATAATCCCATGTAATTCGGAAACTGAAAACATAAGCACTGGCTAAACATCACACAACAACCCATTTCAGTTTCCAATTTACAGACTTGCAACGAACTTATGAAGCTGCTAAAAAAAAAAAGAAAATTCAGAATTCTTTTGTGATGGACCAATCAAAGTGGCCCATTATTTTTCTCACACACACACATTGAACTTTGGGATGCAGCCCCACAACTAATTCATAGAACCAACAACAATAGGTATCCATAACCCATTGTCAGGAGGCATGGCAGCAACCCAGTCGACAGTAGCACACAAGTTATAACTCATAAACTCAAGTGTTGTGCGGAGACATGCAAAGCATCATTGGTTTGGTCCAACACCATAACTCGTTGCTGCAGACAACTGGTTATGGCCGATAATATATTACCCGTGGCCTCTCACAAGTTACCTAGTAATATAGGACACGACACACCCTTCAATATTGGTCAAATAAATGAGTGAGTATTTTCAAACAGGAGGAAGCCTGACTAGTTTTTAGAAAGTTAAGTTTTGGTGAAGAAGTCTTGCATCCAGTTTGCTTGCTGAGTCCTGATTTCCAATTACAACCAAAGCACGAAAATAGGTTAAAACAAAATTTAAGCTCCAGGTTTTCTTTCCATAAGCCCCAGAGCAGCAAATTGGCAACTTTTTCACTGCAAGACAAGAAAAATGTGGGATCCTGATTTAGCCAGCAGGCTGCTCTGAAGCATCCTAAGCAATATTATGCTCCACTTTCTGGAGCACTAGCTTACAGTCCTCAAGCTCCCTTGTGCTTAATGGATGATAACCTGCAGTTCACATAGTTCTCATAATGCTCTATGTACATGTGGTGATTTTTGAAGAGGGTTTGTGAACCAGAAACTAAGCTACCAAAGGAAAAAAACCAAAACAAAACAAAAAACCTCATGCAAGCAGAAATGGGGTGAACTCATCCTCATTCCATCACCTTGACCATAACACCTTCTATCCAAAAGTAACAATGAAATAAGCTTTCAACTTCTTTTGGTTTGCTGAGTACAAATGGTGTACGGAGATTCTTTGTTTCCCTCAAAATTTATAGGCAACCACAAAAGCAATTGACAATTGCCCAAATGAATACATAGATCTGTCGTTTGAAAGAACATGTGTAAACTATCTAAGGACCCAAATGCACTGTTTTGTGCGCTGCTTTCGGTCAATTGGATATTGTCCTCTCAATTGACCAGCTTGAATGTTGTAGTAGCTCTAGTGATGATATTCCATCTCAAAATATTATACATTGCACTGAAACTAAACCAAACAGAGTTTGTGCACAAAATGCAGCAAACCGTGAGAATGGCTGACCACAAAGCATGTAACTTTTTGGCGTGCAGAACATGAATATGGCTTCAATCAACTGAGCCTTATACTTTCTTATATCTCCCTAGAAATTAGCAGAACATGAACCGATTTCAAAAATAGCAATTCACGTGCATGTTGTCCCAGTGCATCTACATTCTAGCTTAAAACTAAAATGATGGACAAAAAACTCAATAGACCCAAAGATGATAAACTCAAGGAGGAGAGATCATTCTTTAAGGAAGGATGACTATAAAATCAGGGCTCTAACCCTGGTTTGTTACCAAGGTTGAACACCTACATGAAAAGACATCTCTTACCAAAGTAGAGATTCCAACATGGTAGCATCAAAGCAAGGTTCTCATTTAGATCACTTAAGAAATTTTGTAAGAACGAGTGTTTATGAGAAATTTTTGAGATTTAAGAGGTGAATCGTTAAGCAATTATCCAAAGATTTGAGGGAGATGAAAAGTAAATCAAATGAGGCAACACTCAAGCAAATACATAAATGGTTTATCAAGGAATGATGAAGGATAGTCACAAGTAAGTCACTCAAGGGAAGTTCTTAACTTTGCAAGGCCTAACTTGAAAGTAATGGCCCACTTCTAAATTTGGATTGAACCATGCCACAAGCTGACCTTCTTGACAAAAAAATTTAACTATAGAATTTAGTCATTCAAAATGATTAACTTTCTTCAAAAGGAAGGATTTTAGACATTTGCTAAAGATGAAGCACAACGTATTCTAACTAAAGCAAAGCCCAACATTAGATGAAAAAATACAAAATGACATCAATCTAACAATTAAAAAAACAATCATTTCTTTCCTTAGAAATTGTACAAATCTTTATGAAATGCTATCAATACTTAAGTGGCAATTATGAAGGTGAAAGAAGCTCTAGAAAGTTGTATTCCTAAAGAAGTTTGTTTTGGGGGACACTTAGTGTAAAGTTTAGGATCTATGGGTGTCAAACAATCATTTTTAGGAGGCTATTAAATAATCGTTCAACATATTTTTTATCACTTTAATCGTATTATTTATATATATATATATATATATATATATATAAGTCACCATATATTAATTATTATCCATCATTTCAGATTATTACATACCCTATGTTAAATTTAATTAATTATTTAAATAAAATGTACTCTAATTTTTAATTAATTAACTTATAATTTTTACCCAACAACCAATATATTGCATCCTATATTTTTATTCACATTTTTTTTTAAATTTATTAATGCGCCCCTTGAGAATTTGTTTCAATAGTGAGTTTGAGAGTTTTAAAAAAACTGAAAATAACCTTTTATGTCATAATTGGTTATCAAAATAGGACACATGTCAAAACAAGAAACCTTGCAAACTATAATAATTGGTTATTGTAAAACTCTACTAGTAAAGGACAATTTTCCAATAATTAATGATCATAAACATTGGTGGAGCTCAATTTCATTCCATGCATGGGAGATGAATGGGTTTAAACCTTACTTGTTGGAGGTGCTTGAAGAAGACACACAAATTTTTCAAAAAATTAGGTATGCTTGTGTGTTCCTTCCACAATGCCCTTGTTTCATTTTAAATTGTGTAAAATGGAGAAAATTTTGCACAACACAAAGTGTTTTTGGGAAGCACTTGAGAAACATCACTCTAATTTTATTTCGATTTTATTTTTTGCAATGTTGAATTTCTTAGAATAGTTTACACAAATCTCCAATTTTTTTCTAGTTGTGCAAATTAGAGAGATTTTACTCAATACAATGTGTTTTGGAAAATATTTGACAAATCTTACTTTAGACTTTAAAATGAAAACCAAAATAGTGTTCTTGAAACCTTTTCTACAAGAGGTGAATTTTTTTTTCAAATTACTTATTTTGATTCACATTAAGCATGGTCAAAATAGTTAACAAAACACCAATGAGATAACATTTTTAGTTTTTGGGCTGTTCAAAGTGGTGAAATTGGTTATCACTTCCTATTAGCCATGGAGGATAACTAGTTATTACAAACAATTGATTATTTAAAATTGAACCTCCAACTATAAAGCCAATGAAAAAATGATAACATTAGCATTATTAATTACTTAATGAATGCATTTAAAAAATCTTGATTGATTTCAAAGAACTAATGTTTTTAGACCAAAACAGTTCAATATTTTTTTGGTCCCAATTGCTACCAAAAAAATTACATCTTCTGCAGAGATTAATGAATAGAGATTGTTTACTTGATTTTGAAAAACTCGTTAAAATCTAGACTTTTCAACAATAAACTACAACTCCAAATGGATGGAGATTTTTTGAATACACCTATATAGAAGCATTGACGACAAAAGGAAGAAAAAAAGTTCATCACCATAATTAAGCCCCTTCTAGAACAAAGATTTCACATGGCATAATTGGTCATTTGAAGACACCATAATATAATTTTTAAAAATTAAAATACCTCAAATAGACAAGAGAACTAACTGTCAATTTAGAATAAATTAAACAAAGTCCACAAACACTCATGTTTAGAACAATAAATTCAATAACTATGACTATCACAATACTAAAGGCCATTGGGAGTGAAAAGCCTAAAAAGATAGACAAATAAATTATGAGAGTTGCACACCAAACTTCAAAGCAACTTTCATAAATATAAAGCAAACTACCCAAAATCAACTTCTTCAAATTCAAAAATGAAGTGAAAATTGAAGAGAAATCTTTAAAGGATGCAATGCATCTATTTGGGGTGTGGGGATTGCACTAGAGTTTGGGGTGTGGACAAGCATCCTTTTGAGGTAGAGAAAGTATTTTGTATATTTGGACCCTTATTTATTTAGTACTTTGATTGGGATCCATATTTAGGGCTCCTCCACCAATGTGCTTGTTTATGCCCTCTCACAAAGCATTATGTAGCACTAATGTGGCATGGTATGACCATCATATTTGCCCTGGATCATTGATTTGGAATGTCCTTTGCAACCCTCAAATAAGTTGATATGGTTTGTCCAAAAGCTACTAACTTGTAAACCTTGCCATCAATAGTTGGTTTGCAAATGCTTCATCAAGTTGTGCAATGTTTATGACCAATGGATGCAGGATCTTCATGAATATTTCACTAGTAAATTTGGATAATCACTATCAAGGAAACACGGGTGCCCCATACATTAACCCATCTCACTAATAATTAAGAAGTTTACATATAATGTTCGTATTTTACATCATGTTAAAATAAGATGATAGAATCATTTACCCCTAAATTGAAATAATTCAGTCTAGGGTTCATTTTTATTATACTCAAATTATTGTAAACATAGTTTAAAATAAATAGATTAATTTATAGTTTATGAATTTTGTAAATATTTTTGTTTATTTATTTATCAAAACCTTCTGTCATAGAACTCGAAATAAATGTTATAAAATCAAATAATTATTAAAAAAGATGAAAATTTATTGTTTGTAATCAAATTAATAAAATTTATGATATTGAAATAATTATATTTTTATCAATCAGAAATTTTCTACATAATGTCAATATTTTATATACCATTGTAAAAAAATTTAAATAACATAATATTATTTCTTTAATAACTTAAATATTAATTTTTAATTATATAATTAATTTAATATACAATATTATATCTTTTATATTAATTAAATATATGCTTAAATGTGGGGAGAAATAATATAATCTTATAAATTATCATTAACAATCAAATATTTTCTAAAACAGAAAATCAATGTTTTTTAAAATAGGCCTATTCACAAATTATGTTATTTGGAGATTAAAAAAAACAAAAAAAACAAACAAAAAACAAACCTGAAAGCATATTGTTGCTATTCTCAAAATTTTATGTGTGTGAGAATCTTGAAAAAATAATATAGAATGAAAAAAAAAAATTGGGACAAAGTATGAAAAAGATAATAATGGTTAAAAAAAGAAAAAATCTTCAAGGCATCATTGTTGGATTGTATTAAATTACAACTTTCAAATGTAATTTTAATCAAATTAAATAGTTTTTTTTTCTTTAAACATAATAAAAATGTGTACATCTTGAAAAAAAAATTCTGAAATGAAGTTTAAATTTTTTTTCATTTGGATATAATATGAAAATCATAATAATAGTTAAAGTTGACTTTTGCAAAACATTTGGAATAACAACATAATAAGTGCGATTGTCACACCTCACTTTTTTCATATCAAATGAAATGATTGGATAGCAATGGCAATGGGTTATCATCTTGAAATTGAAGGTTCAAACCTTGGTAAAACTTTCATATGGTAAATGGTGTATGTAGATTGTATAATCAAACATTGTATGTTGACCATACATACACAAAATGATATCAAATTAATAATTCGAATTAATAATAAATATAATGTGAAATAAATTTTTTTAATAATTTTAAAATGCCATCTGGAAAAAAATTATTTGATTAATTCTTACTGAATTTGCTTATCCATACCAACCAATCATTATTCATCATGAGATGTGACGAATTTTGTAAATTTTTAATCTAATGAATTAATGATGATTTCACCTAAATGATTAACGAAACTCTTACTAAAGTAAGAACATATCCCTATGAATGAGTGTAAGTGAAACAACCTCATCAAGAATAATAATATTTTCAATTTAATGAATTAGTGATGATTTCGTCTAAATCGTTAATGAAACTCCTAGTGAATTGAAGACACACCTCTATAAACGAGTGTAAGTGAAACAATATCATCAAGAAGAATAATGATAGTAACATCAATTTATGTCGAAGAACCTCTTGGTCTCATTTTTTGTGGAATGGAACATCAAGTATGCCAACTTCTCAAGGTCTTGATGGACTTCAATAGACCACACAGGGATCCACACATCAATTTTACCGAGCTTATACTCAAGTTTGACCTTCACCCCACCACTACAAACCATTGTATCTACTTCTCATCCCATGTTCCTCACCTTCTCACAACATTTTTTGTTGATGATGATGGAAACTACTGTACTAACACAAATTGCATTGGTATCTTTTATCAAGTCCACTTTTGAAATCACCCTGTGTTAAACGTTACATCTAATTACACATCACTTGGGTCATGAACTTTGCACCATCTTTCTTGTTCAAACATGTTACATCCTTCAAATCCTCAAATGTATGGTTTTTTGGATGCTCATCTAGTTTTCAACGCCTTGAATCCTCATACTTAGTTGTCTACCATACCTACTAATACTAACATTGAGTCTACTTTTCCGTATAATGCCATAGTTGGAAGCTTCATGTGCACAATGTTAGGAACATATCATGATATCTCTTACTCTATTTACTACTCTTGTTGAATTTGCTAAAAATCTTGAACACATCCATTGCATTGTAGTTGAATTCACTAGAACACAACACAGAATTTTGCATTGCTTTTGATGTCTGTCACATCAAATTCTGCAAACTAGAAAGCAATTGGAAAAAAATTGGGAGCATATAAAAATTCTTGCCTTTCTGCTAGCTTACTCCTACAACATCTGATGCCAAAATAAACATTGAAAATACCTACTTAATGAAATAGTTTCAAAGAGAGAGCACAATGAACTAGTTTGTAACACACTTGAAACATAACTACAAACCTTGAAAGCTTTTAAGAGTTCACACAATTATAGAAGCAGAGTTTGCCATAACTATTTGCCAATACCCTTCTCAGCTGATATACTGAAACTGACATTGCCACCAACAACGGATGCTATTATATGCCCCCATGGTAAAAGCTTTAAAATTGGTATGATTTTATTCAAAAGGGGACATTGTGAGTATTACTGACCCTGCCCTTGGTTCCAAAGGGTCACGTGTGATCCAAGTTGCTACAGGAAGTTTATGCTTATCTGTAAGAAATGTTGAACTGTATCCCTATAACGCTCCACTTTCCTAGGGGCCGAAACCAGTGCTTCTGTTGGAAAAAGCTTGGGATCTCATTAGTACCATTTGTCAACAAAATGTACAAAACTCTTGAATCTGTTGAGATGCGTAGTTTAAATTACAAGCTCGGTTCCAGGAGCAACAATCTACACATCTTACCTTTTACTCATGGAATGGAGTATGGGTTGGTGCGCTTTCCAGGTAGAGAGCCAATCACAGGTCGTTTTGAGTAGTCACCCAACAAGCCCGGAAATAACCTGTTAAACAACTTCTTGGGTCTAAAAAGTGGGAACCCACTTTTTGATTTCAGGTTCTTAACAGGCTGCTGTTGTGCTTGCAGATTCCCTCGTTCTTTTTCTGCCTCTGCAAGTCGGATCTTCATGGCCGCTAAGTCCCCCTTAAGTACTTTGAAATCCTCATGAACAGTCTCCCAATTCTCATCCACAGTCCGACCAGGTGACATAGAGCCATTTGCTTCTGTGAAAGCAATTTCCTGTGAGTGAGGGAGAAGGGCCCGGACATTTTGTGGTAAGTCAACCAGCCCACCAGACATGGCTGTCCGAACTTGCTCAAAAAATAACACCTGCAATCCAAACAGCTCCACCACAGAGTCACATAAGCCTCACAGAAAGAAACTCCTATAGCATTTACAGGCAAACCCCATCCAGTTAGACAACTTTCACATTTCCACCTCTAGAAAGCTTTTGACTTCCTATACCTCTACGCTAGATAGCTTGGAAGTTGTTATTCAAAAGTTGAACAATTGCTGTCAAAATTGTCAATGAATATGGGCCACCCAAGACTACTGCTTGTATGCCAATCATCGCAGTACCCGTGACAGTCAAGGTTGATTTTGTGAAAGTGAAAGCACTCACCTGCACAACAACGCGGAGAGGAAGACGATCATTTTGGCAGGCATGGACGCAAGCTTCCATCGACAGCTTCTTACAATCCATTAGTCTACTTATCCTTTTTCGATCATTCTTTGAAATTCCTGGGTGCTCCTGTCCACACAACAATTATCATCCCTCAGCAAAACCCTGGGCATCTGTTCCCCGATCCCTGCTCTCTACTCAACTCCAATAGCCTAACCCTAGAGATTCCTTTACTTGACGGTTGCAAACTGAACCTAAGGCCACAGACAACCAGAACTCTGCAAAACCCCTGAAGATAGACTTGGAACCACCCCCAAACATATGTATTTCAAAATGCCTGCCTCCACTGCTTCCAGTCACAACTTAAGTTCTTTACCAACTCTTCAGTTATTTGACAGTCGACTCTCTGCTCAAACACATTTCAGACACAGAGCTCACAATCATGCACATGATATATCCAGTTGAATCCTACTGTTATCTGCCATCCTTGATCATGCAAGCTCCACCTCTGATGCAAGAACTACTGTTCCAGAGGTTAAAATCATCATGGAAGTGACATGACCATAATAACAAGGTAGGGGACAAGATTCTGTGGCTACAAGAGAAGACAAAATTACAAACTTGGAAGAGAGGCTTTAATGTCACCTTGAGATACATGTCAATGGCACGGTACAACCCATCATGAATAGGGCGTGCAAAATCTGGGATAGATTCTGCAATCTGAACAAACTTCACCAAGGGCAAATTTGGATCTCTAGCAATCTCCGCCAAATAACCATCTATCAACTTTGCAACTCGAAGCTTTGAGCCATGGGTTGCAGCAGTTGACCGACGGCTATCAACCACATCAAGTTGCTCAGCTGACCGAGTCCTCCTGTGCTCAAATGGCACACGACGTGACCGCACAGGACTTGTTGGGGGGCTTGTTTCTTGCATCAAATAATGCTCCAGAATGAGTTGTACCAGGTCCACATCATACAGAGAGTCATTGGCATAAGATAGAGATGGGATCATTAGGTCATGTACTGAAGCTTCTTCAAGTTGTAGCCCAATGCGGTGAGCAAGTTCCATTTTGGAAGCCTGGGATGCATTCAGAATAGTCGCAGACTTAAGGAGCTTCAGAAGGAAGCTGCAAGAACATGAGCCCTTCTCAGGTGGTAACAAGCTCACAAGTGATTCCAAAAGGGCTCGGTGCTTTGTTGATGTTTCAACAAAATCACCTGCCAAAGCTCCATTTAGCTTCCGTGCACTGTCATGTGTTGTCTGTTCTTTTGACACTCCAGGTAACCAACGCAGGGCATAAAGCCTCAGTGCCTCGCCAACTTGATCCGGAGGTGCCCCTTTTGCCTTTATGGAAACCATCACCCTCCAGTATAAATCAACATCTAGGTCACAAATGTCCTCTGCCCACCAGTCCTTTGGGACAGGGTGGTGCCTGCGGCTGTGACTTCCATTCCAGGGAGGGCTGCCAGGCTTGATGTCAGATGATTGTGGTAAACTGGAAGGAAGAGGCCTGGTATATGTGAAGGACCAGTCCACCTTTGATGCATCCACTGCAGTTTTGAATGAAATTGAGTCGACACACCGACTCAACAACTGTGCCCAAAATTCAATAACTTCCTCAGACTTCTTTTTGGGTGCAAAATATGTACGTCTTCATTTCCATATGCAACTAACATTGTGAATTTGAACACTCAAAATCAACAGCAGCCTAGCCTAAACATGACTCACATGCTCAAGGTCAATCGATCATGTGAGTACACAAATTAGATGAAACTCTGGTATCAGCTTCTGTCCATGGAGAGCTCAAGGGTCCCACTATCTCAGAAGCTTTTTTTTGAATTTCCCTTCTGTCTGCTCAAAGGATAGATAAAACTTTGCATGGTTATTAAGATTAGCATATTAGCAATCACTTTAGGCAGACAGAAAATAAAGTATACAAATTTGTCAGGAGTTTCTTAGACATCTGGCCAAACCCCCTTCTGGACCAAGCTGCTGCTGGGTACTTGAGGTTGAGGTTTAACGAATAAGAAGACTAACCTTCAGGTCTTCCGCCCATGGCACGAGAGATTTACTGTTTTGCAGACAAATTATACAATCCTTCCAGCCCCGGAGGATAGAGGAGTTCAAGAACACTTCCAGTTTGAAGATGAGGTTCCCTTTCTCAATGGCTTCCGACATCTCCAAATACTCAGCACCACACCGGACAGCCCCAACATTGTATGCGTTGAGTGTAAATGTGATGCCATAACAGAACTTGGCACACATCTCAAATGACTCCACACTTCCTGGGAAGTCAGGCAGCACAACCTCATCCTTGTTTATTCCCTTCTCTCCTTTCATTATTTTGTTTAGGCATTCACTCTTAGACAAAAGTGGAAACTGCCAACCACCACACCAGAAATCCATGTTAAAAGAAGAAGATGCACTCTGTTGATGAAATGGGCCATCTTTCTCCTCAACCATCATCTCCTGGTGTCTGAAAAAATGTTTGTAATATATTTCAGTTAAAAAAGCTCATCATTCTCAGAACTGCCAAGTTGGGATCCAGTTTCACGCGTATAATCATGATCATGCAGCAGGTTCTCTTCCTTGTCTTGCAGCCTAATTTGATAACTTACTATTTGCTTCAAAGTGAATTTAGATGCTTTGCTTGCACCCCAAAAGAATTTCTACAAAAGCAATTACTATGAAAAATGTTGGCAGCAATAATTTGTTAACAAATCCTCTTGGTGTGATCGCAGTGCATGATGAGGTGGCCATGCAGGAACAATTGAAGTGGGGACACACAATGCTTCAACTCAAAGCATTACCTTGTGTAGCAGAAACTTATGGCCATCAACTTCAATGGAGATGTCACTGACAAGATCAGAAGCTACAGCCCTGCAGCAGACTCACCAGAATCATCAGCCATTTCCCATCAGCAAGGGGCCAGACAGACTTAAGAAGACAACATACTGATTGCAGAGAAATTTCTACAGTAACACTCTTTGAAGGTATGTTGCATGAGTTCCAACAAACCTAGAACTAACCCAACAAGGTTTTCTCAAGACATTCCACATCATTTCACGAGTGTATACATAATTTACATGCCTCCTTCAGACTCCCAAGAGAAGAAGCCTAATTGCTGAAATGGAGACACTGCCTTGCATTGTTGCCCTATGTGTACATGGAAAGCTTGACCCCAACAGAAAACAAAAGAAACTAAATCTGAAAACAGAGAGGGGAAAAAAACCTAAAACAAAAATGAAAAAAAAATCATAGAATTGCCTTAAACAACTGAAGCAGACCAGACCAGAAACTAGGAAAACGAAGGACACCCCAAGAGCCCTAACTAGAGAATCAAGAGATTTGGATTTCCTTACGTGACATTGTCGCTGGTCTGGAAGATATCAGGCTTGGACCCAAGCTTCATGAACTTCATCGTAGCCAAGAGTAGCAGCTGCTGCGTGCTCTGCAGCTGTTTTGAAACCACAAGGTCTACAACTCTTTCTTTCTTTCTTTCAAGAGAACATGCCGGAAGGGGAAAAAACACTGCCACCGCAATAATATAACTAAGCACGACCGACCACCGCTCTAACAGAGAGGAGGAGGAGCACTAGACGTTAAAGCCTGAAAAGAAAACTCTCCATTGTTGTCCTCCGAGTACACCACCACCGTTGCAATTCCCCCCAGGCAATCCCTGAGAAAGAAGATCCTCTGTCCACTTCACACGAACTTTCCGGATCGTCGCAATCGATCATGCTTCCCAACAACAAAATCTTCTTCTTCTACAAGCCTTCTTTGATAATACGAATCCCCTGCAAGCGGAAAAGAACGTCGACGCTATCCTCCTCAGGAAACGCTTTGAACTCCAAGCTGCTGCTCTCAGAACACATGGACATGAAAGATAAAAGAAGTACTAATGCAGGACTCCCCGTCAGTCCGAGTAGCAGAATCCATAAACCGCTTCAATTGCCCAGCTATAAGTGCTAGAAGAAGATCACGGTTTGCTCGCGGATGCTGAAGATCTCCAGCTCCTCCAATACTTTTGTACCGGATCGCTCTGAATTCCTTCACTTGGTAGCGACTCGGTTTGGGCTAGGATACATCATGGCAAAGAAATTCCCAGCAGCGGTGTTCAATCAATGCCGACAAGAAGCAGAAGAAGAAGAAGAAGAAGAAGAAGAGAACACGGTACTGACGTACTTCTGTAGCAAATTCTACACTTGTCCGGCTAGTAATCTACAAAAGACGAGGAGCTCCAAGCTTGTAAGACATTCGAAGCATACTTGCGGAAGAAGACAGAAGGCGCTGCTTCGACGAGAGAGAGAGAGAGAGAGAGAGAGAGAGGGAGAGGGAGAGAGAGGGCGGGCGCTTTTCCTCTTTCTTCAGTCGTCGCCAGCTTCTACACTCGGATGTTATGATTACAGGGCCCAGTGTTTTTTTCAAGTCGTCATTGTTTTGTCGAGCGAGCGCCTGGCTGCAGCCGATCCAGGAGCGAATGTCCTGCTGATCACGCCAGCGCGGAAGTGTTGCAGAGAATCTTATTTCACACAAAACAAACAGAACCACAACCAACTGATCACCAAAGCTGGTCTTGAATCCTTGCTACACTTTCTTCAGGTCCAAAAGACAGGAACAAGAAAGAGAGAGACACGGAGAGAAACACAGACAGAGAGAAAGCGAGATATGAACAAGCTATGGAATGCAACAAACAGAAGGCGATAGAAAAGCGAAGCTCATGAATCGCGTAGTAGTTCATTCATGCTTTTTATCTTTTGTGTATACCGCGAAGAGTGCTACTCTGCAATTCCTCCAGCAGTCTTTCCAGTACGTCTTCCAAAACAACAAAAAAAACTCGAAGAAAGTACCATGGAGGAGGGAAGAAAAAAACACTGTGAATGATTGCGCGCGCGGCACAAAACTCCTTAGACTCGAACTTGCTTGCTTCCTTCTTCAGACACAAGGCTATATGTCGATATTATAACATTTCTCCACGACAATCCACGAAAACTAGTCACCAGCTGCTAAAATCACTTGTGCTCAAAGCTCCTTCAAGCTGCACCTCGACATGAAATCGAAAATCCTCCTACGAAAACAACAGCGACAACAACAACCACAAAACCACACAACAGGACCATGACCTACTGACTCATCTTTTCCACTCTAAGAACAACAACGACCGGTTCCAGAGTCTCTCTCTCTCTCTCTCTCTCTCTCTCTCTCTCTCTCCCTCCTCCGGTTCCAAAGCTTCTTCACAAAGCAACACGCAGGAGGAACAAAAAATAATAATAACAATAATCAAGGCGGGATTCGAACTCGACTTGTTCCCCGCAAAAAACTCTCTAAACTTTGCTAATTTCCTCTCAAATTAAAAAGTCATCTAATCTCGATTCTCGAGAAACCAGAACCAAAACCCAACAACAAACGCAAAACCCGCTCTAAACTAAATATATACAACAAATGAGATCACACTCCCAAAAGGACGCCATCAACCGAAATAGACACAAAATAAATACACAAAAATAGGCATATGATCTCTCCCCTCCACAGTCGTTGCGACTCTTTCTTTCTCTCTCTCTCGCTCGCTCTCTCTCTCTCTCGTGTTTTCCTCGTTTGTTGGCGGCGACAAGACGGGAGGCGAGCGGGAGGAAGGATGATGCAGAAGTTGGAGACGCACAGACGCGGAGGAGAAGAAGAGAATGGCGAAAGGCGGGCGGAGGGGGAGAGAAAGCAAAATCCAACAACGAGGACAAGGAACAGCGGCGAGGGTGGGGGGCGGTGTCAGGGCCTTTGGGGGTTTTTTTTT
>Ga0209611_10001438_pt1 | contig 40574 bp, 30 predicted proteins | sample S1TSphgellanicum_3_FD_187693 | JGI IMG/M metagenome (GOLD analysis project Ga0209611, IMG submission 187693) | Host-associated microbial communities from peat moss isolated from Minnesota, USA - S1T2_Fc - Sphagnum magellanicum MG (SPAdes) (version 2) | ecosystem: Host-associated > Plants > Peat... | reverse complement strand
CAAGTTTTATTCTTTCAAAAAGAAGGAAAATCATTTTTTTTTCGAAAATAAAATCTTAATTACATAAATATTCTATTATAAAGTGCAAAGCAACAAACATATTAATTTTTAAACCTATTAAAAAAATTCCCAATTTTATCTTATAACTTAAACTTTGAAATCATGAAGAATTATTAAATCCCCCCCCCCCACTTCAAGTTATATGATCTAATCTAATGTGAAATGATTTCCACATTTTTCTTAAACACACAAAATGGATTGATATTAAGGAAATAATATTATGCTAAATCATAAAAGTAAAAAAATATATATAAAGAAACCAATTGAAAAGGATTGTCAGACTTGACATATTTTCTTTAAAAAATATTTGATAGAAAATTGCTACATGTTACAATTGCTATGCAACATGTTAGATGAAAATGTGAACTTTCTAGTGACAAATGGATTATAATATTTTTATTCCAAATGTTCATTCCATTTACATGTTCAAATTTTTAAAATTTCCACACACATTGTTTTGTACCAGCTTTGTGTGTGTTACATTAAACAACATAATCAATATACAAAGATTTAGGGGCACTATGGATGATTTGGAAAAGATCAACATTTGACTAAATATCAAAAATTGTAATGAAGTAATTGATGACAAGCTTCACTTTCCATTTAGCATCACAAGGAAATAACATCACATGGTTTCTCATATGATTTCATAATTAATCACAAACAAACAACATCACATGACTTTTTCAATAAGGGGAAAAATGATTGTGTAAGATATATAAATATAGCAATCTTACAATGTTAAGTAATCTTGATATATATTATGTTATTTCTCCCTATATGAAAAAAAAATTGCTCAAAATGTGATTCATTTTTTTAAACGTGGTAGGTGTTGTGTTGTATTATGGCTATCCTTATTGTAGACCTTATTGTAGAGTTTTCTCACCTAATTCTGAAACTACCAAAATGCATCTACTTCATGTATCCCATTCTCCACTTTTTGTTGCTTTGAATTGTTGAAGGTGGTCCTCAGTTATACTAGTCTCCTTCACAACTGCAATTTGCATTCCAGGAAAAGCATTTCCTACACTCATGTCCTCTCAACAACAAACACTTTTCTGCCATGATAATAGACCTGACCCCAAGACCCAGAAGCACTGAAACCTAATCCTCTGCAATCCCAGAATTGTGCACAAAGGATTACCCAATGGAATTCTTAATGCAGTTCTCAGCAACCCCACAACTGCACACAAAGGGATTCATAAACTTATGAGAGTTGCCCACAGAGCATCAGATCTCATTTTCATCTTGGATAGCAGTGATGAGCTTCCATCACTGACTTCATCAGCTCCAAACTGTGGGGGAACATACGTATACAATAAAGATCTGGGCAAATCATTATACAAAATCTGTGTCCTGAGTGTCTGTTCCATTTCTGGAAGCAACAGGAAAACTCACTCAGCATGAGATAGCAGCACAAGACATGGCAAATTAAGAAAGTTCATAGTACCTTGCAGCTGCAACAAGCTTGTATTCACTGGAAACTCTAGTACACCATCATGAAATGCATCCTCAAACTAGTTGTAGTATGGGCACGGCTTCCACATAGCACTTTCAGTTTATCAAGTATACAGCAAGCCCAGATCAGTGCAAAAAATGCTACCTACTCTTCTTTTTGCAAGACACAACAGATAAATACAATGGTAAGCATATGTTCTGTACCAGGCAAGGTGAAATCCAGAACAATATGGTTGTGAATATAGCATGTGAGAGAATCAAGGTTGTGCAGTTTCAAGGTGCCCTGGAAAAAAGCTTTGGATACAGCTATCATTGAACGGGGAACCCTTTGTTGCAGAACCTCTATCCATCCAGTGATTCCAGTTATTCCTCTACACATCTCTCTCACGCATTCTTCCATCCCCTGTATATCACAATTATGACTTGTCCCATCTGAATTGACTTGAAAAAATGAAACTGGCCTGTTCCAGTTTCAGGTTGGTTTGGATCAGTCCACTTAACATTTCACATGTCTTCTGCACTCAGCCAACATCAAACTTTTAAAGGAAAAGAGACAATATTTTGGTCAGATCAAATCAACAGGTTGAAGATCCTTCTACTTGTTTCTGCAAAAATAATAATGAAAAGAGAACAGACATGATCAAATGCTTCTGACAAGCTAAACATCTGCGCATTCAATTTGTGGAAATTAGGTCATAGGCTGCTAGAGATTCCAAAACAAAGTTGTGAGTTTTTGACAAAACCCACTATCAAAGACCATGCTTGCAATAGCCACTCTGAGATCAGGCAATTTGGTACCAAATGCTTAAAACATGAAATATGGACCTTCACTAGCAGAACTTGGCATACAAGGTACAAGGTACAATAACTGTGTATAGATCTACCAAGTCTCCAAACTTTCAAAGGTTCTACTATTCTAATGAGGAAGAAATTTCCGATATCTGGATGGAGATCAGAAATGAGATCCAAAAGACATTTGCTAGAGAGTTGATCCTTTGGACCTTGACCTCCACTTTATTTGGAATCTGAGAAAGTGGCACCAACAGCAAAGTTCTTACACTGTTGGGAGCCCCTGGAGGACATAGCAGTACCTGTTAATTGCAATTGACACAGAAAGTGAAAAGAGTAATATTTACAAGATTTACAGAGAGAACTCCACCTAACAATTTGAAGGTAATGGTTGTATCAGGTCCAGCCGAACCTAAACAAACATAACAAGAATAAGTGCAGTCACAACCTTGTGAGAATCGCCCACAAATTATCAGACCATAAAATTCATCATGAATAGCAGTGACAATCTGCCACAACTGTCCCACTGATTTCATCAGATCCCAAATGTGGGTGCAGACAAGCATACACTGCCCCACCCAATATTTTGGCAAAACATTAATAACTCTCCATGAGAATCAAGAAATCTCCATGCTTATAATTAAGAAGCCAGAACAATGTTAAAACTTTGCTTGAAGTCAAGGAAAGACTTCCAACTAAGCACTCTCAGAACCACAAAGAAAGAAAACCACAGAAGGAACAAACCATCACAAGGAAACAATAAAAACAAGGTGTAACAACAAAAGTGACAGTCTCTTCACATTCTCAGGAACCATCAACAGTCACATGTATGATAGCGACTCATCTATCACAACTTTCCACTGACATCATCAGCTCCCTGCAGTGGGTATAGTCAGTGTAACCACTAACCTTCATACTAAGTTTCTGTCGCAAGTCATGAAGCAACAGGAAGACTTTGCCATGATACTGGCTAGCAACTAACAATATAGAAGGGGGAAAGACAGAGAAAAGAAGAGGGGAGAAAAAAAGAAATAAAAACAAAAAAGCACACACAATAGGAATAGAAACCTAGAATAAAAGACAACAGGAGTAAACAAAAACCTAAAACAGAGGGATAAGACCACAGAAACCAAGAAGAAAGACAAACACAAGAAGGAAAGGGGGAAAAAAACCAAACAAAGAAGAAAAGAGAAAGAAAAAAAGGAGAGAAACAAGGACAGGGGACACTCTTAAGCACATCATCTTTATAGGACAAAGTGGGTTTTGTTCAGCACACCTCTTTGGATTAAGAAGCCTTTGAAATAACTGTTCCAAAGGCAGAAACACCAAATACAGATATTTATTTATTCACCAAACTTTGGTTCACTTTAGTAGAACTTTGAAGGGTAACTCTTTTCTCTTCTCTTCAGAAGACTGATGGAGCTCACCATTTGAGCTAAAAACTTAAGCTATAAAGCATCCTATTGAGTACTCATACCTGCATATTCTGGCTGAGATGGCTGGTTTCTGCAGATATACTCCCTTGAGAATAAATAGTTCCTGTAAGCCTATTCAGTCCTTTCAATGACTGAAGCAATCAATTCAACTATTGAATTTTGCAGTGGAAAAGTGTGCTGATTGTCTGGAAACAGAGAGCTTTTCCTTTTGACTAATCAATGAAAAGCTGATTGGTTGAGAAAGATCTCGTGTAATGGTATGAATCAAAAAGTCCATTTGTCATGCTCTCTTGAGGCTGATGAGACACTCATAGTGCCCATGTGCAAGAGACACCATTTGTGTACTGCACACTCCACTTTCTTGGGTCAATTTCACCAGCACCATATGCCACTGATGCCAATATGGAGGAGAATCAATGAACCTCGAGACTGGCCTTCTTCACATGATCACGATCCCTTGGGTATGTGAAGTAAAGGAGGTTTATAATCAAGAAACAGAGAAAGAATGGAATTGACATAAGTGAGAAAAGGCCCTTTGCTATTGCATTCGCATTATCCAAATCAGATCCAGTTCCCTTTTGACTTGCATAGCCAAAAAGTCTCTCTGCCAAGATGCCAACCAATGGTGCACCAGCAGCAGCTAATGATTTCTCAATCATTGAATCAATGGCAAAAACTGTTGTATGTAAGTGAGTTGGAACAATTTCAGAAAATATTGGCCAATTGGTAGCTGGAGAGTTCCATGACATGAGGAAGCCCATTAGAAACAAAACAAACCCATAAGCCCAAGCAGGAGCAGATACTTGAGGTAGTCCCAAAAGCAAGATGCCTGACAGTGGAATGCCAATAAGAGCAGAAAACTGGGCACAAAGAATTCGCCCAGCATTAGGAGAAAGTTGAGCAGAAAAGTCACCCACCCACCCTCCAAAAACAGATCCCAACATATTCCCAACTGATAGAAGGCCAACTGATATTGCAGCATCAATCCGTTTGAACCCCATAAGCTCCAGCCATAATGTAGTGAATGAGATGGCTTGCCACGGAATCTGACCTGCAAGGCCTTGGGCCACTATTACTTGGAAGGTACGCACCTGCACGAACACAAGTTTATAAGAAGCAGAAATCTCTCTGGAACTTACCACTTCAATCGCCAGCAAACAGAAAGAACCTCGAAATACATCAAAACATGATTGTGGTCTTCACATTTACCCACAAAATAAATGAGACCACAAAACTCAAGATCAGGTGTCCTTGTGTGTTTCTTGCCATCTTTGCATCACTGCTTAAGAAACAAAGATGACATGGCAATACTCAAACAAGATTGAACACAATGGGAAAACTTGGGCTATCACATGCAAAGCAGTTCAAAGATAAACTCCATAAGCATATAGTAGAGGTGGGCACTGAGAACAGATCACAAAACTGTGTGAGACAGAACTAGGTTCTGTGATGTATGCAAGAAATGCAGCAAACAACAATATACAGAAACAGAATATCAAACCACATTAAAGCAAGTAATTTCAGAAACACAAAGCTAAATAAGATCAAACGACAACCAGAAACACAATAACAAGAAATATCAACATAATTGCAGAGAGAAACCATGCAAAAAATCTTCAGTTCCATCCATAATCAATATCTTTCATAAGAATAGAGAAATCTCCATTCTCACGATGAAGAAGAAACAGCAAGGCTAACACTTCCTCAGGAAGCCGCAGAAAGAACCAAACAAGGGGAGACAAAAAACAAGCAAAAAACGAAAAACACACACCAGTAGGAACAAAAGTGCCAGTCCCATACCTGTTCAGGGACCATCAACAGTAGTATGTATGATAGTGACTTAACTATCACAACTTCCCCACTGACTTCATCAGCTCCCCACAGTGGGTAAAGGCCAGTGACAAGCACCATCCTACAAACTGAGTTTCTGCTGCAATACCAGAAGCAACAGAAAAACTCAGCCATACTACTGGCTAGCAACAGACCCCACAACAAAGACCAGACAAAGAAACAAAGGAAGACAGAAAGGGAAAAGAACAGGGAAAGACTACGAACAAGTGGGCTTACAGAAAGCTCCCCACTATGACCCGAAGCAAAATCATTCTGAAAATGCCAAAAGCGGAAATTCCAAACAGGAATTTTTCTTTAAGAACCAACCCTCTAGTTCTCTTTAGAAGGACTTTTAAAGGGTAGCCTTTTGTCTTCAGAAAGACAACAAGACTGACCATCTGGAAGACAAAAAACTTCTTACAACTACAAAGTCTCAAGAATCTGTAAAATTGACTATTGATAACCCCCAGCTTTGCAGTCATTGAGATATTGGAATGAACATGAGGCATTCTAATCATTTCAATACCTGCATACTCTGGTTGAGAGCGTTTGTCAAAAATGTCCCAGGATAAACCTTGAGGACTCTGTCTCACAGTTAGATCCAAGAAATTACAAGAGAAGTCTTTAGATGTACAATTGAACTCACAAGAGGTTTTTGGGTATATGCCGCTACCAAAAGAGTCTTGGTTAAGGTACATGAAGTTCTCAAAATCTGGAAAATCAGGAACAAAAAGATCATCCACAAACCTACAAACCAAGGACAAACTATGAAGCACAACAGGACATGTGTTACTCTTCAAGAGACGCTTAATGAAATCAAACTCAAAGGTGAAGAGATAGAAATTAGCCAAATAGACTGCACAATTTGTACCCATGGGGATACCAATGCATTGTCTATAAACACCCTGACCAAAACAAAGAAACAAATTGTCTAATAAGAAATCCAGCCAAGAGATCAAATCTGAAGCCTCCGCAACTTTGAAGCTATGAAGCTTTTCAAACAGATTGATCTCTGCTTTACTTTTCAGCCACAAAAACCTAAAGTTCAAAGCTGTTTTTTGAACCATCAAAAACTTAAAAGGATGAAGCTTCAGCATCCAATTAAACACTTTATTTATCGGAACTCTCATACAAGCTTTTAGATCCACTAGGTCAATTTTAGTGTATAGAGATAATACAAGCAAGAATGAGTGCAGTCATGACTTTGTGAGTGTCACTCAAAAAGTTTCAGACTATCACCCTCATAACAAATGGCAATTTCATTGTGTGTAATAATCTACACATAATCCACACAATAATATATCTGCAATGTCAGTTCAGGTCAAGCCAAACAAACACAACAAGAATGCATGCTGCCATAACCTAGCGAGTGTCACTTACAAAGCATCAGACCATCACCAAGGAAGGTGTAAATGAGTATATAATCTGCTGAAAATTTCAGACAAACTATGAAACAAAAGTCTGCTTCCTGAGTTTCTGTCACATTTTCAGAAGCAACTGCAAGAAGACTCAATCATGATGTTGGCTAGCATTCCAGAGGCATAGTTGTACAAAAAAGTCAATAGTATCCTCATGAAAGTTTCAACAAGTTTGAGGGCAAGCTTCATCTTATTCTAGCTTGACCTTGTACAAACAAGTTTTTGAGCCTACAGCATACAGAGGCCTCCATATAGGGTAGCAGTTGGGACCTCCTACAACCTGAACATGTCCTTTAAACACACTGCTGGTGATTATTTATGCAGTACATCTGCTTTAGCCACTCAAAAACATACCTAAGCAATTGCAGAGAAAAATCCTCAACAACATTCTGAAGGTAACCATTGTGCCAGTCCCAGCCAAACCAAAACATGCAAGAAAAGAATGAATGTGGTCATAACCTTGTGAGTGTCACTCACAAAGTATCAGACCATGACCTTCATCACTAAATGGGAGTTGACCAGCTGCTATTATTCCTCACTAACTTCATCAGCTCACGACAATGGGTGTAGATAAGTGTATAATTATCTGCTCACTATTTCAGTCAAAGACAAGTGAAAACAGTTTCCCCATGGCAGCTATCAGAAAACTGAGAGGATGAGTGACATCAAGAGCCTTGTGGCATGAAAACTAAATACACTTCACATGTCTACAGAAAGAGAAACCACAATCATCTGCAGGACATTCTCCTAAAATCTTTTAATTCAAACATTTCTCCTTCACACAAGAATGGCTGGACTAGAGTAGACAAAACAGAGTTGAGATAATTGTAAAACAGATGTACACTAACAAGAAGCATACAAACATGCATAAGCCCACATAGTGTACACATGACAAGAAAGGCTCCATAGATTTCAAAGCTAACATATAATCTGACCTTCAATACTTTACGAGTGCCTTTCCAAAGCTCCCGGAGCTGTCTGTGTTGATTTGCTGGCTTCAAACTTCTGTCCCGATTTATCAAAGGCTCCTCACTACATCCACCAAATGCACAGCCCACAAGCAGTATCCTTATCTCCAGATTCCAACAGATGAACAAACATATATACAACATATGTGTATTCCCATAGATTCTGTAAAAAGGAGGGTTCTAAAAGCATGACAAGACAAGTAAATCAGCAAAATATCTGTAGATACCAAACATATCAGACAGAGAATTTTCCAATGACTGCAGAAGTCATGTGAGTTAAACACCAGTTCAAAACTTTTAGTACCAATCATCCTTAAACAAAAGAATAGTCCTATCTGTTGAAGTACCTCTTGGAACTCCATAAATTGGTTCCCCAACCATGATCATCGCCATAAGATTCTGATAGCACATTTAGGAAACCTTAAACAGAAGCCATTTAAGAGTCTTCAGTTCTTAACCAGTATGAGGCATTCTTCTTTGTTTTGCTAACAATAGATCTTGCCCTATATTCATTGGTGTGTTATAGTTTTGGAGCATTGTATACAATGAGGACACACATCATCTTCAACCCTCAGTGCCTACATCAAATGTCCATCCCAGTTTAATAGTGATGAGATTTTTCACAGACCTGACTGAGACCATGAGGGTAGGTGGTTGGACATCCTGGGCAAACATGTATATTGCGCCCCCAAGAAGAAGGCTCACAAAGGCAACAAAATAAAATGCAAACCGCCATCCAGCCAGATTCCCAAGTACTTGGCCAGCCATTAAAGTTGCGAAAATCCCCCCAATAAGTGTTCCAAACTGGCCTGCTCCATGAAGGAATCCAAACCCTAAGCCTCTCTCACTGTCCTTGTGATAATCTGCTACAATTGATTGAATTGCTGGTACCACAATGGCCAGACCAATTCCATTGAAAGCTTTTGCAATCGCTGCCTGTTTCCCGAGAAATTAACAGACTTCAGGCATTCATGCATAAGGACACTTAAAAACACCCTATCAAGTATGATCTTTCACTCTGACTGTTTAGGTGAGGAAATCAATTACCTCCAAGTACCATTGAGTAGCAATTACCAGACAACCACCCACCCTAAATCTTTGACACCTAATCAACAAACAACCAGTCAAGTACTCTGACCTAGGTGCAACAACCTCATTGGGTTAAACGGATGGGACCTAGACAGAAAGAAAAAAGTGACTGGATTAATCGATCCCGCAATAGACTCAAAAACAGAAAATCCAGAATCAAAACGTTAGTGCATAGATGATAAGGATCTAGAGAGGACAATTGTCAAGCATGAGTTGAGAGAATGTTGATTGGCAATTCACAACTCACACAAGGTTGAAAGAGGGAAAATGCCACAACACACAATATAGGCACACAAACACATCTTGCATACAAATTTGATGAAACCAACCTAATCAGAGAAGGGCTGGCATAGAGACTGGTAGGACGAGAGACCACCTGCCAGTATGCTGTGCAGGAACCAACAGCAGCTGTTGCAATTGCCCAAGCTACAGCACCGCCTGCTATCACCATAATTCGGTTGTGTCTCAATGTCAAATATGCAGCCAATGGTGATGCCAAAGCTTGGACCAGAGCACGGATGAAAGTTAAAGTTCCCAGAGCTGATGGTGACACCCCAAAAGCTTTTCCAACCTGCAGCTTTCCCATAGTTCCAGAAAGATATGAGGATGAAGCAAATTTCAACAAAAATGCAAATGCAAACAACCACAACATTTTCAAATTCCTTTTATTCAAATGACAGGCAGCTTGAAGCAGCACGTGCTGCATCTCTGCATGGACCCAAACCTTTCATTTTCTGACATGACCTCAGAAAAGTCACCAAAAAACAACAGCAATTTGCTGAATTGTAAACCTTGCATGAGTAGAAGATTAACTGTTAATAGATGATGATATCTTTGTAAGTACTAAGAACTTCTCCATACTAATGGATAAGTCGACCAGAACAGAACTAAGAAACAGCCTAACACCAAGGTGAAAGAAATTTAAGACTTGACAAAAATACTAACAGACAGGAGAAAAAAAGGATTGCTGACCCTAAAGAAGACAAAGGACAAATAAATTTTCATAAGTACTGAGGGTTTCTCAATATTATGATTGAAGTCAATCCAAACACAATTGAGGGATGATATGATAATAGGTTACAGATGTTTCAGATCTGACAATATAACAGCAACCAATTAGCAACATACCTTAATAAAAACAGAAAACAGAAACAAGACAAAAATAAAACCACAACTAAAGGAGCAGTTTGAATGACAGTGATGGTCGTAGGCATGTTCAGGGACCTTCAACAGCAAAGTTGATGGTACTGACTATTGACCACCTACTACAATGTCCCCACTGACTTCATCAGGTCCCCAACGTTAATGCAAGGAATGACTTTTCTGTCACAAGACCAGCAGTACCAAGAAACTGAGCCATGAAGTCTGCTAGCTCAGCAGAACCCAGAAGAAAACAAGGAGATAAGAAAAAACCAAGAACAAACAGAAACACAACATGAAAGAGAAAATAAAGGAAAGAGGAAAGAAAATAGGGAGAGATAAGATGTAGGACATAGAAGCAAGACCAGTGGGCTTAGAAAAGATTCCCACTTCAGACTAAGAACAGAGAAATCAATAACAATAGCAATAAAAAAACTAAGGAATTGTTTTCATACCAGTTACAGTCACAAATATGCTCAAATACCTTCAACACCAACATGCATGGTATTGACCAGCTACCACAAAATCCCCTGCTGACTTCATCAGCTCCAGGTGGAGGACATTAACCAACATACTGAGTTTCTGTCACAAAACCAGCAGTAACAGGATGATTCAGCAATGACGCTGCCTAGCTCAACAAACCCTAAAACAGAAAGGTGTGGACCAAAAGGTGAAAAGAATCATGTTAAAACCTGCATACTCTGGGCTGAGAATGCTTGTCAAATATGTTTAAGCCTTTTGAATCTTGGGGTATCACAAATCCACGAAATTGCCATTAGACTACAATCAAGTGCTCCAAATGATTCAAGACATGCCACTGCCAAAAGAGTCACTGTGTAGATACATGAAATCAGAGAAATCAGTGATATCAGGAACTTAACAGGTCATGTATAAACTTTCTTGCTAAGGATAAATTAGAAAGAAAACCTAGACTAGAATTAGCCTTGATAAGACATTCCAAAAAATCAAACTCGTGTGAAGAGGTAGACATTAGCTGAAAAGCACAAGCTGGTATCAATTGGGATAGCAATAGACTCCATAAAGACTGACTTCCAAAAAGACTCCATGGCAGGTTCATCCTTCAATCAAACAATGACCTCTAGAAAAAAGGACTAAGGAAAATTAGGTCAGAAAAGAATACGTAGGTGAATTGTAGATGACAATCAATGAAGCTTCAAACACTTTCCACATATCTTATTCCACCATGACATTGATCATCTTGCAAAGTACGAAGCCTCCAAAAATCACTCCAATTCACAGACTTCAAGAAGAGGACAGTACAACAACAAGCAGACATTATGCTGTCAAATCAATCCATTAGGACTGAGATCCTTGATTTGTGAATGAGGGTCCAGAACTAATTCACATCGAAACCCCGATTCACAAACAGCAACTAATTCCACCTTCGCAGCAGAAGCAACCAGAAACAACACAAACAATGGTCTTGACCACAAAAAAACCGGCATCATGATGATGATGCAGCAGCAGCAGCAGCAGCAGCAGCAGCCGGAGCAAAGAGCGGCCGGTTTCAACTTCACAGCAAAGCCCCTCTGCCAATAATAAGTCTCCAACTTCTAGGCTATTAAGGACACGCTGAAGGGTCACAAAAAAGAAAAAATTGAAAGCATCGGAATTGCAGACGATAGAAACACACACACACACACACACACACACGAACGCACAAAACAAAAATTGCAGACCTGGTCATAGACAGCAGGAAGCAGGGCTTCATCCGCGCGCTCCATTATGGAGGCCAAGTTGATAAGAATCAAGGTAACAAGCCTACGCTCCATGAATACTGCTCCTCCTCCTCCTCCTCCTATTCTTGCAACTGCTGATGCTCCTTGTGCTAGTGCAGCAGCAGTCGGGCCTTGTGCAACGAGAAGGACATCAGGCTGCCCCGTCTTCTCCACCTCCATCGCCATCACTAAAACTGTAGTGCCTTTGAAGAAGCTTCAGTTAGCGCATGCACGTTTTCCTAGGGTTACTTAGGAAACACCTAAACATGCATTTGACTTCACTTTTCTTTTTCTTTTTTTATTTAATTTAATTTTTCCCAAAAAAAAAATTTTTAAGGGGAAAAATCAATCAATATTAAGGCTTTTTTTCCCCAAGGATTTTTTTTTTTTTTCCCTATCATTGTATTTTTTTTAAACCCCAGTTTTCAAATTTGATTTGAAATTTTTGAAATTTGTCTTTTCCATTTTTCTGTTGAGATTTGGGCATAAATTTTTTGGCTTGAACTTGACCCAATGTCTGAGTGACATCTGGAATACAACGTGTGCATACAATGGATAGGAGGCATGTTCCATACTTGTGGATGCATCTGGATGGATGAAAAATCCTAATGAAAGTTTCTATTGTTCCAAGTTTGAATCTACATTAAGGGTAGAGTGGGTCATCGCATGATGAGGTGTTTGTTTTGTTCGTCACAAAGTGATGAGTTGTTTGTTTTGTTTTGTTCATTACGTTAAGATTGATCTCCCAAACCACAATGGGTTTGCAATCCGCAATGGTATTGTTGAAACATTCTCAATGCGTATGGAGCGGTGCACTGAGGAGGTGCTTTCTTTAATGTTTAGACTTACAACAACGTGAGAATTATTGATTAATGAACCTTTTTTTTCCAAAAATAATCAATAAAATCAAAACTTATAAAAATTGGGGTTTGCTCTTGGTACTGTTAGAAAGTCCTTGATGAGTTTTTGGGTTGGGGGAGGGGAAGGGGGGCCAGCGGGAGATTTCTTCCTTCATTCGACTTTTGGTACAATGGAGAACTCTTTCAAGCAAACAGTCTCCACATTTTAATTTGAAATATTTTAATGGCTTTTTAAGGTGACATTACAAGAGGTTTAATGTACTTGCGTCAATGGCACAATTGGAAGGTATATTATGCCTACTTCTTGAAGGTGGTTCAGAGAAATTATGCCTATTTATAAGTGTAAGAACCTTTCCACTATTGAGGAGTAGCCATAAGAACCCTCCCTTTCATAGGCCTCATGATTTACATAGGTTTGGTTCATGATAAATTTTGTTTCATGTTTTATGGGAAATCCCTTGGGTGGGGCACATTCCCAAAATGTCCAGCCTAGGACGAGGCAATTGTCCAGCCTCACCTTGTCCTAGGCCCCTTCTTTTGAAAATGCCCTTATCCTAGGGCTTTATCTTACACATTAATTAATTAACATTAACAAAATTGTAACCTTGGGTTTTCAACAAAGGATTACAAGTTGTAATCAAGGTTATCAACCTCTATGTTTTGCAAAATATCATGTGAGCTTTTAGAATATTTTGATTTTGGTGTGATGGTTAAAAAATAAACTTGACAGGTGCAAACAGGATAACACAAGCCAGACTCATCTGATTAGGGGATTATTTTTGGGAGAATATTTTTAAAGATATTTTCATAAAAGTTTTCAAAAAAAATTTAATTTTTGAAATTTTCTGTTATATTATTATGTCAAAATTTCCTATCAAAAACTATAACTTTTCTTTTGAGAGCTCTTCAATTAAAGCTCCTATGTAAGAATTATTATCTAGTAAAGTTACAAGACTCATAACTAGGAAAAAATAATGAATTTTCAAAACTTTTAGAAAGAATCCCATGATTTGTTTTCACTTTGATGTAATTGTTAACGAATAAAAATCTCTAAACTAGTGAGTACCATAAGCTTTTTAGTAACTAATAGTCACTAGTGGTCACTATTATAAATTAGGGGTTTTATTTTGTATTTTTTGACTAAAATTTCAATCATAACATACAATGGACAAAAATGTCAAGAGTCAAAACGAGCTAGTCGTTTTAAACTGAATTCTAACTGAATCTATTATGATTGAATGTATGTTTTGACTAAATTTATAGTGTTTGTTTTGATAGACCTAACTAAGTACCCAGCTAACTTGGCTACCAAATGGCATCTATGTTTTGACTAACCTAACAAACATGTCGGCCTATACCAAGGTGACACCTAGTATGTATATTTTGATTGAACTGACTAAACATGATTAATACATTGGCCTATATTTTGGTGCCATATGGAATGTATGTTGTCATTGAGATGACTATTAAGTTTGCCAATACCTAAATGCCACATGGTGTGTATGTTATGACTAAGATGACTAAGAAGTGTGCCAATATCTAAAAGCCACGTGGCATGTATGTTTTGGTTGATATGACTACTAAACATGCCAATAATTAGGTGCCACATGGCACATATGTTTTGACTGTGATGACTGACAAATGTGCCTATACCTAGTTGACACATGAAATGTTTATTTTGACTTAGATGAATAATGAAGTAACTTATATTTATGTGCCATGTGGTTGTCTATTATGACTAATTTTATTATTGATATTGATTATGTGGATATTGTAGGACATGCCAAATGTCTTTTAGCTATTTGTTCATTCTTTAATTGATTAATTATAAATGTATACCAACATTCTGACTTAACTTACATTCTGACCTAATTAACCCTACACTATATTACAAATATATGCTTACATTAATACATTCACTTATTATCTTTTTTGAACTTGTACATACCCATATTTCACACAAACATTGCATGGATCATTGACACTGCACACATGTATGTTGTTGCACAAACATACAAGAATTGCATTGAACCAATATTTCATCACATTGCAAAAGTTTCAAAGTGTACAAAACATGATTTGATTCAAGGTTTATTTGTTTCAATGTACACTATATAACACAATTGTTTATAGAATGAAATGGTTTGTTTCCAAAGCCAAAGCACAAAATACCCCATTGCATCTTCAACAATACGAAGAGGATGGTCATGCTCTAAATCTGGAATTGGCAAATGAGCACCTCTTATCAAGCAAGTTGTAATGCCAACAGAAAGGCAAAGTTTTGGTATTGAATGATTATGATGTGCAACTCCTTCACCCCTAAACTTGATGAAATCTCCAAGTGCACATTGTTTTCCTCCACTTGAACTAAAGATGATATAATCATTCCTACAATACTTTAAAACAAATGTACAAATAAAAGAAGTTAGTAGGACCAAAAATGAAATGTTTAATTACAAGGAACCATTTAATTCACTTTTAATCTAAAACATTTAAAGCATATAGATTTATTTTGAAAATCAAAAAATACTATCTACACATATACAACAAGAACATGACAAAGGTAGAAGAGAAAACAAGGTGATGTAAGGAATGCAAATTAAGTGTTGATAAATGGAAAAGAGCAAACAAACACTACAAATGATGTAGCCAATTCAAACATGGTAACGATCAATGGCTTACATTTGGCCAAGTTTCTTACAATTGTCTCATATGTTACTAACCTAGTAGCTCAATTATAACCAGCATTGTCTCATATTGAGCCTTTTTTCTTCATCAAAACTATCCAAGTCATGATGTAATTCCCTTTGCCATGTGGCTCTAGAATTCCCCACACAACTTATCAAACACAACCACATAAGAATCATAACAAGTTGGCTTCATGCATTTGAATTACAAAAATTAAAGCAAGTGGAAAAACATGAAAATGAAAGTCTATTGGGTTTTAGGTTGCAAGTTGCTTTAATCACCTAAGTAGGAGCAAACCATGCAAAAGTTCTTAAGGTTTTCCAGTGTAGGTTTTGTCTACTAATTCATTACTACACATGTGGGTTGAATCCAACATACTTCAAAATATTTGGAACCTTGTACAAGCCAACCAAATAAGGCCACAACTCCTCCAATAGATAGTTATCCTTGTACTCATTATTAAATGGATGGAACATGATATAGGAATAAATAACATTACCCATGCACTTGTACGAACAATCAACAACGTGTTATTGGGACCCAATTGCCTAAACCTTAGACTGATTTCCTTCCACACCCTATCCATGTTTTTTAGAACTAATGACTAGTCTTTGTTTAATAGATGGGGAATGCATGTGTCTAAACACTTTTCAACACCCCATACAAATACAAGTTTGAGCCTTAACAAACCCCTTAACAATAAATCAACCATGGGTTTCAAATTAGGTAGAGTGGTTGATGACCAAATGCCAATGTCAAACTTACTATTACACAACTCCAAGAATTGTTGGGAATTAAGGCACAAGCTTACAAGTTTGTTTCCACACCTCTATGGAAGGATTAGTGGATGCCATAATTTCCCAAATTTCACATGAATGGCTTCACATAATAAGCCATTCACATCTAGAACCAAGAGATGCCATTCCCTATTAGGGTTATGCGATGGCATGAAACAATGCAAGTGCCTACTAGCAAATCAAACCTCACCTCTTTTGTTGTGTCCACATGGTGATTTGATTTCATGTGCATGGTAACATGTGCACCCATCGACACTATTTTGCTACCTTCCATCATATTTTTCCCATAATAGTTGGATTAGCTACCTATTTGAAATGGTCACATTTTGATTTGGCAATGCAAAGCCTTCATGATTAGATGTTTGGACCATCACCACTACTACATTAAGTTCCTTGTTGGTAGGCACGTTAGAAGTTGATGGTGGATTTATAGGTAGGGAAAAATCTACAAATCCACAAACATTTTCATTTAACAATTTATGGATGATTGCTATATCAGCTACATCAAAGATTTTAAAGAAAAACATTGAAAGAAAACAAATCAAATTGAACGAAAGTTGTATGATAGGGCCCACCTTTTGCCCACCATTTTTCAATATGTTTTAAATTCATATTATTCCTAAGAAATGTTAGTCATTTGGAAAATATTAGCAAGGTAGAACTTGGAAATTCATCCCCTTTGACCTACTCCAAATTTGCCTATTCAACAACCTCATCAATGTACATTAAATATTGATGAAGTTAGGCCACTACCCTCATAGCCCAACCCACAACATCTTTTAGACTAATTAAAATTTTGATTTAAAAATGAAATTAGAAGGATAACCACACATGATATGTCACAACTTAGAAAACACAAACAAATTAGATAGGTAATATTCCTTACCATTCCCATGTTACCATCATGATGCAATTTTTGCAATACCATCTAACAATTTTCCCCCCTTTGATCTGGAAAAACTATCATGAGTGATTAATGATTTCATAAATGCACAAAGTTCTTCCATAATTGTGTTCATTTGCTTTTCTTAGTGCTTTAGTTGATATTGCAAGTGGATTTCAACTCCTTAGTGGCCTTCACAATCTCATCATGGTTATTCTCCATGGCTCCAAGAAGCGCATCTCCAACTAAAATGCTAAGGAATGGCTTGGCTAATCCACGTCTTCCTATAATTGAAAGGTGGAGACATAGTTCAATTCACAATGAATTCAATGGACCTACTAGAATGACAAAACATCCTTACTTGTTATGATAATTAACCCACAAAATTTAATTGAAAGAAAAAAAAGGCACAACAAAAATCACCCATTTTAGAGTTTTGTATACTTGGAAGATAATATACCTAGCCAAGAACCCAATTGTTAACCTTCATATAAATCTCTCATAAAATATTACCCCAAATTTGAAATTTAAGGACTCAGGATAGACTTTTTGCTCTAACTTCCTCCTCATCCACCTCTGGCCTTTTCTACTTGTAGGTTTTCTCTTTTTCACTTACCTTTTGAAACTCCACTGATGTGGGCTTACGTCCTAGCTCTACTTCCTATAGACCCTAACCAATCCATAGACCATTGCAAAATCAAAATCTAACAAATTTTCAAGGAAACCAAAAACAATAAATTTGAAAGCATGGTGCGAATTACAAAAATTACTATCCACTCCTCCAACCCAATGTCGCCTCCCTGTCCAACTCAAGATGGAATCTTATGAACTGTTCAAAAATTTTCCATTCATATGGCCTTTGCAACATTCTCCTCTTATGCCAGAACTTCAATCAATTGTTCTTAGTGAGATTCAAAGCAATTCCGCGGTCTCCTGTTGCCTTTTTCCATTATTTTTTCAACCATTTGCGCCTACTTTTCAAGACAACAACCACTTGATCTTTCACATACTTGTAAGCAAGGGGATGGTCCAAGTACTCAAACCCCATCTCCAAGGCCTTTTTTATTGCCTCCAACTTTTCAATAGGTTGCTTACAAATGTTGTCAATAGTCGGATTGGGTTTCAAGGCATAGCCTTGAAGTGCAGTTAACCAACTAACCCTACCACCACTAATGGGTTTTCCCTTTAGATTACAATGCACAACAGGTTTTAGATCCTTACCACAAAGTTCAATTGTTTATATCCCAAGCCTTTCATTACCTTGTGCAACGTTCGACACTAAGTAGCATTTTGTTCAACTTGCAAGAACATAGATCAAATGAGACCATTGTGCTATCTAATTGGGCAGATGCACATGTAATAAAATTGACACCTACATTAGATTGACCTCCAAGTGTTTTTTGTGCATTTACAGGATATGTAAGGCTTGCTGGATTATTTATTGTAAATGGCACATGCATTGGTTTTAGAATTCCAAGCCATGTTAAAAGGGTTTGTTGCATTGGTAAGTATTGACTAGAAGGTGCCAATGGGATTGGGGGGTGTTGACTAAATGGTGTAGAACTTGGATTTGGGGTTGGGGGGAACTAAATGGGTGGTGTCTACTACATTGGGGTGTATTGAAAGGATGGGGGGTATTGAAAGGAGGGTGCAACACCTAAAGTGTATTGAGTAGATTTTGGTAAGGGTTCTGGGTATTGACTAGATGCTTGAAGCATTTGTGGGTACACAAGGTTCTGCAATGGCATATGAATGTACTAGTTTCGTGTTGTCGACACATGTGGGTATTGATTGGGTGATGGTTATGAATGATAGGTAACAAAAGTTGGTATAGTTGGGTATTTGCAAGCTAGAGTGGATTGATTTTGTCTACATTTTGGAGTCCCTAAAAGCAATTTTCATAATGTATTTCTTACAAGCCAAAAATTTAAACTTGTGATTTTGTAAAAAATACTCATCTTTTCCAAAAAATAATGACACATGACTATTTATTTTAGGCTAAGTTACAATGTTTGTGAAAAAAAAAATCTTGATTCCACAAAATCATGATATGAAAGACTTTGCCTTTTTCACTAATTTTTGTTATCATGAAAAGTCCACAAAATTTTCATATGGTGTTAAAATGGTTTAAAAAATTGCAAACCAAGGTTCAAATTTTTGAAATGTCCATCTAGGTTATCTCATTACAAACCCTAATCATAGTGAGTCCATTTCCAACTTCTATAAGGACTGTGGCAATGCAATTGGTTTTCAATTAAAAGTCCCCCATTTGATGTAAAAGTTTTGGTTTCAAATGATTCCACTTTTATATCATAATAAATTATATAATAATCATATGACTAAGACCTTTTTTATTAAAATAATTATTTTCTTGACATGACACACATTGTAATCCATAAGGGTACATAAAAAACGACATTGTGATGTCAAAAAATGGACACTTTAGCTTACAAACACCCAGTTGTGGAATTGGGGGGAATAGCAGGCATGGGCCATCCAAGAGGCATGAACCAACTAGGAGGTAGTTACAAATTCAATATTGTGTACAACACTTCAAGTGGGCCTTGTGGTACAATAAGTGGAAGTTGTTGTGCATTTTCCATCACATGCACTTTGGTATCCCAAGATGGTCCTACATTATTCAAGGAAAAACAAAATGAAACATCAATAACATAAATAATAGTAAAATCAAAATCAATAAAAAATTGGATTCAAGGGAAATCCATCCAAACTTCCATCATGTCGAGGTAAATGTTGAGTAGAAGTGCCAACTTCATGAATGTTAATTAAACAACTTTAGTAGGCAAGGAATTTATTATTATTATTTTGTTTGTTAATTCAAAATCCCGTCAATGCCGAAGTTAGACTCATCTTGTTGTGATGTAGGGGGTTGAACTACTACATCTTGGTGACCCACAAACTTGTCAAAAAAAGTAGATTTTGGTTGCTTTCGCATTGTCCACTGCTTTGGTTGGAGGTCTACACATTATCCCTTCTTTTAAAACATGAACACCAAATGTTAGTCTTAGGTTTAAGGTTAGTGAAATTTTGTTGGGCCATTGCAGAACATAGAGAATGATTAGTACCTCAAGTTGAAAACACATCAATGTAAAATAAAACTATAATTCAACAAAACTTACAAATAGCACTAACATTGGAATTTGTGATTTACTTGGACTTTTACTTGCAAAACTTAAAGTTGTCATATGCAAAAAGCAATGTGTGAAAAACTCAAAAAAAACAAGGAATGAAAAATTGAAAAGCAAAAATGAAACACAAAATTTCATAATTTTGGAAACTAGAACAAACGAAGGATCTTCAAAAGGAAAAAAAAGTTTGACAACAATTTGGTCATCAAAGTAAACACTTTGGGACAAGAAGTAGGGTTTTAGGAAGAAGAACATGTCTCCCAATTTTCTCCTCTTCTAAATTATCATCAAATGTATCTGCAATTTTGTCTTTCATGTCTTCTTCACCAAACTCCTTGTTGGAATCCACCTTTTGTTCTTGATCAAATTCTAAACCTAATGGCTTAGCTCTTTTGCTTGATTCATAACTATTCTCGACCACAACCATTGTAGATTTGTGAAGGCATGTGCTACATTGAGGCTTGAATGTTGGGTCGATGTTCACTTTGAAACATCGAATTCGAGCAATAGCCAAAATGACATTGTTTTCAATGTGTTTTTCCCTATAACATTCAAAACCACAATGAATTTTTTTATAAAAAATACACCAAAACTATTAAAAGTGCATGTGAAACAAAGAGTAGTGAAAGGAGAATGAGGAAGAATGTAAGACGATCAAACAAAAAAAATGAAAAGAAGGCATTAAAAAAGGAAAAAACAAAAAATTAATCATAGGTGAAATTCAAAATTTCAAAGTATCACACATGTATGAATAGACGAGTAGGGATTGTTGAACTTTATCAAAAAATGAGATGAAAAGTGGGTTTAAAAAAGAAACCTAAACCTTTAGACACAAATGGTGCCCGATTTTCTAACCCTACAAACTTCAACAAAAAAATTGTCCTATAGGAAATTAAATTCCAAAGTTCTTTAAACCTACAATGTTTTGCAAAGAAAGAGCTTGAATTAGGAGCTCACTTTTAGTTCACTCTAAAAATTGATGCAAACTTTGCTTCGTTTTCCACAATCATGCATAGATGAACTTTATCGTAATCTTTTACAACTTCAATTGACGTACCTATGACCTCCATTGCCTACGTATCAGTTTGGATTGCAAATGGCAATGCACAAAGTAAACAACAACCCTTATCCCACATTACAATGTTCTCCCACCCTCCATTTTCCCTTCTAACAAAAATGTGACTTTGCCATGTATTCCCATTTTACACCCTTTACACTAAATACATTGATAAATATATTTGCCCATGTTCCTTGCTATTTCCTTCCTCAAATGACACTTGTAACTTTTTAATTAGAAGTTCCATTACTTATTTATTTGTTGCCCACCTCAAAGTTACTCCAATAATGCACATGTAGTTGTGTGCATTGACATTTGCTTACATTTCATAAACTGGAGATTTCATAAACTTGAAAGATAACTTCCATAATAACCATGTGTTAAAAAGGTTTTTTTTGTTGTACTTATATGGAATTGTGTAATGTGCATTGCCCTAGTAATATGTTCATATGCTTCAGGGTACTATGACAAAATTAATCACATGCTTGTATGCCTAAAAACACTAAATACCCTCTCAATATTAATAAGTAATGCTTGTACATATTGTTTTCAATTTTAATTCTTAATATGTACATTGCTCAATAAATATTAGTTTATGCTCTCAGTTATATTATTACTACTTTAAATAGTACATACATTTTTGAATCACCTTCAAAACCCCTTCCATTAAGTTTGGACTCTGTTATTGCAGGCATGCCACAACTGCCAAATTAGCATAACCAATAAGCTATTGAAGTCCACACAATTTGTGCTTATCTTTTTATACCTATTGTACAAATTGCAAAGTATGTGTACATTGTGTTGCTTGGAAGTTGGGTTAGTTTCAAAAATGTAATGTTATCTCTTCCAAGTTAGGTGTAGTCACCTATAAATTCAACAATCTTGTGGACAATGAATTCCTTCTGCTACCAAATTAATGTATCATGGCATGGTCTAACTTATAATCAATGTTTTGCATATTTTCTACATATTGTTGTGTGCAACGGTAGGAGGGACACCATTTCCAAATGGACAAATTCAATGGAATATTAACAGCCAAGCAATTTTTGATTCCGAAGACCTTGAAGCAAATCAACAATGTTTAATTAGTTATGAATGGCCTTGTACATGTTGCCATGGTGCAAGAGTACAAACCCGTCGCACAATTAAAAAACATTTGAGACAAAATAAATGGGACCCATATTTTCAATGGCCAATGGTGGTATGGACTACCCCCACTTATTCCATTCAATTTTGAAATTTTGAATTTTAAATAGTAACACATAGTTTTAAATGCCCTAATTGTGTAAGGGTTATAAGACATGGTATGGAACAATTATGGATTAAAAAATTATAGTTTAAAAAATGTTACTAATTTGGCATATAAATGCATTATTTAATCCATGGATAGGAAGCAATACATGAACCTGCACCACAAACTAACGGTTCCCACATGGATGTACCAACTAGGAACCCAACAACACCCATGGTTAATGTTTTTAGGCTTGACCCAAAAGTTCAAGTTCATAAGATGGTTGTTGAAGCATTTGCGAGATTTGACAATTTACAATAAGGGTCTAAAGAACAAAACCCATTGGTCATTGAGCCCTTTGAGAATCCACAAACGGACTTTCACATCCCAAAAGACCAAGCATGACATCAAGCTATAATGGATTCAATGATCATTAAACCATCAACCTCATTGTTTGAAGGGTTTTCTACTAGAATGTTATCCATGATGTTATTATTGTTGAATTTGAAGACAGTCCATGGGTTAAGCAATTTTTCATGGATGAATTATTTTCCTTGTTGTGGAAAAAGTTGTTACCAAAAGGGAACACCATGCCAATCACAACTTATGAGAACTTTAAGTTAATTAAAGAGCTTGGTTTGAATTATGATTCCACTAATAACTACACAAATGGTTGTGTCCTTCTTAGGGGCACCTTGAAGCATTCAAGGGTGTGTCCAAAATGTAATATTAGTAGGTTTGTGAAGAACTCACAAAATGTTCCAAGGAAAGTATTTTGATTCCATGACTATTACGGATGTATAGGTGCAAAACTTTGGCAGAATTGTTGATTTGGCACAAAGATGGAGCAAGCACATATGGCCTAATTTGGAGTGTGTTGGATTCCCGAAGTTGGAAGCACATTATTGGAAAGTGGCTAGATTTTGCAATTGAAGCAAAAAAAATATGATTAAGGTTAGCACTAGATGGGGTGAACCTTTTTGGTGACTTGAGTTCGTGTCACTCTACATGGCTAGTTGTTATACTTAATTACAATTTGCCCCCTTGGTTGGTAACAAAACATTACTTTATGATGTTGGCTTTAATAATTCCTTGCAAGGAATTTGTGACATCTGGAAACATAGATGTGTACTTGGAGCTTCTCATTGAGGAATTACAGACGTTGAGGAATGGTGTTAAAGCTTACGATTCATGACAAGGGGTAACATTCAACTTGAAGGCTATGTGTATGTGAAGTATACATGACTTTCTAGCCTATGGACTATTTGCAAGATGTGTTACCAAAGGTCATGTGGGATGCCCATCTTGTGGCCCACCTATAGAAGCTCGTTCTTCAAAAAAATTAAAGAAAATGATTTATTGTGGGAGTTAACATTATCTAACAAAGACCCATCCTTATCGATGAACTCGAACTATTTTCAATGGTGAAATAGAAAACATGGTGGCTCTTGTGCGAGTGACTACATCAAATATCATAAAGTGGGGCAAAGAACAAGAAACATGGTTGCAAGGTCCATGAAATAGAGCTAGCTCAGAACATGACCCTGTATACAACATGACATCAAGCAACATAACATCATGTTCAAACTTCCATATTGGGAGGTAAGCATTGCAAGCCAAAAACATTGAACTTCAACTAGTTATGTTACATATTAGCAAGGATTATAGTTAACTTGTTGATTTACAGGTTTGAGCCATACAAAAATTACATATATGTAGTAGTGACTAATGTGACTAATGTGGTATTTATTAATGCTAGGAATTGTTCATCTGCAACTCCTTGGATGTCATGCATTGCAAGAAAAACTTGTGTGAAAATGTGATAATTTTGTTTTTTGGTGCCAAGGATATTATAACAATTCAAGAAGATATGGAACAATGTGGAATCCAACCACATTTGTGGCTACAAGCTAATGGGGTTGGGTTCATTAAACCTATAGTTCCATACGTTTTGACAAATGAGGGAAAAAGGTAGCTTGTGCAAATTATTCTAAACTTGAAAACTCCCACTCATTATGTATCTTCATTGAAGAAATAGGTCCAAAAGGATGGTGATTTTAGGGGAATGAAATCACATGACTTTCATGTGATGATGCAAAACATTTTGCCACTATGCATGCAACATTTAATGGCAAAAGGTTGTAGAATGGCCATCATATGCTTGAGTCGTGTGTGCAAAAAACTATATGCCAAAATTGTAGACCCAACAACAATGGCTAAACTCAAGAATGATGTGGCAATCACACTTGTATTATTGGAGAAGGAATTTCTTCCTTTTTTTGACATCATGACCCATATTCTAGTCCACTTAGTTGAAGAATTGGAAATTTGTGGTCCAATACTATGTGTTGACTATATCTTATGGAATGTTATATGAAGACATTAAAGGGATATGTGAGGAACAAAGCAAGGCTTGAAGGATTCATGGTAGAAGGCTAGGTAATAAATGAAGCATTGGGATTTTGCACAAAATTTTTGCAAGATTTTACAACCACAAAGTGAAGGGTGTGGGATGAAAAAAAAGACCAATGTATGGTTGATGAGGTGGTTGAAAGACACTAGGCACCCACAAAAATTGAGTGCCGACCTTCGAGACATGGCCCATTTTTATTTTTTTCAAAATGTGGAGTTAATGGTTCCACGGGGCTTGTATGCCACTTTAAACTCTATACTAAATATTTTTAAACTCTAAACATAAATTGAAGCTTTTCAATGGATACAAATCACAACATTTATAACTTGTATATTTTGGTTGTTATGCTTGAATTAACCCATGGTTAAAAATTGTGATGGTAGGAAGCACAATGTAGAAGTTGGGATACAAAATGAAGAAAGATGAAAGTTTTTATGAATTGTCAGTCAATCCCAGGGTAAAGTTCATGTATTCCCATACCACTTTGCAAAAATTGCCCTATTTCCAATTTGGGTAAAAACTACCATTTCCTTAACCATCAAAGAGGGTGAAATGATTGACAAAATTGTTGTGCATATGTCCATGTCACCAATGTTGGAAGCTACAACATATTGTGTAATGTATGTTTTTGGAAACCATTTACGTGTTTCAAATGGTGAAGAACATTTGACCACAAGGGATAGTGGCAATGCTACTACATTTGAACAAGAATGTGTTTCAGGACCAAATGATCAATGGCCTATCCTTGCAATGTTGGAATATGTAGGTTAGATTGAAGAGATATTGGAATCCAACTATGGGGTACTCAATATTATAGTTTTTTTTGCAATTGGGTGAAAACAAATTACATAGGGAATAGTGCAACAATCAAAAGAGATGACTACGGCTTCACATTCATTAATTTCAATTCCCTAATTCCCATTTCTAATCAATCTTTTGCTTTCCCAATTTGTAAAACAATTTTTTTTTTAATTGATCCAAAGGAAAAAAGGTGCAAGGATCCACGTGGGAAAATGAGTAACAAGGGGTGTTGACTTTGACCCTATTGATTTGGATATGTTTATAATTGAAAATGATGATAGTTACATTGGTTTACAAACTCCAATTTCAATTCCTAAGGTAACTCAAACATCCACTATTGTTGGAGGAGTTCCACTCATGCCTATAGATTTGGTAGATGTTGTTATTGTTGGAATGAATCAAGACATTCATGATAGTGATCCACAAAGTGCGGATGAGTTTGATGGGCCAAACAACTCTAACAATGATGGTTAACCTAACCTTCATTTACTAAATGGTTTTAGTTTCAAATTGAAATGAAGTTTTAAAACAATGTTCAAAACCATATACATGTGTTACTATAATTTTGTAAATAATCTACTTGACTTGAAGGCCTCTTTGTGTTATTTGAAATATCCATAATGTGAATTATGTGTTCAAAGTTTATATAATAATGTTGAACCATATATCCAAAAGTATGGGCCTTTAGGGTTAGGTGATGTAAAGATCATCACATATATGGTCATTGGTGTGTGGTTCAATATGAATTTAATTTGGAACTACACATGATGTGTTCACTTTATTCATTACAAATTTAAAATAAATAATGGTATTTGAATACTTCAAAATTGACATATAGATATATAGTTAGTAATTATAATATATTTTGTGAAATATTAGTACATATAAGTATGTACAAATATTCAGATTAAATATATTATATATTCCATTTTCCCGTTTCATTTTTTAAAATTTCAAATTGTTGTCCCTTATTAAAATTATTTATTTCATGTGAAATAATTAATTACAATTGATAAACATGTGAACATGACTATGTTAATAGACTTTTATGTCATTAACACAAATAATAATAATATTTAATAATATTTTAATATTTTAATATTGCTACATCATATTATAAATGACGTTATAGTCACATCAATCATAGTTTGATGACTAATTTTAGGCAAGTTAATCATATCGGTCAACATAGACAACTATGCATTGGCACCATCTTCGCCACATGTGAAACATGTTGTCCAATTTTATTGTAATGCTAGTTTTTGTAGACAAAACAGACATTGTTACTTTTAATGTTAGTCATAACGGACACCTTTAGTCACTTCATACTGGTATTCTATCCTATATCGCGATTGCATATTAGTCACAATGTTAGTAGCAAAAAAACCATAATTTTGTAGTAGTGGGTAGATTTATCGTCCTTTATCCTTGAGGGATGAAGTTAGTGGGATTAAGTAGTTCATGTTAGTGAATGGTTGGGGGGTAATCCACCCAATCATCTAGGAGATTTTTAAGAAGGGATTAAAATAAATGCCTTATTTTCTAGGGGTCAATGAGGACCTTGTGTGGCTTGTGGAGAATGAGGCTTAAAAGAAATGTGGGGGGGACCTTCTAGGAGAGGAGAGACATGTGGTAGTTGGAAAGAAACAATGGAGAACTCATGGAAAAGTATATGGGAGTAATGGAGTAATGTGTAATATTTTATGTGTGATTGTAATGGAAAGATGATTGAAGGACTCAATGTGTTTGTTGTATCTCTATTTTATTAAAAAGTGTGGAAGGTATAATCGTTTGAGATTGCACAAAGGGAGTGCTCCCTTGAGATGGTATTTTTGCATTTCTTCGAGGATAGAATGTAACAAGGCCCATACCATTTGGTAGACTATGGAAAAATACATTATTAACTACCACAAAAAGGTAGCGGCCAATATTTAAAGGTAAAGAACAAAAGGACAACACTATGAAATAGCCACCTAAAGACTAAAAGGTATGGTTATAAGCGATAAGCATTGGCTATGAGGGAATGTAGTGTGCTATAATGTACTATAGTGTGGAGGCAATAGGCAAAGCCACTAGAGGACCTACATGCATGGTGGAGATGGGACAATAGTTGTAGAGGGTCTATAGGCCCCAACAGGGCAATATCCAAAGGCATAGAAAGTATTTGCAGACCATTAAAGAGTAGCCACTCTTGGATGCTACTCTTTCCCCATGTTGCCCTTCTCTACTTTCCTCCCCTACCTCCTTGGATGAACCTACTTATAAGACAATAAATATGTTCTTGGATAGTAGACCCTTACTTTTTTCCTTTGTTTTTTTTTAATGACTCTTCATTTATTATGTGAGTAGTTATTATAAAGTAAATTAATAGAGGGTAATTTAGTTTTGTTCTTCTAGAAGACGATAATCATCAAGGGCTGAAATTTCACCCCTTAATAGTAACCCATGTCACTAGTCATATAAGACATTATAAGGAGGACATTGGTGAGTTCTTTGCAAGTTTAGGTCATGGTGTGTCTTCTAATTTGGGTTGCTTGTGCGATTCATCCTTGTTTGTGGGTTCATCCAATTTCTCATGCCCCAACTATGATTGTAAGCCCAAGGATAAGGTTATGACCAGTGTTGGGCGATTTTCGAATTGTCACTTGGTTTCCGACCCAATTCTTAGCCCGATTTTCATAATGAAAATTAGTTGACATAATTACATATGAGAACTGGATTGAAAATCGATCTTTGGTTTTCACAAAAATGAAAATAGGTTCTAATTTTGTTCTATTTTTTAAAAAAGAATTAAGAAGGTTCTCTAAGAAAACCTCCATCTAGTTCTTAGTCTTCTAGTTTAAGGTTCCTAAACAATAGCCACCACCTAAGGAGGTGGAGGCACTATTGATGTTAAGGATAATGGAAGTTGTATAAAACAAAACCTAAGTTTCATTTTTCTTCACAATGATATTTTTTGTCTTGTAGATGTGTTATTATTTCATTGGTTATGATTTGTTTTATTCTCTTGGTTGATCTTCTTGTGTTGTTTTTTTTTTCTTGTGTTGGCGCTATTGTTTGCATTATTGTTTGGTGTTACAATCCTCACATTGGTGTTGCTCTTCTTGCATTGTTCTATTGTTACTCTTCATCACATTGTGTTGATGTTCTTTGCATACTCGTGTTTAACTCTTCTTACATTGATAGTTGTTATGTTGTTTTTCTTGCACTACTACATTATTTTTTATTCTTGCGTTGCTACATTGCTTTTCCTCACGTTGCTACATTACTTTTTTCGCATTGCTGCATTATTTTTTCTTTTTGTGTTGCCTTGTTGTTCTTTTCATGTTGATGTGCTACTCTTCTTGCACTATCATGATGTTCTTCTCACACTACCCTCATTGCTCTTCCTATGTTGCTACACTACTTTTTCATGTTGTTGTTCCTTTTATGTTGGTGCTACCGATCCTGCCACAATTCTTCGGGTACGTATTGACCCAACTTTTGTTCTTCTTCTTCTTACGTTGATGATGCTTTTGTTCCCTTGGTTACTATGGTACTTCCTCCCATTCTTGCCTTATGCATGTTGGAGCTTCGAATTCCATCCATCTCTGGTTGGTGCTATAGTTCCTTAGATACCTATTGGCCCATCTTTGGTTGTTGTTCTTTTCATAGTGGTGTTGTTATTGTTTCTTTGGTTTATGTGGTACTTCCCCTCCTTTTTTTGCCTTGTGTAAGTTGGAGATTCAACATTAAACTTTTGCCTTATTGCCTTGTGTAGGTCAAAGCTTTGACACCAAACTTTTGAACTAAAAGTGAATTTGTTTTCCATTTTTTTTCATTTTTGGGGTATTTTTGGGGGGGTTTTTTTTTTCCTTGTTTTGAGTTTTTTTCACTTCATTTTGTGTTCTTTCCTTTGATAATCTGTTATTTTTTTATTGTTTGTTTTATTCTTTATTTTTGTTGGATTTTTTGAATTTTGCATATAAACCCCATACTTTTTCCACTCTATAAACCCCATGATTAAAAAATAAAATTAGAATATATATATATCTTGTTTTTGTAAATGCTTAGAAGGTAGATTACATATTGTAATTATTTGTAAATGATAGTTTTTGGTTTTTGAGATCATAAAACTATTTAATTTTTTTGGTTATTCATTAGGGTAATAATTTTTGATTTCAAGGAATCATTTTCTGAAAACAAAAATACAATGTGATATATTTATGAATGAAGTAAGGATGGAAGATGAACCTTTGCTAGAACTTGAAGAAAATGGAAGTTTTCAAATATAAGGAAGTAGGAATCCATAAACAAATGAAATGAAAAGAAATAAAACTTTAAAAAGTTGCATGCACAAAAATTATTTTGGAAACTAAATAGTAGAAATGCGTTGTGTTGGGCATTTTATTGTGTTAATGATAACAAAAAAATTGACTTAACAACTCCTCAAATCATGCATTATTTTATTTGTCACAATAATCCAATATTGAATTTAAATCCAAAAATTCAAACTAGGAAAGGTTGATTAATCATATATAACGCAAGTAATGGTATAACTACATTGAGGAACATGTCAATTCAAATCATTGTAATTTTTTTAAAAAAATTGAAGAAATTAATTGTCTTTTGAAGGAAGATGAAAAACGATCTTTCAAAAAAAGACCAAATATTTTTTCTAACTCCATATCTAGTTTTTTTGTTGCAAAAAAACCTTTCAAAAAAGATGATGTGGAATAGAAGCAAATTTTTGAGGACTTGGGTTTTTGAAATGTCAAAAACCATTTTCCTTTACAATCTGTGGAAAATAGTCGGTTGGAAAGGTTTATGCATTTATGTTGAAGAATTGTTTTTCTTTGTATAAAATAAATTTCTTATGAATTTCTACCCAAATCAATGGAAAACTAAACCACTATATATTTTACCAAATTTAGCAAATTGTCATTTTGATATTGCAAGCTTTGATCTATGGATGTCAAAAGTTGGACATGATATTTTTACATTAATGATCAATTTTGTAGGAGTTGATTAGTAGCCAAAACACATTACCCTTGGCCTTTTTTAGCCAATAAATATTAGTGGACAACCCTTAGCCAAAAACTTGACAAAATTGTTGAACAATTATGCTTTGAGGAGAAGAATTATTGTTTATGTCAAGGATAGGGATTTAATCTAAACACTATGACTACAACCTTAAAATCAATTACAAGTTGTGATGTGTTGGGTTTGGAAGAAAGTTTTTTGGGCATTTGTTTTGGTCATGCATTTTCTAAAGCTTGCCAATATGCTACAAAAGAAAAAAAAGTTAGTAAAGATTTATAATATTTGTCAATCAAAACTATTCAAGGAGATTTGCAAAAATGTATAATTTGGCCCAAATTTTTTGAAAAGGGTAAGCAATAATGGGAGAAGGAATGCATGAAATAAGGTTTTCCCCCAAAGAAATAGAATATTAGGAAAAATCAATGAAAACAATGTAAATTTTAATTTTTCTAAACTTTTTTTGTGTTCAGATTTTTTCTCGATTCTTACTTTGCATAATTTAACATTTCTTTCAGTTTTTTTTCAATTCTTTCTATGCATCTAACATTTTCTTTTTCTTTTGTAGATTTTTCAATAGAGTTATCCTTTTTTTGGAAGCTTTACAATTCAAAAAAATAATTATACTATGTTATAGAAGGCAAAATTTTGTGAGAATGAATGCAAGAGTATCACCTCCTTTGACATGACACATTTGTCAAATTATTGTTCATTCTTTTGGACCTATTGTGTTTGCGTGTATTCTAAACTAGTCTAAAAGTCATTATTGTTAAGTGATGCACTAAATTGTGTCATATCCATGAGTTCAAAATTCAAGGATGAAATTGATTCTACAACCTTTGACAACTTCATGAAAGAACATGAAAATGTTGTTTATGAATTATCATGTTTGGCCTCCAACATAAAATTGATCTTTGTCCAAACTTGAACAACTTTTTTTTATGTTGGAGGCCAAACATAGGATCATGTTGGGCCAATTTTTGTTGAACAAAGAAGTTATCTAATGAAAATTTCTTATACCAAGTAGGGATTGGGTTGTTTGTGAGAAATATTCACAAATTCAACAAAATTGGAAATTAAACCACCTTTGTTCCATTTTAAAAATAAAGTATTCAAATAAAAAAAATCAAGTTTCACATTGGTCAACAACATGAATTGCCAAAAAACAAAACAAAAAAAAAAAACATTTCTTCAAAGGGAAAATATATAAATATGTTTTTCTTATAGTCTTTCCAATTTTTTCGATCCTCCAAAATATCTTGAAAAATTACTAAAAAAGGCTTCTTATATATTTAAATTTAGGGTTTAAATACATTTGTTGAAGTAGGTGCCATCCATTTTGAAGATCAACCAAAAGGTCTTCAATAGAAGCACCCAAGGTTGAAGAAAAGTTTGGGTTCCTTTAGATATTGTATAAATCCATTTTTATTGAGAGAATAAACTTAATATAAAGTTAAATGTAAGAAAAGTGATGTGATTTTGTTTACATTTTTCAAAATTATTGTCATAGTTGAAAACGGTTGTGCCAAAAATCTCGATTTGCAATTGTTTGTAACAAAGCTATATGTAACAACCTTCAACAAACCCATTTGTAACAATCTTATTGTTCTTGTATGCAACAATCATGTTTCTAGTAATGTGTAATAGTTAGTAAAGGCTCCAAGATAAAAAAGTAGTGTAGGAAAAAAAATGGAGGGAAGAAAGGAAAACAACGAGGAGGAACAATGATAAGAATGTAAAGATAAAGTGAGGATATGTAGCAAGGACTTAAAGCACTCCTTTTTAATTAACATGAAAATTCTTTGGCTAAATCTATGGTTTTGGAAGACTTAATGTTTGGTTACCTTTGGCCTACCATAATGTTAACATTGCATGCAACTTAGGATTATGCATTAACTTTTATGCACAAGATTATTGTTGTGAATCTCACTATAAATGTATGTCTTTTACCATTGATATGAGACTAACATTCCATCTTGTGTAGTTGCAACATTAACAAGTATTTGAAATTTTCAAAAAACATTAAGGACAATTCTTTGAAGTTTTGTTTAAAGAACTAGATAAAATTGTGATTGAAAAAAAGGAGGATTGCCAACACCAATCAATATTTTGAGGCTTAACCCTAGTAGTGCAATTATCAATTCATTTTGTGGCCTAGTCGATGTTCCCTTGGGTTTAAGCTTTTGAAGGTTTAATGATTATTTTAGAATATCTTCATTTCCAATGATAAACTATCCCTTTCCATTAAAATAAGTTGGTGTTTAATGTTTAGTGTCCTCACTCACAAACATTGAAAGAAAAAATCATTTCAAAAAATGAAAGGCCATTTACACCTTTACATTTGGATCAATAATCGCCACTAACCAAATTCATAGTAAGAAAATCTATTTTAAAATGTTAAAATAACCACCAAAATTCTACACCATTTTTACAAGAAAACAATAGGATTTGGATTATCTTACTACAAGATTTAAGGAAAAGGAGTCTTTACCACTCCAGGGTGGAGATGTTTATATAAATATTTAAGTGACATTAGAATGTCTCTCCAAATTTGAGGTCTTTAGGTGGAAAGGGCTTATTTATTATAGTAAAAGCCTATTCTAAATTTCTTTTTTTTTTAGTGTCCTTCGAGGTCACATTATTCAATGCATTTGTTTCTACACTATTTGCAAGGCATTTCAAAAAATTGAATGCTCACCAAAAACATTGAAACATCCCTCATTTTTTCTTCTTTTAATTCCATGATATGTGATCACAATGTCCCATTTATTTTTTCCTACAATATTTGGGAGCCAATTCAAAATATGGAATGCATGTTAGAAACATGGAAACACCCTTCAATTATTTCTTTTTTTGGGGTGTAATACCCAGCTGCTGGGTATCATGGGAATAATTGAATTTTTTTGGAGAAGGTGTTTATGCTTGGTAAACATGGGGGGTGGGGGGTGGGGGGTGTGGGCTTTACCCTACACCTCTTTGTTGGCTTTGTTGTGTAAGTACTAATGGAGAGGCTACCTAGAAGTGGTTATATTTCCCTCAATTTTGTGATGTTGCTCAAGTGGTGATCATCCTTAAGGTGATTTAACTAGATTTGACAATAGAAAAATTGAAAGCTAATTTTTTTTTAACATCCTTTTATATTGTTGGCAACATGCCAGGAAGTTAGGATAGAATTTGGCAATTAATTATTTTTAAAAAAAAAATCCAAATTTTGTTGACTAAAAAACACAGTAAATTTGGAAAATAAAATTCGCCCAAAAAGAAAAGAAAAGAAAAGAATGCTACACAGTACACATAATGATGTGATTCTGATTTGGTCTCACATGTTTCACATTTCACCAGGTGTGATTATGTTATTATTATTATTATTATTATTTCATGGTTAGATTGCTAAGCCTGTCAAGATACTACCATATTCTTGTTGTGTTCATGGACATGTTCAAAATTGAAATTATTGGTTTTGGGACATGATCCATTCTTTCATTGATCATTTTAGCCTTTGGGACATAGGACCCACACACTAACCACCTAAATAAATAAATAAATAAATAAATAAAAATTTAAAAAGGAAAAGAAAAAAAAGGCTTTGTGTAAAAGCAACCCAGATGGCCACTAAGGCCCACTTTAGAGGAGGGTCCAGGGTCCAATTTCCTAGGAACCAATTTGGACTGATTTGAAGCAAATTGAATCCTTGAGTTGGACTGTACCTTGGTCCCTAGCCTTATTCTTGGTTCTCCAAATCAGGAGCTCTCCTTTTAGCACTGTTTTTTGGGCTGAACCGATTGATTTCCCCTCCAAAACAGGTGCCATGTAGGTTTAGCCTCAATTTGCCAGTTTTGGTTCTTGGACCCTCGTCTAAAGGCCTTGGGACCAATTTAAAGCTTTCGATCAATAATATTGCTTGAATTCATTGGTCCCTGGGACCTTGGACCTTGGACCCTCATCTAAAGTCGCCCTAAGAGGCCTCACTCAAGAAAGTGAAGGTACAAGTGTAGGTGTTGTTGCAGCTTGGCCACTAGCATAGTTTTGGTTTGGTCCCACAATTTCAATTATTTTGGGAATATTTTGATTGAAGGTTTCTTTGGTTTTGCAACAAAAATTCCCAGTTTTTAGGGTTTCAGTCTGTGGCCATGGAAACCTGGCCCCTTCGATAATAATAATACGAACGATCCAAGCTTTGTTATTGAGAATTTGCTAATGCTTTTGATTTTTTGTTAGTTTGTTTTGTTTTGTTTTCGGGTCCCTTTTTTTGTTTTTGGATGCTTCCGAGACTATTGTCATTAGGGTTTTGTCTCTTCGCTCTTCTCCTCTCTCATTTGCCTGGTCGATTTGATTTGCTGCCTCTCCCCTTGTGCTTCTTCTTCAATCGCTTTCAATATGTTGCTGCTGGTAATATTGTCCGAAGAAGCATTGAGATGTTAAGTTTCAAGCTTTCAGTTTCTCTTCCCCAGATTTGGAATCATAAGATTGGAAATTAGGGTTTTACGCTCCAGGGTTTGAGGTGAGATCCCAGTGTTTTTTTTGGATTTTTCCCCCCATTGATTGTTGCTTCTACTAAGCCTAATTTAGCTCATTGCATAATTTAGTGTTCCCCTTTGGATTCAAATTTTGCAGTAATTTTCCACTCAGGAATAGTTCATGGGTGGGGGAACTGATCATTCTCCATTTGAATTAGGGTACATCTCCTCTTCTGTGGAGCTTTAGGGTTTTTGTTTATTGTTGCTTTGAAATCTCCTGTAAATTCCAAGCTTGGAGGCAAAGATTCAGGGGCAAAGAAAATAAAAATGGGGTACTGGCTTATACTATTGTATTTGAGCATGCTTCCTTGTTTCTTAGTCGTGTTACTTTGTGGAGAGCGGGACATATTTCAAGGCACTTTTGTCCAAAAACTGCACAATTTCATATCTGGGGGAGCTTGTGACTATTTCCAGTATGATTTCTTCTCCTTCTTCTTATCCATTGTCAAGTCAGATTCTCGAATTGTTCAAGCACTCAAATTTGGTACCATTCCATCTCGTCAGTGATCTGATATACAGTTCTTCTTATCTGTGGGGGGTTGATTTGGTGGAGTGCAGAACGGTGGTGGGTTTCTGTTGTGGAGAAAGGGGGGAGCAGGCATGTGCAAAAGCAGAAGTTGTCTGCTGTGATCGGCCTAACCCAGTTCTTCAGGTACCCCATCAACTGTCTTTCCCTTAAACATCAAAACTGTGCTCTTTACCATGTGTGCAACCATAATGGTATTAGGTATCCAGCAAAATCCAAGCCAATGCTATGTTGCTGTGTATGTTCTTATCAGACAGCTATGGTTTTCTATGATCATATTCAATATTTTCTTTTGATAACAATTTCTCTGGAGGACCATTTTTCCAGTGTGACCTGCACCTCTGCTATTTTTTGACTGTAATTTCATCCAGAAACTCCATTACTGTGGCAGTCAAACCTATGGCATTCTCAATTGATGAATGCTGTCCATTAGGTCAAAAGTAAATTTGTCTGTGAGTTCTTTTGTTGTTGGAAACCAAAATTAGCTGATCATGCTTCAAGAAGCATTAAACCAATTTTGTGAGGATTAGCAGAAGCATAGAGAAGGTCAGTGGAATGAGATTTGGTACATTTCATGAACTACACAGCCAACTTTGTCTCAAGTTTGGTTAGGGATTGGGCTGCAGTTATTTTATTTGTCGCTTCTAGGGGGATGCTACTTTGCGATCTTGTACTCATCCTTGCATTACATTCCTGGACACTATGTTTCAGCTTTACACAGGTACTGTCATTGGACACCTTCCAATGGTGATCTCCTTTTTCTTTCTTTCTTTGAATGCATTTCCTTCACATGGAGTTTCGCTATTGCTAATGAGTATGTGATGGCTACCCATTAAAGTTGATGTGCAAAAATGTGATGTCAGACAACATTGTCATCCAAAGAGGCGCATATCATAACTGCAGTCTGGCCTGCAGGTACATGGGCCCACTCTCAGGGGTTCTTGGACTCTGCTTATTTTTGGCGGCAAGTTTTGCAGATCCAGGTGTAATCAATGCAAGCACAATAACACGTCATCACAATACATATCCCTATGATAATGTCCTTTATGTTGAAAAAATCTGCACAACTTGCAAGATTCCTCGGTAATTGTTCTTCCACTTCAGTGTTCCTAGAATTTCTACACTTCTACTTTTGCCACCAACAGAGGTCCTTGGTATCTTTGATTTCAACTTCATGACCTTGGTTACAACTAGGATCTCTACTCATTGGTTAATGTGCATGATTGTTTATATCTATCAGATGTGGTGTATGGCTGCATCATATTGTACTTTTGATGTGCAAAATGCATAGTACGAGCGTGTCTTTGTTCCTTCATTGAATTTGGTCATATATGCAGACCTGCACGCTCAAAACATTGCAGCATTTGTAATCGGTGTGTAGCAAGGTTTGACCACCACTGTGGGTGGATGGTAATACTCTAGCCTTTTTTATCCATTTTTTCTTCTTACAGAGCTTAGACTGCAAGAGTGCATACTGGTCAGATCTGTTGATCACAGGGTTTTCCTAGTTTCTGGGTTTTAAGCTATGAGTGTTAACTCCATTTTAGGGTTCAACTCTAGTATTGCCTTTCTGTGGGGGCACTTGTAATAGTCAGTAGCATGACTGACTATCCTTCTTCATCCTTCTTTTTCACTGGTGTGGCATACATGCAACTAGCTCTGCACACAATCATTTTGCAGCTCAGCTGTCCTGAGTTGCTATCTAGGACCTTAACACTATAATAAGGCCTACACATGTATAGGTCCAGTGAACTTGCTCTTTCCATGCAGTCGATTCTCATGACCTAATTGTGTGTGGCAGAATAACTGCATTGGTGAAAACAACCTTCGTTTTTTTTTGGCTTTTCTTGGGTGGTATGTTTAATCTCCTGTACCCTTAGATTTCCTTTTAAACCTGCTTCAGGCAATGAGTGGAATACAACATGTTTTGTGTTTACTCCAGTGACATGTTCACTGTGTAAGGTTAAGCTTCTCTATTTAGTTCTGCAACTTCCATTCTGTTATTGATGTTATGAAAATGATATTCAGACCCTAGGCTAGCATCTCACTGTTATAGGTTTTCTCCCCTATGACCAATGAAGCCAATACATTTAGGTAGTTAACAAGGAAGTATGAACAGTATCAGCTCAAAGATTCAGTTAGTCCTTTTACTGAGTACTGTAATGTTGAATTGTCAGGCATGTATTGCTATGTTGCTATGGCGTTTGTGTACTTGCAGCTATATTAGCTGGAGAGATTAAAGAGCATCGCCTCATTCAGACAATTCAATGTAAGCCACTCCCCGGTTTTATCTTCTTTTGCTGCTGGTAACAACAATCTGCACAGATATGGTTCCTATAAATGAATGTTACTCAGATCCAAATCATCGACATTCTAACACTTAGTGTATGTTTTATAACTTGCACTACCCATTCCATTGTGCTCAAGGTTTTTCTTATGCTTTTTTTGGCACCTTTTTCTATCAGCTTCTTACATTTCCAATCTAGGACAGTAATCCCAGGTACACATGGAGGGATTTTGTGAAGTTATACATTGTGCACTTGCTGAGCATGCAGGGTATATTGGCCATCCTGCAACATACCATGAGATCTCTGGCCATGTTCTCCAGGTACTCCTGTGATAAGAGTTTCTAACTTTTGCAGCAGGTTTTCTTTTGTGTGTGTCTTCTCTCGATTGCAGTTGGTGTTTGTCTCTGTCCCATTCTCAAGCCTTTGTTGTTCTGTAAAGTACAATGAGTTTCCAATGCTTCTTTGAGTTTCAATGATGCAAAAATTCAGATTAATTGTATAGCAGTGTAGAAAAATTTCTAAAAAGACATGACCAGAGAGGGTGTAGAGTCTGTTTTGGGAGTTTAACATGGCTCCTTGTGGATATATATTGGGTGGGCAACAGTGGCTACTGGTGTACTATTCAACTCAAGTATTGTTGATTGTATTTTTGGGGATTTTGTCATTACTATTGGCGGGTTTCTTCAGCTACCATTTATACCTTATCTTTGTAAACACAACTACAAATGAGGTGAGCTTTTAAGGCAATGGAAACTTGGGCAGGTGTTAACAGTTTTTTAGATGGTATTGATGGTGCATTTCCTGCAATTGGCCTCCAGAAGCTTTTACAATCAGCGAAAGTTGATTTGATCAATTTCATGTGATGCAGACATACAAATGGGACAGACGACAGCACTGGCAACGAGTGCAAGCACAAGCAGAAAGAGAGAGGAACTCTGTTGATACACCTTCAGACCCCGTTCCACAAAGATCCAGAATGCTGGTCAAATGCCAGGAAATATTCTGTTGTAAAAGTGGGCCAAACTTACCCATTGTGGTAGATGTAAACATTTACAACAAAGGAATAGTAAGGAACTTGGTGGAGGTTATGTTTCCTAGTGTTCATCATGGTTCTGCCAAGAAACCAGAGAAGAAAAAACTGTGATTTTGGAATAGTGAGGTTCCCTGTTTCTGGCAATGCATTGATGCTCCCATGTCTGTCTGTAGTTGGGCTTGCAAAATTGGCTTCTAATTTTACTAATATGTGCAAGATTCACCTGGACAGTGGTCTCCAAGAGCAGGAAGGGTTTCACCCAATGGTATGGATTTTTTTCTTCTTGGGTGGACTAAAAAGGTGGTTAATTGCTTTCTCATGGTCCCCAACAGGAGGATTCTGCAGTCCTTTTTCCTGAAGGACTTCAAGGCAGCCAGGTTCACCTCCCCTAGAATGTATTGAGGACTCAGATTTGTAGGCCAGTCTAATGTAGGCCTATCTAAGCTTGTAAAGGGACAAACTAAAATGAAATGAAAGCTCACCTTCACAAGCCCATTCACAAGCTTGTTGCTGCTCGAAGGAGGATAATGTTTGTTTGACTTATTTTATTAGCTATGTCTCTTGAGTGCTAGATGAAATCATGACCGAGTCTATTTGTGATGAAGGTTAAGTCTCTTGATAGCTAGCCAACATCACAAGTGAGTCAATTTGTGATGAGCGTAATGGTCTGACACTTTTGTGAGTGATTCTCAAGGAAAGTTATGAGTGCACTCATTGTGCTGTCCAAAAGTTTGTGGTTGTTGAACTGGGGTGGGGTGAGGACTTGGTCTTTGCTTTCCTATGCAGGATGTGTTTGACGCAACAAGGAACATCCAACTTTGGTTACTCTAGTGATTTGTAACCACAACATTTATTTCACGGGAAAGATTTGTCACTTTTTGTGAAGTCAAAAAATTGAGAAAGTATGTTGGTCTTCAGACAAAGAAATAGGTTTGTTCTTCAAATACACTTTTCCTATTAATTAGATGCAGTGTCTCCCAAGTTCAATTTTTCTTTTTGCAATTTGATTGGCCCATCACTCAAAAAAAAATGATACTACAGGGGCACTCCAAATTAGAAGGTTCTATTTTGAGATACTGAGTTCCTTCCTTTGGCCCACTATATAGGTGAAAGGGGGATAACATTGGCCAAAGCATATGGGATAAAAGTGAGGTGCTATGAAGAACATGTTGGGGAACATATTGGGAACCTGATGGGAACTCATTGCTCACTATCCCTATTATACTAGAATTGGTTATGTTTGGGGGCCAGAGTGAATTAACAGCCACCAATGCACCAGTTGGCCGTTCTGTCCACTGGATGGGTTGCGTTTTTTCATTTGGCGCCGGATGGGGTTCATGACAGTCCATTTCTTTTTGCTGCTGACCATTGTACTTTTTTTTTTT
>Ga0209611_10001437_pt1 | contig 40576 bp, 37 predicted proteins | sample S1TSphgellanicum_3_FD_187693 | JGI IMG/M metagenome (GOLD analysis project Ga0209611, IMG submission 187693) | Host-associated microbial communities from peat moss isolated from Minnesota, USA - S1T2_Fc - Sphagnum magellanicum MG (SPAdes) (version 2) | ecosystem: Host-associated > Plants > Peat... | reverse complement strand
AAATACCCCCCCAATTTTTTTTTTAAAAAAAAAAAAAAAAAACATTTCTTTAATATTACAAGTGGGTGGCCATTTGATAGTTTAAAAAAAAGGTAAAAAAAGGTTTTTTTCCCTTAAGGACACAATCGGATGGACACCCAATTATTTTATTTTGAAGTTTTTTTCCCCTTTCAGGACACAACCAAGTGGGCACTTGACTATAATAATAAAATCATTAATTTTCAATTCTAAAAATGTTATTTTATCATATAAATTTAATTATCTTAACATTTTTCATTATTTTTTTGGTATGAAAACCTATAGATGAACATTTGGCATTAATGAAAAAAATTCCTTGAATTTGAAAGAAAAATTCAAAATGTTTTTGAAAAAAATAAGAAGAAAGGAATTTACTTCTTTTAATGTAGGTTAAATAGTTGATTGTGTGTTATGCAACTTTAGAAGACAAGTTTGAGTAGCCTCATCAACAACCTTTGTGAAAATTGTATACTATTGTGCTTTAAAATATTAATCTCCTTTGGATGTTGTTGCCACATTTTTTATCAAGACCATAACACATTGGCCTCCATTGAATGTTTCAAAAAATAATTCATATTTTGTTTTGAAATTAGTGCCAAAAGCAAGAACATCTTGGTCAAATTCACATTTTCCATTTACAATCAATAATTGTTTTTCACCTTTGTTATTCCCTCCTCTTACACCAACAATGATGACAACAATAGTAGTAGAGCTTCGACTTTGAAGAGAACTTTTGAATTATCTAATGGAATCCTTGTGAAAAAACATTGAAACTAATTTAGGTTCAAAAGCAATGATTGGTGACACAATGATCACCAATTCAATTGTAATGATAACATGCATGTCACATTTCACAAATCACCTTTTAGACTTAGATTCAATGTCGAAATTTTCGACCTTCAAAATTATTTTTTTTGCAAATACTACTCATGCATATCTATATGAGGTGATTGGACCTTGAAAGTGATTGTGGTCTGAATTGCCCTATCCAACAAATCACAATGCAAATATGCATAGCTTGGATCTTGCATGCTTTTATTTGCAATTTGATCAAAAGTGCCATACATATTGAACACCTTTGCTTCAAACACATCTTTTAACTCCAAAATCCAAACCATCCATTGCAACAATTAATCAAATTTCTTTCATTAGAACAATAGTCATTGTGCAAGAAAGAAAATAAAAACTTATCAAAAATGAATTTAACAACAAATAAACGAAGTAGTAAAAAAATGGGATTTAACAAACACACATTTGAAAAAACTCAATCTTGCAAAAAACATCAATACAAAATGAAAGTGTAAGTTAAGCCGAAATTCGTGCTATTAAAAAAGAAAGATAACAAACATACAATGCAATCTTTAATATGGGACAAAAAAAACCTGACCAAAACCCTAAACCTAACTTAAATATTTTACGAATGTTCTTTGATGTTAATTAATTTTGATTATAGGGTTGATTGCAACTTAACAATTAAAAATCATACTCATAGTTCAGTGGCTAAGTTATGGTTTAATAATGAAGAAGATATCCTATGAATTTTAATTATGTAATTCATGAGTACATCGAAACCTTGATTGTTTCAACTCATATTTGAGATACAACATTTTATCCCAAAACTTTTCATTTTCACTTCAATATATATCTACTTGGTGTATATATATACTAGTCTGAACCCTGTGCCTAATGCACAGGTGTGTGTGTGTTAGTAGCAATTCACTGCCAAATTTTTTCGGTCACCGTCTTTATATCACGATACGCAGCTATTGAATCTGGTATGTGTGGCTCTTCCTCGGGAAGTGACTCCGATTGGAGAGAGAAAAGACCAAAAAAAAGAAAGAGCTCAGGAAAGTCCAAGAGTCCTACTGTCCTCAATATCCACATCCAATAACTCTCGAGCAGCTTCCTCTAGGTGTAACTGATCCTGATACTCTAGAAACTCTTCAGGATCGGCAAGCTCTTCAAAGTCTTCCGCAAATTGGACTTGCTCACCATCAGAACCAACAAACTTTGAACTCATCCAAACTTTCTTGAAAGCAGGATCAGGATCGGTGCATTACAAAATTGACCGGAAAAAACAAAAAAAACGCATTACACGTGGTCATGTGTAAATATTATTCATCATACATGGTGATTATTTATGCACCGTCCAGCCAGCAAGCAAGCAAACAGCACATGGAGGATGATGATGTATCTAAATAGGGACATGGATGGAGGGCCATTCCTGGTTTATTTCCTTCCCATTCTTGGTGGGCAGAAAGCTGCAGTGTGAGACTCAGTAGAGGGATGGTGTGCAGCCGGTAACCTCGGAGCTTCCAGGGTGTCGATTCTCATGAACGATCGGACGAATGGACGGATGAATGACGGGACGAACGACAGGACGGATTCAGGGGAAGCTTCATTTCATCCGCAGGGTCCAGATTTGAAGCCAAGATCTCCTTGATCCTTTCTTTGTTTGGTTCTGCCATGATTGTTGTTGTAAAGCACCTGGCTCCAACTACTGCAGATCCAAACTTCTTGCAGCTGCCAACTCTGCTGCTCCCAAGGTTATTAACGCTTGCTGCAGCTGCTGCTGCACGTCCTAATCCCAGCACGCTCTCTGTCTGCACAGTGGGAAGAGAAGAAACTTTGTGATCAACACCACCGCCACCACCACCAGCAATGGACCCAAAGGAAGAAATGATATGCGGCTGCTTCAAGAGCAACTTCTTCCTGATCATGGGTTGATCAAAAAGTATTCTACTTGAATCTCGTAGCTCATGAGGAGCTGATAATCTCGAACACAAACTCAAAGGAGGAGGAGGATGAGTGCAGATCAAAAAACTTGCAGCAATGGATTGAATGTAGCTGCAACTCATGGGCTTTGAGAGTGAATTAAAATTCTCCAAGAAAGAATTCAAGACGGTTAAGTTCTGATCAAGACCCATTATTCATGATAAGTTCTATACAGAGAATCTGATCACAAAAACAAAAAAGAAAAGGAACTTAGCTAGCTAGTAGGATCAGTTGCAGTGCAGATCAAATCATGGCTAACTTGCAACATTTCTGCAACAACAACAACATCATCATCTTAAATTATTATTATTTCATTCCAGGTTTATTTCCTTCCCATTCTTGGTGGGCAGAAAGCTGCAGTGTCAGGCTCAGTAGAGGGATGGTGTGCAGCCGGCAACCTCGGAGCTTCCAGGGTGTCGATTCGCATGGACGACTGGACGGATGGACAGAGGGATGACGGGATGGATGACGGGATGGATGACGGACCGGACGGATTCAGGGGAGGCTTCATTTCTCATCCCCACGTCCTTTACAATATACTAGTGGCGACTGAAAACCTCCTTCTTTTCCAAATTTTTGATTTTTGGCGAGATTTCACCAGTAAAAAAATGGCTGCTTGGGTTTCGTTCAACTGCCAACACAGATGAGCTTCCTAAATTCCAATTGACTTAATTCCCGTTTTTTGGAAGAAATAGATTGAGATCAGTGCTTTTTTTTCTTTGGTGAATTTTCGCAACCTGGTGAGAAGAAATGTGAAAGGTACAAAGGGTTCTGTTTTTTTTGAAAAAAATGGGTGCAAGTCCTCACATTATGAGGGGAAAAAAAGGGGTAAAATATTGATTCCTAAAGTATTTTGCCATAGGAGTCCTGGGAGTGTATCTTTATTTTATTTTCAAATTTGTGTGGTAGGTGAGTTGCCGATCATCCCCGGCCAAGGCCAATTTTGGTTATAGGTAGAGAGGATAGTAAAAATGTATAGGAATTGTGCAATTTTTTGGCAAATTTTCAGAAATCTTTCATAATAAAATAATGTGCCGGTGACTTTGGGCCATTTTTCCCCCCCCAAGAGAGCCTGGGCTGGGGCTTTGCATTTTTAGCACTGACTTTTTTTCTTGTCAGCAAGATGTGAAAATTGTCCAAAAAACAAAGACACCTACCTAGTCCCAAAAAAATCTCAAAAAAATGTCATTTAGAAATGAGATTTGCAACAAAATATTCCTTTAAAAAATTATTCATCAGCTGTTACTTTGAACTGTGAGTTATTTTGTTGCAGGGACTTCATGGAACATTTTTATTTTAACACTAGTGTGAACCTCGTGCCTAATGCACAGGTGTGTGTGTATTTGACGGTACATATTACAAAATGGTGATTATTTATGCACCATCCAGCAAGCAAGCAGCACATGGAGGATGATGATGTATCTAAATAGGGACATGGATGGAGGGCCATTCCTGGTTTATTTCCTTCCCATTCTTGGTGGGCAGAAAGCTGCAGTGTTAGACTCAGTAGAGGGATGGTGTGCAGCCGGCAACCTCAGAGCTTCCAGGGTGTTGATCGGACGGATGGACAGATGGATGCCAGGATGGATGACGAACGGATGGATGGAAATATATATTTGTTCTGTTTGGATGGATGGACTGGACAGATGATGGGATGGACGACGGGACGGATTCAGGGAAGCTTCATTTCTCATCCTGACGTCCTTTACAATATATGATTGGCTTGTTTGAAGCAATGTTGGGGGGTTACTTGGTTTTGCCAGTTTAGTTTTCTGTTCTAGTTTCCTTTTTTTGCTCATGGCTCACTCATTTGTTCAGTTTACGTACACTCCAACTGTCACACAAATACTTGGACAGAGACAAAGTCCCCCTTTTGTCACACTATTCAAAGTATATATTTCATTCTCTCATTCTCTGTTCAGAGAGATAATAGTACCTAAAAAGCCATTGCAAAAATCGGTGAAAATCACCGTACATTGAAAAATTCCCAACCCTGGCCTTCTCAAAACAAAATACTCAACTTTTAAATACCGTTATTTTCATTACTATTATTCCTGACTTGAAACTCCACCCGTACACACCATAACACCATCATGTTGATAAGAGGTTTAAGATCTCACATTACCCGTACTCCCATATCCACACCTACCCTTCAAAAAAAGTCCTCCCTTGCAATATCTCAAGCAGATAATTTAGTTTATTTGGCTCTACCTTGTTATGATTTCGCTAGAAAGACAAATTTCAAAAATGGTACCCTTACGAATATTGGAAAGTACCAGTGGCATGCTCGCTGGGGTCTTATAGGGGGTAGTAGTGAGGTCCTGTGTGCCATCTTCCGGCTGCAAACTGTCCTAAATTTTTACACTACAAATAGTATGGTAGGTCTGTCTGGAACACCAAGAAACCTCTCAGAGTTCTTGTAGTGTAACTGGAGGGCATGTCACAATTCTTCCTTGGCCTTATAAGTGGGCATTCCAGTTTTCACAATGGGCCTTATGAAAAACGTAAATCCCCCACACTCTGAAGAGGTTGCATCAATTTTTATGCCTTGTAAAAACGCCTGTGAGAGTGAGAGCATTACCAAAATTGGGCTTGTGCTCAACTCTTAAGTTGTGACGAATTCAGGGGAGGCTTCATTTCTCATCCCGACGTCCTTTACAATATATAATAATTGCCTCCCACAGTTCAAAGAACAGTTACTGTAGCTGGTTTGAACTTCCCAGGCAATACGATTGGCCCAGTTGTTTTGCATGTGGATGGTACATGATGAATGGTTGCATATCTAATTGTCTCCACTTGTATTGAATCTATGTCGCTCTTTTTTACCTATAGAGCCACCCCCTTTGGAAATACTTTTTTTTTGGGCGGGCCCTCCTTAGGATAACTACAGGGCAATTGAGGTGAAAGGTGCCCGTCAATTGGCCTGAAATGCATAAAAAGCCAATAATGTAGGCTGGGGTAGTAGTTGGGGCGGGGAGGGTAGGATGTGGAGAGGCAGTGTGGTGGGATTGTGCGGTGATTTAGATTGCACCCAATAAGGGTGTATGAAAATAGTCTCAACTTGTTGTGGACCCACCTGGGCCAAAATTTGTGGCTTGTGATACGTATGTAAATAAATAAATAAATAAATGTTGATAGATACCACAATATCAATTTGTATATTTCAACCTCCAACAAAAAAAAAAAATCCTCAACATCCAACTGAAAAAAAATGGAGGAAAATAACAAACACTTTTAGTTTAGTTTAGTGTACCACAATATCTTCAAAAAAACATAGATTCTTGCTACAGGGATAAAAACTTCCCCCAAAACAAAAAGCAATGGAAGAAAAGGAAAAAAGAAGGAATAAAATGGAGGACTGAATGTGATATGTAGCTTTATGCTTCCAAAATCTATCGTTTCGGTAGATTTTCGTAGATTCTGGGTGCCAGAGCTCCTCTAGGCACAGCCTCTTCTTCGTCTCTCTTGGTTTTGTCACCTTGCATCTGTTCTAGAATCTACTATCGCTAGAATCTACCAGTTCATTAGATTTTCGTAGATTCTAGTGTCCAGAGCTCCAGGGCGCCTCCCTCATGTTCTTCTTCTTCTTCATTTCTCTTTGTTTTGTCTCGTTTGCCTTTGCGTCGCTTGTGCTGTGCAGCGAAACTGGTTGCGTTTGTTGCGTTGCTCCGGCGCTGGCGAGAGCTTGCGAGGTTGTGAATCTGGAGGGGACGGGGAGGAGGAGGAGGAGGGTGGGGAAGAAAGTGCAACAGCAGCTTGAGAGAGAGAGAGCCAGCCTTGTTTTACTCTCTTAGCAATGGCAGCTTCCGCCTGTGTGGCATCATCCCTCGCAGTCTCTACTTCTTCCTCCTTGCGCTCGTCCTTCGTCCGCCCCTGTTCGTTCCGGGAAAGGCAATATGCTGAAACTCGCTTCTTGGCGGCTGGCAGATGTGTCGCACAAATGGCGATGCCAAAGCTCGCCGAAGCGTTTCAAAGCGGGTACGGTTACTCCATATTCTTCTTTCCACTTTTTTGTATTTCTTGTTCGCGTCCCTCTACATCAGTCTTCCAGATCCTTTATGACTTGTGAAGGTCTTACAGTGCAGCTGCGCACTTTGTCTTTGTTTCTTCTTGGCTAATATTTTGCGCGTGGAGAGAGGGAGGATCTTTGTACACTGAAGCTTATCAGAAAATTGAAATGAGGAGGAAGAGTCTGACTTTCTATAGGATCAGGGAAAGAGATTGGAGAAGGAATTCTTGATGTGGAGCTTGCACGGTAGTTGTTCGATAGAGTCTTCGCTATGATCAATAGGCAATCGCTTGTAAGGGGGGAGGGGGGGGAAACGTTCTATGACAGTGTATCAGAGTCATGTAGGGCACAACGCTCTCTAAATGAATGCACAAGGAGCCATCTATTCGGGGCCACCAAGATACTATGAAGCAGAGGAAGAACGGGCGTTTTCCTTGATTTTTCCCTCACAAATCTGTGTCGCCATTGTATAGCTTACTTGTGGTAGATAATGGAAATCAAGAGTTGTGAATTCTTATGGTAGGCATAGGTATAGTTCACTGAGCATACCTTGGTCATTTTTAGACTTGTATTCAGTTCTCACTGTCTTTGTGGAAGGGTTGAGAATCTCAAAGACTAGGGCTTTATCCAAGGAAGGACTGACTCTCCAGAGCCTTTCTCAAAATTTATATTCTTCTTGCCAGCTTCTCATCAATCCTAGCATGTAAAAGCCCGTGCTTGTTTTGCCTCTGTGTGTGTGGTGGTCTTCTTTTATGGAAGCTCATGTAACAAATGTCTATCTAAATCTGAGAAAGAATGTCCATAGTTACTCCTCAAGTGTGGGGTGATGGTCATAGCAATGTTGAGGATGAGATACTTATCTTTCCACCTGTCTCAAGAGCACAGGATTTTTTGAGAGAATTATGTTGTTGTGGTGGTGAGGTGGATCAGGATGGGACTGGAGCTTCAGGAGTCTCTGGTTGGATTACAGCATGACATTTTGAGGAATGCTGTTGAGCTTGGTCTTCCAGGAGATGAAAACGTAGGAACTTTCTTCACCTTCATTCATTCATGAATGCAAATGTCCTTGATGGAGCAGTTGTTTTCGCAGACCAAAGTTCTCAATTTGGCCTCTCCCATTGTACTTGTTCATTATTGACATTGTCGAACATGGTGCAGGTCTTGTCATACTGGGCTATTGCTGTGCCTGTAGTCTTGTGGTACTCTTTGGCAACCCCTGGTCCATTGGCAGGCCTTGTGGAATTTTTTCAAGGTCCAATGCATGCCAACACATTCCGGTGTGCCTCTGACATTGGCGAACATTTTGCATTAAGAATTATGAATGCTTGCACCTGCTTTGGCTCCTTGGAATAGGGCTGATGATGGTGGTACATGCTTTGATAGGTAAATGGGACTTTGTTTGAAGACCTGAACTGCACTGTGATTTAGGAGAATTGGTGCTGACAAGGTGTTATGACTGTTAAACCTCTTAATATGCAGATCCTTCTCTCCTGAGGATGTTGAAATTGGGCGACAAATGGGGGAGGGCTCTTTTGGCATTGTGCACGAAGGTTACATAGGCAAAGGTGAGGAATGGAATGAAAGGTGGTACCTAGATATGCAAGATGATCACACAGTGCACTTAAGTGGCCCTGCATACAGCCCATGCATTATTCATTGTAGAGATTATGCCTTCTTGCTTTGGAATTGATGTCCAGCTGTACATTAGATTTCCTTGTCTGATACCTTTTGAGGCAAAGATTTCAACATGCTTAACTCCCCCTAATATCTAGTGTCACTTCTAAACATTGTGGGTGTTGACAAAGGCAAGAAGAAGCAGGGGAAGAAAGAGACACTGCATGTTGTTCTCAAGAAGGTTAAGTCTCGAGTAAAGGGTGCAATAGAGATGCATGATGCAGAGATCCACATGAATCAGCGCTTGCAGGTCTCTGCCCCTGCCTTGTTACACTTCTTAGGGTTATGAAAGAAAGATGCTGTGAGTACAGAGTAGAGACTTGGTGATGAAATTGTGCCTCCTGATTGCTGTGTTAAAGAGTGCTTGTATTGTATGCCATGACATATGGAAATGGAAAAGAAAACCTCATCGGCGGTGAGCTTGCGGACCCTAACCATTACTGAATCTTTTACTAACGCATGTTAGGGTACTTGGTGTGTACTCATGTCAGAGAACAGCTCCAGGAGCCTGTGCTGAGTTTTTGGGCACAGTGGATGTGAGCTCTTCCCAATCCCATGGCAAGCTTACTGAGGTAATCCTCAATTAACCTTCTTAAGCTGCTTCCTTTGACCCTGCAACAAGTACCATCATAGGGATGTTACAAGGCACTCTGATCAATACAATGTTAGCAAGGGTGTGGAAGCTGTAATTCTGCTGGATCATATGTTAGCTTCTCTTCCAGCTGAAGAGAAGACTCAATTCAACTCAGGTGTGATCATCAATGCCTCCAAATCAATCTCTTTGCTCTTAAGGTGCTGATCATACAAAAGAAGTCTTGGTTGCAGGGAGTCTGGTTGGTGTGGCAATTTCAAGGTGAACGGACACTTGATCATTACATGAAGCAGAAAAACTTTCCGGAGAACATAGCTGAAACAATCCTTGGCAAGAAGGTACAGTATGGGATTAATTGTCAGCTCCATGCTCTTATGTACACATTCTGGCTCTAATGGTGTGAGGGATGCAGTGAAAATTTCAGGACACATGCACAGAGTGTGGGTTTTTATTCTTGGTTGAATTTGGTTGTGAAAGTAGGAGTGATATTGTTGACAGAAGGCAATTCCCAGCATTTGACCTTTAATACTGCAGCAAAAATGAAGGTAGATGCACTAATCAGTCACAAAAAAGGGCCTCCAGAAGGGCTGCAGTTCAACCAAACTTGGCAACATTCAGATCATGACTTCCTCTTGGATGAACAACAAATCTGCAGGACATCCATATTATGTGGGGCAGGGATGATCTACTAATTGCTCATTTTCCACTTGTTGTACATGGTGTAGGTTACAGAGAAGGGTGCTTCCAAGAAAGAACTCAAGAAGCAATATGCAGCAGTTGTTCGCACAATTATGAAACAATTATTAATAAACCTTCGTGACCTTCATGCTTCAGGTGGGAGATTCAAGGACTACACATATCTGTTCCTGGTGTATCTCACATTTATACATGCTGGAGTCAAAACATGTCATTTGAAGAAGGTGGTTTTCTCTGATTGTTATGAGCAGGAGTGGTCCATCGGGATGTGAAGCCTTTGAATCTTGTTTTAGCTGAAGACTCCGGCTCCTTCAAGCTCATTGACCTTGGTGCTTGTGTTGATATTCGCTCTGGATTCAACTATGTACTATCCTTTCTTTGCACTTACAGACCTCCGCTCTGAGAAGAAACAATTTCAGTGGTTGCTTGATCATGTGTTGTTGAGGAACATGATGTCATCATTTAGGTGTATGACTGGAGGGCATATTCGAGTTAGGACTGACCCATATTAGCATAGTGCTGACCTTGTGAACCATCTTTAGTTCTAGTCCTCAGGACTTATCATAGATCTGTTCATTTGCTAGGGCACTTTATGCATTGGGATGTGACAATCACTTCTGCATTCAGGCTTATTTTCTGTGATTGGAGATTACATTGCTCATCTGATTGTGTTACTGGGTGCAGACTCCAGATGAGACAGTAATTGATCCCACTTATGCGGCACCAGAGCACTATGTGATGCCCACTTCCACCCCTGCTCTGCCCCCAGATCCTCTGTGTTCAGTTGTCTCCCCGCTGCTGTGGCTTCTCAATACTCCTGATCGATTTGACCTCTTCTCAGCTGTAAGTGCTTCCGTTGTTTCCTTCTCATTCTCTGCCTGCCAGAGGTTTTCCTGCCACTGCAAGGTTTAATATTATCTAGATTTTTTTATGTTTGTAAAATTTGTCCATCATTGTTATCTGTAGATGGGTTTGGGCAGACGTCTGCATGTCTTTCTTGTGCATCAATTGCTTCAGGATGGGACTGATTTGTGAGTCTGAGTTGCACCTGGTTGGGCATGTGAAATCCAGGATCTAAGTGCAACTGGATTGGGAGGGGTTGCAGGGTCTCATTTTAATGCAGCTTAGCGTAAGACAATTGCGCTATGATGTTGGACTGGTATGCTTCTGGTTCACTCGTTGTCCAGTGTCCAATCATGGAACATTCTTCATGTCTGCTTAGGAGATTGTGCCTGTGTTTGATGATATGAAGCAGATTGCCTCTTGGTACAGTAACCTGGTATAGCAGTTGACAATACTGTCAACTGAAAAAAAAATGTCAACAACCAGAAAACAATCAAACTCCCTTCCAACGGATGTTGGTAATTAACATGAAGGTGATAGTGGATCAGAGCTATGCAGAGCATAGTTCTGATCAAATTGATCTGAATGACTAAGAAGAGAAGTTTTCAAGTGTATCAAGTAGTCCATGAGGTAAGTTGAAGGCAAGCTCTTGAGGGCACATCGAAGCATAGTGCTGATGATTATGGTTGATTTCTACCTTTCTGCAGGAAACCTTCAACTCAGAATTGAAGCGGGCAGGATATGATTTAGATGTGTGGCGAAAGCGATGTCATATTAGTAAGGAGGAATTTGCTTTATTGGATGCAGATGGTAAGGGGCTATCTCCTTTGTGTGTGTACTCCTGCACTTGACCGTGTTCTTAATCCAAAGCAAGGTTATCTGAATGACAAGTTTGAACTGCCTTGTCTGATTTTCCTATGATGAGATTAATTACAAGGTGCGTTCCTTTGTCTTCCACTGGCTTTCAGATGGTTCAGGCTGGGAACTTGCAAAGGCTATGCTCCAACCAAGACATGACAAGAACTTCTTTATTTGGCCAAGTAAGGATTGCAAAAGCACTCTCCTTCCACTCAGGATTGTAACCTTCTCCTCAAACATGAAGCACTTCCTCAATATTTCTAACAAACTCTGCAAAAATGAAATTTCAACACTACTGTTATCTTTCATGCCTTTGTTATGCCATCTGCCATCTGTCCTTATGGAGCAGAAGACAAGGTTGTTTGACCAGTTCGGTTAGTAATGAGAATGTCTACTCATCTGAGTGCCCATATGTAGATAGGGTTGATAACCTTAAGAGTCAACAGGGTTAAGTATGTTTGACTGGTAGAATGAAGCTAATAACCAAAGGATTGCGATATTACATGTGCAGGCCTTGGTAGTAGTCGACCCTCAGCAGCAGCTGCATTACATCATCGTTTCATTCAAGGCTCCAGTTTTCCACAACCAATTGAGCTCCCAAAGCTTATCCCAGACTTTCCAGCATTGGCAACTCCTACATCTGTGGGTCAAATTAAGGTTCCTGTTTTATCAGCTAGTTCTATGCAGTCAGCTGTCAGCCAACTTGAAAATATTCAAGATGCAGCTGCAGAGGTTGACATGGACCAAGTGGGGACTGCCATGGCTGCAGCAATGCCTATGGCTGCCACTGGTGGCCTTGCTTTTATAACTGGTTGGTTGGTGAGTTCTCCTGACTCTGGTGTGAGTTTTATGTTTTGTGCTTTTACTGTCATGTTCCAGTCTCTTTCTGTAAATGGTGATGCTACACTACACTAACTTCTGGCAATCAAATGTAATCTAGGCATTGGTTGGTGACATCTGTGGTGATGCAGTTATTGGTAGGGCTTCAAAGCTCAGCAGAAGTCACATACAACATGGGGCATTGGGTGGTGGAATACATGGGTGTTAGTGGATCAGCATTTCTGGCTTTCTTTCTCATTATCAAGTATGGCCACTGCTCAAACTGTTTACTTTCAGTCCTCACATTTTGTGTGAGGTTTCATTGATACAGTATACCTAAAATGTGTGGGTCCTTGCCATTATCTCCCTCAAGTTTGCATATACATTAGTATGTCCCAAATGATGCTTAGAGTATGTTGCTACAAGACAGAAGGTGCTGCCTCTATTGCCATAGAAGTGAGTGCCCTTATTTGTGGGTCACTAACTGGCATGGAGAATCAGTCATGGAATACAGAAATATGAGCTTTTCAAGTTGGATGATCTTTTTTCTTTAGTTAGAAGGAGCAAGCAAGCAAGTGTCTTGAGGCATTGGGTCAATTTACCTTACCTGAACACTCCTTGTGGGACAGGCCATGGCTTGAACAGCAAGATGTAGCAAGCAGGATCAATAAGCGGAGTTCACATTTAAGTACGGAGGCAGATCAGCTAGCATTCGCTGGTTTTGACATAGGAGCCTCTTCACTGGACACCCGGGTACAAGAGATTCTTGTGACAAGGCAAAGACAGCCAGGCACTCAGAGATTGAAGACAGGGCTTTCAGAAGCTGTATTAGCAATGGAGGCTCAGTTGGCATCCCTAGAGGCATCTATTTCACATGAACGGGAATTCTCTGTGCACCAACAAGAACTTGTTATGCGGGTTTGTCTCTCTTTACATTTGCTGACACTTTACTTTGTGGCAAAAGTTGCCATTCCTTTTGGTGTTCTCTTCATTTTGCCCTTTCAGGTCAACCAAAAAAAACCCTGGAATTGACAATACTCTCAAACTTGAAATGAAACAGATGGAAAAGCTGCTATGTTCACCACCACCAACACGGGAGGAGCAGTTCTCAACTTTGAACGACACAGTTGAAGTTCCAAGCTCTGGCAATGGTGCTTACCTGGCAAAGCCTTTCTCAGGGTATGTAAGCTGACAAAAGCCATAATTTCAGTGGGGGAGGAAATGATGTTATCTTACTCTAAAGGTACAACAAACAGTCTGGCTAGAAAAGCATATTATGTCATTGAGAAGGAATCAAGAGTTATCTCCACCCAGGAAGGGAGGATAAGAAAATCCACTTCATGTTCAATCATACTGCTGTACAAAATTCTGCCCTATGACCAAGTCAAAGTATTTCATGCGACCGGTGGGGTAATCAAAAGTCATTCAACATCGTAACAAACAAACAAGGTCTGCCATTCTTCCTGCTACTGGGATATGGAACTGAGCTGTCTGTGAACTTAGCTTGTCCATCAGACACATATCTTTCTCCTCTTGGGGTTCCACAGGTTGTATCATACAGCACCTAGCAACACGATGGGAGAGTTTTTCTATATTTTTCCCCCCCTTCATGGCTTGAGTACTTCACCTGTTTTTCTGTTACATTCATCCAAATTCTACTATTTACTTCCCTTTTGCGGGTGGTTACTCATGTTCAGTTTGGATAGGAACTGAATGGTGACTCTAGGTGATTCTAGCTGCCATACGGTCACAGAAACCAGAAATGGGTTTTGCAATTTATTTCCATTTGTAAGTGAACTTTTGTACAGATGACAATTATTTTATTTGTACTGGAAAGCACACACAGAAATTTCCTATTGTAGTTGGAAGACACATTATATCCATGAATATCCCTCCTAGAAAAGAGGAGGGTTATTACACCTACTCCTTCAGATCTAAAATCTATAGATCTCACAGTTCCTCCCACACTTTAAAGAAGGCAGAAGAATTCCCCCTCCCCTTCCTACACCTTGCGATCTATTTGTGTTTAGGTCTTTATAACCTTTGTGGTGCACATTACAATGTGGGAGCAGACTGGACTACCAACTTGTCTTAGACTCAATCCCCTTTCACTTCGGCCTTGTTGGCTTCTTGGGTGTTTGTGTGAAAGTACTTGCTAGCAAACTTCTTCCTGCTTAGCCCAGCAAATCATATGTTTAGGCAAATCACATGCAGGAGGGTATGTACTATGTACATTCTGCCCATCTGTACATACACATGTTTGCTTAGTCTTATGAAAACATTCGCCTTGTGCTCTACAGTGGGTAAGGCCTATGCTTTTTCAACTGCAACACAACCTTAATATTCCATATTACAAGAAAGGACAACTGCTTAGTGAAACTTTATAGTTGGCCTGCCACCCTTTTGTTCTCGAGGTAAGTGAACATAGTGGCTCCAATAAGCAAGCAAGCTTTGATTTCTATACTCTACAGGAACAAACAAGTGCTTGGACTTTGGTGGTGCCCAAGGATGGATAGAGGCAGATGCAGGAAAGTACTGAGTTTGCCATGTGTAGTTGGAGTAGTCTAAATGGGCAATGGTTTTCAAAAGCAAATGGGTGAAGTAAAAAGGTTTTGGGAGTATGTGTACAGTAAAGCCCCACAATGGGGGCATTCCCAAAACAAAGGAGCCTAGGATGAGGTGGCAGCAGAGCTTAGTCCTGCAATTTTGGAATGTCCTCACAATATGAACTCATCTGCAATGACAAGAATCAAAACCCAAACAACAACTTTTTTGTGTGCGGGAGTTTATCTCCAAAGACTGCCTTGACTCTCATCTCTGTTGTTACAAAATGAACTCAGCTGCAACTACAAATATCCAACCAAAAACACAAAATCAAGAACAATTTTATGTGTGTGACATTAGTTTCAACAGTGTTGGGCTTTTATTTAGCAGACAATTTCAACCAGATCATGACTCTGCTCATCAGCAGCATCCAGTCCACATTTGTTGGTCACTGTCGGACAATGGGCTGGGTGAGAACTAGTAGTCTACCTGTCACATTTTGGTTCGAGCAGGCTACAGTCTTGCCACCCCCAATCTCTGCTTGGTTGTCGCTGGCTTATGGACAATGCAATGTTCCAGGTTTTGCCCAGTCTATCACTAAATCCAGAAAGTGATAGAAGTTTAAACTTGGGTAAATGCACAAGACAGTTGGATTGTCTTGGCTGATTACCTTCCAGCCTTTGATCACCTGAGACCATGTTCACTGCAAAATCCAACAACACCTTAACACAATGGTGGTGTGGACGTTAATAGACTCCAGTCTATCGATGGATAAAGCAGGAGACATGTTCTAATTACAACAAGTGCAAGAAAGGTCCTGGATTCAGCATAGAAAGCAAAATATGTGACGTACAGACTTCACAAAGTGTTTTATGTCCATAGTGACACTCTTTAAAAGAAAAATTATGTCATCAGAAGGCAAAGAGTGTAAGAGGTCCTCTTTCAAATGTCTAACTTAAAAGAGGTTGACGTGTGGGCTGAAACTGTCAAGGTGGTAAGGCTCTTGATGAAGTACCTCGTATATTAATGGACACGCCAATGGAGGTTATACGGGCATCCCTGACACATATTGATGAACGCCCTAACCTGTGTTGGAGACTGTGAGCATCTCATGGCATGTACTCATATTGAGCAATACTTATTGAGTTTTAATGAGATTTAGTTTGGGACCACATAAAATAACTAAATAAACAAGAAACATTTGTCATTTTGAATCAACATGTTGGCCAAGAGGCAACTTTTCACAATATAAATTCCTGTACAGACCCTGCTTGTTCAAATGGTCTAGGACTATTAGCACCTGGAGTAGTACTGACCCAAAAATTGACAATCATTTGAGTGATCTGCCTCTCACTTGGAAGTATCAACTTTTTATTTTATTTTGTACAGTATTAAGGTTGTGCTGGTTAAGTCCCTTGTACCTTCACATTTTAGGCATTCAATCCTCAGGTAATGCTCAAGAGGATCTCAGCATGTCAGCCCATTGTCATCTAGCTGAATCAGAAGTACACCATACACAAGAAAAAGCCATTAGAAGGCTGCAAGCAAACTTTCTCTAGGAAGCAAGTATAGCAAAGTGTAGATGAACCTCAACTTTCTGAAAACTGTGTTCTCAACTACGAAGGGGTTTGTCTTGATTTCTTGGATCCACCATAACCATTATCTAGGTCAATCCATACATCATGGGAATGGTAGTTGGTGGTAACACATTGAAGAGCAGCGATTAGAGCCTTTGGTTTATAAATGTGGCCCAGTCTCTCTTCTTCCACTGTGCCTACAGTGACCTGCTTTCCATACACCCAATTGGTCGTGTCAAAAACCTTGACAAAAACTCCTGACCACACACGTAAAGGTTTCACAATATTACACATGGAACTCTGATCTATAGAAGAAATTACTTTCTGTTGCACATTAATCATGTGGTTAGAGGGGAACAAACCTAAAGGGGTCTCCAAGCCACTCTAATCAGTGCACATTTCTCTTGCCAAGCACAATGCTGTTCACCATGCAGAATGTCTCCAAAAAATATAATACTGATTGTTCTTCTACATGCTAGACCCTGATGTATTGCAGTACCGGGTACAGGTGGTATGTGGGCCTGACTTTCTTATGTGGACTACCAACAGTCTTCAATGACATGACAGTACTGGTACAACCACATACAACAATTATGAATTCCCATAATTTGTGCTGCATCCATACCACATGATTGATGCCCATGCCAGTTAATGTCTCCATGTCAACTGGTATCGCACCCCCAGCTGGAACCAGCATAACACTGATGTATGCACTAGGCTGCACACACCACCAATAGTGGAAAAATCACAGTGATCAGAAAATATTGACAAAAAAGTTATATTCTGGAAATCCACACCTAATCACTCCAGAACACTGACCTGGTGATCTAATCTACCTCCTGGGGAACAGACCTAATTCAGCAACACACAACGGACTTCAGACTCCAATTCAAGGAATGTTGATGACTTAACTCTAACATTGGTCACAAGCATGTCCACAATTGCCTCCTTTACAAAACTCACCTTGTGCTGTAAGGAGAGACAAGGATCATTACAATACTTGCGGTTGAGAGCATCACAAATAGAGACCACAAATGCTGAAGCAGTCATCCCTGCTGTCTCACGATCATGTGTAGTATTCAATATGAGAATCTGCACAACTTCAATCTGCAACAGGTTCATTTTGGCTCTGCAACAACACATAATGAAAGCAGCAAGACCCTAAAAAAATTCACCTTGCAAACAGAGAAGTGAGAGTTTCAAATGACACACCCATGACAAAACTAACCTTGGGACAAGAGCGAACTGCTATTGCTTCTCCAACACCACATGGCACCTGATGCACATCGGTAAGGTCCAATATGAGCCAATACATTGCTGTCGCTAAGCAGCTGGTCCAAAAATAGGAGACCAGGTTCTTGCAGGTTAGATCAGACTGGAGTTTACCAGTGCACCATTTGTAAGATTATGATCTACTTGCATTGCTGACTGACAGCTCTGACAGCTCTCTATCCATATTTACATTCTGGAATCTGAAATATAATGCATGACTCAAACTGCACCAGAACAAATGGAAGGGATTGTAATTCCTTGTCATCCTGGACATAGCAGCTTACACGCGGAGTTCAAGCTTAGCTGACATGCTTTCACTATCAACTGTATGTGATAAAACAAAGAGAGCCAGCGTACAATACCAATGATGGGCATATGGAAGTATAGAGGGAGCCAATGCCATACACAACTGCATCAACCTGTCTTAGCTGCTCCAACACTGTAGAATTTACTACTGGAAAGACCTGTCATCATTACCATTCAATATTTAGAAATGGAATCCACAGCACAGGATGTCAATGAGACTCCTTGTGAAAAAATCTGCAGAGCAGACATTGCAAGGTATTTGTATATGTACCTCATGCAGCAGGTTGGTTCCTTCACTTGACATGTAGAATATGCGTTTTATAGGTGATGGTAGTGGTGGTGATGCCTGCGTCACCTGCATTTTCCTTACTTTGGTGTAAGTAAAATCCTCACAGATTGTTGATGTGTGAAATCATAGTTTTAGAAGCCACCAGTGCATTCCACTGTGTAACACACACCTACCTTGTTTACTGCCTGAGTCTGTCTTAGAGCTGCATCTTTGGGCATAGGATGAGAGATTTCATTTTGCCCTCTGATGACCATCCCGTTCTGCGACAAACAGTAAAACAGTTTCTCAATGATAAGCTTGTGATCCCTCCAAATCTATTATTTGCATATACTGGACAAGACCTGTTGGTATGTAGAAGCTTTCTAGCCTATGTACTGAAGGGAATTAGTGAAGATGGGATCATTGGCACTGCAGTTTAATTGTGCCGAAGCAGATTAATCCAAGGACATCCTTGACAGCCACTACTGGTATAGGAATGACATACCTTCAACTCACAGCCAAGTGTGAGACGATCATTTGTGCAGATGGCAGGCAGCACCAGGCTATCTATTGGAATGTGTGACACCCGTGAGTACAGGAAGATGGCTGCATCCAATGACTGGAAAAATATTCGTGCTCCAGCAAAAAAGAAATTCCCAATACTGCAGAGTAAGTCACCCACACTCAACAAACATGTCTCACAAGCTGACAGGGTATGGAAAAGTCCATCAAGAACACACAAGAGTAACCAGTTTTCAGCTTTCCCAACGTCTCACGATTAGTCATGCTGATCTATGTCAGCTTGAACAATGGAGTAGATAAGTCATACCTCCCATTGGCAAAACGGAATCTTGCTCTGGAGTGCTGAAGTATCTGTATTGCACAGCAAAAAGCAGTGAGTGCCCACTTGCCAACTGCTTCACTCAAATTACTATGTTTGACGTGGGCTTGACATTTTCCATACAGAAAGAAGATCAGATGACTTAATTAGGGATGAGATGGCAATTTAAGTAAGCTGGAACCATGACAACAGGTGGATCCTCCATCACCAACGCAGCTGCAAAACTGTACCTGACTTTGGAAATGAACAAGGAATGCACGAATAGTTTCCCTGTAAGGTCCCGACACGTTTGTCCAGAGTTCATGGTCACCTTCCACAATTTCATACCTGAAATAGCAGAAAAACTCTCAAACTTGTGCAGAACTGCTTTCTAGCAACAAACTAGAACTTCAACTCCAACCTCATTTGCTTCAACTACCTTGAAGAGAATGAATCAAAACCTAAGATATGATTATGATGACAGGGTCATTGATTAGCAGGAAGAACTAGACGATAAATTAAACCAAACTGGAGCTTTACTTCTGACCTCATCAACTGCCTTGAAGAACTGATCAATCCAAAGAAATGTGGGATGCAAAGGAGAAGCTATTCGCAAGCACTGAAATCAAACAAATGTTCTTTTTTCTGAGATCTCAGAGACAAGATGCCATTGAGGTCTACTAGCACAGAAGACAATGCAGCAACAACAGAGAGCAGTTCCAAGTAGTGTTGGCCTACCACTCCGTTTTGGCCTTGTGTTCCTCTAAGGAAAGCCGATGACCAAGCAGCCGTTTCACTGCCAATGCTTCCACTGAGCTTTCACTTGAAAGGCGTAAACAGCGTGACCGTATGTCTCCCACTGCAGGACCGCCTGCCAAATGCCAAACCAATTAATCAGGAGATGAAAATGTATGCACCTGCAAACCCTGCAAACCCTGAATACATATTGGAGTTCGAGAAGAGGAGATACAGAACTTAGTTTGTGAATGCAGTCAATGCCCTGGACAGCTAGCAGCAGCTTACAGCCGCACAAACAAACAGCAATATTTGGACATCTTTGGCAGCGATTCCTTTGTCATGCTTCTTACAAGAAAGGGAACACACCAAGAACACGGACGATTTCTGCTGTGCTTCCGCCGTCGTCTGATACAGGAAGAACGTGCGCAACGCGGGTCGTGAACTTTTTTAGCTCCTCCACAACACCGTTAAAGGCCGTCCCACCTGAATTGACAACTCCTTAGAAAACGATAAAACAAGCAAACTTATGTACTGCAGGTTCAAGGGCAACAAGAATGAAGACATTCCTCGGAAACAAACATAGCAAAGTTTCCATTCTAAGAAATCCTGACGGAAAGAACAAAAAACCCTTACCTGAGAAGAGGAGCATCGAAGGACCTTTCACATTGGCACCCTCCTCGTCGATTGTTGTTGTTGCAATCGCGGCCACACACGCTCTCCTTGCGGCTGACGCAGGCTGAAGAGACATAATTATTATTGCAGCACTACTGCCACCTCCGGAGCACCAAGTATGATGAGTATGAGCATGCGTGAGCCTAGATGCAGCGACAAGATCTATAGCAGGCCACCGTCTCGCAAGGGGAAAACCTTCACCTAGACAACAGAATGCGGCAGTCTGGATACGTGGATTGTAGTGTACAGAGAGAGGAGGCGTCACAAAAGGCCGCATGATTTACAGACAGCTTCAAATTCATCACAACAGTCAACGCAAAGAGACACAAAAGCTTCGATTCCTGGTTGCAGATTTGCACTTCATTAATAAAATCAAAGAAAGAGGCCAGAGCTTTAGAAGAACTGAGGGGAAAGCTCCGCCACGGATCAAAAGTTTTGCGGAAGACAGAAAAGTACAAGTCGTGCTGAAGAACAACGGGGAGTTCTGTTGGACATGAGAGTCATCAGCCCGTCCATTTCACCATCACTCTGGAACTTTTGACTTGATACTTTCTGTCAGAGTGTAACAGGCAGAAAGCAGAAATAGCATCTTGAAAATGAGCTTTGCTCAGCAATCCAGAGGTGCGTAGAAGCACACTTGAGATACAATCAATTACCATTCTACGTCTCTGAACTGATTTTGAGCATGATATTTGCTGCAATTCACAGGACTATTGAAGCACATTTTGAGACACAATCAAGTAGCATTCTGCTATGACTCTGAATTGATTATGAGCATGAAATTTGCTGCAATTCAGAGGAGCATGGAAACTCGTTTGAGACATAATCAAGTAGCATTCTCTTTGCCTGAGTTGATCTTGAACATGAGCATTGCTGTAGAAGCACATTTAAGAGATAATCAAGTAACATTCTCAATTCAGACACATGCTCCTCAATTCTCCCTCAAATGTGTTTCTATGCTCTGCTGGACTGCAGCAAAGCTTATGCATCATTGTCTTTGTCATGAGGTCAAGGAGCACCTCAGATTCAATGAAGAATTGCTTTGTTGTCTGCCTGCTGCTCATTTACAAGCACATAATAAAGAAGTTTGGTAGGTAAATGATCACAAAGTGATTTATAGAATTGCTTTGTTGTGCATTGACAAGCACAAAATCAAGAAGCTTGAGAAGTGACCTCAAAGTGATTGAATGAAGATTTGCTATGCTGTCTGCCTGCTGCACATTTACAAGCACACAATCAACATGCTTGAGAAATGATCTCTTTAAGTGATCTCATGAACAATTGGTCTGCTGTCAAGCACACCCACAAGAAGTTTGAAAAGTTAAAGTTTGAGAAGTGATCTCAAAATCATCTCGTGACTGCAGCTCTGCAGCATCTCTTCCTGCTATTAACAACAACCAGTTTTTTGAGTAAAAATTCACCATGGATACGACTGTTGAGAAATGATCTCGTGGAGATGATTCTGCAGCATCAGTTCCTGCTCCACGAAGTGCTTGACTGGGAGATGATCATGACCATAAATGGTAGGAAGGTAGTTGAGATGGGAGTATTTTATTTGCTATCATCCAAAAGAGGACATAGTCAAATTTGGTCACAGGTTGAGAAGTAGAAAGTCTAGGAACCATGCTATATGTTGGCTACATGCTAAAATCTATTGCCTAAACATGGTGAATCCAAAAAAAATTCCTCATAATGTGAGGACAATGCACCATTTCTTTTCCAAAAAAAGCCTTTGTACCTGTTGCAAGGGCTTTCTTTTGTGTTGCCAGGATGTGAAATTTCACCAAAAACAGAAATACTGGTACAGATGCACATGAAACTCACACTAGAGAAGGCCTGAGTCATCAAGCTAATGTTATGAGCAAGAGCACAGAAAAAGGATTTAGACTGGTGGGCATAAGGTCAATCATCTTCAAACTACTAGAAATCGTCAGAGCATTGTCTCTGAAATTGAAAAGGTATCACTTTGGCCACAGGAGATTTAGCATGAGCAACTTGAAAAAACAAATTGCTTACCAAATTCTACAATCCAGATTACCTGAAGCAGTCAATATGTCACTGGGGCTCTCAGACGATGAATTCGATGTTGGGACATAGAGTCCCTGGAGAAGCCAATGACGAGTTCCATAGACTAGTTAGTTATCTTTGTCATTATAAAGTTTTGATCAATCTACACAGAATCCAATTGTGAGGATAGAGGAGAGAGGTGACGTATGCAAATTACATACTAGTTCCAGCAACATTTGTATTTACACTTATTGCAAGCGATGACTGGCTGGGCTTATTCCATGCTGCTTACCTCTTGCAAGAAGGTGGATGAAAAAGTATATTACACAAGCTCCCAATCATGCCAGGTATCAGGCTCAATATTTTCCTCACAAATGATGATATCACTTCCCTCCCAACCATCCAAAGAAGATGATGACATGGTTGTCCAGAGTTTCTTTTGCTCTTCTGTCTTGCTCAGACTCATTGCTGATTGCTCCTCACCTTTCACCATCTCATTTGGAGCTTTGATAGCATCTGCATCCATGGACAACTGATCCTGCAGCAATTCATGGACAGGAATTATGCCTAAACATTGCTTCCCTTACCTCAAACACCAGCAATTCTAGATTGTCAAGTATCATCACAGTACTAACACCATCACCATGACATTTACAGCCATGCTTGCTTTGTCTTTGTGCAGTTGAAGTCCAGAAAAACAAAGGCCTAGCACTGATTTACAATCACATGTGCAATTAATCAGAATTTCATCATCTTCCTCAATCTATACACAGTTCTACCAAGTCAGAGGCTTTTGTAGCAACTCTTCTCAAGAAATAGTTTCAAACCAAAGCAAATCAATACAGAAGGTCAAAGAAATATGGAAACCTTGACACTTTCCAAAAGCCCTGGTGCAGCCTCAGCAGCAGGCCCAACTGATGAGCAGCTGGCTTGTCCCATGTCTTGTACAAGTTGTTGCTCACCCTCAGCTTTTTCAGACACATCAAATGGTTCCTGTGGCCAATCCCAAGTGGCCTCAAAAGAGCCTTCTGACTGCAGGGAGGACTGCTGCTCCTCCACTCCTGTTAAGTCCAATGTGCCTGACTGACAGGTTTCATCCTCCAGCTCAGCTGCAGAAGCACAATTCCTGTTAGTTGTTGTATTGCATGCACACTCTACCAATGAGTTCCTTGAGCTTTCTATTCCAGACATATCACATATCCATGAAATTGAAGAGAAATCTCTGCAACAGCAATTTGAAGGTAACACAATAAAGAAAACATATCAATGATATTGAAGAAAAAACTGCATGAAAAAACTTTGAAGATAACCACCATTATATCAGTCCTTGCCAAACCACAACAACAGATGACAAGAATGAGTGCAGTTAACACCTTGTAGGTGTCACTCACAAAGATCAGACTATCATCTTCATCATCAATGGGAGTGACTAGCTACCATTACTCCACACAGACTTCATCAGCTCCTAGCAGTGGCTGTTGATAACTAAATGATGTACTCAAGATTTTGGGGGAAAAAATTTACAAAAATCTGCATGCTGAGTGATGACTTACTGGTGATGTTGTCTGGCACTCAAAAGATAGTGATAAAGAAAACAGTGCCTTCAGAGTATTTTCTCTGAATGAGGACACACTCACACTAGTGAACCCTCTTGTACTAGAAAGAGAGTTTCATCAGAAAAGATGGCACCAGAAAATATCTGCATTGATCAGTTAATCTGCACTCCATGAGCTACACACCTTTTCCTCCTCGTTAAGTTGATACATTTCACAAATCAAATGTCCTGTGATATAAAAACTTTTAATGTCAGCTGGAGCTGGCATGACTGCAAGCCTCTTTCCTACTGATACTGCCTCTGATCGTACATACTACCTCTTTCTGAAGGTGGGCCCTATGCATCTTTGTAGCACAGTTACCTTGGGAGGTCATCCATCCCAAAACCATTTCAGCCTAGGGTGCTTAACTTTGGAGTTCAGACTGGGATACAGTCTGTCAACCTTAGCTAGGCTGCACTCTTGTCCTGTGATATTGAGAGATGAACAGCTTAACCTTGTTCAATTGGGTTGCCAGGCAACAACCCCAACACTAAGTGAACCCACATCCAGGACATTGCCTGCTAGAAGGTCCAAAAGGTAAATCCACCAGACCATAACCAACACATCAATGCTAAATTTAATCTGTTCTCAACCAAAAAGCCACCTGCACCCAATACCAGAACACCAACCTACCATTAGTAGTAATCTTGTTGCAGGTGTCATCATTGAGATTGACAGAGCCTCCAGTTGGCTGCTTGACTTTCTTCTTCTGACTGGCAGCAATTCTCACATCGCACTGCTGCTTCAAGTCCAGTGCCTTCTCACCAGCTTTCTCAGCGTCATTCATGGTTGGTGGCATCAGCAGCTCTTGCACAAACTCATTAGCTTCATTTGCAAGCTTTCGCAAACCAGAACCTAATGAGTTTAGTTGCATCTCCATTTCCTGCATATGGGACCAGCAGGCAACACAGGTAGAGTTGTTTTGAGGAAAGGTTGAAGTTCAAAAGGTCTTTGATTGCTCTCATCACCAGTTTACAGAGGTCAACACAAGGCCAAATTGGAATGGTCCAACAATCAAATCAACTAGCACAAGTGCTGCAACACTAATTTCCAACACTGCTAATAACTTGACAGTACACAAACTATAGCAACAGCCCCTAAATTCACATACCTGCATTAGTAACGTTGGTCCCTGGCCATATTCCCCTAGCTCGCAAAATGTCTCCATCTTGAGGCACATGCGGTCCATCCATGATAGCTCCTTTCCTCCATCCAGAGCCTTGTTTGCAGCATATGCCTTTGGACCCATTATCCTCCTTGTGTGTCAAATTCACTGCCACATTCAAGCTAGAAATCATATGTTTCAGTCATCAAATGAGAGGCTTTAAATTACAAAAATAGAAACCACCCCCATTGAAAACTTACACAAAAACCCTTCCATTCAGCACATAGACACACACCCGCCTTCACATGTCAGAACAAAGCTCCCAAACACAATTACAACCTGCTGACATTAATGAAAACCTAACATGCATTTCCTCTTATCCTCAAGATCAAAAGAGGAAAAATACCAACAAGTACACAGACCTGTCTACCTGCCCCAGCAAATGCTCTCATCAGTGACATCTGGACACTTGCCTGCTAGAACTTAACAATACTTGAACTTACTCTTGTAAAATAATGGAGCATTGACTGTGTGAAATTCAAGAAATCACAGGACACAAATCCTGTTGAAGCCCCAACCCTATAACTGGAACCCAAAGGAGAAGGAAGAGTTACGGTAGAGGCTATAATGGCAACAAATGAAGGAGAAATGCATATAAATGTGCTAAGTGTCATGTGAAAAAACAAGTACAACCACCTGCCACCTCCGAGGTAGAGTTGACATTGCCAGATTTGATAAACTAAAAAGGAAACAAGAGACCAAGTGGCCATGCCAAAAGATGAGAAGAGATCCCCTATAGAGCCCAAAACAGAAAAAAAAAAACTTCATTACAGCACATGTGCTGTAACTTATCAGGCACATCAATATTGTCCTCTTTTCCTGTTACTTTTCAACAGTCTTGAGCATCACAAAAATCAAAGAAAAGCTGCAAAGCTCATTTCCACATACAAATTCGTATGGTTCTGCAGCCTAGAGATGTCAAACAGCCTCCTGAAGACTCAAATTCAGTCAGAATAACTTGAACACATGCTTAAATTACATTTTCAACGTCATCCCAAGAATTTCCCTGCCTAAAGAGAATAAGAAATCCCCGTTTCTGCAGTTAAGAAAGCTTCCTGGACGTGACATAACCAATCGGTCACCCTTCCGGACTATGTACTAGTCATGACACAAGGAACACGACGACACCTAGGTACCGACGTTGAAGAAGCCGAACACAGCGGCACAACCAAACCATAGATCATCCACAAAGCGAGGTGGTGCAGAATGGGTACAGCGAGAGTGGAAGAAACAAAGAGTGCCTGTCAGCAAACGCGTCCTAAAAGAATCACCTTGTTCACAAATGCCAAGGCATCAGAACAAGAATTTCACAAGCAAGACACCAGAGATGAAAACAACTTACCAGAACAGCAACAACAAAATCCGAACAGGTGATCGATCCTTCGCTTCGAATCCCTATTAGAGTCGTTAGGAACCAAAACAATCCCAGAAACCACACTCCAACACCCGGACCAAGACCAAAGAAAAACAAAGAAATAGAGAGATTCTCCCAACTATTTTTGAAAATTACACAGGTAGTGAAGAAGCAAGAAATAGACACAGCGCAGGAACCAAAGAAGCGAAAAGCAAGTACGCAACAGAAAAGAGAATCGGGCAATGGAACTAGGGGGCCGGGCGGGGAAGAAGCGATGGTGTGAGAAGAGCACGCGAGGGGCAGGCAGCTTTTGCGCCTCGCAGTCGGACTGTGCGCGATGTATCTATTCCGCTGCAGAACTAGCTGCCGGACTATGTGCCATGTACGCATTCCGGCGCAGAACTTGCTACAAGAGTGTTCGCGATATACCTATTCCACGGCAGAACTTGCTGCCGGAGTGTGCGTGATGTACCTATTCCGTCACAGAACTTGCTGTGCTCGGATTTATTTATTTATTTATTTTTAAATTGTTCTTCCCTGATACGCAAAATGCCCATCGTAGGTGCCGGTCACGGGGGTACGAAATGCGGGGTAACGGGTGACGTGACCCGTTGGCGGTCGTCTCTCTCGGTGAAGCCCGGCAATCAGCGACAACGCTCGTATCCTGCGTGCGCGCTGCAATGCATCTTGTCGCGAGCACGGGATGCTGCCGAGAATCGCGTTCTTTCTCTATTCACGAGCAACTGCACAATCGTCAAATCACGCACTGACAACCAGACACAGAGAGAGAGAGAGAGAGAGAGAGAGAGAGAGAGAGAGAGGGTGGGGGCAGTGCATACGGAGAGCTGGGGGTGTGATCTCTGTTTGTGAGGGCGATGGCGGACTTCGCCGACCTCGAAGCGTTGCACGGAGTGCGCATGCCCTGGAATGTGTGGCCAAGCTCGAAGGCTGAGGCTACAAAGTGTGTAGTGCCGTTGACAGCGATCGTTACACCGCTGCATGCGGCGCCTGCGCTTACCGTCCTGCCGTATGGTCCCTTGCGTTGCAAATCATGCCGTTCGCTCCTTAATCCTTTTTGCCGTGTCGACTTCCAAGCTAAGCTCTGGATCTGTCCCTTCTGTTACCAGCGCAACCACTTCCCGCCTCATTATGCTTCTATTTCGGACACTAATCAGCCTGCGGAGCTTTTTCCGCAGTGTGCCACAGTTGAGTATACTCTGCCGGGGGAGCTAGGGTTACCTCCCGTGTTCTTATTCGTCTTGGACACTTGCATTATCGAGGAGGAGCTCGGATACCTCAAGACGTCGCTCACGCAGGTTATCACTTTGTTGCCCGAGAATGCTATGGTAGGTCTCATCACCTTCGGTGCTCAGGTCCATGTCCACCAGCTAGGTTTCGCGGAGTGCTCCAAATCTTACGTCTTTCGAGGCGCCAAAGAGGTAACGAGAGAGCAAATTCTGCAGAACCTCGAGCTCACGAATCGGGCAGCAGCTGGCAGTGGCGTGGTGCAGAGAAGCGGAGCGATTGCCGGGATTGGAGATGGGATCACTAAAACTAGTGTCAACAGGTTTTTACTCCCTGCATCTTCTTGCGAATTTACTCTCTCGTCTTTGCTCGATGAGCTCCAGAGAGATGCGTGGCCCACCGCGTCAGATCAAAGGGCGGCTCGGTGCACTGGGACAGCTCTCAGTGTCGCGACAGGCTTGTTGGGAGCTTGTGTTCCTGGAACCGGAGCTCGCATTATGGCGTTTGTCGGAGGTCCTTGTACGGAGGGAGCAGGTACTATCGTTTCCAAGGATCTTTCCGATCCGATCCGATCGCACAAAGACATAGACAAAGATGCTGTCCCACATTACAGGAAAGCTATCAAGTTTTATGAAGGGCTTGCTAAGCAGCTGGTGAACCAAGGCCATGTGCTGGATCTCTTTGCTTCTGCTTTGGATCAGGTGAGTTGGAACTGTCTGGTGTTGTTCTTGATGCTCTGGAAGCAAATTTCTCCACTGAAAAACAGTACAACGTGTGAACAAAAAGTCTGCTGCATTCAATGTTCAGCAGTATACAGTCATTGGACGCCATAAATGGATTTCACAATTTCAAACTTATCCTCAGGGTTGGCAGCTCAAGGTCCTGAAACTTGTCCTCTGTGCACTCATAGATGAGTAGAGTGTGCTTCTCACCAGTTTTAGGGTTTCACACAGCACATGATTGTATTGGTCTGTTCATCATCACCCTCCATCCCCCCTCAAAGACGAAGAACAGGAGTGCACTGTTGGTGTCTATCCTTTGTGATGTGGAGAAATCTGGAAGATTTAGGGTTTTTTTAGAATTCAACATTTTCTCCTGCAACACAGACCATTTACAGGAATCCATACTCATCTGGGGTTTGGACATTGATATCAAAGGGACTTTGCACCAAGAAGAAAATCCAAACTCTTAATAGGTCTTCAAGTTAAGGAGATATAACCTGGCTAATGTGAGGTTGAATTCAACCCTGTATTCATGGCTAGGGAAGGTAACCAGCGCTTTTTCTCTATTCTCATGCGCCTGCCAAACTAGATCCTTGATGGTTTTCCTGTATGACCTGTTGATGAACAAACCTGATTTCTAATTCAACTCTCTCTGTTTCCTGTAAAGACATGTGCCTAATTTGAGGAGACATGCTAATTTTATTCTCCCAATGTGTTAGTTTTTTACAAGTACACAGAAGCCTTTGGTGTGATTGTCAAAAGACCCAGCTGCAATAGGATTGATTTTTGTCTCTTCATGCAGGTTGGAATTGCAGAGATGAAGGTTGCAATAGAGAGGACTGGGGGTCTAGTAGTGCTCTCTGAGAGCTTTGGCCATCCTGTGTTTAAGGAGTCTCTGAAACGAGTCTTTGAATCTGGAGAGCATGCCTTAGACCTCAGCTTCAATGGCATCTTTGAAGTAAACTGTTCAAAGGAGGTGAAGATCCAAGGAGCAATTGGTCCATGTGCTTCCTTGGAGAGGAAAGGAATTTCTTGTGCTGACACAGTTATTGGACAGGGTGATACTTCTGCTTGGAAGATGAGTGGGCTAAACAGAAGTACGACACTAACTGTGTTTTTTGAAGTCAATCCAACAACACAACCTGGCCCTTACTCAGCAACAGGGCAGCAGTTCTTCCTCCAGTTTCTTACTTTGTATCAACACAAGGGGGGTGAGATGCGCCTTCGAGCAACAACCCTAACTCGGCGATGGGTGGAGGGAGCTGCAAGCACAGAAGAGCTTGTGGCAGGTTTTGATCAAGAAGCTGCTGCTGTTACTATGGCACGCTTGGCATCCCAGAAGATGGAGGCAGAGGAAGAATTTGATGCAACTAGGTGGCTTGATCGCTCCCTGATTCGCTTGGCCTCAAGATTTGGGGATTATAGAAAGGATGACCCAAGTTCCTTCATGTTTGCACCGAGCTTTGCAATATTCCCTCAGTTCATGTTCAATCTACGGCGGTCACAATTTGTGCAAGTATTCAACAACAGTCCTGATGAAACAGCATACTTTCGCATGGTGCTGTATAGGGAAAATGTAACCAATTCTCTAGTAATGATTCAACCGTCACTAATATCATATTCTTTTAATGCACCCCCTGAAGCAGCACTCTTGGATGTTGCGGCAATTGCAGCTGACCGGATTTTGTTGCTGGACGCCTACTTCAGCGTGGTTGTATTTCATGGTATGACAATTGCTCAATGGCGTAATGCAGGTTACCACAAGCAACCAGAGCATGAAGCTTTTGCCCAGCTGCTCAAAACTCCACAGGATGATGCTCAAGCGATTGTCAATGAGCGCTTTCCAGTCCCACGATTAGTCATTTGTGATCAGTATGGGTCACAGGCACGCTTCTTACTTGCGAAGTTAAACCCATCAGCAACTTACACTTCAACCAATGGACCTGCTCCAGGAGGGGATATCATCTTTACTGATGATGTGAGCTTACAAGTCTTTGTAGAGCACCTTCAGAGGCTGGCTGTGCAATCATAACCCTGCACTGCCAACCTGCCCAATTTTTTTCTGTCTACAACTAAGAGTTTACATGGTGGTAAATTCTACTTAGTGATTAGTTGCAGGGTCATATATGTGTTGTAATCATGTAAGAGATCCATTGATCTTCAGGAGTTGAGTAGGACAGTCACATCCTCTTCACTTGAATCAGTTAGTTTACATCAACTTTAAACCCAAGTGTTGTCAATTTGGATCACCTTTACTAAGTATGAGAGCCTTTTCCATAAAACACAGTCTCAGATGTTTCAGATATGAAATTCCTTTCAGTCATGTCTAGTTATCTGGAGCTTCTTCCACCAATTCACTTTTTGGTTCATTCAGTACAGACAGGAAGAGCTTCTCAGGAGTGGACCTGTGTTCAGGAAGGTCAACTAGAAGATGAAGGTTGAAACAGAGAGCATGTGTTGGAAAAAAGGTAACTAGGGCCTATGTTCCTCACACCCTCAGAATGGTCTGGTATCATGAATATCTAGCCCTGCATCAAAGCTTGGAAGGTTGGCAATGTGTCAGACTGCAAGTGGGCATCGTCCTATGTAAGTGTTTGCACCATTTCAACCATGCTATTCTGTGCTCTGATGCAAAGCAGTCTGTGCTGTATATACACAAGGACATTGTTTCTTCTAAGTTTAGGCTGATGGCATCTCATCAAGTCTCATGTTTGAGGGCAGTCAAAATCTCTGTATAAACTGGAAACCTGGCAAGATTATATTTAGGTAGGGACTTGTAGGAACTACCTTCCTCTACATCTGTATTGAAATTAGGCTGAAACCTTCTCCAGTGCCTCTTGTTTTGGAAGTAAAGCTTAAAAAAAATGCAATTGCTATTGTCTTTCAGCTATGTCTCTTGAGTGCTTGCCAACATAATGGCTGAGTCATCCTGTTGGTTCTGGAAATGCAACAGAAACTCAGGACACAGATCTTGTATAACATTTTGCCTGAGCTTTGGGCAGATTACTATCTACTAATTACACCCACTGTCAGGAGCTGAGGAAGTCAGTGGGTAGTCGTTGCAGCTGGTGACTGCTATTAGCAATGAAGGTGATGGTCTGACACTTTGTGAGTGACTCTGACAAGGTGATGACCACACTCAGTGTCAAGTTGCCTTCAAAGTGTGTGGAGATGTCTCTCTAATCTCATCGATAGGGTAGATAGGCTGATGAAAAAAACACTTCAGCTCTCAGACAATGTGTGGTCACTCTCCTGTCACTTTCAGACTTTGAAGTTCAAATGGTCTAAGTAGCCCTTCACCTGGTGCTTCTATAGCAAAGGTTACAGATCTTCATTTAGGTCTACCCTATGTCTTCCAAATTCCATCCCTCCATTTCAAAAGCTCATGTTAAGCTGGGCACAAACCTAAAGTATAAGGTAAAGGTCACAGTTAAGGCACTTTAGGGTTAACCTCATGGGTGAGTGCATTCATGAAATAAGGGGCCTTGGACCCAAGTTGTAAGCCAAGTTTTGACCCTACATTTTATGAATATTCCCCTCCCATAGGCCTTACCCATTGCAAAGTATGAGACGAACATTCTTGTCATACTAATTGTTTGAAGATCACATGACAATAAAGGTGCATTCACACTTGGTGTTAAGTACCCTAGTGTTGAGTCCCTTAACACTATGCACTATGCTAGTCACTTAGGACTTACACCTACTTACCATGAACATTTTATGTTAACATTCACTTAGCATTAAACTATTGCCCATTTAACATTGGGTGCCACCTAGATTTTCATTTAACATTGATTTAACATCAAGTGTGAATGCACCATAAGAGTGATAAGCACCTTGCACCTATTAGAAGTCTCTTATCATGCCTACTTAGTCTTCCTCACCTCCCATCCCAATGTTGAAGGACATTCCACTGCTTTTTCATGGCTTCCACAAAACAAATCCAATCCATTTTTGCAGTTGCTAACAAGCTTTTTTTTTGAAAGCTGGATATATGTCCATAGAAAAGCAAGAGAATGCACAAAAATAAAAAAACAAATAGCATTCATACGACAAGCATTAAATAGGCACAACGAATTAAATGCAACACTAGGTTCAATGCATCTGCAATACAATGCCCAACAGAGAAAAAAAATATATTCAGATTTTTTTTAATCTACCCACACAATGATTAAATATCTTTCTTACACAGTAATTTCAAAGAAAAAAACATGCAATGTACTTGTTAATCCTCCAACGCAAAGGCCCAAGGTTCAATCCTTTTCCCAATTTTTTTTTTCCAAAAAATGAAATGAATGAAAAAATCCATAGACCATTTGAATAGTTTTTTAATTTAATTGCCCTTCGGGAGTAACTTCCCTAGGCAAAAGAAAACTAAGTGCTAGTCCCAAACAAGTTCCCCGTGGAGTAAGAAAAGTTCCTTAGTGAAAAATACAACTTTCTTGAGGAGCAATGAATTTTCCTTGACAAAGGGCTCAAGTTTTTCGAGGAGAAGGGCACCTTCCTTGAGGAATAGTGTACTTTCACTGGGAAAAAGCCTAAGTTCCCTAATGAAACATATGTTCCAAATCTTTTTGCAATCATAGTCATCTCATTTTTGTTTTTATATGTTATGGCCACCTATCATTGAAAAGATTTTGAGGAGAGCTACGACTTTATAGGTGGAAATATTTTTATCAAAGTTCATATGCAAAAGTTATGATCAAACAAAATTTTGAACACATTTGTTTCCCATGGGAATTTTAATTCCTTCTCCTCGGGGGACATGATTGTTCCCTAGGGAAAAAAAAAGGTTTAAGTTGTTCCCCAAGGCAACTTAAACTCCTTCTCCTTGGGGACATGATTGTTCCCAGAAGAAAAAAAAAAATTAAATTACTTTTCAATGTAATTTAAGCTCTTTCTTCATAGGGACATGATTGTTCCCTAGGCAAAATCCAACTTCGTCCAAGGAAAGGCCTAAGTTCTTCAAGGAAACAATCATGTCCCCTGGGAGGAAGAGCTTAAGTTGCCCCAAGGAACAACTTAAACCTTTTTTTCCTAAAGAACAATCATGTCCTTAAAGAGAAAAAGTTTTTTCTCCCCCAATAACATGGTTGTTCCTTGAGGCAATTTAAGCCTTGCTCCTTTGGGAACATGGTTGTCCTTCAAGGAGCAACTTAAACCTTTTTTTACTTTGGGAATTTTTTTTCATTCATTTCATTCGTGGATGAAAGAAATAATTCATGTAAAGGTTCGAACGCAAGACCTTTAGGCTATAAAAAGGATTCTAACCACTACATTAGTTTTTATCCTTTGAAAATAAATTTTAAAAATTTAAGCCATTCCCCATTGTGCAAGTACAATAAAAAAAACCTAATTTTTTCTTGTTGGGCATTGTACTATATTGTATTATAATTGTGTTGAACCTAGTGCTGCATTTATACTATATTGTATTATATTGTCATATTCATCTGTTGTGCCTATTTAGTGTTTGCCCATTCATACTACAAGCACATTGCCATTGACAAGTCACAAACATTGACAATGTCATAGATACTCAAAAAGATTTTTGGGGTCCGAACATGCAAATGTTTTGGACAATTTTACTCAAAATGTTGTTACTTACAATGTAATTCTAGGAATAGACTTGAGAACATTGGGAAAATAATTAATTGGAAAATAATCAACTTTATGAAAATTACATTGAGAATTGTTCATTATTGAGGATTGTCAATATTTGTAAAATTGAAAATTATTGAAAATGGAGGATTGTGATTTCTCATCCACCAAAACTAAAAACATGGTGACATAGAGAACATGGTCATAGGAAGACAATCCTTAAAAGGAAAAAATATATTGTTATGCCCTAAGAGTAGATAGATTATAGTATGTTTTGTTGAAAGTGAATTTATATGTAATCAAATGTCAAAATACCATCTATTTCATTGTTAATTTTTCACACGAATAACATGTATAAAAAATTTAATATTTTTTTCATTATCATAGATATATGTGACCATGCCAACAATTTTTCTTAATTTCCAATTGTAAAATATTCAGCCTAAAATGAAAAAATAATGAAAAAAATTTCATTTGTTAAATTGGGGTTTTGAAAAATGGATGTGTACCATCCACTTTATCCAATGGTAGTGATTAGCATAGCAACTCGGTGTTAAATCTTTCAAGACATGCCTTGATATTTGTAGACATTTTGGATTGTATTTGCAAAAATTGTCTAAAGACCATACCAACCTAATCTTAAGGTTTGGATAGCAAAATTGACATTCAAAACTAAGCATTTTGGTTGTTCTTTCCTATAGTACCTATCGATATTTTTTTGGCAAGTTTTGAAAACTATGGTGACTCAATTAAGTTACATTTTCATTTGTTAACACCTTTCTATAGTTCTCAATGTGACCATCGACTATTGAGCACCAAGCTTCATGATGAATCCCCATTATGTGTAAATTTATAAGCAAAACCTGCAATTATGATTATTCATATTTTTATGCATTTTGTGTTTTCAATACAAATGTCACAAGTCCTTCACATTGTTATAAACAAGATGATCTTGTTGTTATCATCATAATGTTTATTTGGTGGTGGGTTTTTGTTGTTGTGGGTGTCTTTGAGCACTAATGTTGTTATAGTTCTTGTTTTTGTAAAGTGACATAAGTTATGTGTTTTTCCTTGTGATGACAATGTATTTATTAGGTTATGCATTTTACATTTGTGATAAAATTGTTTACAACACACATTTTATTAAGTTTTCATGATTTTAAGGCATGATTTCATATTTTTGGCATTTTGTTTACAATCTTTGTTAGGTTTCCATCTTCTATGGACTTAATTATTCATTACAATGTGCATTGGAAAAAAATCAATGAGGAGACCAAGGAACTTAACATCACTAAAGTGTCATAATGTGCCACCTTGAATGTCAAACATTTGATACCAACAATATGATGGAATTTGAGATTTTTTTTATATATAGTCCTTCCCATGGTATCACAAACATGAAAAAAACACATTGTGAAGGAGCATTGTATTGTTTTAGATTAGTACAAATTGCAAAAGAAGGCAACAAATGAAATTGGAAAAGATTGGAAAAATTTGGAAAAAGAAGAAGAATATTTTTCCAAGCATAATTACCATTTTTTTTCCCTATTGGGTTCTTAACAAGTTAAATGACCCTACTTACCAAAGGTTCATCGAAGATTTGGCATTGTTGATTGCTAAAGAGTGTATGTCACCATCTATGGTTGAAAATCTTTAATTATTGTGTCTTATGATGCAATAATGCAATGAAATCAAATTTTCATTGTGCGAGCAAGTTGTCTAGGAACATATCATAATTATGTTGACTAAAGTGATGGAATAATATGTGCTCCCAACCATTGCACAATGTGCAATAGCCCTCTACTACATTTGACCTCTAAATGTCCAAAACAAAATTTAACACATTCATATTTGTTTCATTAATGATTAATGGGTGCCTTGCCATGGTATTGTAGGGTTGTTTGAAGTTCTTGACACCTTTGAAATAATAGAAGTTGGGCAAGTGAAGTCTCTTCTAGTTGAATATGATTTCACAAACAAAATCATAGCCTATATCAAAGATGAGAGAAAAACCTTGAACATCTTTACTTTTTCACTAACAAGTGTTGTATATTGTGCATCATTCGAAAAAATTTCACCTTTTAGTGACACATGTTTTAGGCATGTAATGTTTAAGGCATGCAAATATGTCATTAGTGATACTAGGATTAAATATATGATGAAGGAAGTAAGTGACCAAATCTCAAAATGCTTTGTTAAAAATAATAATTTGGACAAAGAAATCAAAGAGGGGAGGCAAGAATGGGAACTTTGCATATAAGGAGGTTGACTTAAGGCCATGGAAGTTGCAAATGTTTGTAAGAGTTCAATTTGCATCACATGTTGTTTTGTTTCAATGGTGATTGCACACTAAAGCGGGCCAAAAGTGGCAAATTTTGGAGTCCACAACTTTCCTTTTTGAATGCAAACATTTGATGTTTTGGAAATGCAAATTAATCCATTTGAAGGTAGGAGGCAAGAAGAATACCTAAACCTTAAACTTACAAGTTTTCAAATTATGACATGTGTTCCAATTTGATCAACTAGGGGAAAAGTTGGAAGCAAAAACATGGATTTTTTGAAATTTATAATTGGCAAATGTTATATCGGGTAGTAATGTCACTTTTTACAAAACAAAATTATCAATTTTTCCATTTCAATATGTTATGGACTTTCTATACTACTAGTACTAATAAATTAAAATATTAAATTTGATTGAAAACCCTTCTTTTAGGATTATTATAGCCTCACAATCATAATAGGAAAAAAAATCAACAATTAAAACATGTTTACTATGTAATAAAAGTCCATAACACATTTTATGGACTATGATCATCCATCTTGTATCACTTGAAAAGTCCATCTTGTAATGAAATGATGACATTTTATTTTCAATTTTCTAAATTTGATTCTTCAAATGTTATAGTTTAATTAAATGAGTCTCTTTTAAAAATTTCAATCAAACCTCAACACATATTATACCAAATTTAAAGGTAACCCTTAAAAACTACCCTTGTGACACCAAAATATGGATTCTCTATTCTGCAACTACCTTCAATAGACCTTAAATTATTTAACAACCATTAACATATACTACAATCAATAAGAATGTAGGTTACAAGTTTCAATACCATTAGGATCTAAGTGGACAATTGCCAAAACAATGATAAAAACATTGGGCCTTATGGTGAAATAATGATTTTAAACTAGATTTAAAAGTATTGGTTATTTTTGGATGTTTTGTTTGCTACTTTTTCAATTAGTAGATGATTGCAAAAGGAATTCCACATTCAAGTAGATATGACTTCACCTTTAACATATGAAGAATGTGAACTTAAATTGGAGATTATATATGCAAAAATGGGTCTTGAAATCATCACAATGTTGAAGTTTTTTTTTAATCATTTGTTAATGTTTCAATGCTAATGCTTACACAACATGTGTGCATTCCAAAGTGATCCCAAGTTTAAAAGGTTTCAATGTGTCATGGAGTATGCCAATAAGGAAAAAACAATGGAAGTTGTGGAAGAAGATGACCAACAAGTGTTGGTGCTTCTTTTGATGAAAGTTTCAAAGCATTTAGACCTTGGGCTCATAGAGAATCCTTTGCTTTTGACATCCAATTTTGGTGACTCCTATGGAAATTGCAACATGTACAAAATAAGTTAGTCTCTCATTGGTGAAAATTGAACTATCCTTGTATTATTGGATACATGTGAATGAAGTGATGTAAAATCAACATTATAGTGATGGAAAGATAATGAGAAGCAATTTCTTATTATCACATTTCTTGCTTGATAATTTTTAGGTATTCCAAGGTCCCAAATTAAAACAAAACATAATTTTAGCATGATTAAAAGATTGTCTAGTTTGCAACAATGTTGGTTGGGAGTGCAAAACTTGGACAAGCTTGTTATGATTTCAAAGAACTTGCCAAGCAATGTGAGGACAATTTGCCTTGTTATTAGATGGATGGAAGAGTTATTCATTATTGAAGAAATGTTGTTTGATAGTTATGCAAAAGAGTTGAAAAGGTCTGATACTTTGAAAATGATTACCCTATAATTTAGTGAATGGCATTTTGGTTTTGAATTTTGAATTTGCAATCAAAATTGGCATCACAATGGTTATTGATGTGTTTTGTTGTAGAACAAACTATTATTTATTTTCAACATTTTTTTTTTCAATTTGCCATGACATTTGGCATTTCAATGCTTACTATTTTGATTGGGTTTTTTTGAATGTTGGTGATGTAGTTTGTAGTGGAACAAAGTTCGTTTTAATTTAAGGGTTTTCCCTTTTGACAATCTTTGAAGACATGTTGCATTTTCACAAATGCTATATTGGTTGCATTTTAGTGGGTATTATATTATGGCTTAAAGGTGTTTTGTGTTGCACATATTTTGCAATAGAACATGTTAACTAGAATATTACACCTTGAATTGAGGTATACTTATTTGCTTAAGCTTCTAGTGGGTTCATTTTCTCTTCCTTTAACAATTCTACCAAACACCTATTATATGGATTCTTTAGCAACACTTGTGAGTTCAAATTTTAGATCCATTATTTGTCACTATTAATTACACACTATGTATGCCCTGCAACCTATCCCTTCTATCTAGTTCTTATATGTAGTTATTATTGTTTAAATTTTATTTTCCTATTATGGCTCCCATCAAGGTTAACTAAAACGAAGTTACAAAATGATCAAGTTATGACAAACATGCAATGACTCCTTAATGTGCACAACATTTTCACAACCTCTTTCCCGATGTTTTATTTACAAATCACTTTGGTAAAAAAATAAAATGATACCCCTTTCCTCTCCAACGGTTTTCTCCTATATCCCCGTTTCCTCTTTTCTCCCCTCAACCTCCTCCCTACTTGTCTTTATTGTCCCCTTTTGCTCGTTGCCATCCTGCTTCTTTTCCTCTCCTTGACAGCAACAAGTTGTCCCATGGTTTTTTTATTCACTCTTTCATGATTCTCACCTTTCTCTATTTTTGTCATTTTCCACTCAACAAGGAGACACCCATAAACAACATACTTTTTACATATTAACCCAATTAAAGTTGAAAAAGGTTTAAGGTTGAATTAACCCTAAAAGTGGTGAACTTCCCCCTTCCAACCCTAATTACTAATGATTATCTACCTCTATACATCCACCTTATACCCCAAAATTGTCCCCTATATACTTATCATAATTTTACAAATGTCAAAATGTCAAGGTTCAAATCTTTTAATTGTTGAAAATTGTATTGTCTACATTTCAAGTTTAAAATGTCCAATTAGGTTAAAGTTTTACTAACTGCTCATTTTGCTTGGGATCTACCCAAAAAATAACTACATTAACTAACTCATTATGTCTAGGTCCTTAGCTATTATAAGATATCCATTAAATAACCTTGCCCAATTGAGCATAAATGCCCTTAGTTGACAATATTATGTGTTTGTGATGAATTTTATAATAAAGTAGATGTATTACTAATTTACAACCATTTTTTTGGGGTAATTTGTCATGACCTTCAAGAATTTAGTGGCTATTCATATGAATCTTTAACTATTAGTGATGCATTCAATAGTAGAGCACAACTTCTCCTCATGTTGAGCATTTTGTTTTAGCAATTTGCCATGACATTTGGCATTGGAACATGGGTACTCTATTGATTGTTTATTTGTCGATGAAGCATTTTATAATATAATAGAAATATGTTCTTAGTTTATCACATTTGTAGTTGATGAAGCCATGACATAATGTGAAAGGCCTTAAAACCCAAATCAACGTTATAACATAAATTGAAAATTTTGTGGGTTTCACATTGATACCAAGGTCCTTACATATTGTAATTTAAAGTCAATTTTCACATTCAGAAAACAAATAATCAATTGTTTTATAATTTGAAATTATTAAAATTTTCATGATTTATTCCCATATATTATGATATTGTCATATGAGGAGTGAAATTATTTAGATTGTAGCTTATGATAATTATGATGGTTTTCAACACTTCACCTTCATATTTTCACAAAAAAATCATTTCACTATTTGAAAAATATTTTAAATTAATGGTAACATTAACATAGGTACTTTATTATTATAATAATAATGTTATTTAAATGTCAAGTTGCTTAAGACTGTAATCTCCTAACATCAAAGTCTCAACAATGCTTAAGCAATTAATTAATGGTTTTTGCTAATTTCATTATTCATTATACACTTCACAGTTCACATTCAAACCCATAAGACATTTGGATTTTTTTTTTCTCATATTTTATTATGCACTTGGTTTTTTCTTATATATATATATTTTAAATGATTTGAATGGAAAAGTTCTTTTTTTATTAAATTCATTTTTTTCCTTTAGTTTTTTTTTTTTTTTTTTTTTTTTTTTTTGTGTTTTTTTTTTTTTTTTTTTTTTTTTTTTTTTTT